>ENA-OPYV01000079-OPYV01000079.1-human-gut-metagenome-genome-assembly--contig:-NODE-79-length-28768-cov-2.191648_pt1 | contig 28768 bp, 43 predicted proteins | sample MGYA00242474_ERZ504485 | MGnify/ENA primary metagenome ERZ504485 (study PRJEB26092, sample SAMD00036263) | human gut metagenome | host: Homo sapiens | study: EMG produced TPA metagenomics assembly of...
TAGGTTGAACTTGCCCAGTTTGGATTTCAGGGTAATGCGGAAGGGGCTTGCTCGGAAAGGCGGTTTGGGGGGGCGTTGATAATAGGCGCGTTGTTTGCCCTGGCTTTCTGTCCCACAAGTGGTGTCTTTTTATTTTGGCATGCTGATACCGATGTCGGCCACGGCCACAGCAGGTTATCTGCTGCCCGTTGTGTTTGCCATTGCGACTGCCATACCGGTGCTGGTCGTGGCGTTGGATTTAGCTTCAGTGTACAGCAGCTGGGCAGTTTTTACGGCAAGATGCAGAAGGTGCAGAAATGGATGAACCGCATAGTTGGTGTGCTGTTTATCGTCATCGGCATATATTATAGCTGGATAATGTATTTATAAACGAATTTGATAACAAACAAAATCTTTACAAGTATGGAAATTAAAGTATTGGGACCGGGTTGCGCAAAGTGCAAGACCACCTATAATGTAATTGAAAAAGTAATCAAGGAGAATAACCTGGACGTGAAACTGACCAAGGTGGACGACATCATGGAAATGGTGAGCTACAACATCATGACGACTCCTGCCGTTGTGGTAGATGAAGTAGTGAAGATGAAAGGACAGGTTCCCACCGAAAGCGATGTGAAGAAACTTTTAGGAATCGGATAAACAAGAGGATTGATTCAGAAGCGGCAGAAACGACCTTCAAGGCAGCTGCCGCTTTATGATGGAATACTTGTTCGTATTTAAACGAATTATAACGATAGAAACATGATACAAGATTTTGCAGACTGGCTTGTTTACGGATTGTTCGGACTGAGTGCTGAGACGCCGCTTGGGGTAGCCGTAAACTTCTTTTTTTTATGATACCATCAAGATTCTTATCTTGCTGTTTTTTTATCAGTGTGCTGATGGGAATCATTAACGCTTATTTTCCGATAGAACGTTTGAGGAACTATCTGGTAACACATAAAATGTACGGGTTGCAGTATGTATTGGCTTCCATTTTCGGAGCCATTACTCCGTTCTGTTCCTGCTCGTCCATTCCCTTGTTTATCGGCTTTGTAAAAGGCGGTATCCTTTGGGGGTGACGTTTGCCTTCCTGATTACTTCTCCGCTGGTGAACGAGGTGGCGGTGGCTATGTTCCTCGGCTCTTTTGGCCTGAAAGTAACACTTATCTATGTCATCAGCGGTATTCTGCTGGGGGTGATAGGAGGTTTTGTGCTTGGCCGCATGCATCTCTCACCTTACCTGAGCGACTGGGTGAAGCAGATACAGGCCAGCTCCTCGGCGCAGGCAGGAGAGTGGGAGAAAGACCATACTACTTTTATCAAGCGTCTTCCCGTCATTGTGCGTGATGCCTGGAAGATTGTCAGTGGTGTACTGATTTACATCCTGATAGGTATCGGTATCGGTGCGTTTATGCACGGCTTTGTGCCCGAAGGATTTTTTGAGCAATACATGTCGAAGGACAACTGGTTTGCCGTACCGCTTTCTGTGATTCTTGCCGTACCGATGTATGCCAATGCGGCAGGCATTGTGCCGGTCATCGAGGTATTCGTGGCCAAAGGTATTCCTATGGGTACAGCCATCGCCTTCATGATGGCCGTGGTAGGTCTTTCACTTCCGGAAGCGACTTTGCTGAAAAAGGTGATGATGTGGCGGCTGATTGCGATATTCTTCGGAACGGTGGCTTTCTTCATTATCTTGTCGGGTTATTTGTTTAATTTTGTTCTTTAATTTATCATTGTTACATTTATATGAGAGTATTGATTCTTTGTACAGGAAATAGTTGCCGCAGCCAGATGGCACACGGCTTTTTGCAGTCGTTCGATAAAAATATAGAAGTGTATTCGGGAGGAACAGAGCCTGCTGCACAAGTAAATGCCAAGGCGGGTGGAGGTAATGAACGAAGTCGGAATTGACATCAGTTCGCATGTGCCGACTCATGTGAATACCTACCTTGATCAGGAATGGGATTATGTGATTACCGTGTGCGGAGGAGCAAATAAAAGTTGTCCGGCATTTACCGGAAAAGTAGGCAAGCGTCTTCACATCGGTTTTGACGACCCGTCGCATGCCACCGGGACTCCGGAATTTATTGAAGCGGAATTCCGTCGTGTGCGGGATGAGATTAAAAATGCCTTCGCCCGTTTCTATATTACGGAAATCCGAAAAGAAGAATTACCCGCCTGCTCTTGCGGAAGTTGCGGTTAATATGCGTATTCTGTTGTATTGTCTTTGGTTTTGCGATAAATCGTAATATTTCAGATGATTTCTTTGTTATTTCATCATTTTTTTCATAGTTTCGTCACTATGAAACCAAACTTAACAAAGTTGAATATGACAGAATGGGATAAAATGCAGGAGCATCAAATTTATAATGATTTTGATGCTGATTTGTTTAACCTGAGGGTTAAGGCAAAAAAACTGTTTAAGGAGTTTAACCGCACTGAAGATGAAGAAGTAGAACGACGTCAGGAAATCATGCACAAACTCTTCAAGAAAGTAGGGGAGCGTGTGTGGATGGAGCCAGACTTTGCTTGCGAGTTCGGCAAAATATTACGATTGGCAATGATGTTTATATTAACTTCGGATGTACGCTCCTCGATTGCGGGCAGATAACGATAGGTAATAATACGTTGTTGGGGCCCAATGTGAGTATGTATTCGGCCAATCATTCGCTTGATGCGGCAGAGCGGATAGCAGGTGCTTTGATTCCTGAACCCATTACCATAGGCAATCGGGTCTGGATTGGAGGTGGCAGCACTATCCTCAGTGGAGTGACGATAGGCGATGATACCGTTATCGGTGCCGGAAGTGTCGTAACTCATGATATCCCTTCGGGTGTCGTGGCAGCTGGAAATCCCTGTCGTGTATTAAGAAAAATCACGGATAAAGACAAGGTGGGTTTTCCCGTATAATAAACCGTTTTTTCATGTGAGAGGAGAGGTGTTATGATGAAGTGAACTTCCCCAAAGTGGGGTGAGTTACATATTGTCCAGTTATAAAACGAAAGGCTGTTTCAAATTAGAATTGTGTAATTTGAAACAGCCTTTTTTCTGCTTTCTCATGGCAAATAAATATAGGCTAAAAAACGCTTTGCGTTTTAATTAAAACACAAGGACGTTTTAGATTAAAACGCAAAGGCGTTTGACATGAAATGCACTTGCGTTTGAGATAAAACGCACTTGTGTTTTTGGAGGAAAATAAAACGAATGAATCAATTTTACTTTTAATTTAATTAACCGTTTGAATATATATTGTTTACGATAATCTCGTAGATTTGCGAAAAGTTCGTAGAAAAACTCGTTCGATATGGAAAAGCTAACTTATCAGGAAGAAGAAGCCATGCGCTTTATTTGGAACTTGGGACCGTGTTTTGTGAAAGATGTGGTGGGTTGCTATGCTGAACCTAAGCCGCCTTATACCACGGTGGCCTCCGTCATCAACAACCTGAAGCGGAAGGGATACCTGCAGGCAGAAAAGGTTTGGTAATACTTACCGGTATACTCCTTTAGTGGCTCAGGAAGAATATACCAGCAAGTCTGTGGGCAACATTGTGCGCAATTATTTTGCCAATTCTTATAAGGAGATGGTTTCGTTCTTTGCCAAGGAACAGAAGATTTCCAAGGAAGACCTGAATGAGATTATCAACCTGATTGAAAAACGTGAAGATAAATAAAAACCTATTTCTATGCTATACCTTCTTCAAGTCAATGTCGGATTAATCCTGTTTTATGCACTCTATAAACTGGTATGTACGCGGGATACCTTCTTTCGTTCAAGAAGATTTATCCTGATAGTGTCGCTTGTATTGCCATTCATCCTGCCTTTTATCGACGTACGTGAATGGCTGGAAAGCCGTGACCGTATGATTATGCTCAACTCACTTTTGATTACTCGGCGGTGTTGCCGGAGATTGTGGTAGGGAGTGAAGTAGCAGAAACCGGGAGCGTGTGTTCGTGCTGTCTGAATGGATAGGCTATCTGTATCTTGCCGGGGTAGTGGTATTGCTCGTCCGGCTTGTGGTTCAGGCATTCAGTCTGTATCGCCTCATTGTACGTATGCCGGAAAAAGAGATAAACGGTGTCCGCGTAAAATGCTTGAATGACCCTTCCGGACCCTTCTCTTTCTTCGGGTGGATTTTCATGAATCCTGCCGCAGTGAAGGAAGACGAAATCAGTGAAATCCTGACGCACGAAATGGCGCACGTAAAGCAGCATCATTCTGTCGATGTACTTCTTGCCGAGATGGTCAGCATCTGCTGCTGGATGAATCCCTTTGCCTGGCTGTTGAAACGCGAGGTCAGACTCAACTTAGAGTTCCTGGCCGACAGGAAAGTAATGGAGGCAGGGTTTGCCACTAAAAGCTATCAATATCACCTGCTTGGGTTGGCCTACAACCACAAGTACGGGTTATCCAATAATTTCAACTTCTCTCACCTTAAACAACGTATCATTATGATGAACAAGAAAAAATCAAAACGCTGCAGGGCATATCAAATATGCGCTGTTCGTGCTTCCGGCCTTTGCTCTACTCGTTGCCGGAAACATCTCCTGCTCGCAGGATGCATCACAGACGGAGGATGCAAAAGAAGAAGTTGTTGCCCCGGTAAGTCCGGAAGCAAAAGAAACTCCCGCAGATAGTACGGTTAAAGAAGAAGTATTTATGGTTGCAGAACAGATGCCTGAATATCCGGGAGGATGAAGGAAATGTTGAAATTCCTTCAAGAAAACGTGAAATATCCGGAAAATGCCATGAAGAATAATGTGCAGGGACGGGTAATCGTGCAGTTTGTGGTGGAAAAAGACGGAACTCCTACCGAGTTTAAAGTACTTCGTTCTGTAGACCCGGATTTGGATGCGGAGGCTTTGCGCGTCATGAAAGCTATGCCTAAGTGGAAACCGGGTATGCAGAAGGGACAGGTTGTAAGGGTGAAATTTACCGTACCTGTTTCCTTCAAACTTCAGTAAATTGTTTTTGAGTCCGCTTTAAAATGGGTTGCAATTATGCTTAAATGCTTTTGAGAGAAGTTGGAATGTGACCCTGTATTTTAGAGCGGACTCATTTTTTTTAATATGATACCATGAAACTCACAGCAATATTATTTTCCTCTCTATTATTGGGGTTGATGATAGGGAGTTGCCATCCGGACAGAAGGTTCCGGAAGGTGAATTCCTGATAGAAGGATTTGTGAAGAACCTGCCCGACAGCTCAGTTGTTTCCCTCTGTCAGTCTGAGAACAGACAGTATGCGGACATTGTGATATCTGATACGGTCAAGGATGGCAGATTTGTATTAAGAGATACCGTTACTTCAAAGGAATCTCGGCAGCTGTTGCTATTAGTAATCTATAAGAAGACATTTTCAGTGTGGCCGCTTTCTCTATGGGTAGTTTCCGGAGCAAAAATCCGGATTCAGGGTGAAGGCATGCTCTGTCCGTTCTGGACGGTAGAAAGTGAGGTAGCGGAGCAGCAGGCGGAGGCTGAATTTACCAAGCTGGGAATGCCGGAAATGGTGGAAGCCTTTAAGCAAGAGATGATTGTATATGAGATGTTTGCCAAGGGCATAAATGATATTTCCATCCGAAACAAGATCGATTCTATCCGTCGGAATCATGTGTATCCTCTGAAAGACAAAGTTCGGTTGCGGGAATTGGAATACATGAAAACGGCTCCGGTCACAAAAGTCTGGCTGGAAAAGTATTGTGATCAGTTGTCTTTCCTCAATTGGAACACCGATTCTCAATATTCCCATAAAGAATTGGTTTATCCGTTGTATGCACGTTTGTCTGAAGCTGACCGCAAGTCGCCGGTAGGACGTGAAATAACAACTTATATCAAGATGGTGGAGCCAGTAAAAGTAGGCGACCACATGGTAGACGGTACGTTGTATGATACGGAGGGAAATACACATCATCTCTCTGAGTTTGAAGGTAAATATATTCTGCTTGATTTCTGGAACCTCGGTTGCCAGCCTTGCATGGAGGCACTTCCGGAAATGGAAGAAGTGAGTCGTATGTATAAGGGGAAACTGGAACTGGTTAGCATTTGTGGAGCCGCGAAGAACAGATGGAAGAAGTTTGTGGCAGAAAAGAAACTGATCGGCCATCAATGGAATGAACTTCGTGAGGTGAATGACGGACTTGCAGCGGTTTATGGTGTAAAGGGAGTTCCTCATTATGTGCTGATTTCACCCGAACGTAAGGTGATACATAGCTGGATGGGGTATCGTAAGCATATCTTGAAAGAGAAAATGAAAGAGTTTGTAAAATAATCATTTATTATCTGATAGGTAAAGACCGCACGATAATTGCAAAGTTCCAAGGCTATGCAGAAAAGACAACGGACGCGGAGATAGAAAAGAAGATAAAAGCGAATTTGTAGACCGAAAAAACGTATTCTCCCCAATCCTTGCATTTTCTGTAGATTTTTCTATACATTTGCAGCCGTACATTTAAACAAAGAAAAAACAGATGCATCGTATCACTTCCTGTTCGCAAAAGGTCATGCTTCGGTTCCGTCGCTGGAGCCGGAAGGAATATGCTGCGTTTGTAAGCCTGCACCGCCATGTTACTATCGGACAGGTGGGAAGGGGAATTGCAGATGCTTCATTGGGCAAGCAGAAAACGGCAGTGTGCGAGGGAAAGAAAACAGAAGGCACGTCATGGATTAGCTTTTCAGAGGAAGATGCACTCTTTGGAAGTGGAGGACCGGGGCTTGGAGGAAGTCTATTCGAGACAGACCGGACAGAATTGTGGCGTCTGCTGGTGCCGCAAAGGGAAGAAGTGCCTGCCCTGCTTTTAGATGAAATAAATAAGATAACAGTAACCGGAAGGGGTGTACCCGTTTCAGGTTAAGTCTGACAGACTTAACCGAAGCGGATACATCCCTTCTTTTTTAGGATAAATACGTATGGAAAGATTACAGAAATTAGAAGAGAAGATAAAGGAAGGGGGCATGCTTACTTCGGAAGAGGCTTTGTGGCTGCTCGAGAAAGCGCCTTTTGAGGAGCTGTGTGAGGTGGCTCACCGTATTACGGTGGCATACGCTTCACGGAAGTTTGACATGTGTTCCATCATTAATGCCAAGTCGGGTCGTTGCCCTGAAAACTGCAAATGGTGTGCCCAGTCGGTGCATCATCACACGGGGGGTGGAGGAGTACGGGACTGGTGAGCGAAGAGGAATGTCTGCGCCAGGCAAAGATGAACGAAGACCAGGGTGTGGCTCGTTTTTCGCTGGTGACCAGTGGTCGTCGACCTCGGTGGGAGAGGTAGAGAAACTTTGCACGCACTTTGCATACCTTCGGGCGCACAGTAAGATTGAATTGTGTGCGTCGTTAGGACTGGCTACGGAAGAACAGCTTGCGGCCTTGTATCGTGCCGGGGTGAGCCGTTATCATTGCAACCTGGAAACGGCGCCTTCGTTCTTCCCGACCTTGTGTTCCACGCATACGCAGGCACAGAAGATAGAAAACGCTCCAGGCAGCTCGTAAAGTAGGTATGGACGTGTGCAGCGGAGGCATTATCGGCATGGGAGAAACACCTGTCCAGCGGGTGGAACTGGCATTGACCTTGCGGGAACTGGAGGTACAGTCCATCCCGTTGAACCTGTTGCAGCCCATCAAGGGTACGCCGCTGGAACACGCAAAGCCGCTGACGGCGGAAGAGGTGCTGCGTACGGTGGCCATGTTCCGCATGGTGAACCCGACGGCTTTCCTTCGCTTTGCCGGAGGGCGCTCACAGCTGAGCGAGGAGACGGTGGACCGTGCGCTGTATGTGGGAATTAATTCGGCCATTGTGGGGGATTTGCTGACTACCCTTGGCTCAAAAGTAACAAAAGACAAAGAACGTATAAAGGAGGCAGGATATGAATTGTGAGAAATTGTTTGATGAATTTGACCGGAACCATTTGTGGCACCCGTATACCTCAACTTCAAACCCGCTGCCCACTTATAAGGTGGAACGGGCACAGGGTTGTATCTTGACGCTGGCCGATGGTACGGAACTGATTGACGGCATGTCGTGTGGTGGTGTGCCGTGCATGGATACAATCATCCGGTGCTGAACCGGGCGGTGGAGGAACAGCTTCACCGGATGTCGCACGTGATGTTCGGGGGACTGACGCACGAACCGGCTATCGAATTGGGAAAGGAATTGCTGAAAATCGTGCCTCCCAGCATGGAATATATTTTTATGCCGACAGTGGGTCAGTAGCTGTAGAAGTGGCTTTGAAGATGGCGGTGCAATATCAGTTTGCGGCAGGTCATCCGGAGAAGAACAATTTTGTGACCATCCGTTCGGGCTATCACGGCGACACGTGGAATGCCATGTCGGTATGCGACCCGGTGACGGGCATGCACAGCCTGTTTGGTTCGGCCCTTCCGGTGCGCTATTTTGTACCTTCTCCGCAGTGCCGTTTCGATGCCGAATGGGATGAGAAGGACATCGAACCCTTACGTGAAGTCATCATGCAGCATCACGGTGAGCTGGCGGGACTGATTTTAGAGCCGATAGTGCAGGGGGCCGGAGGCATGCGTTTCTATCATCCGCAGTATTTGCGGGAGGCGGCACGCCTCTGCCGGGAGCATGGTATGCTCCTGATTTTTGACGAGATTGCCACAGGCTTCGGACGTACGGGGAAATTGTTTGCATGGGAACATGCGCAGGTGGAACCGGATATCATGTGTATCGGTAAGGCACTGACAGGAGGGTATATGACCTTCTCGGCGGTGCTGGCTTCGGCAAAGGTGGCCGACTGTATTTCTTCCAAGGAGCCGCGTGCGTTCATGCACGGTCCTACGTTTATGGGCAACCCGCTGGCTTGTGCCGTGGCACTGGCTTCTGTGCGTCTGTTGTTGTCGTCAGGCTGGCAGGAGAAGGTGCGCCGCATCGAAGCACAGTTGAAAGAAGAACTGGCACCGGCGGCTTCGTTGCCGCAGGTGGCCGATGTCAGGGTACAGGGTGCCATTGGAGTTATTGAAACCAAGAAGCCGGTTGACATGGGCTGGATGCAGCGTCGGTTTGTGGAAGAAGGTATCTGGGTACGTCCGTTCGGACGGCTGGCCTATATCATGCCGCCTTTCATCATTCGTCCGGAAGAACTGACGAAACTGACGAGCGGTTTGTGCAAGATTGTCGGCGAAATGCCGGAATAAAAACAAAGGAGGTAAATCATGGAAAATGAAATACAACCCGGACTGGACGGAGATTTTCAGCTGGAACTGGATAAGCTGGAGGCGTGTGGCAACCTGCGTGTGTTGCCGGAAACCTGTAGTGAGGGGAAATGGATTGAGGCCGGTGGACGGAGGATGTTGAATCTGTCGTCGAACGATTATCTGGGACTGGCTTCGGACAAGGCGTTGCGTGAGGAATTTCTGCGGACGGTGAAGGAGAGGGATTTGTGCTTTTCTTCCTCGTCCTCACGGTTGCTGACGGGCAACTTCCCGGCCTATCGGGAACTGGAATCGCTGTTAGCTTCGTTGTTTGGAGCGGAGAGTGCACTGGTGTTCAGCAGCGGGTATCACATGAATACGGGGATTCTTCCGGCGGTGACCGATGCGAACACACTGATTTTAGCCGACAAATTAGTGCATGCGAGTCTGATTGACGGCATCCGCTTGTCGGCGGCCAAGTGCATCCGTTACCGTCATCAGGACTATGCGCAGTTGGAGAATCTGCTGGCCAAGCATCACGGCGAGTATCACCGGATTATTGTAGTGACTGAAAGCGTGTTCAGTATGGACGGTGACGTAGCTTCGCTCGACCGGCTGGTGGAACTGAAGCGCCGTTATGCCAACGTGATGCTGTATGTGGATGAGGCGCACGGCATTGCCGTACGGGGCCAGCGAGGACTGGGGGTAGCCGAGGAACAAGGTTGCCTGAAGGACATCGATTTTTTTGTGCGGTACCTTCGGCAAGGCGATGGCTTCCGTGGGAGCGTATGTGGTGTGCCGGAAGGTGATACGTGATTACCTGGTGAACCGGATGCGCACGTTGATTTTCACTACGGCCTTGCCGCCTATCAATGTGGCATGGACGCGCTTTGTCTTGTCGCACCTGGAAGATATGCAGGCACGGCGGGAGCATTTGGCCAAAATCTCAGCAAGCCTGCGGACGGCTATCCGTGAGAGTGGGGTGGAATGTCCGTCGGAAAGTCACATTATACCTCTGGTAGTGGGAGCCCACGAGAAGGCCATCTGGAAGGCCTTGCAGATGCAGGAACATGGCTTTTATGTGTTGCCGGTGCGTCCGCCTACTGTACCCGAGGGAACGGCGCGGTTGCGTTTCTCGCTGACTTCGCTGATTGAAGAAGAGGAAATGGCACGGTTGTGTCATGAAATGAAAGCATGAAAACAGAAAGAAATTAAGATATGAAACAACGGTTTATCAAGAAGGAAGGAAATTCTACATTGCTGCTCTTCTTTGCCGGATGGGGCTCGGACGAAAATCTGTTTGCCGGACCGGTGCAGGAGGGATGTGACTGCCTGTTGTGTTTCGACTATAAGGATTGGATTTGACTACAGTCTGCTGGGGGGGTACAAGGAGATACGGGTCATGGCCTGGTCCATGGGGGTATGGGTAGCCTGCCAGACATTGGCCGGAAAAGAATATCCTTATGGGATGAGGCTGGCAGTGAACGGTACGCCTTTCCCTATTCACGATACAGAAGGTATTCCTGAAGCTATCTTTCAGGGAACGCTGGAGAACTTTTCGGAACCGGTGCTAATTCGTTTCCGTCGGCGGATTTGCGGGTCGGCCGCACAGGTGAAGACATTCCTATCGCATCATCCTTATCGGGAGGTAGACGATTTGCACCAGGAGCTGGCGGCTTTGTGGACGGCCGTAAAGAATCGTCCGGCTGTGGAGTGGACTTGGGACAAGGCGGTTGTCGGGATGAACGACAAGATATTCCCGCCTCAGAACCAGCGCGAAGCCTGGCAGGGAGTGGCCGTGGAAGAAGTGGATGCGGAACACTATGACGAGGAGTTGTTCCGTGAGTTGCTGAACGGAGAAAGTCGCTTATGGACAAGGCCCTGATTAGTCGGCGCTTTGCCAAGGCCGTGGGGACTTACCTGGATAAGGCCGACGTGCAGCGTTACGTGGCATCCCGGATGGCGGAACTGACCGGTCGTTACATTCCTTCGGATATACAGGAACGGGTGCTGGAAATAGGCTGCGGCACGGGCATGTTCACGCGGATGTACTTGCAGCAGGCTGTACCGGAAGAAATGTGGCTGAACGATCTTTGTCCGGAAGTGGAACCTTATCTGGCGGATGTGTTGGGTGAAAAGGTGCATTTCATGGCGAAGGATGCGGAGACATTAGCTTTTCCGGAGGGGCAGGACCTGATTGTATCGTGCTCGGCGGTGCAGTGGTTTGAAGATTTGCCACGTTTCTTTTCAGGATGCCGGAAGTTGCTGCACGAAGGGGGATACCTGGCTTTCAGTACCTTCGGTCCTCACAATACGGAGGAAGTGGCGACACTGACCGCGGCGGGATTGTCGTATCCGTCGCTGGAGGAACTGAAAGAGATACTGGCAGCACGCTATGAGGTAGTATATGCTCACGAGGAACAGTTACGTCTGTCATTTTCTTCCCCCTTGGACGTGTTGAAGCATTTGAAGGAGACCGGAGTGACGGGTACGGCTGCACAGCCATGGACACGCGGCAGGTTGCAGGAGTTCTGCCGGAATTATACGAGACAATTTTCGGATGAACGGGGAAAGGTGTACCTGACCTTCCATCCTATTTATATGATATGTAGAAAATAAAAAGGTTACGAGTATGAAAAAGAATGTATATTTTTGTCAGCGGTATCGATACCAATATCGGAAAGAGTTATGCTACGGCTTACCTGGCTAAGACCTGGAATGAACGGGGTATCCGTACCATTACGGAGAAACTGATTCAGACGGGGAATACGGACATGTCGGAAGATATCGAGCTGCACCGCCGGATTATGGGTACCGACTTGTTGCCGGAAGATAAGGAACGATTGACCATGCCGGAGATTTTTTCTTATCCCTGTTCTCCGCACCTGGCAGCGGAGATAGACAAGCGTCCGATTGATTTCGACAAGATTGAACGTGCCACTCAGACACTGAGCGAACGCTATGATGCGGTGTTGCTGGAAGGAGCCGGAGGACTGATGGTGCCGTTGACTCGTGAACTGCTGACTATCGACTATGTGGCACAGAAGCAGTATCCGCTGGTGTTCGTCACTTCTGGTCGCCTGGGAAGTATCAACCACACCTTGCTGAGCCTGGAAGCGATGACGCGTCGGAGCATCCGTCTGCACACGCTGGCCTACAACCTCTTCCCGGAAGAAGATGATGAGATTATCCGTCGCGATACGGAGGAATACATGCGCGACCTGTTGAAACGGGAATATCCGGAAGCAGAGTTTGTGGTGGTTCCGTTTTTGGGTACTAAATAAATGGGTCGGTGAAACAAGGATATTATCACGTGATGGCCATTGCCGTGGTCGTGGTGTGGGGACTGACCTACATCTCGACCAAGGTACTGATTCAGCAGGGGCTGCATCCGCATGAGATTTTCTTCTACCGTTTTCTGGTTGCTTATGCGGGTATCTGGCTGATTGCTCCCCGTCGGCTACTGGCAAACAGTTGGAAGGAAGAAGGCTTGTTGGCTTTGGCCGGTTTCTTTGGCGGCTCGCTTTATTTTTATACGGAGAATACGGCTTTGGGACTGACGCAGGCTTCGAACGTGGCGTTTTCTGCTGTGTACGGCCCCGTTGCTTACGCCTTTCTCTCGGCGGCATTTTATAAAGAAGACCGTTTGACCCGACGGTTACTGATGGGCTCTATGCTGGCCCTTTGTGGGGTGGGGCTGATTGTGTTCGGTGGGAAGGAGGGTTTGAAAGTCTCTCCTGCAGGCGATTTGCTGACGTTATGTGCTGCCTTCTCGTGGGCTTGCTATAGTTTGGTCATTCGTCGCTTGTCCGGACGTTATCCGGTGTCGTTTATCACCCGGAAAGTGTTCTTTTATGGGGTACTTACCATTCTGCCGTTATTTGCCGTATTTCCTTTCCGGCAGAATACGGCCATCTTGTGCCGTCCTGAAGTGTGGTCGAACCTGTTGTTTCTGGCTCTGATAGCTTCGTTGGTTTGCTTTGTGGCCTGGAACGTGGCACTAAAGAAAATAGGGGTGCTGCATACTTCCAATTATATTTATCTGAGTCCGCTGGTCACTTTGGGAGCTTCCATGCTGATTTTGGGAGAAGGACTGACCTTATGTTCGGCAGTAGGTGCTGTCTGTATTCTGTGTGGTGTGTACTGGGCGGAAAAAAGGAAATGAAGCATACAGATGCTGGGAGAAGTTTAGGGAAATCCCTACCTCGAAATATGGGATTTCCTGCTTGATAGGGAAAAATATCTTCCTAATTTTGTATCAGCATAAAAAGGTAGAACCGTTAAATGATATAATTATGATGAAGGTGAAAGTATTTGCTTCGTTGATGTTGGCTGGCTTGCCATTCGTTTTGGCAGCCCAGAGTAACGACGACCTTTACTTCGTTCCCAAGAAAAAAGCGGAAACGAAGAAGGAGACCGTAGCGGCCCCGAAGCAGAATAGTCAGGGGACAACGGTGTATTCCACATCGGCTACTTCCACGCCGGTAGTAGTGAAGGATGTGGCTGGAAATACGCGTGATGTAGACGAATACAACCGTCGGTACACATCGCGTGAGAACACGTTCTCTATGCAGAACGATACGCTTTACATTCAGGAAAACCGTATAGCGAACGGGGAGAGTGGGTGAACGGATTTGAAGGTACGCAGGATGACTACGAATATGCCATGCGTATTGTCCGTTTCCGTAGTCCGCGCTATGCCATTCCGGTAAGCAGTCCGCTGTACTGGGACGTAGTGTATGGAGCTTTCCCGTCATGGGACTGGAACGTATACGATGACGGACTTTATGCTTACGTATTCCCGACTTACAGCAATCCGCTGTGGTGGGACTGGAGATGGAACTGGAGCATTGCCGGACCAAGATTCAGCTTTGGCTGGGGATGGTCTTCTCCATGGTATTACAGCAGCTGGTATTCTCCATACTGGTATGGTGGTTACTGGGGAGGCTACTGGGCCGGTTACTGGGGCCCGGGATGGCATCATCATCACCCGTACTATCCGTCGTATGGATGGGGAGGAGGATGGCATCGTGGATATACAGACTATCGCCCGTCACGTTATCAGAATTATACGACTTCCCGTCGGCAGAACATGGTTCAATCAGGAACAATCAGCTCCCGTCGCTCAGGGGATGCTTTCTCTACCCGTTCAGCCGGAAGAGTGGTTCGTCCTAATGAAGTTCGTTCGGTCAGTTCTTCAGTACGTCCCGGAGTTGGAGGAGGATCATCTGTCAGACGTGAAGGAATCTCTACAGGTAGCGTAACTCGTTCTGAACGCAATACCGGATTATATACACGTCCAAGTACGACTATTAATCGTTCTGGTTCCTCTTCTTATACACGTCCGAGCAGTACACGTCGCAGCGTGAATTATAACTACAATGATAATAACAGTCGAGTAAATCGTAGTGTACGTTCTGATTTCGGTTCGTCTAGTCGCAGTGGTAGTTTCTCTTCTGGTGGAAGCAGTACCCGTGGCTCTATGGGCGGCGGAATGCGCTCTGGAGGCGGAGGTGGCAGCTCACGTAGACGATAAGAAAAATGAAGATGTACTTATAACTTTTGGATAATATGAAGACCAGAATAATCGCATTAGCTGTTACGGCTGCTTGTGCTTCAGCAGCTGTAGCACAGAGTCAATACGAAGCTCTCCAGTTTATGGGAAATGAGTTGAATGGAACTGCTCGTTTTGTGGGTATGGGTGGTGCTATGAGTTCTTTTAGGAGCTGATTTGTCAACGATGTCAACGAATGCGGGAATCGGAATGTATCGCAGTCATGATGTGGCAGTAAGTTTTGGATTTAATAATACACGTACCAATGCAGATTTTGCAGGGAATACAACAAAAGAGAATCGCACCCGTGCTTCGTTTGACCAGATAGGATTTGTGTGGAGCACCAAAATTGGGAATAAGACGGATTTACGTTATCTGAATTTCGGATTTAATTACCACAAGCGTGCTAATTTTAACCGTCAGTTTTATGCTAAAGGAGCTTTAAATGGAGCCTCCATGACATATCAGATGGCTAATATGATAGGAAATGCAGGATATACGACTGCCAATGGTTTTAATGGATTGCTTGATGCAGGCTCTGATGTAGACAACCGTAATCCGTATACACATTCTGATTTTTATAGTACTCCTTATTTAGCCATGATGGGAGCTCGTACCGGTTTGGTGGATGCAAATTGGGATAAAGATGGAAACATTACTCAAATCTTTGGCTGGAATGGAGAAACAGGTGAGTATTATAGCCGGGAAGAAGGAGGTATTAATCAGTATGATTTTAACTTGTCATTTAATATACGTGACCGTTTCTACTTTGGCTTGACATTGGGCTTGTATGATTTGAACTATAATTTGTATTCATCGTATGGTGAAACAATGAATAGAAATATGCAGGATGGAAGTGTGACTTATCATGACAAAGGTGATTTTACACTGAATAACTGGTATAAAGCGGAAGGTACAGGAGTTGATCTGAAACTGGGAACGATTATTCGTCCGTTTGAATATTCACCGTTCCGGTTTGGCTTGGCCATTCATACTCCGATATGGTATACATTAACTGATCGTTATACTGCTGCCATGACTTCTAATATTGCATTGGATGGAAAGAATCCTGTTTCTTATTCAGAAAATTTATCAGACTATTTTTATCCTGATATGAATTATGTATGGGATTACAGTATGGTTATTCCGTGGCGTTTTAATATAAGTGCTGGAACGATTGTGGGTGGAATTATGGCCTTAGATGCAGAATATGAATATGAGAAGTATTCATCTGCTAAGTTGAAAGATAGAGAAGGGTATGAATTAAATGCAACATCTTCTATCAGCGAGACTTTAAAGGGGGTACATACTTTCCGTGCCGGTATGAAACAAGTTGACAGATGCATTCAGTCTTCGGGTAGGATATAACTATCAGTCTTCTCCTATTGTGGAAGATGCATTTAGAAACATTGAAGCGACTGACAATACGCGTACGGTGGCTTCCTATATGAATCCGAAATCTCGTCAGGCTGTAACCTTTGGCTTAGGATATAGAGGACGGCTTTTTTTATGCTGATGTAGCTTATAAATATGATTTCTACAAATCTGACTTTTTATATGTTTGATGATGTAGCACTGCAAGCTACAAAAGTAACCAACGACGTCATCAGTTATTGCTTACGCTGGGCGTTCACTTCTAGAAGTTCATTGTGTTTGTTTTTATTTTAATATGGGAGTTGCTTTTATTCACTGGGGCGGCTCCCTTTTTATTCCTTTTTTTCACGGTATTCTTTCTTCTTCCAGAAATTGAATCCCATGTAGATGCGCAGGCTTCCGGAAAGAATTGGTCATAGAGAAAGTGGGTTTCCGGTAGTCGTATGTGTGAAGTACTAGAGAGGCTCCGACATAGTATTTGCTGTTGTTCCAAGTGATGCCTGCACGCGTAATCAGGTCGAAAATTGATGTCTCTTATCCATTGTGCCCAGTCAGTTCCGCTTTGGGTGGCTGGTCGTTGATACGTGCCTTTTTATAGCTATGGCCGGAAGAAGAGAGATGTTCAGCAGACAGTTTCTGGCAAACACCCAGTTATAGCCGTAGCCCACGCTGAGGTTGTAGTCGGTGTAGCGCAGGCTGTGAAATTTCAGGGAGGGGCTGAGCTGCTGTTGCATTTCTTCTGGCAATTGTGTATGGTCGAAGGAAATGTTATGCGTGGGAAGTAGGAGAATCCGGCCAGCAGGGAACCGCAGCTTTTCCGCTGGTTGGTCGACTGGCTATAGGCTGCAGGATAGGAAAATCGCTTGTGGTTGAAAATCCAGTAGGCATTCAGTCCTTTGATGTTGCTTTGAAAACCGTTGAATTGTGTGTTCGTATAGCTTTGGCTCAGGTTAAACTTTTCATAGGAAGACAGTTTGAAGTCGCTGCCCGTTTTCCGGTAATACAAGTCTACGCCAAATTTGGCACTGTATAAGTTGAACACAATTTCTTTTCGGGGAGCTTTTTCCTTGCCTTTACCAATAAGGTCCTTGATGTCGAAAGAAAGTCCCAGGAAAATCCATCTCCAGCCAAAATAAAACTCCCAGCTTGGTGTTGATGTTCGGGGCAAAGTTCAGACTTTGTCCGTCGTTGCTTCCTAATCGGTAATGCTCATACCAGGAACTTTGCTCCAGCATAAAGGCCAGGTTGTATTTGTTGGGAGAAATGTAGGTGGTATCTATGGTATTCAGTTTGGCACCGGCTTTTTGATTTCTTCTCCGGTGAATTTGATGGAACGGACAATGCCGTCGGTCAGACTGCTTAATGACAGTCGGGGAGAAGCCACAGGAGCCGGTTCATTGATTGACATGCTGTCTTTCTTCTCTATCTGAGCCATGGTGTGAGTCGGATAGAGAAGGAGTATAGACAGTATGGTCAACAAGGAGAGTGGTTTCACCCCAAATAATAATGTATTGGTTAAAGTTTGTTCAGAATGCGGTCCATTACCCAGTTGGTAGGAGTGGCACTGACTCCGTCGCAGGTGCAGACTGCCTTTCCTTGCAGATGCTCTACTACCGCTTTAATCAAAGGGAGCTGTACATGAGGAGGGTTAGGAGGCAGGATTTCTTCACGTCCGCGTTCTGTATGCAAGGCTATCGGGTCGTAGGTGAAGACGGAGAAGCAGATCATGCCTTTGTCTCCGATAATTTCAATACGGTCTTCCTTGGCGGAGTCGTGGGCTACAAAGCACCAGGAACCTGAGCCCGGCAGACCGGAGTCAAACTTGAAGCAGGCACTGATTGTATCTTCAGCTTCATACAGCCCGCCACGGTTGGATTTGTAGCCTTCTGCTTCGAGAATACATCCGAACATATCCTGCAATAAATCAAGCTGATGGGGGGCAAGGTCGTAGAAATAACCTCCACCTGCAATATCGGGTTGCACACGCCACGGCAAATTCTTGGTGTTGTAGTCGAGTGCACGCGGGGGCTGTGCAAAACGAATCTGCACGTTGATAACGTTACCGATTTCACCTTCCTCCACCAACTGGCGGACTTTTTGGAAGTAGGGCAGGTAGCGGCGGTAATAGGCTACGAAGCAAGGCACTCCGGTCTCTTTCGAGATACGGTTGATTCGTGCGCAGTCTTCATAGCTGGCAGCCATCGGCTTCTCGATGTACACCGGTTTGCCGGCCTTCATTGCCATGATGGCAAATGTGGCATGCGAAGAAGGAGGAGTAGCGATGTAAATGGCATTCACATCTTCGTCTCCAATTAACTCTTGTGCGTCGGTGTACCATCGGGGTATCTGATGGCGTATGGCGTAGGATTGGCTTTTTCTTCGTCGCGGCTCATGACGGCAACCACCCGTGAGCCTTCTATCATGTTAAAAGCGGGTCCGCTTTTCTTTTCGGTGACTTCACCGCATCCGATGAATCCCCAGTTTACTTTATCCAGTTTGATCATAGATGAGTGGTTTTAGTGAAAGTATTTTTTATATAATTTCTGATAGTCTTCGCTTTTCATGTACTCGTCGAGCCATTGGTTCAGGCTGTCGAGCAGAATGGGAGAATGTTTGGCTACTCCCCATGCGTAGAATTGGGTGAAACTGATATCTGTATCAATATCCAGGTTGGGATATAGGTGCATGTTTGCCTTGGCAATGTTCTCGTCGCACACGGCATAGTCAATATCTCCTCCGGAAACCATGGCCATGAGTTGTTCAGGACCGTATTGTTCTATTTCCTGAATGTAGATGGTGTCGGCTATCTCGCTGATGAGGTTGTGAAGACGCAGCAGGGCAGGAGAGCCTTTGACCACGTGCAGGGTTTTATGTCCTAATTCCAGCTGGTTGTGTATGTACAGACTGTCTTTCCCTTCTTCCGGTTTGCGCTGTACCAGTACCTGTTTGCTGAGCAGCAAAGTGTGACTGAAGAGAAGAGAGTCTTTGGAGCGGGTAGTCACGGTCGTTTCCGTAGCAATCAGGTCGTACTTCCCTTTGTTGAGGCCTTTCAACCGTTCCTCAAAGCTCATTTCTGGAGTGACTTCCAGTTTCAGGTTCTTGGCTTGTGCAAAGGCATTCAGCAGTTCGTAGTCAAAACCCGACAGGCTATCCTTGTCAACATGATAGCTGATGGTGTTGTATTCCGTTACTGCACGGAGGATACCTGACTCGATGATTTCCGGATAGTCGCGCGGTGTGAACTTCGGTTCTTCTTCATGGTGTGAACAGAGCCGGAGTATGGCGACAAGAATAATCAATCCGCCTGCCAGGTATAGAATTTGGTTTCTCTTCATAGGCAGAGAATTAATCAAAGAAGTTCCATGAGAGTCCTACTTTCAGGATACGCGGGTTGAGCGGATAGTGCGGAGCCAGGAAGTAGCTCTTTTCTCCTGTGCGCTGCAGCAGGTTATACATCTGCACGAAGATACGCGTACGTTTCAGGTGCAGGTTGATGTATCCGTTGATGAGAGGGTATCCGCCAAGTTTGTAGCGTGTATCCGGATTTTGCAGGTAGAACTGTCCGATAGCCGGAGCATAGTCGGGTGCGTAATATTGTGTGAAGTACCGCATGTCGGCTCCCATTTCAATGCTCAACACCTTTTTGGCCAGTCCGAACCGGATGTATAGGTCGTGATAGAGCACAAGTTCCGGCAAGGGAAGTACGGTTTCGTTACTGGTCTTTTGGTAGGTGATTTCATTGTCTAAGTGAAGGATGCCCAACTTGAAGTCCTGACGCAGGCTGGCACTGAACACCTGGATGTTTCCGGAATGCTGGCGTACGGCCATGTCGTTCTTGTAGCTGACTACATCGTTGGCGTTGGTATATTTCACTGAAGCATTGTCCAAGTACGTATAGTTGGTGATATTTTCTACTCCTGCCTTCAACTGTGTCCGCCAGCGGTCGATGCTCAGCTTTCCTTCAATGCGTGTACGCATGATTTTACTCAAGTCATTGTCCCACCAGTAATGTTTGGAGTGGAAGTGACGGTAGTAGAACGTAGGATTCAGGTTCTTGATATAGGCATTGGCTTCCAGACGTACGGTGTCGTTGAACAGGCGGAAGTTCAAGTCACCTTGTCCTTCTACACTGAACTGTCCGGCATCTTCTCCAATCATGGCTATTTCACCCAACACATTGTAGTGCAGTGTCTTTCCCTGTGATTTGATAAGCTGGCCTCCGATAGACAATACATTTTCCTTGTGAGTTGTCGGAATGCGTCGTCCGGGTGTGCCGGTAATGGTATCTGTCAGCGTAAAGTTACGATGTTCAAAGCTGGCAAAGACGGTCAGTCCGGCTTTGGCCCATTTGTTGAATCCTTCCCGCAGGGCAATGCCGACGGTGTTCTTGATAGAGAAGTTTTTGGTGATGTCCAGTGAATCCTTTCCCAGGTAGTTATGTTCAAAGTATTCTTCATTCTGGTCAACGTCATAAGACACGTATTTTCTGCGGTTGATGTCTACGTTGACGGTATGAATGAAGCTGGTTACCGGTACGAATACTTCTTTGGTAATCGTATCGTTTTCAGTCGTTTCATCGCGATAGAATCCCAAGTTATACCGATGAGTCAGAAAGGCATGGTATCCGGTATTGTTGTTCCAGATATTCGACAGATTGGTCGGGATAGAATACGTTTCGTAGGTCCGGTTTCCTTCGGCCATCTCCAGCGGGTTGGTGATGTAGCGGTCGTCCGTGATACCTCCGTTTTCAGCCACCTTCAGGTTTTCATTAATAAAGCTGAAATGCATGTCGTATTGGTCGCCGTGATAGTAGGCAAAGAGATTACCGTTGAACAGTGCCGTCGACTGGCTGTCGTATTTTCCTCGTCCGTAGGTGTAGTCAATGTCGAATCCGAAGCCTAAGCGCTTGTTCACATTCACGGCAAAGTAAGCCTTGAAGCGTTCCTCTCCGTAGCGTCCGTCTCCCTGCTTGAAGTAGGTCAGGTTGGTGAAAGGTGATTTGGTATTGGTATACACCACATCACTGGGCTTTCGTACGGTGAAATCGTACGGATCGGTGAAGAAAAACTGGCTGCTTTCTTTCCGTTCAAAGAACACGTGTGAGATACGCGGTGCTCCCAAGTTACCTAAGTAAGTATAATGTCCCGTAGGCCCTCCTGTATCATTGGAGTTCTGGAAACCATGTTGCAGGGTATCTACCTGAACGGGGGTCATTTCTCCAAAGCGTGTGTCGATTTTCCAGGCATTCAGTCCCACCGGTACGGTGCTGGCATCAATCACTGCGGTTGTATCTATCGGATTACCGTTTCGGTCATATCTGTTGCCGTCCATTCCGGTGGCCGACATTCCTTGTCCGTATTGGGAGATGGTGTTTTGTGCCGAAAGGGCCGTACACACCAGTATGAATAGGGTTGTAAAAAATAGCTTCTTCATAATGGGGCAAAGATACAATAAAAATGCGAAAACGGGAGATTGTGGCTTTCAAAAAGTAGCATTGGAGGTGTCAGAAGTGAAACTCCGGAAAAAGAAGCAGGCTGCCAACTGCATTCCTTTCTGTAAATGCACTGGCAGCCTGCAAGATAGAAGTATGCTTCCGGTAAGGAATCAGACTTCCTTGATGATGTCCATACCGATGCGTATGGCTTCTTCGTTCATCGGAATCAGGTGATGATGACGCTCGGGCAAAGTTTTGCGCAGGGCTTTCACCACACTTTCGATTGATACGATGGGGCGGATTTTCAGCAAACCTCCCAATACAATCATGTTGAAGGTCTTGGCCATTTTCCGTTCGTTGGCTTCATCCATGGCGTCAATGCGATATACATGGATGTCCTTGCGGGTAGGAGGGTTGATGATGCCGTATCCGTCGTAAATCAATACACCGCCCGGTTTTACCTTGCTTTCAAACTTGGCAAGCGAAGGCTGGTTCAGGATGATGGCTGTGTCATACTTGCTGAGAATCGGGGATGAGATACGCTCGTCGCTCACAATGACAGTGACGTTGGCTGTACCTCCGCGCTGTTCCGGACCGTAGGCTGGCATCCAAGTCACCTCCTTGTTTTCCATCAGGCCGGAATATGCCAGGATTTTTCCCATGGAAAGAACTCCCTGACCTCCAAATCCTGCTATGATAAATTTCCTCTTTCATATAATGTGCAAATAATTTATTTATTTTCGGTAGTATCTTTCAGGTCGCCCAATGGGTAGAAGGGGAACATGTGTTCTTCCATCCATTTGTTGGCGGCTTCGGGTGTCATTTTCCATCCGGAGTTGCAGGTAGATACGATTTCTACCAGGCTGGAGCCTTTTTTTCTGCATGGAACATTCGAATGCCTTGCGGATGGCTTTCTTAGCCTTGCGGATGGCAGCCACTGACTGCACTGACTGGCGGGTTACGTAAGCGGTACCTTCCAGTGTAGCGGCAATTTCGGTCATCTTCAGCGGGTAACCATGGATTTCCGGAACACGTCCGTACGGGCAGGTAGAAGTCTTCATGCCTACCAGTGTGGTTGGAGCCATCTGTCCGCCGGTCATACCGTAAATGGCATTGTTGATGAAAATGATAGTAATATTTTCTCCGCGGTTCAGAGCGTGGATGGTTTCGGCTGTACCGATGCAGGCCAGGTCACCGTCGCCTGATAGGTGAATACCAGGCGGTCGGGCCATAAGCGCTTGATGGCAGTAGCCAGGGCAGGTGCACGTCCGTGTGCGGCTTCCTGACAGTCTATATCTAGGTAATTATACATGAACACGGCACAACCTACCGGACTTACTCCGACAGCTTTCTCGGCCATGCCCATTTCGTCGATGACTTCGGCAATCAGTTTGTGAACTACTCCGTGACTGCATCCCGGGCAGTAGTGCATAGGGTTATCGTTCAGCAGGCGAGGCTTCTGATAAACCAGATTTTCAGGTTTGATTATATCTTCTTTTGTCATAATTAATTCTCCTGTAGTTTATCGTAGAAAGAAACGAAACACGAATTCCATCATTTTCAGGAAAAGAGAGGCACCGCACACATAAAAGAATACGGTCTTGTCTTCACCCAGTGTGAAGTAGAGAATGACGGAAATCAATGCTCCAATCATAAACAGTACGTTTAAGACGGCTCTTATTCTATCGGTATCCATAGCTTATTTCTGAATCAGTTTTTCCTTGATGGCTTCGATTACTTCATCCGGGTCGGGCACGATACCTCCCAGACGTCCGAAATGTTCTACGGGTACCTTACATTCTACGGCCAGACGGACATCTTCAATCATCTGTCCGCTGTTCAGTTCCACGGTCAGGATACCTTTCACCTGTTTGGCTCTTTCTTTCAGGGCCTTGCTTGGGAACGGCCATAATGTAATCGGACGGAACAGACCTACCTTGATACCTTCTTCGCGTGCATGCTCCATGGCTTTCTGTGCGATACGTGCGCAAGAACCGAAAGCCACAATCAGGTATTCGGCATCTTCGGCATTCAGTTCTTCGTAGCGTGTTTCTTTCTCTTCTATTTCTGCATACTTGGCCTGCAGGTGCAAGTTGCGCTGCTCCATGATGGCCGGATCCAGTTCCAGTGAGGTGATGATATTGGGCTTACGTCCCTTGCAACCGGTTGTAGCCCAAGGGCATTGTGCCAGAATCTCTTCTTCTGTACGTCTGGGGCGATATTCCGGAAGCACTACCTTTTCCATCATCTGACCGATTACACCGTCGGCCAGAATCATAGCCGGATTGCGGTATTTGAAAGCCAGGTCGAAAGCCAGCCCTACAAAGTCAGCCATTTCCTGTACGGAAGCCGGAGCCAGTGCAATCAGGTGGTAGTCGCCGTGACCGCCTCCTTTGGTAGTCTGGAAATAGTCGGCCTGACTGGGCTGGATAGTACCCAGACCCGGACCTCCTCGCATCACGTTGACCACCAGACAAGGAAGTTCCGCACCTGCGATGTAGGAGATACCTTCCTGCTTCAAGCTGACGCCCGGACTGGAGGATGAAGTCATGACCATTTTTCCACTGCCGGCGCCTCCGTATACCATATTAATTGCTGCCACTTCACTTTCAGCCTGAAGAACTACCATTCCGGTAGTTTCCCACGGCTTCTGCTCGGCAAGCGTTTTCCAATACTTCAGATTGGGGGGTGATAGGGTAACCGAAGTAACCGTCCACGCCGATACGGATGGCGGCATGGGCTATGGCCTCGTTACCTTTCATAAGAACAACTTCTTCTGCCATAATTTTTCGATTTTGCTTGTTGGGCATTTTTATTCTTCACTTTTCGCTCTGTACACGGTCAGACAACCGTCCGGGCACACAATGGCGCACGAAGAGCATCCGTTACAGGTATCTTCCACTACCTGTTGTACGTAATTATATCCTTTTTGATTTACTTTCGGGGTGAGTGACAACACATGCAGCGGGCATGCTACCACACATAAGTTGCATCCCTTGCAGCGTTCGGTATTTACGATAACCACACCTTTCATCTTAGCCATAGTATATATCTCTTATTGATTAAACATATCTTTATTATAAAAGTTAAGTATATCCATCACCATCTTTCGGGCATCGGCTGCCGGACTTTCCGGGTCTAGGGCAATCGCTTCCTGATAATTGTTGAGTGCTCCCTGCCAGTCACCTTTTTTCCGATAGGCATTTCCCAAAAGATAATATGCTTCCGCCGTGGGCGAGGAAGCCGTTTGCAACCAATCATTCAGGCGAGATATAGCGGTGTCTACATGTCCTTCATTTATCAGTTGTCTGATGTGATTCAGTTGTTCATTCATGGGCTTTTATGTCATATTGTAACCTTACAAAGATAGTCTTTAATTTGGTACGAGAGTCATTTTTACGGAATAAATAGTAAAAAATACCGATTTTCTTGTTGTGCAATTGTGCAACATGTTGATTATTAAAGAGTTTTATGATGTTTTATTTTGTTTCAACTGAAAAGATGTATATACAACTAAATATGTTTCTGAAAAGGGGGATTGTGTATGAATGATAATTTAATGCTTGTCAAAAATTTATTGAAATGCAGGAATCTATTTGATTATGTTATTATTTCTTATAACTTTGTAGCAATTTATTCATGAAACAAACAACTAAATAATTAACTTATCAGATAGAATTATGAACAAGATTCTTCAGAAGGAACATTTTTCCGAAAAGGTCTTCAACTGGTGATTGAGGCTCCTTTTGATTGCAAAGTCGCGTAAAGGCGGGACATTTTGTCATTGTCCGTGTAGGCGAGAAGGGGGAACGCATGCCTTTGACTATTGCAGCAGCCGATCCGGTGAAGGGAACCATTACTTTGGTGGTGCAGGAGGTAGGACTTTCGTCTACCCGTCTGTGTGAACTAAATGTGGGTGATTACATTACAGACGTGGTAGGTCCGCTGGGAAAGGCTACTCATATTGAAAACTTCGGGACGGTGGTTTGTGCCGGAGGTGGTGTAGGTGTGGCCCCGATGTTGCCTATCGTGCAGGCATTGAAGGCTGCGGGAAACCGGGTCATTACCGTGCTGGCCGGACGTACTAAGGAACTGATTATTCTTGAAAAGGAAATGCGTGAGAGCTCGGATGAAGTGATTATCATGACGGACGACGGTTCTTACGGACAGAAAGGTCTGGTTACGGAAGGAGTAGAAGCAGTCATCAAGCGTGAAAAGGTGGACAAGTGTTTTGCCATTGGTCCGGCCATCATGATGAAGTTTGTCTGCCTTCTGACCAAGAAATATGATATTCCGACTGATGTGTCGCTGAACACCATCATGGTGGATGGTACGGGCATGTGTGGTGCTTGCCGTATCACCGTAGGCGGAAAGACGAAGTTCGTATGTGTGGATGGTCCGGAATTCGACGGTCATCAGGTGGACTTTGACGAGATGCTGAAACGTATGGGGGCTTTCAAGGATATTGAGCGTGAAGAAATTCATAAACTGGATACCAAACCTGCAACTTGTGAAGCTGAACAGGCTGCTTCCGGACGAAACGCTGAATGGCGTGAAGCGTTGCGCAAGAGCATGAAGCCGAAAGAACGTGTGGCTATTCCGCGCGTGAAGATGAACGAGCTGGATTCGGAATACCGTTCACACAGTCGCAAGGAAGAAGTGAACTTGGGGCTGAGCGAAGAGCAGGCGCTGACAGAAGCCAAGCGTTGTCTGGACTGTGCCAATCCTTCTTGTATGGAAGGTTGTCCGGTAGGTATTGATATTCCGGGCTTTGTCAAGAACATCGAACGCGGAGAATTTCTGGAAGCTGCACGTACGCTGAAAAAGACCAGTGCACTTCCGGCTGTGTGCGGACGTGTCTGCCCGCAGGAAAAGCAGTGCGAATCGAGATGTATTCACCTGAAGATGGGTCACGAAGCGGTGGCTATCGGTTACTTGGAACGTTTTGCGGCTGACTATGAACGCGAAAGCGGACAGATTTCAGTGCCCGAAATTGCAGCCAAGAACGGTATCAAGATTGCAGTAGTGGGTTCAGGACCTGCCGGATTATCGTTTGCAGGCGATATGGCCAAGATGGGTTACGATGTAACTGTGTTCGAGGCACTGCATGAAATTGGTGGGGTATTGAAATACGGTATTCCGGAATTCCGTCTGCCGAACAAGATTGTGGATGTGGAAATCGAAAACTTGTCTAAGATGGGTGTGACTTTCGTGAAGGACTGCATCGTAGGTAAGACCATCAGTGTGGAAGACCTCGAAAGCGAAGGCTTCAAGGGAATCTTTGTTGCTTCGGGTGCCGGACTGCCTAACTTCATGAACATTCCGGGCGAGAACTCCATCAACATCATGTCTTCGAATGAGTACCTGACACGTGTGAACCTGATGGATGCAGCCAGCGAAGATGCCGATACTCCGGTGACATTCGGTAAGCGAGTGGCTGTAATCGGTGGTGGAAATACAGCAATGGACTCTGTACGTACCGCACGCCGTCTGGGAGCAGAGAAAGCGATGATTATCTACCGTCGTTCGGAAGCAGAAATGCCGGCTCGTCTGGAAGAAGTGAAACATGCCAAGGAAGAAGGTGTGGAATTCCTGACACTGCACAATCCGATAGAATACATTGCCGATGAGAAGGGACGTGTAAAACAGGTGGTATTGCAGAAAATGGAACTGGGTGAACCTGATGCTTCCGGTCGTCGTAGTCCGGTTGCCATTCCGGGAGCTACAGTAACTCTCGACATTGACATGGCCATTGTCAGTGTAGGTGTATCGCCTAACCCGATTGTGCCGAATTCTATTCCGGGATTGGAATTAGGACGCAAGGGAACTATTGCTGTCAACGATGACATGCAGTCATCCATCCCGACTATCTATGCCGGTGGTGACATCGTGCGTGGAGGAGCCACTGTAATCTTGGCGATGGGTGACGGACGCCGTGCGGCCGCAGCTATGGACCGCCAGCTTCGTCAGGCATAAAACAAGCTTGAAAATCGGGCATAAAAAAAACGCTTTGACGTTTGTAATAGAACGTCGAAGCGTTTCATTTTAAAACGCACTTGCGTTTAGGTAAAACGTCAAAGCGTTTGAACAAAACGTCCTTGTGTTTCGGTTGAAGCGCAAGGACGTTTTTCTATGTGGTTACTGACGCAGCTGAGTGCGTGTGATTTCGCCTGTATACATGGTGTATGACTTGTTGCTATCTGCTTTAATGTTAAGCGATTTCAAGTCTTCAGCTGTCATCTTCTGGTTCATTGACTTCTTACATTCAATAACTGCTGTCGGTTGGGAAGCACCTTGTGCATAGAATGAAATCTTATATTCACTGCACTGTTCCATCAGGGCGCTAAGCGCGATGCGGTCTTGTGCAATCAGCAGGTAAGCCACGTTCTTGTTGAATAATTTGCCAAAACCTCCCCAGTTTTCAGCCTTGATTTCTATTTCTTCATCGTTGGCAGTCAGGGTAATGCGTCCGTTCTGCAGCTGGCTGTTCCAGTTGTCCGAGAATTGTGCAACAGGCACTTCTTTCAGCTCGCCTGTCAGGGTCATGGCTGGAGTCAGAGGAGTTGCCGGAACTACAGCAGGAGCAGTTTCGTTAGCCAGCACCTTTTGTCCCAGTGCATCGGTAGCCGACTGGAAGAGTTGGTCCTTCAGGTCGATGGTTTCACGACGGAATTTTCCGCAGATAGGAGCCAGTTTGGTTTTCTTCTTGTTCAGTGCCATGTCATCTGTAATCCATTCTTCGGCAGTATATTTTTCTCCACCATCGCGGTTTTTCGTCATACCAGTAGCGGATGCGGGTCATGGTCATGCGGCATACCCCATCGGCCACATTGATAAGATACTGGTAGTAGATGCGGGTGCGGTCCAGTGACAGGGCGGAAGAAGAGAATACGATGTATTCTTCGGCAGAGGCGGCAATGTCGCCCTCTTCTTCGTTGGTGTAGACTACGCGGCTCTGCAGTTTTCCGTCAGATTTGAAACGGTTGTTGGCCCAGTCCAGCATTTGTTTGTAGAGCTGCTCTTTCGAGAGCGAAGGAGCCTTGATTTCATGATTGAAGGTTACCTTTCCATCCTCCATTGTAATAGCTCCAGCCAGATATTTCGGGTTAGAGTTGTCTTTTTTATCCTTGGCCATTCCGAACAGCGGCAGGCAAGCCAATAAGATGAACAATAGTTTTTTCATGATTCGTATCAAAGTTTTTATAGTATGAAATATTATTTCTTAAAGATAGCATGTGTAAAGATAGGTATTTTTTATTACTGCGGTGTAGGAATAGGA
>ENA-OPYV01000080-OPYV01000080.1-human-gut-metagenome-genome-assembly--contig:-NODE-80-length-28603-cov-3.262642_pt1 | contig 28603 bp, 32 predicted proteins | sample MGYA00242474_ERZ504485 | MGnify/ENA primary metagenome ERZ504485 (study PRJEB26092, sample SAMD00036263) | human gut metagenome | host: Homo sapiens | study: EMG produced TPA metagenomics assembly of...
CTTTACGGCGCTCGGTCCTGCTGAGCTTCGCCAGGCTCTTCTTGAGGGTGATGACCAGGTCGTCTGCATCCATGGGCGCTCCTTCGACGTTAATTGAAGGGTACCGCCTCGCGGTGACATCGTTTTTATGTCAATCTTGGTCTAACAGAGCCAATACTTTTCCTGCAAAGTGAACGAGCCAAATCGGACCCCCGAAGCATCGACACTTTTCAGACGCCATTTCCTGCGATTTCGTCGAGATTTACCTGCGGTTTTGGCACCAAAAAGTGCGGATGCTTCAGGGATCCAAAATAGGTCGTTCACTTCTGGGGAAAAGCATTTGACTTCATTATTCGACAGCAGGGACAGGGTGCCGCGATGCAAACGGGACCCTCGTTTGGCGAAGGCCCCGTCGTAAAAGTTCGCTTTCCCCGCTACTTAGTACTGCTCAACGCCCATGTAGCGACGAACCTCGGGGCTGTGGTCGAAGACCTTGCCGCGGGCGGCGCGCAGCTCGCAGCTCATGTTGTAGAAGAAGATCGGCTCCAGGAACGAACGCACGCTGGCGGGCACCTCGCCCACGCCGTACTCGAGGGCGTCGAGCACCATAATCGTATCGGTGTGCGTGTTGAGAAACGCCAGCGCGCGCTCCTCCATGGGGCGGCACTCGCCGGCGCAAGCTGCACAAAGTAGAACACGCCGGGCTCGGTGGCCTCGAAGGGACCGTGGAAGTACTCGCCAGAGTGGATGTAGCAGCAGTGCTGCCACTGCATCTCCATGAGCGAGCAGATGGCCATGGCGTAGGTCTGGCTAAAGTTGGGGCCGGACCCCAGGATGTAGAAGAACTTGTGCTGCTGGCAGAGCTCGGCAAAGCGGTCGCCCAGCTCGGCGTTGACCTTCTCGCGGGCGGCGGGCAGCAGCGCATCCATCTGCTTGAGGCCCTCGTACATGTCGGCGAGTGCCTCGTAGCCTTCCTGCTGGTCGAGCAGCTCGGCAGCCATCAGAACGCCGATGCCCTGCGGGACCTCGGCCTGCGACTCGCCCTTGCCCCACCGGATAGACCCAGGTTGTCCACTTGCCGTTGTCGATCTTGGAACCCGCATAGTCGGTCATAGTCACGACCTCGGCACCGGCAGTCAACGCCATCTCGCAACCGTCGATGACCTCCTGCGTGTTGCCACTGTGGCTGCAGGCGACGACCAGCGATTTCGGCCCTAGGCTCTTAGGAGCCATCAGGCAGAACTCGCGCGCGGTGTAGACCGTCGAGGCAAACGTGGTGGCCTCGCGCTTGAGCAGCTCGTTGGCCGGCATCAAGTCGATCATCGAACCGCCGCAGGCGATCCAAAACACGTTCTCAATCTTGCCCTTGCGCTCGATAATATCCTGAATCAGATCGTGTGCGTTCACGGTGGCGTTCCTCCTTGTGTCGCGACTTTGAACGACGGCAGCTCGTACCTGCGGTCGTCTATGTTGTCCTATTTATAGCACGCAAGCAGGTGCCCGTGAAGTCATTTCAGCAAATTTTGTTCTATGTTGTTCTATCTATGGACGTAGATGTCGAACACGTAGCGCGAGCCCACGATCTTTTTTGGCGCCCCGAGCAGCAGGGGCCGCCCGTCCGCATCGGTAAAGTACGCCTCCATATAGAAGAGCGGCTCGCCGACCGGCACCTCCAGCAGCGGAGCCGCCTGGGCATCCGCCAGCGCAATCTCCACGGTGCAGGGGTCGGACTTGAGCGGCGCGCGACCCGAATGCTCGGCAACGAGCGCAAAGATTGAGTTATCGGTGAGGTACTTATCGGCCAGCGTCTGCAGATAGGGATGGTCGGCGAGCACAAAGGCGTTGTTCTCGAGCATGACGGGGATGCCGTCGGCCGTGCGCACGCGCTCGACCACGATGAGCTCGCAGCCGGGCTCCACGCCAAAGAACGCCGCATCCTCGCGCGTCGCCGCGACCACCGTACGCGACACCAGACGCGCTCCGGCCACCATGTCGTTGGCGGCACAACCCTCAGTAAAGCTCTGGACGTCGCCTTTCTGGACAATCTTGCGCTTGAGCTTGGGAGCGCACACAAAGGTGCCCCTCCCCTGCTGTCGGTTGAGATATCCCGCGCGCGACAGCTCCTCGATGGCGCGGCGCACGGTGATGCGTCCCACGCCGTAAGACTTCGCGAGCTCCATCTCGGAAGGAATGCGCGAGCCGGCCGCATACACGCCGCGCGCGATCTCGCCCTTCAGGTCGTCCATGACCTGCTGGTACAGCGGTACGGCGGATACGCCAGCGCGGTCGGTTTTATCGTCGGTTGCCATCGTTACGCTCCATCCCGCGCATGCTCGGATTCAAACTCTTCAATCGCCGCCATAAACTGCTCGCCAAAGGCGTCGGCCTTTTTCTCGCCAATGCCGTTGACCCGGATCAGCTCCTCGCGCGTTTGAGGGCGCAGGCGGCACAGGCCGCGCAGAGCCTTGTCGGAAAAGACCATATACGGCGCCATCTCCAGCTCGGTCGAGATCTCCTTGCGCAAGCACGCAGCGCTCGAACAGCTCGGCATCGTCGCCCACGCGCGGGCGCTGATCCAGCTCAGCCTCCTCGCGCAGCAGATCCACCGCGCGGCGGGCGCGGGCCGAGGCCTTGCGCTTGGACGCGCGACGCTTAACGGTAAAGGCGAACGCCTCATCCTCGACCTCGCCGGCACGCGGGCCCAGCCCAACGACCGGGTACTGCCCCTGCGAGGTGGCCAGATAACCGCGGCCGCACAGCTGGCCGATGATGTCCTTGATGCGCCCGACCGATTCGCTCGACAGCTCACCGTAGCCGCGATCCTCGTCCAGATGCATCTGGCGAATGCGCTCGGTGTTGCCGCCATGAAGCACGTCGGCGATGAGCGACTTGCCGAAGCGCATGGGTCGCGTGGCCACATAGCGCACAGCGGCGCGGGCCATATCGGTGACGTCCTCGACCTCGAACTGCGTGAGGCAATTGCTGCAGTTTCCGCAGCCCTCGACGCGTCCGTAGCGGTGCCGCCCGCACCAGCCGAAGCAGCATGCTCGGCCGCGGCCTCGTCGCCAAAGTAGCGCAGCATGTATTCGCGCAGGCAACCGGTGGTATTGCAGTAGCCCTCCATCTGGCTGAGCAGGCGATATCGATTCTGGAGCGCCCACGCGCGCTGCTCGTCGTCGAGTGCCTCATCGGCAGCATCGCCACGATCGATCAGAAAACGACGCATGCGAAAATCGTTACCGTTCCACAGCAAGTGACAGCTGGCCGGATCGCCATCGCGGCCAGCGCGGCCCGCCTCCTGGTAGTAGGCCTCGATGCTCTCGGGCACGTTGTTGTGGATCACGTAGCGCACGTTGGGCTTGTCAATGCCCATGCCAAAGGCGTTGGTGGCAACCATCACCTGGATATCGTCATCGATAAAGGCGCGCTGGCTTTGGCGGCGGGCGTCGTTGCCCATGCCGGCATGGTAGCGGCCAACGCGAATGCCGCTGGGGCCCAGCGCCTCGGCAAGCTCGCCTGTCAGCGCATCGACCGTCTTGCGGGTCGAACAATACACGATGCCGCTCTCGCTCGAATGCGCGATCACATAGTCGCGCACCCACGCGGCCTTGGCCTTGTCGCCCATCTCCTCGCAGCCAAAGTAGAGGTTCTTACGATCGAAGCCCGTCACTACCGTCGCGGGGTTTTGCAGGCCAAGCATCTGCTGAATGTCCGCGCGCACACGCTCGGTCGCCGTAGCGGTAAAGGCCGCCACGATGGGGCGCTGCGGCAGCGCATCGATGAACTCGCGAATCTGCAGGTAGGCGGGGCGGAAATCCTGGCCCCATTGGCTCACGCAGTGGGCCTCGTCAATGGCCACGAGCGGCACGCCAATGCCGCCGTCGGCCGCGGCCTCCTGCGCAAAGGCTAAAAAGCGCGGCTCGAGCAGACGCTCGGGCGCCACGTACATAAGCTGGTAGCGGCCCTCGCGCGCCCGCTTGAGCACGGTGTTTTGCTGGGCCGGGGTAAGGCTGGAGTTGAGATAGCTGGGTCGCGCACCCGCCGCGAGCAACGCACGGGTCTGGTCCTCCATAAGCGACAGCAGCGGACTCACCACAAAGGTGATGCCGGGCAGCATGAGCGCGGGCACCTGGTAGCAAATGGACTTGCCGGCGCCCGTGGGCATAACGCCCAGCGCATCGCGACCGGCAAGAATCGCATCGACCATGCGGTCCTGTCCTGGGCGAAACGAGGTGTAGCCAAAATAGGCGCCGAGCGTGTCGAGCGCCATCTGCTGCATGCTATCGGTCATGGTTTCCTAACGTTCAAGTCATCTGCCGCCGATTATACGCCGCCACGCGGACCGGTGCCGCGCCGCTGTCGGCCACGGGCGATGCAATCCGAAGGGAACGAGCGTGGATTTTTGGACACTTTCCGGATGAGCGTGGATAATCTCCCACTTTGAACCCGTCACCAAACCAAAAACTGGAGATTATCCACGCTCATTCTGCGGGTAGTCATTGGGGGACGCACCTGAATGACCAGTCGTTTAAGAACGTTCCCAACGGCTAAGGAGTGTCCCCAGGTGCCGGCCCGGCAACGTCGATGTTTTATCTCTTGACAAGCACGGAAACGTCGCTGGTTGAGCATTAGTCAGCGAAAACGCCCCTAAGCGAGCAAGGTGACGTGAAAGAGGAGGGAAGCGTACTTCGGTACGCGACCGACGATTGAACGTCAGATTGCCGCTTAGGGGCGTTTGCAGCGTCGAGCCGTTACGGCGTTTGGTAAAACGCCGTAACCAAAGGCGCAACTAGAGCTACATGACCATGACGTAGCGCGATCCCACGTAGTACTGCTTACCCATCAGGACCGGCTCATCGTTGGGACCGGTAAAGCCGGCGCGCAGGTTGAGCAGCGGATCATGCGGGGCAATGCCCAGCTCGACCGCCTGCTCGGCATTAGCTCGAACGGCCTCGACCGTACGGTAGCCAACCGAGACAATCGGCGTTCCGCCAACACGCTCGACCTCGGCAAAAATCGACTTGTCCTCAAGATCGGCCGTCAACAGCTCACGGTAGGCGTCAAACGGCACAAAGATGTTCTCCTCAAAGATGGGCTCGCCGTCGGCCGTACGCACGCGCTTGATATGCAGCAGCAGCGCATCCTTCTGCAGACCAAAGAACTCCATCTCGTTTTGGCGCGCCGGAACGATCTGGCGATCGACCACGTGCGCACCGGCCTTCATGCCGTTGCCGGCACACAGCGCGGTAAACGTCTGCAGCGTCGAGGCGTGGAACTGACGATTGATGTGCGGTGTGGAAACAAAGGTGCCGCGGCCCTGCTGCTTAACCAGGTAGCCATCGGAGCACAACTCCTCGACGGCGCGACGCACCGTAATTCGGCTCACGTCGTACTGCTCGGCAAGCTCGAGCTCGGACGGAATACGCTCCTTGGGTGCATAAAACACCTTTCTCGATCGCATCTTTGATTTCGTCATAAATCTGCTGGTAAAGCGGTGCATTTTTGGGTGCAGGCATATCTAATCACTCTTATCGAAAATATCAAAATAACTAATACGTATATAACGTCTAGTTTCATATTACCTCATATTGATAAAAACGATACACCCCCACCTACAAAAAGCGACAGCTTCATTTGGTAGGTTTATCTGGGCAAACGAAAGTCCCTCGAAAGCAACGGGGCTTTCGAGGGGCTCATGCGGAAGGGTTGCGCCGGGCCGGCAAAATGCCAATACCCTACTTGCCGTCGTCCTGCTGCAGGCTGTCCTGCTCGCTGAGGCGCGCCTGCCTGCTGGCCATGCGCGCGGCTTGTCGGGATCGGGTACGGCCGTGGGCATGGGCTCGTCGACATGACCGCCCCACCAGCCGCCCACAAGTCGAGCGTGTGGAACACGTTGATCACGCGCCGGGATCAATGTCGCACACCAGCTTGATGATGTCCTGGCTCTCGTAGGTCGAGACAACGGCGTGCAGCAGGTACATCTTTTCGCGGCTGTATCCGCCGATGACCTCGGCGCAGCTAATGCCGTGCTGAAAATGGTCAACATAGGCGGTCATGACCTCGTCTGCCTTGCGCGTCGTGATCTGCAGCGTCACGCGGTCGTAGCGACGATAGAAACTGTCGATGGTCTTGGTCGAAATAAACTGGAACACGATGGAGTACGCCGCGTTGTCCCAGCCAAACATAAAGCCAAAGATCGCCAGGATAAAGCAGTTGAAACCAAAGATGGCACCCCAGATAGTCTTGCCCGTGTGGTTGGAAACCCATAGCGCGATAAAATCGGTGCCGCCGGTGGATGCGCCGGACTTTAGCGCGATGGCAGCGCCCAGACCCGAGACCACGCCGCCAAAAATGATGAGCATGATCTTGTCGCCCAAAAACGGAGCAAAGTGAAAGATGTTGAGGAACAGCGATGAGAGCACGACCTGCATCATCGAGAAGATGACGAAGCGCTTGCTAATGCCGCTCCAGCATAAGAGTGCCACGGGGATGTTGAGCGCGAGCATACCGAGCGAGATGTCGATGTGGACGCCGCCGAGCGAGGTAACGCGATCGAGTAGGACCGCGACGCCGGTGAGACCGCTCGGAAGCAGGTCGGCGGGTTGAATGAACGCCTGGATCAGAAATGTCTGGAGAACGGCAGAAATGGTGACCGCCACGGCGGTGATGGCGCGGCGGACGATGGTGAGGCGGCCGAGCACGAGCACGCGGTCCGTGAGCTGTTCGATGGCGTTCGCCACGTAGGCTCCCTTCGAAGGCAGATGTAGTTGTGGGGCATGCCCGCGATTGTAGCATGGAGCGAGAGGAGGCGCTTTAATTCACCCTCTCTCGACGACCAAAACGGGACCAGCAACCCCCACGACCAAAGGGAAAATTCCAAGTGAGTAGACTTTTCGCGATCTACCAAGCGCACTCAAAACAGCCACCTCTCCGACCTGCGGTTTACTAAGGCAGATACGCTTTGTGCTCGGCATGTGCCAAAAAGTCTACTCACTTAGTCCGAGTCGAAGCCAAACGGATCTAAATCGAAGCCAAAATGAGCCAATCCACCGCAAGAGACGTGTGAATCCGCACTTCTTGCGGCGAATTGACGCTACAAAGCGGTCAGAATGTCGGCGAGGTTGTCGATGACGGCGTCGGCTCCCGTTTGGTCCAGGTTAACGCCCTCGTGCGGACGCAGTGCCAGGACGCGCGCGCGGAGCGCTTGCCGGCCTCGATGCCCAAAGGCGAGTCCTCGATAACCAGGCACTCGGTAGGCTCCACACCCAGCGCCTCCATGGCACGCAGGTAGATCTCGGGGTCGGGCTTAAATGCACTGCACTCGTGACCGCTGATGGTGTAGTCCAGCACGTCGGTGATACCGGCAATCTCCACCAGCTCGTCAATGAGCTCGCGATAGGACGAGCTCGCGATGGCACACTTGACGCCGCGCTCGTGCAGCTCGCGCATCACCGGCTCCGTCTGCTCGTTGAGCAGCTCGGCATACGGAACAGGGTGAACCGGGCTGTAGACCTGCTTGTACTCAACGCGCAAGCGCTCGCGCAGCTCAACATCGTCGGGCACCAGCGACTTCCAGATGGCAGGCTCGTTAGACCCCGAAAGATCGGGGATCTCGTCAAAGTGGAACCCCTTTTCCTCCATAAACGCCACGCGGCGACGGTTGTAGAACCACTCGGTATCGACCAGCACGCCGTCCATATCAAACAGCACTGCCTTGATCATACGCATCTCCTCCCACCTGCCAAAAGGGACAGGTTTATTTTGGTAGGTTTTATCTGGTGTTTTGCGACGCGACAGACACGCCCCCAAAGCAAAAAAGGGGACGGGGCGCAAACCCCATCCCCTCTCAATCAACCTGTAAGGTCTACTTACTTGTGATTAGTAGGAAAGCTTCCACATGTAGCGACGCATGGTCAGCGGGTGCTGACGGGCCTCGGCGATCTGGTTGCCGTACTCGCGCATAACGGCGAGGTGCAGCAGCGGGTTGAAGTAGGTGACGACGCTCGCCGGCACGGCGTCGGCCAGACCGTAGTCCTTGGAGTCGATCAGAGCGACCTTGGCGCCCATGCGCTTAAGGAAGGTGAGGGCGCGGGCATCCATCGGACGGGTGGCACCATCGGACATGAAGAAGACGTAGGGCTTACCCTCGGTGGAAACCTCGAACGGGCCGTGGAAGTACTCGCCGGTGTTGTAGGCGGCGGCGTCGATCCACTGCATCTCGGTGAACAGGAAGGCGGCGTGAGAATAAGCCATCTTCTCGGAGGCACCGGAGGCCATGAAGTAGATCATCTCGTCGTCCTTGAAGTCCTGGGCGAACTGCTTGGCGAGGCCCTTGGCGGACTGAGCGGCGTTCTCGCAGAGCTCGAAGACGTTGGTGAGGCCGGTGATCATGTCCTCGTAGTGGTCATAGCCCTCGGTCTGCTGAAGGATCTCGACAGCAAGAGCGATGGCGTAGCCGGGCTTCTCGCACTTGGCAGCGTAGTTGGCGTGGAAGCCGTGAACGATGACGTGGTCGGCGTCGACGGTCAGAGCGGAGCCAGCCTTGTTGGTGAGGGAGACGACCGGGCAGTTGTGCTTCTTGGCGGTCTTGTTGGCCTCGACGGTCTCGGGCGTGGAGCCACCGAGGGAGCAGGTGATCACGAAGGTGTGCTCGTTGACCCAGGAAGGCGTGTCGTAGTTGAACTCGTTAGCGGTGAAGATCTGAACGTTCAACTTGTCCGTGTTGTTGGCCAGGAAGTACTTGGCGGGGTAAAGGTCGGACATGGAGCGCCGCAGCCGACGAAGGCGACGCTGTGGATCTCGTGGTTGGACAGGACGTCAGCGACGATCTGCTTAGGGAGGTTAAGGTCGATCTCGTACATCTGACACATTCCTTTCGATTTGTTGCGGCGTCACATTGCCGGACGCTCGCAGGGTTACCGTAGTTAGGGCCGAGTCGCCGGCCCGTTGAGGATGTGACAAAGGGACTATCCCTTTGTCACATGTTAGGGATGGAAGCCTGCCTGGGGTATGGGATGCCAGGCAGCCCCCGGGGGAAGCGGTTAGACGCTTGGTCGCGACTAGGCCAGGATACCGGCCGCGGAGAGGGCGATGCCGCCCACGATGGCGATCACGAGAAGCCAACCGGTGTTGACGTTCTTCTTGATGAGCCAGTACATAAGGCCGGTGAGGCCAAGGGAGATCATCTGGGGCATCATGCCGTCCAGGATGTCCTGGATCACGACGGTGCCGTCAGCGAACTGCAGCGGGGTGGTGGCGCCGATCAGCGTAGCGATCATGCCGCCCACGGACATAAGACCCACGATGCCGCAGACATACATGAGCTTCTCCATGAGATCGCCGCCCTGAAGCTTGCTCAGGTACTCGTGGCCGCCCTGATAGCCCATCTTGGCTGCGAACCAAGTGATCAGCACGGAGGGGACGATGGAGATGAGCATGGCCAGGATCGGGCCCATGATGGAACCCTGCTGAGCCAGCTGAACGCCCAGACCAAAGGGCGATAACACGATGGTGCCCTGGAAGAGGGAGTCGCCGATACCGGAAAGCGGGCCCATGAGGGAGGTCTTGACCGCGTTGATTGAATCGGGGTCGAAGTTCTCGGGATCCTTGGCGTACTCCTCCTCCATGGAGGCGGAGAGGCCCAGGATGAAAGCGCTCGTCTGCGGGGTGCAGTTGTAGAACGCCATGTGACGGTGGTAAGCCTCTTTCTTAGCAGCGAGCTGCTTGGGGTCGGACTCGTCCGGATAGAGGCGATCGAGCGTGGGGACCATGCCGTAGAGGAAGCCCATGTTCATCTGACGCTCGTAGTTCCAAGAGGCCTGGATGGCCCAGGAGCGCCAGAAGAACTGGCTGACCTTCTTGTTCAGGGACACGTCCTTGGTTGCGGTTGCCATAGTGTGTTCCTCCTTAGTCTTCGTCGTCTTCGAGCGGATCGTAGTCGGAATCGACACCGGCGGCTGCATGGGAACCGTTGAACTTGAAGCCCATGAAGACGATAGCCAGGCACACACCGATCAGAGCGACCGCGATGACGGACAGGTTGAGGTAGGCGGCGAGCAGGAAACCGATGAACAGGAACGGGGTCATACCCTTCTTGATCATCATGGTGAGCAGCAGGGCCAGACCGTAGGCGGTCATGATCTTGGTCGAGACGTTCAGACCAACGGACAGCCACTCGGGAACCATGTTGACGATGGCTTGGACCAGGTCGGTACCGACAAAGACGGCCAGGAAGATCGGCAGGAAGTACATGATGGCGTACAGACCGGAGCCGGCGCAGATGTGCATGCGGTAGGCGGTCTTGAACTTGCCGTTATCAATCGCGCTATCGGCCACATGGGTGAGGGCGGCGATGATGGAACGGAACACGATGCCGAGGAGCTGACCCAGGACGGCGACCGGGATGGCGATCGTCATGGCGGTCTCGGCGGAAGCATCGGTCAGGCACGCGAAGGCAGCTGCCACGATGCCGCCCAGGACCATATCGGGCGGAACGGCGGCGCCGACCTGCACCAGGCCCATGGACACGAGCTCGACGGCGGCACCGACGGCAAGGCCGGTGGGCACATCGCCCAGCAGCAGACCGACGAGCGTGGCGCCAACGAGGGGCTGCTCGAAGTTAAGACGGCCGAGCAGGCGGGAGTCCCACATGCAGAACACGCCGACGAGGCCGACGAGCACCGCACTGATGAACGTATTCATACCCTTCTCCTTTCAGTCAGGCAAAAGCCTGGTTGATTACAGCTTGGCGTCGATGTCGACGCTCTGATACGTGGGGGTCTGCTGGACGTAGAGCTTGATGCCCATGTCGAGCAGCTGGTTGCGTCGGCCTTCTGGGTGGCGTCGAAGAAGACGGAGCTGTCCTTGCCGCCGACCTGATCGGCACCGTCGTGGTTGGCGGTGGCGCCCAGGTTGATGGCGTCGAGCTTGTAACCCTGGCAGAACTGCAGCATCTCGGCCGTGTTGCCAAAGACGAACATGACGCGCTCGCCGAGGGTGTTGAGCTTGTCCATCTTGGCGAGGGCACGCTCGACGGTGAAGACGTTCAGGCGCACGCCCTGGGGCTTGGCCAGCTTAAGAGCGCCCTTCTTGATGTCATCGTTGGCGGCAGCGTTGTCGACGACGATGATGCGCTCGGCCTGAACCTTGGTGGTCCAGGTAAAGACGACCTGACCGTGCAGCAGACGGTAGTCAAGACGTGCGAGGACGATCTTGGCGGGACCGGAGCTGTGACGGGGCGCCTTAGCCTTCTTGGCGGGAGCCGCGGCAGCCTCGACCGGTGCGTTGGGGTTGGTCAGACCGGTGCGGGCCTCGTTGATGAAGGCCGCGAGCTCGGCACTTGACGGGGGCGGGGCTCATAGCGAGCGTCAGCGCCAGCGGAATATTGAAACCGCTGACAACCGTGAACTTCGTGCCGTTCTTGGAAAGCTCGACCATGCTGTTGTTGACCGAGCTGCCGAGCATATCGGTCAGCACATAGACGGTGTCGTCCGCGTTGAACGTGGCGATCATGGCGTCCACCTTGTTGGTGATGGGCTCCTTGTCGTCACGAGCAAGCGACACGACGTGGACGTTCGACACGTCGCCGAGAACCATCTCGAGCGTGTCTTTGGCGCCTGCGGCCAGGCCGCCATGAGATGCGAGAATGATCTGATTCATCTTGCCTCCTCCTTTTCGTTATGGTCATTATAACGTCTTATACGTTGCTTATATTGCTAATTAGTATAAAGACCGTTCGCGGGTGAAAATCGACCGTTGACGGGTTTAACGTACTTGAAACGTTGGGGCTGGATAGGCCGGGCGCTGGCTGGATAACCCCAGGCCAGACGCCGTGCACAATCCTCTATCGCACGAAGTACCAGGGGCTTTCCTGCACGGTGGGCTCCAGCGCGATGCCAGTGCGTTCCTTAAACAGATCCATGTCCTGAGATTTTTCGGTCCACCACGCGTTGGGCTTAAAGGTCATGCTCTCGACAATACGTTTGACAATGACGCTGTTGCGCAGCCTGGAGAAGTCGGTGTTCATGATCAGGATGGACGCGAGCACCAGCACGATGCCCAGGACCTTGATCGCGCCGGCGGGCTCGGCGTAGACACCAATGCCCAGCAGTACGGTGACGACCGTCTCGAATGACATTACGACGGGAACTTTCGACGTCTCGAGCCCCATGGACAGACCCTGCATATATAAGACATAGGCCACGGCTGTGGGGATGAGTCCAAAACCAAAGAACAACAGCAGCAGCTGTGGCGACATTGCCGCGGCGACATCTGGCCACGGAGCCGCGATAGCCGCCATAACCGCACCGCCAAAAACAAGGCCCCAAAACGTGACAGCCAGCGGGTGGACCGTCTTGGTTGCTATCCGGCTAAACACCGCGAGCGACGCGCCACAAAAGCCCGCGATCACGCCCGACGTGACGCCCCAAACCGAAAATGGAAACCGGAAAGGTCGCCATTGGTCACTGCAAGTACACAGCCACCGATATTAAAAGCGATGGCAACGAGCTTGTTGGGAGTCACATCCTCGCGATAAAGCACGCGGCCGAGCATGACGCCAAACACCGGCGAGGTGTAGAGCAGCACCGAGGCCGTGGACATGCCCACCTCGCCCATACACTCGTAATAAAGCGTGTTAGCGGTGGCGAGGCCGATAATGCCAAGAAGCGCACAGGGAACAAGCTCTTTAGGACTTGCCTTGAACAGTGCCAGGGGACCCGATGCTTTCCCTCACGATCGCCTCCCTGGCAACCCATGAACGCCAAGACCGGAGCCATTAAGACGGCACCCGACAACAGGCGAAAGGCCGCCATGCTCTGAGACGAAACACCCAGGGCCGAGATGCCTTTTACAAAGATTCCGATGCTGCCCCACATAAGCGCGGCGATCAGCACCAGCACATAGCCAGATTGCTTTTCTTCAACGCAGCCTCCTCGGTATTGTTTCCAATATGTTTCACACTACGTTATAGTCGTTATATACATTTTTCAAGACACAAATCGGCGAGCGGAAAAGTGATCCGTTTTCCTCCGTCCCCAGTGGATTACTGGGCGGTTGCGGTGAAATAGTTCCTAAATAGAGGCTTCAAACCCCCAAACAGGAACTATTCCACCGCAACTTATGAGGACATCGAGCTGTTAGGCCGCTCTATTCCCTAGTAGTCCAGCTTCCACATGTAGCGGCGCGTCATGTAGTCCTTGTGGGTGACGGCAGAGAGTGCACGCATGTACACGTTGTTGAGGATCGGGGCAAAGATCAGGTGGTTGAAGTACTCGCTCACGCTGTCCTTGATGTCGTTGAGGCCAAGCTCCTTGGCATCGAGCTGATAGACGCGCTCGCCACCGTACTGGTTGACGAAGCGGATGCCGCGCTCGTCGTTGCAGCGGCTGCGGCCGACACTGATGAGCTGGAACAGCGAGGTGCGCTTGTCCAGAATCTCGAAGGGGCCGTGGAAGAAGTCGCAGGTGTTGATGGTGCAGGAGTCGATCTGCAGCATCTCCTGCACGTTGCAGATGCTAAAGACGTAGGCGGCACCAAAGAGCGGGCCCTGGGCCATGACGTTGATGCAAGGCTTGTCGGCGTTCTGCTCGGCCCACTTAGCAGCGAGCGGACGGGTGTACTCGACGGCCTTGCGATAGATGGGGTCGACCAAGTCGAACGCGGCCATAGCGGTCTCGTACTCGGCATAGCCTCGGTCTGCTGCGTGAGCTCCATGGCGATCATGGTCACGACGGCGGAGTTGGTGCGGCCCATGCAGGACTCGTCGACGGCCAAGCTGTCGTACTGGATCTTGTAGTCGCAGACCTCGGTGAGGCCGGACTCGTCAACATAGATGGCGATGGTGCTGGCGCCGTGGTCCTTGGCGACCTGGGCGGCGACGATGGTCTCCTTGGTGCCGCGCATGGACACGACGACGGCCAGGGTGTTCTCGTTGACGTAGGCAGGGGTTGCGTGCACGAACTCGTTGCTGGTGTAGCTGGAGCTCACGACCTGCGTAGCCTCGTGCTCCATAAAGTACTGAGCAGGATAGTTGCCGCCGTTGGATCCGCCGGCGCCAATCCACACGACGCGCCTGATGCCGCCCTTGTCTGCCTTGTCAGCCAAAACCTGGGAGACGACATCCTTAACCTGTTCCTGAGTAGTCATCGTGCATCAGCCTTTCTTCTCGTTTGATGCTCTTGATGGCATACAAGTTACATACATGTTTTGGTTATGTCGACTAGTTGTATGCTATATTTGTCTTAGATATTTTGCTGGTAAAGTTTTCGGCAATCCATTATCAGCGGTTTTGTTGTCATGTTGGATACATGCTTGGTTCAGTAAGCATACAGGTTAGATACAGGTTGGTCGCATGAATGCTTCGTCTAAAAAGAAACTGGCCCAATACGAGCGCTTGGCGGGCATGCTGCGCGACCGCATCGCCGCCGGCACCTACGCGCGCGGAGACAAACTGCCGTCCGAGATGGAACTCATGGACGAATCGGGTCTGTCGCGCAGCACCGTGCGCCACGCGCTTAAGGTGTTATTTGACGAGGGCCTGGTGCGCACCGAGCGCGGACGTGGCACCTTTGTGGCCGACACGCCCGCGCTTCACGAGAACAACCTGGTGTTTTCGAGCTACACAGCGCAGATCCAGGGCCAGGGCATGAAGCCCACCACGCGCACGGTGGACTCGGGCTTTGCCAAAGCAATGGGCAGCGTGGCCAAGTTCTTTGACGCTAGCGTGGGCAGCAAGCTTGTCAAACTTGTCCGCCTGCGTTACCTGGACGATGCGCCACTGTGCCTGGAGACCACCTATCTGCCGCCAAGCTTTGGGTCGCTCATCGATCGCGATATCAACGGTTCGCTCTACGCCACGCTGCGCCAGGAGTTCCATCGTGCGCCGGCGCAGGGGCATAAGACCTTTGAGGTGTGCTAATGCCTCGCAAAACTGAGCGTTTTTGCTCAACGTTGAGCGCGGGCAGGCGCTGATCCTGATCACCGACTACGTCTACGACACCGACGGCGCCCGCTCCATGTCTCCAAGCGCATCCAACGTACCGACCGCGCCAAATACACCGAGCCCATCGGCTAACCTGCCAAAATAAACCTGTCCCTAAATGGTAGGTTTGGGGAGATCGGAGAACCAGGTTGGTTTGGGTTGGTTGGGCGTGCGCTCGGCCAGGACCAGCTCCATCCAACACATGTCGTACCAGCGGCCGAACTTTTGCGCGCAGCGGTCGAAGGCGCCCACCAGGCGGTATCCCATGTGGGCATGGAAATCCTGGCTGTTGTGCGTCAGATACTCGTCGTCCTTATCGTGCGGCACGGCGATGAGCGCGCACATGCTGGTGATGCCCATCGCGACCAAGCATTGCTTGAGCGCGTCGTGCAGCCTGCGGCCCAGCCCGCCGTGGCGCACGTCGCGCGCCAGATAGATCGACGTCTCGACCGACCAGTCATAGGCCTCGCGGCTGTTAAGCGCGCTCACATAGGCATAGCCCACTGGGTGCCCGTCCAGCTCCATAACCAAATACGGGTAGCGCTTGAGCGTACGCTCGATGCGCCCGGCGAACTCCTCACGCTCGGCACCTCGTATTCGCAGGTTATCGCCGTCTCGCGTACATACGGCTCATAGATGGCAAGCAGCGCCGGCGCATCATCGGGCGTCGCCAGGCGAATCGTCGGCTCGGACATCTCGGGCATACAGTCCCTCCCCCACAAAAGCAAAGGCCGCCCTGCGCCAAACCCAGGCGTAGGGCGGCCCCTCGTCATTACATCAAGCTACAGGACAGCCGCCAGCGCGTCGATGTCCTCCTGCGTCGTGGCCCAGCTGGTGCAAAAGCGCACCACGGTGTGGGTCTCGTCGTACTTTTCCCAGTACTCAATCGAGGCATGCTCGCGAATGCGCGCCATGTCCTCGTTGGGCAGAATCACAAACTGCTGGTTGGTCGGCGTCTCCAAGAAGAACTGGTAGCCGCGCTCGTGCAGCACGCGACGAAGCGCCTGCGCGGTTTCGATCGCCTGGCGACCAATCTCAAAATACAGGCCATCGGTAAAGAGCGCCTCAAACTGCACGCCCGTCAGGCGGCCCTTGGCCAGCAACGCACCGTGCTGCTTAATGCGCGGAATGGGATGCGCCGGAGCGTGCATGCCGCAAAACACCACGGCCTCGCCGCACAGAGCGCCGCACTTGGTGCCGCCGATGTAGAACACGTCGCACAGCTGTGCCAGCTCGGGCAGGGTGATGTCGCACTCGTCGGCCGCCAGCGCATAGGCCAGTCGGGCGCATCCACAAACAGCGGAATCTCGCGCTTCTGGCACACCGCATGAATTGCCGCGAGCTCGGCCTTGGAGTACAGCGTGCCGTACTCGGTCGATAGGCTCACGTACACGGCGCCCGGGAACACCGTGTGCTCGTAGCTCTCGTTTTCGTAGAACACCTGGATATAGTTCTCGAGGTCCTCGGCGTGCATCTTGCCCTCGTAGCCGGGGATGGTGAGCACCTTGTGGCCGCCAAACTCGATGGCGCCCGCCTCGTGGCAGGCGACGTGACCAGTCTCAGCAGCAACGACGCCCTCGTAGGGCGCAAGCAGCATGTCGATCACCGTCGCGTGGCCTGCGTGCCGCCCACCAGAAAAAAACACGTCGGCATCGGGGGCCTGACAGGCCTCGCGAATAAGGTGCTTGGCACGCTCGGTGTGCGCATCGGTGCCGTAGCCGGGCTGCGGCTCCATATTGGTGTCGACGAGCGCCTGCAGCACCGCCGGATGGGCGCCGTGGGAATAGTCGTTGTTAAACGCGAGCATGGCAATCCTCTCTTACCGGGTATCGGCCAGATGATTCAAACGGGGCTATTGTACGCCGTTGGGATAGGCAATGCGCGCGGCAAGACACTCAAGTGCCAGCGCCAGGGCAAAGCCGCAGCTCACGTCACTCAAAAAGTGCGCGCCGATCACGATGCGGCCAAAAGCGACGAGCGCCGCAACCAAAGCGGCAGCCCAAAAGACCACGCGGCGGCGCGACGGCTTTTCCTTAAAGGCCGCCGCGGGAAGCCCGGCGAGCATAAGGCCGATCGCCGCGTGCGCGGTGTGTCCGCTCGCAAACGACTTAAAGCCGTCCTTGATCACGCCAGCGGCGATATAGGCCCATTTGTCGGGATTGCCGATCACCCACCACGGCTGAAAATCGAGCCCCTGCGTCACCTCGATCACGCGCATGCGCGGGCGCGACCACAGCGGCTTGACGATCACATTGAGGATGATGGCTTGGGCGACCCACACGGCAAGCACCATCAACGCCCAGCGTGTGAGCTCGTCAGGCTCGGTATTGCGCGTAAGGCGATAGACGATAAGATTGGCGGCGATAGCCAGCGCAAACGTCAGCACCAACTGAGCCGCGATGAGCTTGCCGCCAACCCGCAGGGACGAGACGATCTCGTAGCCGGCCAGGCCGACGTTGACGAGGATACCGAGTACGGCGAGCCATTTACTCCCCCTGGAATCGGGACGCACCGCGCGCACGAGCATACGCCCGCGATGCTCGCCGTCAGCTCAAACGGCAGCTCGCCGGCAGCCTCGATAAAGCGGCCGTACATGCTGGCGATGTTGAACAGCGCGCTCGAGATCTGATAATCGAAAAAGCTGCCCACGCCCAGACAAAGGCACAGGACAACCGCAATGGCAGCGGCGTCTTTCTTATAGATGTACCCGAACATAGCTCCCTTTCGATGGGACGAAGCTTTCAACCTGCAACGCGGCGGGGCAAAGACAACCATGTCCCGCCGCGCCACTTACCTGTTAGTCATCATCGCTGGCGCCTAATTGCTGCAGCAGCATGAGCGCCGCAGCCACGGGGCCGGCGCCGTCGTTGGCGTCGAGACCGCGGCCCAGACCGCTGCCCGCACCGGCACCCGCCTTGTATGGCACCGACAGCTTGCGGCTCTTGGGAAAGCTCACCGCGCCATAGCGCGTCTTAAGCTCAAAGGTCACCTTCTTGGGCACATCGACGCCCAAAAACGTGATGCGACCGCCGCTGAGCGTAACGCTCTCGAGTCCCAGGCGCTCGCCGCGAATGCGGATGCGCGCGCGGTTGAACAGGTTGAGTCCCGCCAACGGCAGCTCGCCATGCGCGGCCTCGGTCTCTTCCTGCACCTCGTCGATGCTCTCCAGGTCCTCGGCCGCCGCGAGCTTACGGTACACGAGCACGCGCTGGTCCACCGCCGGCAGGTACTCCTCGGACAAGAAGTAATCGGGCCGGCAGGTTAATACCCACGCTCGCCGCCTCCACGCCGGCATCGTCATCGCCGCGCGCCTCGGCCACGGCCTGGCCCAGCATCTGCGTAAACAGGTCAAAGCCCACGCTCGACAGGTTGCCGTGCTGCTCGGCGCCCATCAGCGAGCCGGCGCCGCGAATCTCCAGGTCACGCATGGCGATGCGCATGCCGCTGCCCAGGTCCTGGAACTCGGAAAGTGCGGTCAGGCGTGCCGTGGCCTCCTCGGTAAGCGGCAGCTCGCCGGGGAACATAAAGTACGCGTATGCCTGCGTGGCCGAGCGGCCCACACGGCCCTTGAGCTGGTAGAGCTGTGCCAGACCCAGGCGCTGCGAGTCCTCGATGGATGAGCGTGTTGGCGCACGCGTGTCGATGCCGCTCTCCACGATGGTCGTGGCGATGAGCACATCGATCTTTTTGGTCGCGAACTCGATCATCACGTCCTCGACCTCGCGCGGGCTCATCTTGCCGTGTGCCACACCCACGCGCGCCTCGGGCGCGGCCTCGTGCACGCGCGCCACGGCATCGTCGATGGTCTTGACGCGGTTGGACACGTAATACACCTGGCCACCGCGGCCCACTTCCAGACGGATCGCCGCGCTCACCACGTCGGGGTCGTACTCCCCCACGTGCACGATCACGGGACGGCGCCCGGTCGGCGGCGTGGTGATCAGGCTCATATCGCGCACGCCGCTCGTGGCCATCTGCATGGTTCGCGGGATGGGCGTGGCCGAAAGCATGAGCACGTCGATCTGCTCGCGCAGGTTCTTGAGCTGCTCCTTGTGCTGCACACCAAAGCGCTGTTCCTCGTCGATGATCACCAGGCCCAGGTTCTTGGGGTTCACGTCGGCCGAAAGCAGACGGTGTGTGCCGATCAGCACATCGATCGTGCCCTCGGCAAACGCCTTGAGCGCGCGCTTTTGCTGCGCCGGGGTGCGGAAGCGGCTGAGCACCTCGACCTCGAGGCCAAACGGGGAAAAGCGCTCAAAGAATGTCTCGTAGTGCTGTTGGGCCAGAATGGTCGTGGGGCAGAGCACCATGACCTGGCGGCCGGAGTCCACGCACTTAAAGGCTGCGCGCAGGCGACCTCGGTCTTGCCGAACCCACGTCGCCGCACAGCAGGCGGTCCATGGGCTTGGGTGCCTCCATGTCGGCCTTTATGTCGGCGATAGCCTCCAGCTGGTCGCGCGTCTCGTCGTAGGGGAAGCTCTCCTCCATCTCGATCTGTTCGGGCGTATCGGGCGGACAGGCGATACCGGTAATCGAAGAGCGGCGCGTATACAGGTCGACCAGGTCAAACGCCAGCTTTTTGGCATTCTTGCGCGCCTTGTTGGTGGCACGCGTCCAGTCGGCGGTGTTGAGCCTGGTCAGGCGCGGCTTGTCGCCGTCGGGACCGACATAGCGCGTGATGCGGTCGACCTGCTCCAGCGGCACATAGAGTTTGTCGCCGTCGGCGTATTCCAACAAAAAAGTAGTCGCGCTCCTTGCCGCCCACTTCCTGGCGCGCGATCTCGCTAAAGAGCGCGATGCCGTGGGTGGCATGCACGACGTAGTCGCCCGGCTTAAACGGGAAGGTGATCTGCGTAATGTCCACCTTGCGACGGCTGCGCGCGCGGTTGGCATCCATGCGGGCGTGAGGTCGGCGATCGAGAACACTGCCAAATTGGCGTCGGGCACCACCACGCCCTGCGGCAGAGCGGCATCGACAAAGGTCACGCGCGCGCGAGATGGTGGGCACGGCGGCGCCGGCGGCAGCCTGGGCCGCACCCGCCTCGAGCGGGCGGGCGTTGAGCGCATCGGCCTTACGCTCGCGAATGGAAGCATGGGCCTCCTGGCGTGCGGCACGGTCGGCGGAATCCGCTGCTGCCACGCGCACGCGGTCGCGATAGCGCCGGCATTTTCGGGGGCGGCCGTCAGCGACTCCTCAAAGGTAACGCCCTCGTCGCCAAAGGTGAGCTCCATCGACTCGCGCGCGCGCGGTCGGGGATGGCAAACACGCAGGCATAGCGCTTGCCCACGACCTCCTGGATGCGCGTCATAAAACGGTTGTCCGAGCCTGCGATGGCCGGCTGCTCAATCTTGAGCTCGGCCGTCACCGCACCGCCGGCACGGATGAGGCTCACATAGTTCAGGCGCTGCTGGGCACCAAAATCGAGCTGTTGGGCGCGCACGTACAGACCATCCAGGCGGTCAATCCCTGCCTCGCCGGCACGGGTCTCAATATCCTCGTAGGCGCGCAGGCAGTCGTCGAACAGCGAGCGCGGCTCGGACAGAACCACGAGTGCCTTGCCGCTCACGTGCGCCAACGGGCTTACGGTCTGGCCGTACATCACCGGCAAAAAGCGGTCGAGCTCGGGCGTGACGATACGCGCATCCACCATCTCGAGCAGCGCCGCCAGTTTGCTGTCGTCCTGGCTGGCGCGATAGAGCGCCACGTGCATGTTGTGGACGGCATCGTCGGTAAGCGCCAGCTCACGGCAGGGGAAGATCTCGATGCTGTCCTCGTTGCCGATGGTTTGGCCCGTGGAGCTCACCATGCGGCGGATGCGGTCAATCTCGTCGCCAAAGAACTCGATGCGCACGGGCGCCTTTTCCTGTGCGGGGAACACCTCGACGGTGTCGCCGTGCACGCGGAACAGACCGGGCGCGTCGGCGGCGCCGGCATTGGTGTAGCCCATGCCCACCAGGCGCTGCGGCACCTCGTCAAAAGGAATCTCCTCGCCCACCGCAAAAGTGGTGGACTCCCAATAGCGACTCTCGACCGGCGGTACGCAGCGCAACAGCGCACGGGCCGAAGCGACCATGATGCAGTTGTCCCCGCGCACGATGCGCCCCAGAGCCTCGCAGCGCTGCGCCACCACGGCGTCGTCGGGCGCCTGCTCGCGCCACGGATAGTCCTTGCGCTCGGGAAAACGGCACACATGCGCCAAGCCCACGTAGGCGGCAAGGCTGCGCGCGGCGCGATCGGCCGCGTCCTCGCCGCTCACAATGTAGACCGTGGGGCGCGGACGGCGCGCAAACTGGGCGGCCGCCATGAGCGTACGGCCCGACTGCGACACGGCCAGCGCACGTCCTCGCCGGCATGAGTCCGGCCTCGACGGTCTGCAAGGCCTCGGCAGTGTAGAGCTGCGCGGCTATACGGTGAATGAGCATGCTGTTCCTCCGGTATCGCAACGCCAAAAGCCCGCCGGGGCAAGCTCGGCGGTCGTACGTCAAATACATTGTCTGTCATGGTAGCGCATGGAGAGGACTCCAGCTCAAGGGCAAACCCAGCCCCGCAAAAAAAACGCCAGACGAAGATGCGTTCCGCCCTACCCCGCCACGCGCACGCTGGGGCACAAATCTGCCAGCGGACACTCGTCACACTTGGGTTTGCGGGCGTCGCAGATCTCGCGACCAAAGGTGATCCACTGATGGTTGACCGACTCCCAATACTCGTGCGGCAAAATCTTGAGCAGATCCTGCTCGGTCTTGAGCGGTTCCTTGGCATGCGTCTTGGGACTCAGCATCAGGCGGTGCGCAATGCGGTTGACGTGCGTATCCACCGCGATGCCTTCCACGATGCCGTACCCCACGTTGAGCACGATGTTCGCCGTCTTGCGTCCCACGCCCGGCAGCTTCACGAGTTCCTTCATGTCGGCCGGCACCTCGCAGTCATAGTCGGTGACGATCATCTGCGCGGCCTCGACGGCATGCTTGGCTTTGCTCTTGTAGAAGCCGAGCGACTTGATGGTGTCCGCCACGTCAGCTACGCTCGCCCCGGCCATGGTCTCGGGCGTGGGCCACTGGGCAAACAGCCGCGGCGTCACTTTGTTGACCTGCGCATCGGTCGTTTGCGCCGAAAGCAGCACCGCGATCAGCAGGCGGAAGGGATTCTCGTGGTCCAAAAAGCACTCGACCGGGCCATAGCGACGGTTGAGGCGCTCACACACCTCGATGGCGCGCTCGCGCTTGGCGGCATTGGTCTCGCGTGGCATAACGACTCCTCGGCTCAACGGCACAATAAACTAATGGGCACAATTGTCCCACGTCCGAGACGCTTACGCCTCCAAGAATGCGCCGGTCTGACGGCTCCACAGGCTCGCGTACTCACCACCCGCCTCGACGAGCTGCGCATGCGTGCCGTCCTCGACGATCTCGCCATCGGCCAGCACCACGATGCGGTCGAGCGCCGCCACGGTGGACAGGCGATGTGCCACCACAATGGAGGTGCGGCCGCGCATCAGGTTCTCGAGCGCCTCCTGCACCAACGCCTCGGACTCGCTGTCGAGGGCAGAGGTCGCCTCGTCGAGCACCAGAATCGGCGCGTCGGTTAGGATGGCGCGGGCGATAGCCACGCGCTGACGCTGGCCGCCCGAGAGCTTGACGCCGCGCTCGCCCACCATGGTGTCAAAGCCACGGGGCAAGCGGTCGATAAACTCCAGGGCGTTGGCCAGGCGCGCGGCCTCGCGAATCTGCTCATCAGTGGCGTTGGGACGACCGTAGGCAATGTTTTCGCGAATGGAGCGGTGGAACAGCAGCGCCTCCTGCGGCACGTAGGCAACCTGGCGGCGCAGGCTCTGCTGCGTGCAGCGCGAGACATCCTGACCGTCCACGAGCACGCGGCCGCCCTGAACATCGTCCAGGCGCAGCAGCAGCTTGGTGAGCGTCGTCTTACCCGAGCCCGATTTGCCTACCAGGCCCACGCGCTGGCCCGCCGCCACATGAAGCGCCAGGTCATCGAACACGCTCTCGCCCGCTGCAGCATCACGGTACGCAAAGCTCAGGTGCTCAAAATCAATCGCGCCCTCGGTCACTTTGAGCTCAGAGGCGTCCGGGTCGTCTGCCACCAAACGTGGCTCGTCCAGCACGCGCGTCATCTCGGCCGCATCGCCGAGCGCGCGGTTGATGCGCTGCATCATGGAACTCACGTAGTTCAGGCGCATGGTGAGGTTATAGGTGTAGGTAAAGATCATGACGAGCGAGCCGGCCGAGATGCCAAACCACGCGTTGCCGCCCGCCACGAACACACTCACCACGGCCATGGTGATGACGATAGGCCCGAGGTCGTAAAGTTGCGCTGCATCATGGCGTGCATCGAGACCGTCTCGGCGTCGCGCGCGGCACGATCGGCGGCGTCGAACAGATCGCGTTCAAAGTCCTCGCGCCCGCAGGTCTTGACGGCCAAGATGTTCGTGACCGCGTCGGAGAGCACGCCCGAGAGCTTGTTCTGCGCGGCGGACGTCGCGGCCGAAAGCGGCATGATGCGCTTGTACATAAGCCAGACAAACGCGATGTAGACGGCCATGATGCACACCAGGATCACGGTAAATGTGGGCACCACCGGGGCGAGCGCCGCCACCGTGCAGATGACCGAGGTGATGGTGGGGATGAGCGAATACACCGTCACGTCCACCAGCCCCGTATAGCCGCTCATAAAACGGCTCGTCTGGCTCACGAGCGATCCGCCAAAGCGGCTGGTGTGAAATGTCATGGATTGGTTGGAGAGCGTGTCGAAGCATAGACGCGCCAGGTGATAGTTGCCTGCGATCTCGAGCTTGTAGACGGTGTAGTCCTGTAGCTTGGAGAGGATCTGACCCACCAGGTTAACGAGTACGAGCGCCAGGATATAGGGGCCGAAGACCTCAAACACCTGGTCACCCACCACGGGACCGGCTTGAACGCGGTCGACAATGAGGGCCATCACATAGGTATTGGCAAACGTCAGCAAAAAGATGTAGCCCGCCGACGAGAACACCGAGAGAAAGACAATCAGCGGCTGCGTGCGCGTGACACCCCAAAACCGCTGCAGCGTGCGGCGCACGGTGGAGCGGCTGAGCGGGCTGGTGCTTCTCTGAGACATGGGCTTCCTTTCGCATCTGATAGGGCGAAACGCCATTGTTGCACATTGGAGCACGCTCCAGACAAGTGCGATACGAAAAGCGGTAGGGCGCCCGCGTTGCACCGGTGCCCCGCCGTCTTGTTGCAATTAGTCCTCGTCTTCTTGGTCTGTGGGAAGGCCCGCGGGTGTGAGTCCCAAGATCTCATCGACTTGGTCGGCGTCTTCCAGTGCGTCGATGTCCTTGAGCTTGCGCTCCATTACGTTGGTGCGCGTGGTAATGATGCCCTCGACCGTTTTGCCCGCGGTCTCGATCTGCTGCTGGGCGCGGCGCAGCGCCTTTTGATAGCGCGGCAGCTCGGCCTTGACGGCGGAGAGCACGCGCAGTACGTCGTCGGTACGTTTTTGCAGCCTAAACGTCTGGTAGCTCATCTGCAGGCTGTTGAGAATGGCGGCCATAGTGCTGGGACCGGCAACGTTGACATGATAGTCGCGGCCCAGGGTTTCGATGAGCCCGGGTCGGCTGACGACCTCGGCGTACAGCCCCTCAAACGGCACGAACATGATGCCAAAGTTGGTCGTTGCCGGCACACTCAGGTACTTTTCGCAGATGTCCTTTGCCTCGCGTTTCACCATCATATCGAGCGTCTTGCGCGCTGCGGCAACGGCCTCCGCATCGCCCGACTCCTGGGCGTCGAGCAGATGCTCGTACGCGTCGCCCGGGAATTTGGAGTCGATCGGCAGCAGCACGGGATCGCCCTCGTCTACCGGCAGCTTGACGGCAAACTCAACGCGCTCCGAGGCGCCGGGCCTGGTGGCAACGTTTTCCAGATACTGGTCGGGTGTGAGGATGTCCGTCAGGATCGCACCCAGCTGTACCTCGCCCAAAATGCCGCGCGCTTTTACATTGCCCAGCACACGCTTGAGGTCGCCTACGCCGGTGGCGATAGATTGCATATCGCCCAGGCCCTTGTACACGGCCTCGAGCTGGTCGCTCACCTGCTTAAACGATGCCGAAAGTCGGTCGTTGAGCGTGCGAGAGAGCTTCTCGTCCACCGTCGCGCGCATCTGATCGAGCTGCACGTTGTTGTCTTCGCGGATGGCACCCAGCTGAGCATCGACCGTCTCGCGCACCTTGTCCAGGCGATGCTCGATGCCCTCGCGATTGGCGCCGAGCTGTTGGGCGGTCTCGCGGCGCAGATCATCCATCCGGTCACCGGCTTGCGAGAACTCGCGCGCGATGGTCAGGTAACGTTGCTGCTCTACGGCCGCATCGGTCGTCTGCTGCTGCGCGATGGCATTGGCCGTGCGACGGGTTTCGGCCAGCGCGACGTTCAGGGCATCGAGCGCTTTGTTAGCCTGCTCGAGTGCTGCCAGCGTTTCCGCGCTACTGTCGCCACGCTCCCGCAACTCGGCACGCAGCTCTTGAGTTGGAGGGCGCAAGCCACAGCAACCCCCACCGCCACCAAGGCGATCACAACAAGCACAATATCAATAGCAGACATAAACTCCGCCCAACAAACCCAATCGAGCACCAATCAAACCGCGATCAATCTTACCCCGCCATACGCACCGCGCCCGGTCCCTTCTTGGGCGCCCCTCTCCTCCGCATATTCCATAATGCGGCGCGCCGTCTCCCTGCTCACCTTTGAGTCATCACCGGCTAAATATGCGTACACGTTTCCCTTATTCAGATTCAAATCGCGGCAGAGACCGTAGCGCGTTACGCCCGATTCCTCTAGCGCTCCCAACGTTCTTTTTCGCATCAGGGCGTTGATCCTTCTGTCCGCCACTGGCTTTTCCTTCACCGCTCTATACGCACGCCAAACGTTGGCATAACGATTAGGAAGTTTATCCTCGGCGCATAGAGATGCCAGGCTACCCGTTTGGGCGTACAAGGACAAAACGCCTCGGTAACCCTCTTCCATCCACGAACCCTCGGATAAGCCCAGAACGTATTCGGCTTTACCCTGTGCCAAAGCGAGCAAAAACAGGGGCTCCGCCACGCGCGGCGCAACCGTCGTCGCTTGCTTAACCAGTTTTCTAAAACTGAGCGACTGCTGTCCGGATAGCTCTCGGCAATAGCCTTTTAAGAATCCCTCAAAGGTCAGATTCAACCGAGCACCTCCTTTTTGTATTGCCTGTATGCACAGACCATCTCTTGATAACTCCGCTCCGAAGGCGACGACGCCAGTGCTTCTCCCTCGTCGAATATAAGCCGTTCGAGCAGCCCCCAATCAAGTCGGTCGACGAATGCCTGACTATGAAGATCGATGATGTCGTTCGGACGGAAGGCATAGAGCTTCATTACCGCCAGATCCTCCAAGGATGGCGTAAAGTACCTGATAAAACGCGCCCCAATATCCAAGGGGATCAAACGATCTTCGTAATTGAATGGCATCTGATTACAATATGCCACCGCCATACCATTCACCTCGGGGTATCGAGCTATGATCTCGCGGAGGCACCTGTCCGCCTCAAACACATCGATGTCATGTGTAACCGAACGATTCGTCACATCGTTTAGCATGAAGGCGCTTCCTCCCACCAATACAACGCTCGGCCTGTCGTCTCTTGGACCTATTTCCAGCTCTGCCTCTTCGTCAATGCCCAACAGAGTCTGCTCTAAATCCTGCTTATACATAACAAATCCTATTATTATTCAACTTCAATAATACTATTCAGTCGCACGACAGGACCAACAGGATGCAAGAATTCCGCTCGTGGCGATAATCCCTACACCCTAGAAGTCCTAATGTTACAAACGCTAGCTCTCCCAGCCGGTGCGGATGGTTGTTATGACGTCGCCTAGGCGCTGGCCCAGGGCCGCTAGATGTTGGAGCACCTCGTTGGGCGATGCGCCGTTGAGGATGCACGTGAGGGCATACGACGCCAGAAAGATGACCGCAAGCCCCAGCGGGATGAGCACGATCATCGCCAATGTGCGCAGGCGCTGGCCCACGCGGCGACGACGCGCACGACGCTTGTCGAACGCGAGCTCCTGCGCATATGAATCTTGCTGTACGGAATAGGCCTCTGGTGCCGATTCGCCCGCAGGCGAAACCACAGGCGTGGCATTTTGCGCAGGGGGCTGGGCTGCCGCCCCCTGCATTTGCATCTCCATGAGTCGTTGCTGCTGACGCAGCATGCGCTCAGCTTGTTGCTGCGGAGTCTCAAGAAACAGATCCATGCTGGCCTCCAAAATCGGAGCATTCGACGCTTACGACCAGCATCCCGCACCGCCATGACCGCGACAACGCAATCGCCGCAATAGCCACAAGTTTCTTTTACTCAAAAGCTGTCGAAAAGCTCAACAACTCCCCTACCAGCACTTTCTCTGAGCTTTTTTCGTCAGCAATCTTTTGGCCTTCCACCCTTACGCCAACTGACCAAAATCTAACCAAAAGCTTGACGGAAATTGTGAAGACAGGGACCCCATACAAAAACGTGCCGCCCCAAAAGGGGCGGCACGCTAACTTCTTATCAGTTTTTCAGTAGCAAGCACGCGACGACCCGAAGCCGGAGCACAGGGTAGGGAAACACCTTTACCTCGCGCGACCTGCGCAGCCGTGAGCGAGAGGGAAAGGTGTTTCCCCGCCCCGTGCTCCGCAGTCGGTGGAGGCAGCTCTAGATGCCCGCGAGACCTCGGGTGGCGGTGGCGCACATAAACGCCAAGCTAGAATCACGAGCGAGCCCGCGATGTCTGCCAGCACGCCCATTGCACGGCGTCAAACAACCAGCTCTCAAAGTGCGGGGCGACGTTGCGCCAAACACGCCACAGCAAGATGCCCATACCGATGACGCCCCGGGATATTGAGCAGTAGGATCTCGGAGCACAAAAAGACCGATCAGGTTACCGGCGGCAAAGCCGCATCACCCTCGCAGTATTTGCGGTAGACCATATACAGCATGTACGCCACAAACGGCTGCAAGCACGCAGAAATAAACGAGACCACCATCGAGGGGTCCTGCGAAAAGACCTCGGTGAGTTTATCGACACTCGTGGCGTCCTTCGAAGCCAAGAATAAACCGATAACCACAAGGGGCACCACGCCCAAAATTACCTCGACCAGAGTAAACAACTTGGCAGTCAAATCCTCACTAGCCGAATTCAAATGAGCGCCCACTCAGGATGAGCATGCGCGCCGACTTTCTTGTCCTTCTCGGCACGATCGGCCTTTTTACCCTCGGCAACCCGACGACCAGGATCCTTGCGAGTTCCCGCCGCAGCAACCCGAGCCCGAGACTTCTTGCCCATAAAAAACACCCCATCAGGTAGTAGATAAACTAAAAGTCGCCACCCAGTGTACCCCCTAAACAACGGCGCCGCCCCAACCCGGAGCAAGCCCGTCAACCAAATTACCGAACCATCAACCAAATGGCCGCAACCCAATCCCTATACAAAACGTGCCGCCCAAAAGGGGCGGCACACAAACTTCTAATCAGCTTTTCTGTAGCGAGCACGCGAGACCCAAAGCGGGCCGGGAGGGCGGGATTACCTTCCCTCCCCGCTCACGGCTCCGCAGGGTCGCGTTGAGGGAAGGTAATCCCGCCTC
>ENA-OPYV01000081-OPYV01000081.1-human-gut-metagenome-genome-assembly--contig:-NODE-81-length-28396-cov-2.330468_pt1 | contig 28396 bp, 46 predicted proteins | sample MGYA00242474_ERZ504485 | MGnify/ENA primary metagenome ERZ504485 (study PRJEB26092, sample SAMD00036263) | human gut metagenome | host: Homo sapiens | study: EMG produced TPA metagenomics assembly of...
TCCGTTTTCCTCTTCCACGCCCAGAATATCGTCCAGCTGGAAGAATTTGGCCCTGCCACTGGTGGGCTGCCGGCTCGCCCACGCCGATAAAGCCGCCGCCGTTATAGACAAAGGCCTTTACTCGGGTGACGATCTCCTCATCACACCAGTAGGCGCCGCCGGTCTGGGCGGTATCTGCGTCGCCCACATTCAGGATCACGTCAAACGGATCCAGGAAGTGAGGATCGCTCTTAATATCCTCAAAGCTGATAAACGCCACATCAAAGGGTGCGCCGCTAAGCGCCTCAATGACGCCGAAATAAGAATAATTCTGCCGATAATACAGACCGTGGTGCACCATATGGTTGCCCCAGGCGCGCATTTTGCCCCAGCAGTTGAGCACGGCCACCTTCTTTACGCAATAGGGGGTCACGCCCTGAATATTGTCATACAGGGTGCGGAACTCGTCGCACACGGACTCAATGTAATCCACAAAGTCCGGGAACTGGAGCGCCAGCTTTAAGTAGCCACCGTAGCCGATCCGCTGAATGGGACTGCGCAGAATGGCACGCCGAGCGGTGACCCAGTTGGTCTTGGCCTCCATAATGGGATCGCCCCCTGCGTGGAACACATCCGGGAAGAAATAGGGCAGAAATCGGCCCTCCGTGTACTTTACATTCTTAATATCGCTAAACAGCCGCAAGGTGGCGCCGTTGCCTACGCTGCCCACCACAGCGTCCAGCCCGATGGTGGCGAATTCCTCCATAAACGGCTCCATGCCGATCCAGTGGTCGCCCATAAACATCATAGCCTCTTTGCCGTAGCTGTGCACAATGTCTACCATCTCTTTGGCCAGCTTAGCCACCTCCCGGCGCTGGAACGCCTGGAAGTCCTTAAATTCCTTCGTGGGGATCCGGTAGCTGTTGTTCATATAGCCCTGGTCGATAATGAACTCCGGGCGGAACTTGTAGCCCACCTCCTGCTCAAACTGCTTTAAGATATAGGGGCTGACAGAGGCAGAATAGCCGAACCAATCCACCCACTTCTCCCGCGCCATCTCGTCAAATACCAAGGTAAACTGGTGGAAGAAGGTGGTAAAGCGGATCACATCCACATACGGGTGCTCGTCCAAGAATTGCGCAGCCGCTCCATGGAATGGGCATGGGTCTTGGGCTGGCGCACATCAAAGGTGATCTGCGGCTCCGCATCTTTCCAGTCGTTGACCACCGCGTTATACATATTCACCGGGTCCCACATAATGTAGGTCAAAAAGCTGACGGTGTATTGGTGGAAGGGCACGGTGCGGATCACCACATTGCCGCTCTCCCCATCATAACGCCAGTCCTCTACCGGCACCGGCGCACCGGTGGTGCGGTCCATCACTTCCCACCAACGCTGAATATCATCATAAGTATTCACCTTCAGCATTGCCGGGTACAGGTGGTCCATCAGGTGGATCTCCAGCGTGTCCTTCACCGCCGTATGGAACGGGGTCATAATGTACATCTGCTGCACCTCGTCCGGGTTCGCCTTGGCCCAGGCATTGTCCTTGCGGGTGGTGCAGTAGGTGGCGTAAATCTTGGCGCCGGTGTCTTTCAGCTCCTGGGGGGAACTCTGTGCCGTCGCAGTCACGCAGGGCGTCTGCGCCCCAGCGCTCCATGATTTCTTTGGTCTGGGGCACCACATCCAGGTCGGTGGGGATGGTGACTCTGCCCTTTCTGTTTGCCATAGTTTGTTACCTCAATCTTCCTTGCTGTCCGCCGGAACGACGGTGTTGTTCACCAGTTTCATCTTGCCGTGGTTGCGCTTGCGCCTCAAGGGCACACCCGGCTCCATATAAAACGTGTTGCCCTCTACCAAACCGTCCGGGTTACCGGAAGGCGACAGCACGCCCCCCAGATCCCGGTAGCTTACATTGTGGCGATAGGTGCTATGCACCGCCTCGCCCAGGCAAAACATCATGGCTCCGCCCTCGTTGTAAGCGGAGTAATTGTATTCATACACGGTGCCGTCTCCGGAGTCTGCGTCATAGGCCATACCGTCCTGGTTCAGTTTGGTATCTGCCACATCGTTGTACCGCAGCAGGGCGTCCTTGCACTTCCAGGGCCAAATGGCCGCCGCCACCTTGCCCTGGCGCTTGCCCGGATATTTGTAATAGCGGTCGTTCATCTCAAAGGCGCAGCTGTCCGCCGTGTTGTGCTCCACCAGCGGGCGCAGGGCGTACATGGGGGTAATCGCGTCGCCCCCGGCAGCCACCACATAATTGCCCCGCAGGGTAATATTTTCGTGGCCGTATTTTAAGAAAGCTTCTTCTGCCAGCTCCTTGGCAGCAAAGTCACGGTGCCGATAGCTGTAACCCACTGCAATACCCCAGCGGCTCACCTGCTGGACCATACAGTTCTCCACCGTTACACCGTCATACCGAGCCACGCCGGTCTTGACCTCATCGGCCGGAGTCAGGGCAGTCATATAAATGCCGCCGTTATTCATGTGCTTGTTGTATACATTGCCCTTCACATCATGGACAAACAGTCCGGTGAGCGTAATGCTGTGCAGGGTGCCCCGATCCCGGGCTACCACCGCCACGCCGGTGCGATCCATCTTGTCTGCAGCGCAGTAGCTTCCAGGTCGGTAAAGGGCGCGTCGTTGGTGATCTCCAGATCCCGCAGCACAATATTTTCCACATCATAGAGCAGCACGGCGGAAGACACTTCTCCCCGATATACATGGCCGTCAAAATCCAGCGGCGTGCCGTAATCCTGATACCACACGCCGGTACCGTCCGCCGCAATACAAGGCAGGGCATCGCCCGTACCGTAAGCGCCGATCTCTATGGGCGCGCCGGCAATATCGCCGCAGTTTTTCAGGTGCAAGACCTCTCCGGTAAACACACTGCCCCGCTCTAAAAGCACCTTGTCCCCGGGCTGCAAAGAGAGTGCGCTGACCTGCGCCGGGTGCAAGAACGGCGTCTGCGGGGTCAGGCCGTCAAAATCGGCACTGCCGTGAAGAGAACTAACGTAATAAGTCTTGGACGGCACGGTCATACTCCTCCTCTCGCATTTTCTTACGAACCACCTGCTTCACTTCACGGAAGCGGAATTTGTCCCCCATATAGCGCGTAAACAGGTCTTTGTTGGCCTTGTAATAGGCCTTTTCTTCCCGGGCGGTAATCGGCGCATAATCATACTGCACCTGCTTGCGCTCCCCGGCGAATGCCAGCCGAAAGCGGGTGCATTCATATTGCAGATACGCCGGTAGCGGATAGGCGGTCAAGCCGTACACCACTTTCCCGGCAGCCAGCTTTTCCCCACGGCGAGCATTCTCCAGACGGCAGCGTTCTTCTGCCGCCGCCAGACTGTCGTCGTCAATCAGTCCCAGCTGTTTTGCAAAAGTCAGGTTGGCGCAAATGCGCCGCAGCTCCTGCGGATCCTTTGCATACTTGTTCATCTTTTTACCCCATTGAATAGGCCGGCGCAAGCGCCCCGGCGCGATTTTTTGTGATCCCCTATATCATACCGATTTTGGCTCTATATTGCAAGGGGATTTTCAGATTATCCCCCCAATTTCCGCCTTGGTCTTGCCCGGGGGGTGAAATTTTGCTATACTGGGGAGAGAAAACAAAAAGAGGTGGGCGTATGAAACAGGGCAAATTCATTGTATTTGAGGGACTGGACGGCAGCGGCAAGACCACCCAATTTGGAGCGGCTGGGTGCTCGACTGACGGAAAAGCTGGGCACAAACGCCGTTTACTGTACCCGGGAGCCGGGCGACAGTGCCCGGGATACTGTGTCAACAGTTCAGCCAAAAAAAGCTGGCCTTGGCGCCGGAGACGGTAGCGCTGCTGTATGCCGCCGACCGGGTGGAGCATATTGCAAAGGACCTGCTGCCTCGACTGGAGGCCGGCCAAACGGTGCTGTGCGATCGGTACTATTTTCCAACTTCGCCTACCAGACCCTCACCTCTGATTAGAGGATCTGCTGCGATACAACGCCCTTGCCCGGCGCACCCTGCGCCCGGATGCCGTAGTGTTTGTCGATGTGGACCCGGAGGAATGTGCCCGCCGGAGAGCGCACCGGGGCGGCGCCGCGGAATTCTATGAAAAAACAGAACTGGCTCGCCAAATTCGCACCGGGTATCAGCAGGTGTTTGACCGATTAAAACGGAAGAGCACATTCTCACTGTGGACGGCAGCGGCCGGCCGGATCAGGTAGAGGCTCGCATTTGGTCCGCCTTGCAGGGGTATTTTGAATCCGGCGTTGACGAAGAGATTGCGCAGCCATAAAATACAGGGCAGGCGCAAGCCCCCGGCCCTACGAAAACCCACACAAAAAAAGAGCACCCACATGGGTGCTCTTTCCTTTTTGCGTTTTATTTATTCTTTCCCCCACCGGGCAATTACATCTTGCAGCTTATCGTACTGCTTGGTGGTGATATTGTCCCGGTTTCGCCACCAAAATGCGCTTCATGGTATCGCGCCGATCTACGGTCCAAACAGAGAGTTTGTACCCGTTCTTATGCAGGAAGTTGCTCAGCCGACCGCCCACATGCTTATAATTACAGTTCAGCCCTATGGCGCCGCTCTCTTCCAGTATTTTCAGCAGGCGCTGCTGGTAATCCGCAGAAAAAATCTGAACCGGGAGGGAATATAATTGAGATAATAGGGCAGGTCACGGCAGGTGGAGGCTTTTACGGCGTTCATATTCCACACCTCCAGCCCGGTGAGAAACACCCGATCGTACAGGTTGTACTCCACCAACAGATCATGGAGCGCACCCAGCACTTTAGTCTCCTTAATATCCAAATTCAAGCGAATGGCAGTCGGCTCCAGCAGAGCAAAGGCGTCTGCCAGGGGCACGCCGTCGCTGTTTTTGACCACCAAGTCATGGGCCATCACCAAAATACCGTTCGGCCGCTGGCGCACATCAATCTCCATCACCTCTACCTGATGGTCAATCGCCGCCTGCACAGCCTCCAGGCTGTTTTGGTTCGTATGAAATGCGCCGGTATGAGCCGTAATGGTAAATCCTTCCACAAAGTCAACTTCCTTTCGTCATACGAGCGAGTGATGGCATAATTGGCCACCCCGATCACCATAGCCACAGACACCAGGAAGCTGAACACCTGGTACGAAAAATGCTTGGCCCAGGTGGGGGTCATATTCCGTTTTAAGAACCTCTTAAACCGCACCCAGCGGCTTTGCGGCTGTGCCATAGACTCACCTCAAAGCGGACAAATGCCGAGAAACGGCTGGATCTCGGCATTTGAAACATCATTTTCCTAAAATCAATCCTGGCGGCTGCCGGAGTAGTTGGGCGCCTCCTTGGTGATATACACATCGTGGGGGTGGCTCTCCACCAAACCTGCACCGGTGATCTTAATAAACTTGGCGTTGGTGCGCAGCTCCGCAATGCTGTGGCAGCCACATAGCCCATACCGGAGCGCAACCGCCCATCATCTGGAACACGGTATCGCCTACCGGGCCCTTGTAAGGTACACGACCCTCTACGCCCTCCGGCACGAACTTCTTGGTGCCGTTTTGGAAGTAACGGTCGGCAGAACCCTTGTTCATGGCGCCCAAAGAGCCCATACCGCGGTACACCTTAAACTGACGACCCTGGTAAATCTCCGTCTCACCGGGAGACTCCTCACAACCGGCCACCAAAGAGCCGACCATCACCACGGAACCGCCGGCCGCAATGGCCTTTACGATTTCGCCGCTGTACTTAATACCACCGTCTGCAATGATCGGGATACCGTACTTGTCGGCCATCTCTGCCGCGTCATAAATCGCTGTGATCTGGGGCACACCGATACCGGCAACCACACGAGTGGTGCAGATAGAGCCGGGGCCGATACCCACCTTTACCGCATCTGCACCGGCCTTGATCAAAGCCTCGGTGCCTTCTGCGGTGGCCACATTACCGGCAATCAGAGAGATCTGCGGGAACGCATTTTTCACCTGCTCCACTGCCTTCAAAATATTGGCGGAATGACCGTGGGCAGAGTCCAAAATCAGGGCGTCTACCTGGGCGTTGACCAGCGCGCCGGCACGATCCATAATATCCTTGGTTACACCGATAGCGGCAGCGCACAGCAGGCGGCCCTTCTCGTCGCGGGCGGTGTTGGGATACTTAACGCTCTTTTCAATATCCTTAATGGTCACCAAGCCGGTGAGCTTGCCGTTCTTGTCTACCAGAGGCAGCTTCTCCACCTTGGAGCGCATCAGAATTTTCTTGGCCTCCTCCAGGGTGGTGCCGGCCATCGCGGTGACCAGCTTATCCTTGGGGGTCATCACAGTGGAGATGGGCACGGAGAAGTCCGTCATAAACCGCATATCCCGGTTGGTAAGGATACCCACCAGCGTGCCGTCCGCCTCGCAGATGGGCACACCGCTGATCTTGTATTTACGCATCAGATCCTCCGCGTCCTGGGCCAAGTGCCGGGGAGAGAGGAAAAACGGATTGGTAATGACGCCGTTCTCCGAGCGCTTTACCTTATCGACCTCAGTGGCCTGATCCTCAATGGTCATATTCTTGTGAATCACGCCGATACCGCCCTCACGGGCAATGGCGATGGCCATATTGGACTCGGTGACCGTGTCCATGGCAGAGGTCATCAAGGGGATATTCAGGGTAATATCCTTGGTCAACTTGGTGGACAAATCCACTTCGTTGGGCAACACATCGGACTCTGCCGGGATCAGCAGAACATCGTCAAAGGTCAGCCCTTCTTTTACAAACTTTGCGCCGTATTCGCTCATTACATTACCTCCGTTATCAATAAATTCCTATTCCGTGAAGAATATTTTTACTATAATAGCACTTTTTGCGCCGCCCTGCAAGTAGAAAATCCGACGCAAAAGGTGATATTCATTTGGTAGAAATGCTCTTTTTGCCGGACCAGCGCCCCGATAGGTCACCGTTTTGCCGTCTGCGTTCTTGCGGGTCTTAACCGCCCGCACCTGCACATAATATTTTTTATGACGGGAGAGCTTGCTTAATTTCTTCTGCACCGTCTTGCCGGAGCCGATTTTCACCGTCTTGGCCTTTTTCATATCCGATCGGGTGGAATAGCGCACCTCATAACCGGAAGCGGTCACCTTCTTCCACTTCACCGTGACCGTACCCTTGCCGGCTGTCAGCTTAGGCGCCGGCCGGAGTAAGCGGGGTGGTGCAGGTCACATAATTGCTGCCGTATGCACCGGCAATGCCGCCCTTGTAAGCCGTAACCCGGAAAGTGTAAGTGGTAGCCGGGGACAAACCGACGATTTTGGCACTGTTGCCGCTGACGGTCTTAACGGTGACCCACTTGCCATTTTTCTTTTGCTGCAAGCGGTAGGTGCTCGCCCCCACAGTCTTTTGCCAGCTGAAGGTCAGGGCCTTTGGCTCCCGCTTGGTGATCTTGATCTGCTGTACCTTAGCCGGTCGAATGGTATAGGTGCGCCCGGTGCTGTCGCCGCCGGTGCCCCGCAGGGTCACGGTGTACGTACCCGGATTGGTGGCAGTGCCGCCGCGGACGGTGTAGCCGCTAAAGGGCTGCCCGGCGTAGGTAGCCGTCAACTTGGGCCCCTGTGCCTTGCCGTTGTAAGTAAATTGGGTTTGGCTCAAGCGCACCACCACATTGCCCATATTAGGCAGCAGCGGCTCATAGCTGCGGGCGGCCACCCGGTCCACATAGTTGCGGGTCAAGTCCGCGTCTGCATACACGCCGTCGTCCAGCCGGTGCTCGTGGTAGTCGCTGTCCACAGCCTGCAAATCCGTGTAATTCTTTAGAAAGAAGTTATAGACGATATTGCCTTCATGGTAGGTATCGTCCCAAGTGCAGTCCACATAATAGTATTTGCCGCCCACCTGTACCAAGTTCCAGGCGTGGCAGCCCTCGTGCGGATCCGAGTACACAAAGCGCACCGACAGTCCCAGCTCCCGACACAGCCGGTAGTACGCCAGCGCATACCCCTGGCACACGCAACGACCCACATACAGGCATCCATAGGCAGAGAAATCATAGTCGTCGTAGCGGCTGTCCATCTCCATATCATAGACCGTAGCACGGCACACATCGTCGTGCACCTTCTTCGCCAGGTCATAATCGCTCATTTTGTTTCGGTTCCACCCGGCCGCACATACTTCTGCACATACCGATCCACCCACTGCTCCTCGGCGGCGGTGGTGTAATAACCCAAGCCGTAATAAATCACCCGGTAGTAATAGACCCCGTTTTTGCTGCCGTCCGCATACAGCACACCGCTAACGCTGCCCAGCTGCCAGCGCAGATAGTCCCCATCCCGAGCAGAAACGGAGTTCCGCTGGGCGGTGGCGTCGTTAAGCAGGCCCAAAAACAGCTCCTCACGCGCTTGTGCGGCGCTGTTACTTCTGCCGGTCAACCCCCGCCGATCGGTGGCCAGGCGCAGCACCACCTGGTCGCTGCGCTTTACCATCTGGTCCCGCAGTTGGCGACTCAGATCGGTTTGGCTGCCATAGTAGGTGTTGCCGTTGACCTTGTAATTCTTCTCTAATTTATCCCGGAATTGCAGCTCCATCTTGGCGCTGCTGCCCAGGCGAAAAACCGTAAGTGCTGTGAAACGCCGCCTTTTCAGGTTGGGCGGCAAAGCACTCTGCCGGCAGCGCGCCCAGCGTGCCCGCCAGCAGAGCCAGCGCCAGCAAAAAGCTGGTGAGGGCAGAAAATCTCTTTTTCGCCTTTCTTCTCTTCTCCATTTCTTTCTCCTTTTATCGGGCGCAGCGGGCGATCTGCTGGGCAGTCTGCTCCACTGTGTTGTTGTCACACTTAATAACCGCGTCCGCATACCGGCGGTACAGGGGCAGCCGCTCCTTGTACATATCCTGCAAGGTGTAGCCCGCTTGCAGTACCACGCCCCGACTGTCCAAATTCTGAATACGGCGGCACATGGTCTCATACTCCAGATGCAGATAAATCACCTTGCCCATGCGGCGCAGGTGATCCATGCGCCGGGGAATACACCACGGAGCCGCCGGTGGCGATCACCGTACCGGCAATATCCAGGGACAAAACGGCCTCCTCCTCTGCCCGGGCAAAGTAGTCCAGCCCTTTTTTCGTCAATGATCTGTTGCAGGCGCTGACCCTCCCGATTTTGGATCAGCAGGTCCGTGTCAAAAAAATTCTTCAGCAGCAGCTTGGCTGCCACCACCCCGCAGGTGGATTTGCCGCTGCCGGGCATACCGATCAATATGATATCGCCGCTGTTTGCTTGCATTTTCTCGTCCTCAATTCTTCACTTTTTGGCGGTCACACCCACCCGGCGGCAAGTACCGTCTGCCAGGGGACACCTCTCGCACTTAGGGCTGCGGGCCGGGCAAATATCCCGCCCAAACAGCACAATGCGGTGGCAAAATCCGACCCCATATCCGGGGGAATGATCTTCTTTAAGGCAAATTCGATCTGCTTGGGATCCTTGGTTGCCACCAGCCCCAGCCGATTGGCAATGCGGATCATGTGGGTGTCTACCACCACGCTCTCCTTGCCGTACACATCACCCACGATCAGATTGGCGGTTTTGCGTCCCACCCCGGGCAGGGTCAGCAGATCCTCAATAGTGTCCGGCACCCGACCATCGTAGTCGTCTCGTACTTTGCGTGCCATTTCTATAATATTCTCCGCCTTGGTCTTGTAAAACCCGCAGGAGTAAATCAGTTTTTCTATATCAGACACATCGGCGTTGCAGTAGTCCTCCAATGTGGGGTACTTGGCAAACAGCGCCGGCGTCACCTGGTTCACTCGGGCGTCCGTACACTGGGCAGACAGACGCACCGCCACCAGCAGTTCAAAGGCGTTGCCGGAGAACAGAGAACATCTGCGTCCGGGTACAGCTGCTCCAAGCAGCCGCCACCCGCAAAAATCGTTCTTTCTTGGTCATATTTACAGTTTCCTCTTCTTCACCCGCTCCCAGTAGGCACGGGCGGCCTGCTCGGTCTTGTTGTCGCCAAAATGATAATACTGCGTGCCCTTAAGCACATCCGGCAGGTATTGCTGCTCCACCCAGTGATTTTCATATTCATGGGGGTATTTGTAAAACTGCCCTTTCACCTTGCGTCCGCACCGTCGCAGTGCTTGTTTTGCAGTCGGCGGGGAATGGGCGAGTAATTGCCCCGCTGCACATCCGCCATAGCCGCGTTAATGGCGTCATGGGCGGTATTGCTCTTGGGACTGGTGGCCACCAGCACCACCGCGTCCGCCAGGGGCAGCCTTGCCTCCGGCAGACCCAGCATTTGGGCCGCGTCCACCGCCGCTTTAACAATGGGAATGATCTGGGGATACGCCAGCCCCACATCCTCACAGGCGCAGACCATCAGCCGCCGACAGGCGGAGGGCAGATCCCCCGCCTCCAGCAGCCGCGCCAAATAATGGAGCGCAGCGTCCGGGTCCGAGCCCCGCATAGATTTTTGGTAGGCAGAAATAATATCGTAATGCTCGTCGCCCAGCCGATCATAGCGGGCGCCGCTTTTTTGGGTCAGCTGATCCACCAATTCCGGGGGTGATCCGCTTTTTACCGTCCGTCTCCTGGGCAGCAAAGTAGCAGTTTTCCACCGCACCCAGGGACTTGCGCACATCACCGCCGCCTCGCTCTGCCAGGGTGCGAGCCACGCCGTCCGCCAACTCTGCCGGGGTGCCGTTCTCCTCCTCCAGCAAACGGAAGCCCCGCTCCACCGCGGGCACCACATCTGCCGGGGTGACGGATTTGAACTCAAACACCGTGCACCGGCTGAGCACTGCCGGATAAATATAAAAATACGGGTTCTCCGTGGTGCTGGCGATCAGGGTGATCTTGCCGTTTTCTATGTATTCCAGCAGGGACTGCTGCTGGCGCTTGTTAAAATACTGGATCTCGTCCAAATACAGCAAAATGCCGTTGGGCGCGGACAGGGTGTCCAGCTCTGCCACCAGCGCCCGAATATCCGCCGTAGAGGCGTTGGTGCCGTTAAGCCGCCGCAAGGCGCGATCCGTGCGCTTGGCAATAATGGACGCCACCGTGGTCTTGCCCACCCCCGGCGGGCCGTAAAAATCAAATTTGGAATATCGCCGCTCTCGATCAGCTGCCGCAGAGCCTTGCCGGGGCCCAGCAAGTGCTGCTGGCCCACCACCTGCTCCAGGCTTTCCGGGCGAATACGGTCTGCCAGGGGATTGGTCATACCGGTTTCTCCTTCTCTTGCTTAGAATACACACAGCCGCAGAAGTTTTGGCGATACAGGCCGTACTCCCGGGACAGCGCAATGGAGCGCTTGTACCGCTCCTGCTTCTTAAAATCCGAGGGCAACCAGGCCACCCCGTACTGCTCCCCTACGCTCTGCCCAATGGCATTGATCTTTTGGGCGTCCTTTAAGGGGCTGATGCTTAGGGTGGTGCAAAAATAGTCAAAGCCCATTTCCTTGGCCAGCGCCGCCGTCTTTTCCAGTCGTTGGCGATAGCAGCGCATACAGCGGGCGCCCCCCTCCGGGCAGTCCTCATACCCCTTGGCAACAGCCGCAAAGGCCGCCGGTTCGTAGTCCCCGGCGATCAGCTGCACCGGGTGCACTGCCGGCTGGTGCGCAATCAGCCGCCGCTGCTCCGCCAAGCGCTTTTGGAACTCTCCCTCCGGGGCAATATTCGGATTATAATAAAAGACCGTGATCTGAAAATACTGCGACAGCCACTCCAGCGTGGCGCTGGAACAGGGGGCGCAGCAGCTGTGCAGCAGCAGGGTGGGTACTCGCTCTGCCGCCGTTTGCTGCCGGATCACGGCCATACACATACGATCGTAATTGATTTTGTTCATTGTTATTTGCTCAAATAGTAAGTGGGGTTCACCCGGGTGCCATTCAGCCGAATTTCAAAATGGCTGTGAGGCCCGGTGGAATTGCCGGTAGAACCGCTCTTGGCGATCTGCTGACCCTTCTTCACCGTTTGGCCGGTGCCCACTAAAATAGACGAATTGTGGGCGTACAGGGTCACCACGCTGCGGCCGTGGCTGTCTGTGCCGTGATAGATCATCACATAGTAGCCGTAGCTGTAATCCAGCCGCTTGACGGTAATCACCACCCCGGACTGGGCGGCCACCACCTTGGAGCCTACGCCGCAAGGGAAGTCCAGTCCACCGTGGTACTTGCCGCTGGAGTAATTGGGGAACCCGGCGCTGACAGTATAGTGCCCGGGCACCGGATAAGTCATATTCAGCGCCGCGTCCGAGTGGCTGTAAACCCCTTGGGCCTTGCCCCCGGCGGTGTTGTTCTTAGAGGTGGTGTGCTCCTTGTCCTTATTGGACAGGGTGGTCACCTCGTCTGCATTCTTCAAACCGCTGATCAGGGCGTCAATCTCGCTTTCCACCTGCTGCTGCAGCTTTTCGTCCTCGTTACGGTACTCGGTGTACATTTGGTTCTTCGCTGTCAGCTGCGCCAAGAGTGCGTCGCTCTCAGCCCGATCCTGGGCCAGGGTCACCTTGCTGGCGGCAATGCCCTCCTGGTCCCGCTCAATGGCGGCCTGCTTGGCTTTTAGGGTTTTGTTTTTTTTCGTCCAGGTCTTTTTTGACCTTTTGGTACTGCGCTTTTTGCTGGTTCAGGCCGTTTTGCTTGGAGCAGATCTCCTCCATCTTGCCATTGACCTCTTGCAGCAGCTCCGTGTCGCTCTTGGACACGGCCTTGATCATCTCGTACCGGGTAAGGAAGCCGGAAATATCCTTGCACCCCAGCAGCGCGGTAATAATGCTGTACTCACCGCTTATGTACATCACCCGCAGCCGGTAGCAATAGGCCTGATAGGTGGCCTCAAACCGGTCGTTGAGCTTGTTCAGTTCCTTTTGGCTGGCGTCCACTTCCTTTTGCAGGGCGTCCAGCTGCTTTTTGTTGGCAGCAATCTGGGGCTTTAGCTTGTCAATGGCCTTTTGACTCTCGTCCACCTGGGCTTGCAGCACCGTCAGTCGGTCATTCATGGCGCCGATTTTTTGATCTAACGTGTCCACATAATCCTGGGTCACCTTGGAGCTTTTGCCCAGCTCCGCCAGCTTCTTTTCGCTTTCTTCTATGCTTTTTTGCAGCTCTTTTTGCTGCTGCTCCAGGCTCTTTTTGGCCTGATCCTTTTTTGGCGTCCTCCGCCGCCTTGTCCGTGGTGGTCTCCGCCGCCGTGGTACTCTCCGCGGTCTCCGCACCCCAGGCGCTGCCCCCGGGCAGGGCACACAACAGGGCGCACGCCAGCACCAACGCCAGGAGCTTTTGACTATATTTTTTCATATTCTGTTCCATCTCCTTGACGCATTAGGGCAAATAAATTTCCGGGTCCACGCAGTCGTTATACGACGCGGTGGGGGTGCGCACTTCAAAGTGGCAGTGGGGGCCGGTGGAATTACCGGTGGAGCCGCTGTAAGCAATCAGCTGGCCACGGTGCACATGTGTGCCGGCAGATACCACCCGCCGACTGTTGTGGGCGTACAGGGTATACACCGGATTGCCGACGCTGTCCGTCTTGTCGTGGGCAATCACAATGTAGCGCCCGTAGCTGCGGTAGCTGCCGTCGCTGTTCGTCAGATCGGCAGACACGATCACCGTGCCGCTCTCTGCCGCCACGACGCGGGAACCGCTGGCGCATGCAAAATCGCAGCCGGAGTGTCCGGCGTAGCCATGGAACGCGGTGGTAATGCGGGTTTGGCTGGGCACCGGATAGGTTAGGCGCAGCCGCTTGCTCTCCGTGGTGGTGTGCTTCTTTGTGGTGGAAGCAGTCGTGCCTGCGTTCTCGCCGTGCTTTTGTGGTGGTATGCTTCTTTTTTTGTGGTCGTGGTTGTGGTTGTGGTGGTTGTATATTTCTTTGCCGCTTCTTCAATTTGGCGGTCGATCTCATCCAGATCGTTTTGGGTCACATCCCGGTACTCGGTATAGGCCTTGGTCTTATCCGTCAACTGCTTGAGCAGCCGGTTGGCTTCTGTCTGCTGGTCGGTAAGCACCTGCCGCCGGGTGGTCAGATCTTTCTGATCCGCCTGCAAGGTGGTCACCGTCTGTTCCAGCTCCGTTTGGCTGGCGGCCAATGCCGTCTTTTTGGTTTGCAGGTCTTTTTGCCGGGTGGTCAGGTCCGTTTTGGCCTGTTCCAGCCGGGTGCCCTCTGTCTGTACGGACCGGAGCAGCGCCGTGTCCTGCTTAGCAACCCTTGCCACCATCTCGTAGCGGGTGAGCAGCTGGCCAATGTCCGTGCTGCCCAGCAGGAACGCCAGCACATTGGTCTCGCCGCTGATATACATGGCCCGCAGCCGCTGGCAGTAGCGCTGATAGTTCTGCTGAAATTGGGCGTCCAGCACAGTGATCTGCTGCTTGGTGTCTGTAATCTGCTGCTGCAGCGCCGCCTGATCCTGCCGATTTTTCTTCTGCTGCTTTTGCAGCACGGTAATGCGGTTCTCCGCCGTGTCCACCTTTTGCTCCGTCAGCTTTAACTGACTGCGCAGGTAGCCGATTCTTCTGATCCAGGGCGTCCAGATACGCCTGGGTGTTCCTTGCTTTGCTTGCCCAGGGTCTCCAAGGTTTTTTCCGTTTGGCGCAGCTTCATTTCCAGGTAGGATTGCTGCTCCTCCGGCGTCATTTGGCTGTTGAGCCCGGTGTCCGCTGCCGGCACAGCCGCCGGGGTGGAAAACACCGCAGGTAAAAACAGACAGAAAGCCAGCAAAACAGCCAAAACTTGTTTTCCATGTCTTTGCCGCTTCACTGGCTTCACTTCCTTTGTGGTCTATTCTTGTTGTATGGTACGGCGGCAGCCCACGGTGGGGCGCCGTCGCCGTTTCTATTTACAGATAACTCAGCGGGTTCACGCGGGAGCCGTTGACGCGCACTTCAAAGTGGCAGTGCGGGCCGGTAGAGTTGCCGGTGGAGCCGCTCTTGGCCACCACCTGACCGGCGCTGACCTTATCGCCCACGTTCACCAAAATTGGCTGTTATGGGCATACAGGGTGGACAGGCCGTCCCCGTGGTCAATGATCAAATACCGACCGTAGCTGTAATTCAGGTACTTAACCAAAATCACCGTGCCGCTGGCGGCTGCATACACATTGGAGCCGGTGGATACCGGGAAGTCAATACCCCCGTGGTAACGACCGCTGGAGTAGTTGGGATACCCGGCAGAAATGGAGCGGCTGTCCGTAGGATAGCGCAACCGACCGTTGCCGGAGCCGTGAGAACCGCTGATGCTGCCGGAGCCGTGAGAACCGGCGGCGGCAATGGCAGCGCTGATATCATCTTGCACCTGCTGCAACTGCTTTTGATCCGTCTCAATGGCTTCCTGATACTCGGAGGTCTGCTTGGAGAGCTTGCGCATTTGGGCATTGCACTCTGCGGCCTCACTGTCCAGATCCGCCTTGGTGGAAGAAATATCGTTAATATTCTTCTGGAGGGCAGCTTTGTCCGTCTCCAGGCTCTTTTTGTCCGCGTTCAGCTGGTTGCGTTTTTCCTCCAGCTTCTGCTTTTGTGCCTCGATCTCCTCCATCTTCTTCATCAGGCTGTCCAAGGTGGCACTGTCCTGCTGAGAGACGGACTTGATCATCTCCGACCGGGTCAAAAGACTGGACAGGTCAGAGCAGGTGAGCAGCACTTCCAAAGTGGAGGCACTGCCGCTGATATACATAGCCCGCAGCCGCTGACAATACTCGGCGTATGTAGCGTCAAATTCCTTTTGCTTTTGGTCAATTTGACGCTGGGTCTCCTCAATATCCGCAGCGGTTTTTCAATCTTCGCCTGGGTGGCGTCAATCTCCGATTGCAGGGCGGACTTGTCGCTCTCCAAATTGGAGATCTTGTCCTGCAACAGGCTTATTTTTTCCTGCAGGGTGTTGATATATTCCTGCGTATCTTTCTTTTGTTTGGACAAGCTGTTCAGCTTGCTTTGGGTGCTGTTGATTCGGGACTGAATTTTGCTTTTTTCGCTCTCCAGCTCCGAGCGGGACTTGGCCTCTGCCACAAAGGCGGAACTTACCCCGGCGGTCAGCACCAACACAAGGCTGCAAAGCAGGCAAAACAGCCGCCGCAACAAATTTTGGATTTAGACTGCACTGATCTCACTACCTTCCTTATTCAGGTACTTGCGCATGGTGATCATGGAGCCGCCCACACCGCTAATAATACCGATGGCAACAAAGATGCCCAGCATTTGCAGCGCATAGGGGGCAAAGGGCAGCGCAGACAGGGACAGGCTTCTCAGCAGGTCGCCGAACTGGCGCACCGCCAGCTCGTACAGCCCCCATACCAGCCCCAGCGACACAGCGCCGGACACGATACCAAGGATCATACCCTCTACCACGAAGGGCAGGCGCACAAAACTGTTGGTGCGCCCACGCTCTTCATAATGCTGATCTCCAACCGGCGGGAATACACCGTCAACTTAATGGTGTTGGAGATAATGAACAGAGAGATGGCAAACAGCACGCCGATGATCACAATGGAGATCACCGTAATGCCCTGCCGAATGGACACCAGCTTTTGCGCCAGGTCCTTGTTCTCTCGAATGGTGTCTACATTTTGCAGCCCCTTTAGCCCTTTGACCGTTTGATCAAACTGGCCAAGATCGGCTACCGTCACCTTGTAGGCATTGGGCAGCGGAATATCCGAACTGATCTGGGTAAAGAACTTGGCCTGGGCGTCCTCCATGGTTTCCAGCTGCTGTGCCCACGCCTTTTCCTTGGGCACATACTCCAGCTCCTTCACATTGCCCAGGGCCTTAATTTCCTGACCCATGGTGTCAATGGCGGCTGGTTCGCATCGTCCTTAATATAGACCATGATCACATTCTCCTCCTCAATGCGGGAGAGCAGGGAGTCCATATTCAAAAAAATCATAGATGCAGAGCCGATGAGCACCAAACAGCTCATCAATACGCAAATGGACGCAATGGACATCATCCGATTGGTCCAGGTGTTGCGAAAGCCCTCTTTAATTAAATATCTTAAACTTGCGCCGGTCATTCTGCCGCACCTCCGTTCTCATCCTCCGGGGTGGCCGCTGCCTGCGCCGGGGTCTCGTCCGCCAGGGACTCTAAGTTGTCAAACACATCCTCGTCCGTCCGGGCGTCCGCCGTCTTGGACAGGTCAATGGAAGTGCCCTCTTCGTAAAAGAACATATCTGTTTCTTTATGGGGCTCGCTGCTCTCAAACCGGGCGTGGGTGGGGTCCGGGGTGTCGGAGACCACTTCGCCGTTCTTGATCACGATTACCCGCCGCTGGAAAGAGCGCACCAGATCGTGCTCATGGGTCACCATGATCACGGTGGTGCCGGCGTTGTTAATCTTGGTGAGCAGCTCCACGATTTCGTGGCTCATCTCCGGGTCCACATTGCCGGTAGGCTCGTCCGCGATGATGACCTTGGGATTGTTCACCAACGCGCGCGCCAGGGACACACGCTGCTGCTCGCCGCCGGACAGCTCATTGGGCATGGAGCGCGCCTTTTGGCTCAGCCCCACCAGTTGAAGGATATAGGGCACCCGCTTGCGAATGTCCTTCTCCTTAGCGCCGATCACCCGCATGGCAAAGGCCACATTGTCATACACCGTCATCTTGGGGATCAGGCGGAAGTCCTGGAACACAATACCCATGGTGCGGCGGTAATAGGGCACCTGCCGCTTCTTCAAAGTGGCGGAGGAATACTCGTTAAAGATCACCTCGCCCTCCGTGGCTTTCTTCGTGCATAATGAGCTTCAAAAGGTGGACTTGCCGGCGCCGGAGGAGCCAACCACAAACACGAACTCGCCCGTCCTCAATCTTAATATTCACATGATTGAGGGCGTGGGTGTCCGTAGAGTCGTACACCTTAGATACATTTCTGAATTCAATCACAATTTTTACCTCTTTTAACTTGGTGCCGTAGGCTAAGGGTAAGACTACGGCACTATATAGTTAATTATAATATATAGCAAATCAAGGGATAAATCAACCCCTTACTTGTTATTATTTTGTAAAAGATGTGACAGAATTGTTAAAACTTGGGCGAAACACACCGATCCGATCCACCGATATCGGCCCGCTTTTGTCCAAACAAAAAAGCGGCACCAAAAGGTGCCGCAAATGCCGTTAATATTTTATGGGGCTGGAATCCAGATACTTATTGACCATCAGCGCCACTTTGAACACAATGGCGTCGTCAAACTCCCGCAGATCCAGACCGGTGAGCTTTTTGATTTTCTCCAGTCGGTACACCAATGTATTTCGGTGGACAAACAGCTTTCTGGAAGTCTCAGACACATTCAGGTTGTTCTCAAAGAACTTTTGAATGGTAAAGAGGGTTTCCTGATCCAGACTGTCAATGGAGCCCCGCTTAAACACCTCTTTCAGGAACATGTCGCACAAGGTGGTGGGCAGCTGGTAGATCAGCCGGGCAATACCCAAATTCTCGTAGCTAATAATGGACTTCTCCGTGTCAAACACCTTGCCCACTTCCAGCGCAACCTGGGCCTCCTTAAAGGAATGGGCCAGGTCCTTAATGCCGGTAACCCGCGTGCCGATACCCACAACGGCGTTGCAGTAGAACTCGGTGGAAAGGGTGTCGCAAATAGAGCGAGCCAGCTTTTCCAAATCCTTGCTGTCCACATTGGGGCGCACTTCCTTCACCAAGGCAATGTCCTTCTCGTTAATGTCAATAACCAGATCCTTGGTCTTGTCCGGGAAAAAGTTTTGAATCACATCATAGACGGACACATCCGTATCCTGCGTCACTCGAATGAGAAAGACCACGCGAGAAGCGTCATTATTGAAATGCAGCTCCCGGGATTTGATATAAATATCGCCGGGCAGGATATTGTCCAGGATCACATTCTTTACAAAATTGGAACGATCGAATTTCTCGTCGTTATTCTGCTTGATTTGGTCCAGCGACACGGCGATAATGTCCGCATAATGCTTGCTCATATCGTCCGTACCGTCCACAAATACCGCATAATCCGGGTGCACGGAGTTGCCAAAGGCCTTATATGTGCAGTTATCCACACAGATTTGTGCCCCGCTGAACACGCCGGCAGAGATAATGCCCTTGCGTGCCTCGCCGATCTGGCCCAGCTCACTGCAAGCGATCACGGTACCGCTCTCGTCCACCACACCGATGGTACGGTCCAGCACCTCACGCATTTGGTTTATAATGCCTTGAAACAGTCTGTTGGGCATCAGGATCCAACCCCTTTGTCAATTCTTTATCAAATAAAAGGGATAAAATTGCACAAATTCAATCACCCTTTATTGGTCATATTATACAATGCCTTTAATCAAATTGCAACCTTTCGACAAAAATTTTTATTATTTTTGTGCGACTTGCATAAACGACCGACTTTTTCACACCAAAACCACAATATGTTGTTGCCGCGCAGTTCTTAACACCTATTGTACGGTGTCTTTGCCAACAGTGCCACCTCCGCCGGGGTCAATGCACGACAGTCCCCGGCGCCAGCGTGGATCCAGTTCCAACGCGCCCATGGCGGTGCGGTGCAGGGCAGTGACGGTGCAGCCCACCCGGGCAAACATGCGCTTGACCTGATGATAAATGCCCTGCCGCAGCACCACCTGCGCCCGAGGCGGATCGGCAGATAAAATCGTCAGCTGCGCCGGCTGCAGTACCTTGCCGTCCATCTCCATCCCCCCGGCAAAGGCCGCGGCAGCCGTAGGCAGCACCGGTTTGTCCAGGGTGGCGATATAGGTCTTTGGAATATGGCTGCGGGGGCTGAGAATGCGGTGGGCAAAGGCGCCGTCGTCTGTCAGCAACACAAAGCCGGTGGTGTCCTTATCCAGCCGCCCGGCGGGGAACAGCCCTTTGCGCCTCAGTGCCGAAGGCACCAAATCCAGTACCGTCGGCTCTCCCTTGCCGTCCGTGGCAGAGAGCACCCCTGTGGGTTTGTTGAGCATCAAATACACAAAAGCCCGGCAGGCAATGGGTTCGCCTGCCAGGCAAATCTCTTGGGTGTCCGGGTCGTGCCTGCTGCCCGGCGCGAGCCACCACGCCGTCCACAGTCACCTGCCCCTTTTGCAGCAGCGTTTTGACCCGGCTGCGAGGCTCATTCACTCCCGGGCCAGTATTTTTTCGATCCGTTCGCTCATTTGCGTTTTTCCAATCCCAGCATAAAGCCGTCCTTGGCAGAGGTGTTGCACAGATCTGCACCGATCACTCTGCCGTTACTGACCAACAAATCCGCCACGATGCCTTGGTCGTAGCCGGTGTAGTTGGTGATCTCATACGTATATAGCTGTACCTGCTTGCCCTTATAAGGGGTCAGGTCGTAGCCCTGCTGCTGTTGCAGGGCGTTGTACTCGGTATAGACCGCGTCCCAGTTGCGAGGCACGGTAATGGTCTTTTTGGTTGCTGTCGCCTACTTGCCAACCCATATCGGTCAGCAGCCGGGCACCTGCCTGCACATCCGCACAGGTCAGTCCCGCAGGCTCTGCCGCAGAAGGTGCCGCGTCTCCGGTCTTGACATGATTGGCCAGGAAGGTGAGCAGCACCACCAGCACCCCGGCGGCCACTAAAATCAGGCCGAACACCGTCTTAGGGTTCAGCTTTACCGTCATCACTTTCATACTCTACCACCTCATAACAAAGTATGCGGCGGCAGGGCAAATTAGGACTGTTCTGTTAAATAAAATAGGGGCGCAGTTCTTCCAGAAGCGCCGGGTCGGCCAGCACTTGCAGGCGGGTACCTGCCGGGGTGTAATCCTCTGCCAACACCTTACCCTCCCGGTGGAGCCGATCCGTCAGATCGCCCCGATCAAAAGGAATACAAAGTGCCGCTCTCGCCCACTGCCCGGGCAGCAACCGGTCAATCTCTGCCAGCAGCTGTGGCAGTCCTTCGCCGGTGCGGGCGCTGATTCGCACGCTGGTGCCCAGCAGCGGAAAGCGCTCTTCCTCCGGTACCCCGGTCGCATTTGTTTAGTACATGAAGCAGAGGCTTGCCCCCGCAGCCCAGGCTGTCCAGCACCTGGGCAGTCACCTGCATTTGGCTGTTGCAGGCCGGGTCGGAAGCATCGCACACATCCAGAATGACATCTGCCCAGGCGGCCTCTGCCAAAGTGGAGCGAAAGGCGTCCACCAACTCATGGGGCAACCGCTGCACCAGACCCACCGTATCCACCAGCATCACTTGACGGCCGGAGGGCAGCACCAGCCGCCGGGCGGTGGGGTCCAAAGTGGCAAACAGTTGATCCGCGACCAGCACGCCCGCGTCCGTTAACGCATTCATCAAAGTGGACTTACCCGCATTGGTATAGCCCACCAGCGCTACCGTCAGCGCCCGGTTCTTTTGGCGGCGCAGATGCATACGCTCCCGCCGCTCCTGCACGGTCTTTAACTCCCGCTGCAAAGCAGTAATCCGGCGGCGAATATGGCGCCGGTCGCTTTCCAGCTTGCTTTCGCCGGGGCCGCGGGTGCCGATACCGCCGCCCAATCGAGACAAAGAATTGCCCTGCCCGCCCAACCGGGGCAGCCGGTATTGCAGCTGGGCCAGCTCCACTTGCAGCTTGCCCTCGCTGCTCCGTGCCCGGGCGGCAAAAATATCCAAAATCAATGCGGTACGGTCGATGACAGCCGTGCCCAGTGCCCGCTCCAAATTACGGGCCTGCACCGGGGTCAGGCTGCCGTCCGCCACCGTTAAATCCACTTCATTCTGCCGGCAAAATTCCGCCAGGCTTTCCACCAGCCCGCTGCCGATGTAGGTAGCGCCCTCCGGCGCCGGACGCTTTGCACCGTGTGACCCACTACCAGGCCGCCGGCGGTATCCGTCAGCCGCTCCAGCTCCGCCATAGAGGCCTCTGCGTCATAATCGCCGCAGCTCAGACCGATCAGCAGCCACCCGCGTCCGGGGCGGCTGCGTCTGTTTTTGTCCACTGGTACGCCACGGTTACTTACTCTCCTTGTCCACCAAGTGCGCAGCACGGAGCCGGCAATGGGACCGGCCGTCTGCGAGCCGGAGCCGCCGTGCTCCACCACTACCACAAAGGCATACGGGTGGTCCGCGTCGTCCATAAAGCCCACAAACCAAGCGGTGTTGTGGTCCGTGTCCTTGTCCACCTCAGCCGTACCGCTTTTGGCACACAGGTGCAAGCCCTTGTAGTTATATTCGCCGTACTGGGCTTTTACATTATTGCGCATCAGCTTCTTCAGCTGGGCGGCAGTCTCTGTGCTCAGCAACTGAGTCTCGTTCTTGGTAATATTCAAATTCAGTGCCTTGCCCGCCTGGGTGGCCAAAGAATTCACCTCGTTAAAGGACACCGCCTTGCCGTCGTTGGCAATGGCCGCCATATAGCGCAGCATGGCAATGGGGGGCAGCAGCGTGTCGCCCTGACCGATGCCCGTCCAACCCACATAATCGTCCGGGTCGCTCTTTTCCAGGAAAAAGCGCCCCTGCTCGGAATTCAGCTTGTTGCTGACGGTAACCCGGCTGGTCAGCCCCAAGGTCTCTACGGTGCTTGCCAGCTTCTCCGGCCCCAGCTCAATGGCGATCTGCGCAAAAGTGGCGTTGCAGCTCTTAGCCAGCGCCTGCTTAAAGGTCAGGCGGCCGTGCACGCCGTTGCAGCGGATGGGCTTGCCCTTGCCCGGGTCATACTCCCCGGTGCACTCCCAGGTGCGGTCCATCAAGTCCGGAATATTCTCAATGGCACAGGCGGCGGTCACCAGCTTAAAGTGGAACCGGGGGTATAAAGCCCGGTCATCAGCCGGTTGATATACACGCCCTCATAGGCAGAATTGGTGTTCAGGTCCGACGGCTCGTCCTCCATGTCATAAGAGGGGGTGGACACAGCGCACACAATGTCACCGGTTTTGTAATTGACCACGCCCACGGTGCCCGCCTTGTAGTCGCTGAGCAGACTGTACGCCTTGGCGCACACCTGGCTGTCTATGGTCAGCTGCATATTGTTACCCTTGCCGTAGCGCTCAATGGAATACACGCCGAACAGCAGGTTGTAGCCGGTTAAATCGGCCTTATACACGGACTGAATACCGGAGGAGATAAAGCCCTTGGTGTCGCCCACCGTGTGCAGGGTGGCCTTGCGCACCGTAGGGTCTTCAGCATACACCCGCTTGCCGTCCTTGGTCTCTGCCAACACCGCGCCGTCCGCAGACTTGATGGTGCCGGCGCCGATCAAATCGCCGTTTTTGTAAATATGGGTATTGTAGGTTTTCATCACCCAGGTGTCGCCGTTCTCCACCAGGCTGTAAGTCATAAAGCCCAGCCCAAAGAGAAAGGCAACTGCCAGGATCCACAGGAAAATGCCCCGCTTGGTAATCATCTTCATTTCTTGCGCACACCTCCCAGATAGTTGTATGTCCGCACATCGGAGGCCTTAATAAAGGCCAGCACTGCCCAGCAGGAGATCATGGAAGAACCGCCCTGGCTCACAAAGGGCAGGGTCACACCGGTAAGCGGCAGCACATCGGTAATGCCAAAGATATTCAGCGCCGTTTGGAACAGCAGCAGGCCCGCTGCCGCCACGGCGGCGATGGAGTAGAAAGTGGAGCGGGCGGCAATGCTGTTTACCAGTGCAGACACGGCGATGGCCACAAAGGACAGCACCAGCAGCAGCCCAAAAAGAAAGCCCCATTCCTCGCAAATAACGCCAAAAATCAGGTCTGTGGTCCGCGCCCACACACCGCGGGTGGTGCCGCGCCGATGCCCAGCCCCAGCAGTCCGCCGGAGGCAGACCCACCAGTACCCCGGGTCTGTTGATACCCGCTGTCGTTATAATGCTCCCACACATGGCGGTACACGGAGAAACGGGCAGTCACATAGGATTTGTATTTAATCACAATAAACCCGCCCATAGCCGCAGAGGCCAAGGCCAGAAAATGGGTTTAATATCGCCGGAGTTTCATAAAGGCGATAAATGAGAAAGGTCACAAAAAAGATCAGCGCCGTGCCAAAATCCTTAATGACGATCAGCGCCCCCACGCACACCAGCGAAAAGGCAATAAAGGCATACAGGTTCTTAGAGGTCTGAATTTTTTCCAGCGTGGCAGCGCCTACAAAGATAAAGGCAACCTTTACAAATTCCGAGGGCTGGAAAGTCACACCGAATATGGTAATCCAGTTGCGGGCGCCGTGGGTCACCTTGGCAATGGCAATGTTGACGATCAGCAGCAAAATAGCCGCCACCGCCACCGGCAGGCGTAGGCGCATACACAGGTCCACATCACCCATCAAGAACACCAGCACAATAAAGCCGATGACCCCGGCGATCAGCATCAGCAGCTGCTTAAAGGCGTCATCCGGCTTAATGCTGCCGATGACGGTAATGCCCACCCCGGATAGGAAAAAGGCAATGAATTCCAACTCAAAATTCCGCCGGTGCATGGCAAAGTAAAACACACTCACATACAGCCACTCCAGCACGATCAGCGCCAGCGTGCACAGCAGCACCTTAACTTCAAAGGTGCCGGTGCCGCCGGCGGCCGCCGTGCCGCTGAGCAGCTGAAACACGCTAAGCACCATTAAAAGGGCAAAGTTGTTAATGGGTTTAATACGGGGCAGCTTCTTTTGCTTGGTGGCTGCCGTTTTCTTCTTTGGCATAGGGCTGCTCCTTTCTTATTTTTCGTAAAACAGAAACACCTTGTCCCCAAAGGTGAGCATATCTTCGTCAAAAATCAGTTGGGGCTGCGTAATAAACCGACCGTTGAGCTTAGTGCCGTTGTGGCTGTCCAGGTCATACACCGCCCATCCCTTGGAGGTGCGGCGCAGCCGTGCGTGGTGGGCACTGACCGTGGGGCTGAGCAGCTGAATATCCGCGTCCTCGCCTCGACCGATAAGCACATCCTGCTTTTTGATATATACCGGGCGGTGGGTCTCTGCGTCCACCAATACGCCATAGGCCACCGTTTGACCCCGGTTCTGCCTGGCGGCGGTGCGCATTTGACTGCGGTCGTCGGTAGAGATGGCTCCTTGCACAGGAATTGCAGCGGAATGGTGCCGATCATCAGAATATCCCCGTCCGCCAGCGGTGCCCGCTGGTCCACCGGCACGCCGTTCACCTGCACGCCGTTCTTGGAGAAGGTGTCCGTTACCATCCAGCCGTCCTTTTTCTTGGCGATCACCGCGTGAAAGCGGCTGACGCTGGGCAAAGGCAGCACCACATCGTTGGCCTTACTCTTGCCGATAGAGGTCTCCCAGTGGGTAATATCCATCACGGATCCGTTATTTTGGTCCACCAGCTGGGCCATCTTGTGCACCCGGGGCCGGTTGCGAAACAGAGAGATCACGCACACCGCCAGGATCAGCAGCGCCAGCACCGGCAGCACATACCGCAGCACGCCGGTCAAGAATTGTAAAATCGTATCCATAGGTTCAACATCCTTTTTATCTGCATTTCAAAAGGCAAATTATACTTCTTATTATTAACAGAATACTGATAAAGGGAGAAAAAGTCAAGAAGTATTGCAATTCCCGCCCCTTTCGTTTATACTGAAAATGGAAAAATTGGGCGGCATTTTCGCCCGGCAAGGAGCATTTGTTATGATTGAAAAGACTGTTTTTGGCCATCTGCTCGGGGAGCAAGTGGACCTGTATACCATCACCAACAGCCGGGGCGCCAGCGTATCGCTGCAAACCCTGGGCGCCGGGATCGTGCGCCTGTATATGCCGGACAGGAACGGCAATTTGGGCGATGTGGTGCTGGGCTTTGACGACCCGGCTCTTTATACAGACCCGGACCTGGGCTACCAGGGACTGGTGGTGGGTCGCTGGGCCAACCGTATTCGCGGCGCCGCCTTTGACTTTCAGGGCCAAACCTACCACACCCCCATGAATCAGGGGCAGTGGACCCTCCACAGCGGCGGGCGTATGAGCTTTCACCTGTGGCAGGTGAAGGACACCGCAGAGAACAGCATCACCTTTTCCCGCTTTTTCGCCGGATATGGAGGACGGCTTCCCCGCAACTTCACTTTGCAGGTGACTTATACGCTGACGGAAGAGAACACCCTGCGGCTGGCCTACCGGGTAGACAGTGACCGAGACACGGTAGCCAACCCCACCAACCCATGTGTACTTTAATCTGTCCTGCAACCCGGCAAAGACCATTGAGGAGCATGTGCTCACTGTCCACGCGAATCGGTTTACGGAGACGGACGACGACCAACTGCCCACCGGCGAGCTGGGCGACCTGACCGGTACAATGATGGACTTTTCTACCCCCCACCCCATCGGGGAGCGGATCGATGCGCCTTTCCGTGCCGTGATTCCCGGTATCGGCTATGATAACAATTTCTGCCTGACCAAGGCGAACCCCAGAGCCTTTGCCGAAGCGGCGGTGCTGTGGGAGCCGGAGAGCGGACGGCGGCTGTCCGTGTGGACGGACCTGCCCGGTGTGCAGGTCTATTGCGGCGGCTGGCTAAAGAAAGACGGTAACCCGGGCAAGGGCGACTCCAAGGTTACCTACCGCCGGGGCGTAGCGCTGGAAACCCAGTTCTACCCGGACAGCCTTCATTGCCCCAACTTCCCGGTAGAATTCGTCAAAGCCGGCGTGCCCTTCACCACCACCACCGAATTCCGCTTTGATACAAAATAAATATCTATAGCTAACAAAAAAGGCACCCGCTGTGGGTGGTCTTTTTTATGGCTTGTAGCCGTATGGGCGAGGGCAATCCCTCCGCTTTTCTTTGCGCAACGCTCCCTGACAGGGGAGGAAAATCGGGTTTCGCATTTTACTTCTCCGGAATATAGATCTTGGCTACCAGAGCGGTGACAGCGGAGAGGGGCAGCAGCTTATTCAACCCGCAAAGGAACTTATACTTGATGCCCATGGTGGTCACCGGAGGCAGGTGCTTCTTATGGGCGGCACGAACCACAGCGGCGGCAATGGCAGCCGGGGGCATACCGTTTTGCTCGTCGCGCTCCATCACCGCCACGCTGCGCGCAATGCGCCCGGCGTACAAATCATCACCGGAGCCACTCTTTTGACGGGCGGCGGTAAAGCCGGTCTTTACATCCCCCAGCCGCAGGGCGCCAACGGTAATCCCAAAGGGCGCCAGCTCGCTGCGCAGGCGCAGGTCAAGCTTCCACCGCCGCTTGGTGGCAGAGTAAAAGCTCTGGAACGGAATGGAAAACACCGCTGCGGCGGAGGAATATTGAGAATACGCCCCGACTCTCTCGCAAGGCCGGCAGGGCCGCCTGAATCACCGTGCACCCATCCAAAAAAATTCAAATCAAACTGGCGGCGCATTTCTGCCTCCCCGGTGCACTCCACCGCGCCGGAAATACCGAACCCGGCGTTATTCACCAGCAGATCTACCCGGTCAACGGGCTGCAAAGGCCGCCTGACACCTGGACGCTTGTCCGTTATATCGCATGGAATGCTGCGCACCCCTCCAACGGGCAGGCCATGGCGGCGTTAGGCACACCACCGTGCCAGCCGTCTGCCAAAAGCGCCCGCGCCGTCTCCAATCCAATGCCGCCGGATGCGCCGGTAACTACCGCTGTCTTCATACCCATTCCTCCAAAACAAAATAAAAAAGGGTAAAGAGCCTACTGCCCTTACCCTCTCTTGGTTTGCATTACTGCTCTACGGGATAAACAGAAACTTTCTTTCTGTCCTTGCCCAGCTTTTCAAACTTCACGGTGCCGTCCACCAGTGCATACAGGGTATCGTCAGAGCCGATGCCTACATTGGTGCCGGGGTGAATATGGGTGCCGCGCTGGCGATACAGAATGTTGCCGGCCAGCACGAACTGACCGTCTGCGCGCTTGGCGCCCAGGCGCTTGGACTCGCTGTCACGGCCGTTCTTGGTAGAACCCATACCTTTTTTTATGTGCAAAAAGCTGAATATCTAACTTGAGCATGACTTACACCTCCGAAATCAAAACTTGAATACTTTGCGGGTACTGCTCTGAAAGGGCGCTCAAATGGAGCTTTAGCCCTTGCAGGAGCACCTGCGCCGGGGCGGTATCCCCACTGAGCCGCAACTGAAGGAACCCGTCCTTCATCTCCGCTGCGGCCGGCAGGTGCAGCACCTCGGTTATGGTGTTGGCAGTGAGCAGGCAGGCGCTGGATACGGCGGCGCAAACAATGTCCTCTCCATAAGGGGCTGTGTCTGCGTGACCGTGGGCGGAAAAGCCCGTAAGCGCTCCCTGCGCTGCGAAAAAATCAATGGAATCATTATGCTTGATGGAAGTGATCTCAACCTTAGTGTAAGGCTGACGGTGACCCATCTTCCGCTTCTCGTCCTTCTTGGGCTTGTAGGTAAAGACGGTGATCTTCTTTGCCTTGCCGTTCTCAGGACCTTAGCGCTAACAGCAGCCTTGGCACAATCCTTGCCTACCTTCAGCCCGTCGTCGGTGCCTACTGCAAGTACGGTGTCAAAGGTGATCTCGGCGTCTGCCTCGCGTCAGCTTCTCGATATAAAGCACATCGCCCTCATGACACCTTGTACTGTTTACCGCCCGGTAACAACTAACTGCGTACATCTGTCATTCTCCTTACTTAAACTCGC
>ENA-OPYV01000082-OPYV01000082.1-human-gut-metagenome-genome-assembly--contig:-NODE-82-length-28311-cov-2.287575_pt1 | contig 28311 bp, 44 predicted proteins | sample MGYA00242474_ERZ504485 | MGnify/ENA primary metagenome ERZ504485 (study PRJEB26092, sample SAMD00036263) | human gut metagenome | host: Homo sapiens | study: EMG produced TPA metagenomics assembly of...
CGGCGATTTGTTTAAGGCTCGGGTGTATTTGCCCGCAGCCGAAGAACGCCCTGCCGCAGGACACAGCGGAATAACGCCATAGATAACAAAGATTAGTTACCCCGTTTTTGGGTAACTGCCTTTCTTTTTTCGCTTGTATTTACTTTTCGCTTTGACCTTTCGGCTTCATGGCGTTGTAAGAGGTGCGCACCGCGTCATCGCTGATGTTGCAGCCCACGTTCGTACAGGGGCACCTTGGCAAAGATGGTCTCCAGCATATCAAACAGCCGCTCCATAGCGTTAGGCCCCAGTTTGCGCACTGTTTGGGAGAAAAATGTTGAACACTGCCTTTTTTAGTGTCTGCCGGGTGGATAAAATTCTCTTCCGCCCGCTCGAGAAAGCAAAATGCCCGCCAGGGGAACCATGCCCGGGGTGGAGTAATCATATTTGCCGCTCCAGGGGGTGCCGCAGGCATACACCCGGTCGCCCACCAGGCGAATGGCCGGTTTGTCGTCATTGAGCATATACGCCCGGTTGCCAAAGTGCTTGAGCCACAGGGCGGTGTGGGTGGATTTGCCGGTGCCGCTGTCTGCGGAAAAGCGTAGGCCGCGCCGTCCACCACCACGCAGCTGGAGTGAAGCAAAATACCCCGGAACTTCAGCAGCTGGGTGTAAAATCCGAGCCGGTGAGCATATAGTACCAGTCGTCCCGGTTCATCTCCGGTGCTCGGCCATAGCGTCCGTTACCCGCTGCTCCGTCACATCAATGGTAATGTCCGCCGTCTGCCCCTCTTGGTCCTTGCACAGGTAGGGGCGGGCTTGCTTTTCTGTTCTGCCGGTGGGGTGCTTGATCTCCACCACCAGCCCGGCAATATCGTAAAACGGCATAGTCGCACCTCAATTCTACCCATTAGTATATAAGAAAAAGCACCTACCGTCAAGGCAAAATCTACCTGCATTTTTTGCCGCCCCGGCTCTTGACAAACAGTCAAAATCGGTGTATGCTATGTTGCAGAACAAATGTTCGATAGCAAGGAAAGGAGCCGTAGGGAATGGAGCGCACCGTTTTGCATGTGGATTGCAACAAGTTTTATGCCTCGGTGGAGTGCCTGCACCGCCCGGAGCTGCGAGACAAGCCGGTGGCGGTGGGCGGCAGCACAGAGAGCCGCCACGGAATTATCCTGACGAAAAACGAGATTGCCTCCCGCTACGGCTTGGTGGCGGGGGAGCCGCTGTGGCAAGCGCGGCAAAAGTGCCCGCAGTTGGTGGTGGTGCCGCCGAACTTTCCGCTGTATATGCGCTTTTCCAAGATGGCACGGCGGATCTATGAGGATTACAGCGACTATATTGAGCCTTTCGGGCTGGACGAGAACTGGCTGGATGTGACCGGCGATGACCGCACCGGGGAACAGATCGCCCAGGAAATTCGCCGTCGGGTAAAGGCGGAACTGGGCATTACCGTCAGCGTGGGGGTCAGTTTTAACAAGATCTTTGCCAAATTGGGTTCAGATTATAAAAAGCCGGACGCGGTGACGGTTATCAGCCGGGAAAACTACCGCCGGGTGGTGTGGCCCCTGCCGTGCAGTGACCTTTTGTGCGTCGGCCCGGCCACCACCCGCAAGCTGAACGCTTACGGCGTTATACCATCGGCGAGTTGGCGGCGGCTCGGTCGGATTTTTTGCAAGGTCTGCTGGGCAAGAACGGGCTGATGCTCCGTGCCTTTGCCCGGGGGGAGGACACTTCGCCGGTGCAGCACATGGATGCCAAAGCGGCGGTCAAGAGTGTGGGCAATTCCACCACCACGCCCCGGGATCTGGTGGATGATACAGATGTAAAGGTGGTCTTTACCGTGCTGGCAGAGAGTGTGGCCCGCCGTATGCGGGAGCAGGGACTGCAAGGGCGCACGGTGTGCATCTCCTTGCGGGATAAGAATTTGCAAACCTTTACCCGGCGACACAAGCTGGCCGCCGCCACCGATGTGAGCACGGGAGATTTTGCAGGCGGCCATGGCGCTGTTCCGTGCCAATTATCGCTGGGGCGCACCCTTGGCGCAGCATTGGATTGTCGGTGACGGACTTTGAGCTGGAACCTGTGTGCAGTTCGATTTGGCCCATACCCAGGAGCAGCGGGAGCGGGCAGCCAAGCTGGAGCGCACGGTGGATGATTTGAAGCGCCGCTTTGGCAACTACTGTATTCAGCGGGCCAGTTTGCTGGGGGATACCGGGCTGTCCCGTTTTAATCCCCACGATGACCACACCATACACCCCGTTGGATTTTTAATCGGAAAGGAACAGGCAGGATGAAAACTATGTGCGCGTGCTGGCGCTGTATAATGAGGAGGGCGATATTCGCCCGGTGAAGATGGAGTGGGAGGAGCGATGGCTGGATGTGGACCGTGTGCTGGATATTCGCCCGGCAGCGTCTCTGCGTTCCGGGGGCGCCGGGCTGCGCTACACCTGCAGCATTGCCGGTGTGCCCACTTATTTGTTTTTAGAGGAGACAAAATGGTTTTTTGAACTTGCAAAATAGAATCGGATAGCGTATAATGTGCCTATGAAGAAGATTAAAGAATTATTTATCAAGTACAAAGAAATCATTATGTATCTCATCTTCGGCGTGGCCACCACAGGTGTGAACTGGGTGGTGTACAGTCTGCTGATGAAGGCGGTGCTGGTGCATGCCCCCGGCAGCGATGATGTGAAGATGACGGTAAGCAATGTGATTGCCTGGATTGCTGCGGTGATCTTTGCCTTTATCACCAACAAGCTGTGGGTGTTTGAGAGCAAAAGCTGGGTACCCAAGGTGGCGGCGCGGGAGTTTGTGTCCTTTGTGGCCTCTCGACTGGCGACCGGCGTGATCGAGTGGTTCGGCCCATTGCTGCTGTTTAAGATCGGGCTGGATCAGGACCTGTTTGGGGTCAAGGGCTTTGTAGCTAAGATCGTTTGCTCCGTGCTGGTGGTGATCCTCAACTATGTGTTCTCCAAGCTCTTGGTATTCACCAAAAGAAAAAGAGTGCGGACACACCGGCAAATCCAAACGAAAAATAGGCAATGCGTATAAGAAAAGAGTGCTGCGGCGCTCTTTTTTGTTGGCTTTAGAATTGCAAGGCGCAGTCGTTTGTGGTAAAATAATGAACGGAAATTTTTAGATTTGCGAGGTATTTTCGATGGCAAGAACATATCAGGAGATGACAAAAGACGAATTGCTCCGGGAGCAGGAGAGTCTGCTGGCTCGGTACAAGGAATTTCAGGCCAAGGGACTGCAACTGGATATGAGCAGAGGTAAGCCCTGCAAAGAGCAGTTGGATCTGTCCGTGGGTATGAATGATGTGAAGGACTATGTGTCCGGCGGCGTGGATGTGCGCAACTACGGCATTTTGGACGGTATTGCCAGCTGTAAGCAATTGTTTGCCGATCTGCTGGAGGTGCCGGTCGAGAATGTGATCATCGGCCCCAACGAGAGTCTGACTTTGATGTTTGATTTTATCTGCCAGTGCTACACCCACGGCATCGGCGGTAAACCCTGGAGCCAGGAAAAGGAAGTGAAGATCCTGTGCCCGGTGCCCGGCTATGATCGCCACTTTACCGTGTGTCAGTATTTTGGGCTGCAAATGGTGAATGTGCCGATGAACGCCGACGGACCGGATATGGACACCATTGAAGAATTGGTGAAGGATCCCAGCGTGAAGGGTATGTTCTGTGTGCCCAAGTATTCCAACCCCACCGGCATCACCTTTTCTGATGCAGTGGTGCGCCGCATTGCGGCGCTTCGCCCGGCGGCAGAGGACTTCCGCATTGTGTGGGACAACGCCTATTGCGTGCATGATCTGGACGAGGACGGCGATAAGCTGCTGAATATTTTTGATGTGCTGCCGGGAATACGGCAATGAGGATTTGGTCATAGAGGTGGCCTCTACCTCTAAGATCACTTTCCCCGGCGCAGGCGTGTCCTGCCTGGTGGCCAGCAAGAAAAATTTGGACCTGATCCGTCAGCGCCTGACGGTGCAGACCATCAGCTATGACAAGATGAACCAGCACCGCCATGTGGAATTCTTTAAGAATGCGGACGGCGTGCGTGCCCACATGAAGAAACATGCGGCAATTTTGAAGCCTAAGTTTGATATTGTGCTGGATCGCCTGAACAAGGAGCTGAACGGCTTGGGGATCGCTGACTGGTTCTCCCCCAAGGGCGGTTACTTTATCAGCCTGGATGTGCTGCCCGGCACCGCCAAGCGAGTGGGCGAGCTGTGTAAGGCCGGCGGCGTGACTCTCACCAGTGTGGGTGCCACTTATCCCTATGGCATTGACCCACAGGACTGCAACATTCGCATTGCGCCCTCTTTCCCGCCCAATGAGGAGATGGCCTTGGCAGCGGAGCTGCTGTGCATTTGCACCCGCCTGGCTGCCATTGAAAAGCTGGTGGGCTGATGCAAGCCGGAGCTTCGACCGCTTGCTTTTATCCTCTGGAGACGGAGCGGGCTTTGCAGCAGGTGACGGAACTGGGATTTCCTTACGCCGAGGTGTTTTTTAACGCCCGGCAGGAGCTGCGCCCGGCCTTTGTGCGCCAATTGGCGGCTATTGCGAGGGACGGCGGCACACAGGTGGTGTCCGTGCACCCCTTTTCCAGCTTTATGGAAAGCAGCTGCATTTTTGGCGATTACCAGCGCCGATTTGAAGATACCATTGATATTTATAAAGAAACCTGCCATGCGGCAGCGCTGCTGGGCGCCCAATTTGTGGTGATCCACGGGAGCGGTTGCCCAGCCCAAGATTCCCATTCCGGAGGAACGGTATTTTGCACGCTTTTTGCAGCTGGTGGAGATCGGCCGCGCCGAGGGCGTGACCGTGTGCCAGGAGAATGTGAACCGCTTTAAGAGCCAGCATATTGCCTTTTGCGACCGGATGCGCCGCGCGCTGGGGAACGACTTCCATATGGTGCTGGACATTAAGCAGGCGGTGCGTGCCGGGGAGGATCCCTTTGCGTTTCTGGATACCTTCCAAAAGGAGATCGTCCATGTGCACATCAGCGATCATTCCCCGGAGAAGGACTGCCAGCCCCCCGGGGCAGGGAAGCTTTGACTTTCAGCGGCTGTACCGCACTTTGGGCGATCGGGTGCATTATATGATTGAGATCTACTCCCGCGGCTACCGGGTGGCGGCGGAGCTGCAGCGGGCCAAGGCTTACCTGGATACAATCAAGTAGGAGGTGGGTGCTGTGGCTAAAAACCAGCAACAAGACCATGGGCATTTTTGCATTTTGTTGTCCGGGCTGTGCTTTACGGGTATGAATACCTTTGTGCGCCTGTCCGGTGATCTGCCCACCATGCAAAAGGTCTTTTTTCGCAATTTTGTGGCGATGATCTTTGCCTTTGTGATGATGGTGCGCAAGAAAGACAGCTTTCGCCCCAAACCGGGGAACATGAAGTACCTGCTTATTCGTTCCGCTGGGGGCGTGGCCGGTATGGTGGGTAATTTCTATGCCATTGATCGACTGGACCTTAGCGACGCATCTATGCTCAATAAAATGAGTCCCTTTTTTGCGCTGCTCTTTTCCGCTGTCTTTATTAAAGAAAAAGTGCGGCCCAAGCAGGCTGTTGCTATTGTGGTGGCATTCTTAGGGGCACTTTGCATTATTAAACCCACTTTTGCCAATGCAAATTTATTTGCCAGTGTTTGCGGCTTCTTAGGCGGTATGGCTGCCGGCGGGGCGTACACCTGCGTGCGGTACTTAGGGCTGCGAGGCGAGAACGGACGGTTGATCGTCTTTTTCTTCTCCGCTTTTTCCAGTGCGACGATGTTGCCGTTTTTGCTGTTTGACTATCATTATATGACCTGGCAGCAATGGGTGACTTTGCTGCTGGCGGGCGCTTGCGCCGCCGGTGGGCAATTCTCCATTACCGCCGCCTATACCCATGCGCCCAGCCGAGAGATCAGCGTGTATGACTACGCCCAGGTGATTTTTGCGGCCGTTGTGGGCTATTTGGTGTTTGGCGATGTGCCGGATGTGCTGTCCTTTGTGGGCTACGCGGTAATCTGCGGTATGGCGCTGTGGATGTTCTTCTATAATCGTAAGGCAGACGGCACCGCCCCTGCCAAAAAGGTGTAAAGGCAAAAAACTTGCTTTTTTTGGCCAATTATGGTATAGTACGGATTGTACAGGATTTTATGGCAGGAGCCGTATCTTTCAACAGGGGGGATAACTATGAAGTGTCCGTTTTGCGGTTATGCAGAGAGCAAAGTGATCGACTCGCGTCCTACCGATGAGAACGAGCGCATTCGCCGTCGTCGGGAGTGTATGCAGTGCGGCAAGCGCTTTACCACTTATGAGATCATCGAGGATGTGCCCATTATTGTGGTGAAGAAGGACAAAAGCCGTGAGGTCTTTGACCGCAACAAAATTTTGAAGGGTATGCTCCGTGCCTGCGAAAAGCGACCGGTGACCGTAGAGGCACTGGAGACTGCGATTTCTGAGATCGAGACCACTCTGCAAAGTGCCTTGGATCGTGAGGTCACCAGCGTGCGCATCGGCGAGCTGATTATGGAAAAGCTGCGGGAAATCGACGAGGTGGCTTATGTGCGCTTTGCTTCTGTTTACAAGGAGTTTGACAGCGCCAGTGCCTTTGTGGACGAAATTTCCAAATTGCAATAAACCTGTTTCGCACCCGGCATTTGTCGGGTGCTTTTTTCTTTTTTATCTCGGGTATTGAAACCTACTAAATATATGGTATTATAGGTTAAAGAAAGGATGTGACGGTATGAAAATCTCTACCAAAGGACGCTACGCACTGCGTATGATGTTAGATTTGGCCGAGCACAGGGAACAGGGCTTTGTGTCGCTGAAGGAGATCGCCGCCCGTCAGGATATATCCAAGAAGTATTTGGAGCAGATCGTGGCGGTGCTTAACCGCCCGGATTTCTTAAAGACCAACCGGGGCTACCAGGGGGGCTATCGTCTGGCCAAGACCCCGGACCAGTATACGGTTGGCGATATTCTTCGTTTGACAGAGGGCGGCTTGGCGCCGGTGGCCTGCCTGGAGGAGGAGCCGAACACCTGCCCCCGCGCCGCTTCCTGCGCTACGCTGCCGGTGTGGGCCGGGCTGTATAAAGCCATCAATACCTACCTGGACAGCATTACCCTGCAAGACCTGCTGGAGCAGGAGCACAAAAATGACGATTACTCCTATGTGATCTAAGCGCGGACCGCCTTGTTGATACAGGGCGGTATTTTTTTGTTCAAAGAGGGTTGACAAATACCCATAGGGGGTATATAGTAAAAATACCCCATGGGGGTATAGGAAGGAAGTGCTGTTGTGGCAGATAAAGACGAAATGCAGCCGGTTTGTGCTTGCTGTGCGAAGAAGAAAGTGCGGGACCCGGAGGAGTACCGGCGGCTGATCCATCGACTGAACCGCATTGAGGGCCAAAATTCGCGGGATCAAGGGTATGATTGAGAAGGACGCCTACTGCACGGATATTTTGGCCCAGTCCGCAGCGGCCGGTGCGGCGCTGAATGCCTTTAACCGAGAACTGCTGTCCACGCATATTCGCACCTGTGTTGCGGAGGATATTAAGGCCGGCAAGGATGAAACGCTGGACGATTTGCTGGCTACATTGCAAAAATTGATGAGATAGCGGCGCATATTGGCGCCGGGAGGTGAGAGTTTGGAACAATACAATGTGACGGGGATGAGCTGCGCTGCGTGCAGTGCCCGGGTGGAAAAAGCGGTGCGCGCCGTGCCCGGGGTGGAAAGCTGCTCCGTCAGTCTGCTTACCAATTCAATGGGCGTTACCGGTACGGCCGCCCCGGAACAGATCATCGCCGCTGTGGAAAAGGCCGGTTACGCGCCGGCTTAAAACAAAAGGGCGGCGCTACCCCGCAGCCGGCGGCAGACCCGCTGAAAGATACAGAGACGCCCAAGTTGTTGCGGCGGCTGATCAGTTCCGTGGCGTTTTTGCTGATTTTAATGTACTTCTCCATGGGACATACGATGTGGAACTGGCCGCTACCGTCGGCCTTAGAGGGCAACCACATGGCCATGGGGTTGCTCCAAATGCTGCTGACCATTATGATTATGATTATTAACGGCCGCTTTTTTTGTCAGCGGCTTTAAGAGCCTGTGGCACCGGGCGCCCAATATGGACACCCTGGTGGCGCTGGGCGCGGCTGCGGCTTTTGGGTACAGCACTTACGCGCTGTTTGCCATGACCGGCGCCCAGGTGGCGGGCGATGCAGACGGCGTGATGCACTATATGCACGAGTTTTACTTTGAGTCCGCCGCTATGATTTTTAACGCTGATTACCGTGGGCAAAACCCTGGAGGCTCGCTCCAAAGGCAAGACCACAGACGCGCTGAAGCGCTTGATGCAGCTGGCCCCCAAGACGGCGGTGCTGCTGGAGAACGGGAAAGAGCGTACAGTACCTATTGAGCAGGTGATGTCCGGTATGGAGTTTGCCGTGCGGCCTGGGGAGCATGTGCCGGTAGACGGCGTCATTCTGGAGGGCAGCAGTGCGCTGGACGAAAGCGCCCTTACCGGTGAGAGCGTGCCGGTGGACAAGACCGTGGGCGATCCGGTGTCTGCCGCCACGGTGAACACCTCCGGCTACTTACGGTGCGTGCCACCCGGGGTGGGGGAGGACACCACTCTGTCCCAAATCATTCAAATGGTCAGCGATGCTGCCGCCACCAAGGCGCCTATTGCCAAGATCGCCGATCGGGTGTCCGGCGTGTTTGTGCCGGTGGTGATGGCCATCGCCCTGGTGACCACCGTGGTGTGGCTGCTTACCGGTCAGAGCTTTGGCTATGCGCTGGCCCGGGGGATCTCCGTGCTGGTGATCAGCTGTCCTTGCGCATTGGGACTGGCCACGCCGGTAGCCATTATGGTAGGCAACGGGCTGGGTGCCAAAAACGGCATTCTCTTTAAGACCGCTGTGTCTTTGGAGGAGACCGGCAAGGCGCAGATCGTGTACTGGACAAAACCGGTACCATTACCGAGGGCGCGCCTAAGGTGACGGACTTGGTACCTGTCCTCGGGGTGGAAGAAAGCCGCCTGGCAGCGCTGGCCTGTGCGCTGGAACAAAAGAGTGAGCACCCGCTGGCAAAAGCGGTGACCGCATACGGCGCGGAAAGGCAAATCACGCCGGAACCGGTCGCGGACTTGAGGCGCTGCCGGGCAATGGATTGCAGGCAACACTGAACGGCAAACTGTTGCTGGGCGGCAGCTCAGCTATATGCGTAGTCGGGTGTCGGTGCCGAAAAATATGGAACAGCAAGCGGCAGTGCTGGCGGAGCAGGGCAAAACGCCCTTGTTCTTTGCCTATGACGGCGCACTGCTGGGTATGATCGCCGTGGCCGATGTGATCAAGCCGGACAGCCCGGAAGCTATCGCGGCACTGCAAAAGATGGGCATTCGTGTAGTGATGCTCACCGGCGACAATCCACGCACCGCTGCGGCTATCGGTCGGCAGGCGGGAGTTGATCGGGTGATTGCCGGCGTGCTGCCCCAGGGCAAGGAACAGGTGGTGCGCGACCTGATGAGGCAAGGCAAGGTCATTATGGTGGGCGATGGTATTAACGACGCGCCGGCCCTGACCCGAGCCAATATCGGTATGGCCATCGGCGCCGGTACGGATGTGGCCATTGATGCGGCGGATGTGGTGCTGATGCACAGCCGCCTGAGCGATGTGACCGCCGCCATTCGCCTAAGCCGTGCCACACTGACCAATATTCACGAGAACCTGTTTTGGGCGTTCTTCTATAATGTGATCGGTATTCCTTTGGCGGCAGGGGTGTGGATCCCCATTTTCGGCTGGACGCTGAACCCTATGTTCGGCGCGGCGGCTATGAGCCTGTCCAGCTTCTGCGTGGTGGCCAACGCCCTGCGGCTGAACCTCTTTAAGTTATATTTCCCCAAGCGGGATAAGAAAATCAAACACCCCGGTGGTGCTGGCAGCACTGCCTATGGAAAAGGAGAATTCTGCAATGACAAAAGTAATGAAAGTGGAGGGTATGATGTGCCCCCATTGTGAGATGACGGTAAAGAAAGCGCTGGAGGCTCTGCCCCAGGTGGACAGCGCCGTTGCCAGCCACACGGACGGCACCGCCACGGTGACCTTAAACGGCGATGTGGATGACGCTGTGCTAAAAAAAGGCCATTGAGGACCAAGGCTATACCGTGAAGGACTAAAACGAAAAACGAAAGGCTCTCCGGCATGTATGCACGTGCCGGGGCGCCTTTTTTTGCGTTCTTCCACCCGGGAGTGGAGTCATTTCCACGCACCCGTGCCTTGCCAAATGGGCGCTCTGCTGCCTATACTGGAGTTGCCCTCCGGGCAGAAGGATGATGGTATGAAACGGATTTTAGCTCTCTTACTTTGTGTGGCATCGGTATTGGCACTGTGCGCTTGCAGCAAGGCAAAACTGCCCAACCGGCAGGCGCTCGGTTTGACAAGCCACTGCAGCAGCAGACGGAGAACCAACTCCAGCCCCAAAGCAATATTTACCTGACGGCGGATACATTCTATTATGCCACGGAGGATACCGATGAGCGGAACACCTTTGGCACGCCCCAAAAGCTGATGGCCTATGACCTGCTGACCGGCAAGACCCGCACGGTGCTGGACGGGGTGAGCGATATTGCGCAGATGTGCCGCATAGGCAACACCCTGTATTTTACCTGCTATACTTATACTGACACGGACAAAACCCAGTGGGGCTTTTGTCTGTATGCTTACGATATAAACAAGGATTGGCCAGCATGCATTTACGCCACGCCCAATACCAGTGACGGGGTGGCGTTGGCCCCTTGCGGGTACACGCTATTCTACCTGTGCAACACGCGGGACCAGGACGGTATGAGCGCAGACGAAAGCGGCAAAGGTGAGCTGCACGCCTGCACAGCCGCAGAGGACAAGGTGCTGCAATCCGGTCTGGAGACGGATCGTGCTTACTTCTATGATTGGTCGGACAGCGCGGCGTACCTGCTGACCAACAACGGCGGTACGGATTCGTGCTATCATCTGGACTACAAGGGCAAAATGACCCCCACCAACCACCGGCCAAAGACAGAGCCATGTGAAGAAAATGCCGAACCCTCGACAAAACCGGTGATTGTGGCGGATTATCAAAATTATTCCATAGAGATCACCTGTACGGTACCCAAAAAGCCGGGAGACAGCGACTGTGGCTATCGTTATATTGCCCGGTATGTGCTCAAGGAAAAGCCACCGGCAAGTCTTATGCCCTGTGCAGCGGCAGCTACTGGTATTATTACATCTAAAACGACGGGTTGCCCTTTTGTCGCTTTTGTGCAAAATTTGACAAATAATGCTTGCGCTGCGATGATAAAACTGGTAATATAGAAAGGTAAAGGGGGATTTCTATGTCCAGTCAAGTGCGTACATATACGGCTAAGGAACGGAATATGTACCTGGTGGGTATGATGGGTCAGAATATGATCTATAATATCATCGGCACCGGGCTGTATTTCTATTTTCAGTCGGTGATTTTTATTCCGGCAATGGCCATCAGTATCTTTATGGCCGTGGCGCGGGTGTGGGACGCCATTAACGACCCGATGATGGGCACCTTTGTGGACCGCACCAACACCAAGTGGGGCAAGTGCCGACCGTATTTGCTGTTTTCACCGGCCGTTATTATGGTGATCACCATACTGACCTTCTGTAACGGTATGTATAGCTCTGCCAACACCCCGGGCAAGAATGCTCTGATCGTGGGCTGGGCTGCCGTGTCTTATATCCTGTGGGGTATGTGCTACACGGTAGGGGATATTCCCTTGTGGGGCGTGACCTCCCGTATGACGGAGGTGGAGAAGGACCGGGCGTCCATTCTCTCCCTTGCCCGTATTGCAGCGGGCTTGGGCGGCGGTGTGGTGCTGCTGACCATCAATCCGCTGTCTCAGGCGTGGGGCAAAAGTTTGGAGTCCGCTGCCGGGTTCTGCACTGAAGGGCCAGCAAATGGGCTTTATCATCGTGGCAGTGATCTTAACGGTGATCGGCTGTGGTATGTTCCAGATGACCGGTGTTTTTGTGCGGGAGCGTGTGCCCTCTGCGGAGCAAAAATTCGGGTTTAAGGAGAACTTTAAGATCATGTGGGGCAACAAGCCCTTCCGCAACCAGCTGATTAGCGGTGTGCTGCGCTCGCCCATTCAGATTTTGCTGTCTGTTGCCATGACCCTGATGTCTTATTACTACGGCAACTACTTTGGCGATTATATGCTCTATATGATCGTTTTCGGCGGCGCTATTTTTGGCGGTCAGTTTATCGCCATGGCGCTGGTGCCCAAGCTGACGGAGAAACACGATAAAACTCGTATGCTCATCGGCTCTACCATTATGAGCGCCGTTCCCTTTGCCCTGATTTATCCGGTGTACCTGCTGGCGCCCCGGGATCTGGATCAGCCGCTGTGGGTGGCAATCCTGTTTGTGGTCTTTGCCCTGGCAGGCGGCGGCATGGGCGCTTTGAATGTGCTCCAGTCCGTGATGATCGCCGACGCGGTGGACTATGAGGAGTACCACAAGGCTATCGCCCGGACGGTGTGTTCTTCTCCGGCCAGTCTTTTATTACCAAGCTGTCCGCCGGGATCAGCTCCATTATTCAGGGCGTCGGCTACTCCATTGTGGGCTTTAGCGGCGACAATGTAAGCGCCTGCAACGAGGCGCTGCGTGCCGGGGCGTCCTTTAAGGATCAGTTCCCCCAGTATGCGGGGATGATGTTCTTCCTGTGTTCTATCCCGCCGGCTATCGGTCTGTTTTTGTCTATCATTCCGTTGCGTCACTACGGTATGACGGACGAGGAGCACCGCACCATTTTGGAAGCGCTGGTGCAGCGCCGTAATGCCCAGGCAGAAGAACCGCAGATAACTGATGAAACCAATAAAGCCTGAGGGCTGCGCGGCTCTCAGGCTTTTGCTATATTTGGAGGCATTATGACCATTCGACCCTATCGCCCGGCGGACCGGGACCGGCTGCGCCAAATTTGCCGGGAGACGGCGGCCAAGCCGTTTCAAAGAACCGGGCGCACCTTAGAGGCGGTAACGCTGATTTATAACGACTATTTTACTGCTTACGAGCCGGATCATATTTTTGTGCTGGCGGACGAAAGCGATCGGGCAGTGGGGTACATTCTCTGTGCTACGGACTACCGGGGCTTTGCGCATCGCTACCGCACCACTTATCTGCGCCGGGTGTTGCGCACAGCGCCGGATCAGGTGGCGGGCTTGCTGGGCTATTTGTGGTGCCTGGGCAAAATCAAGAGCCGGCCGGTGCACTTCCACCTGGATATATTGCCGCCCTATCAGCGGCAGGGGTGGGGTACACGGCTAATGGACACCCTGTGCTGTCATTTGCGGGAGCTGGGCGTAGACTACCTTTCCTGCTGCGGGGTCAGCCGGGATTCCGCCGGGTACAAAATGTATCGCAAATACGGCTTTACAGAGAGTTACGATTACGGCCATAACACCGTATCTTTGTCCCTGCGGCTGTAAGTGAAATTGCAAAGTGGACAAATGTCTTGCATTTTGGCGTACACTGTCGTTTTTGCACAAATAATACTTGCTATTTGCCACACATACTGGTAAAATAGAAGAAAAAATATAGGGGGACTCGATAAAGTGTCAAACCAAACAAGGACCTATACCAAAAAAGAGCGTAATATGTACCTCACCGGTATGCTGGGTCAAAACCTGATCTACAACATTGTAGCCACAGGTCTGTATTTCTATTTCCAAAATGTAATTTGCCTGCCGGCAATGGCTTTGGGCTGGATTTTTGCCCTGGCTCGTGTGTGGGACGCCATCAATGACCCGATGATGGGCACCATTGTGGACCGCACCCGTACCAAGTGGGGCAAATGCCGTCCGTACCTGATTATTTTCCCTGCCATTATCGGCGTGGTCACCGTTTTGGCATTCCTCAACGGCAACTATGCCACTGCCACTTCAAACACCCAAAAGGTGCTGATCGTGGCTTGGGCTGCTGTGTCTTACATCGCTTGGGGTATGTGCTTTACCGTGTGTGATATTCCGCTGTGGGGCATTACTTCCCTGATGACGGAGGACGAGGACGACCGCAGCAAGCTGCTGGGCTTGGCCCGTATCGTTGCCGGTATCGGCGGCGTTGGCGTGCTGGTGGTGCAGATCGCCCAGGTTGTAGGCGGTATTTTTGAGGGCAAAGGCTATTCTCAGGCCAAGGCTTCTCAGTACGGCTTTATCCTGACCGTGATTATTATGACCGTGATCGCCACTGTTCTCTTTGAGTTTGCCGGCATCGGCACCAAAGAGCGGGTGGAGCAGGCAGAGAAAAAATATACCTTTACCGAGAACTTCAAAATTATGTTCCAGAACAAGCCGTTCCGCCAGATTTTGATCTCCGGTATTCTCAGAAGTCCCATTCAGCTGCTCATGCTCATTGCCATGACGCTGATTACCTATTATTACGCCAACGGCGACTTTATGAATGTGTTGAAAACAGACGATACCGGTGCTATGGTGGGTATTGACTGGGACATTTTGGTGCGCCTGGCTGTGATCGCCGCTGCCGTGTTCCTGGGTCAGTTTATCGCTATGGGTATTACTCCGTCATTGATTCGAAAGCACGAGAAAAAGAGCGTTTATAACTTCTATTCCGTTGCAGGCGCCGTGCCTTTTGCCCTGCTGTATGTGTTCTTTAAGATCGCCCACGGCGATGTAAAGACCTCTATGGTATGGGTGGTTCTTACCGGGCTGTGCTTCTTCTTTGCAGGCGCTGCCATGGGTGGTATCAATGTGCTCCAGTCCGTGATGATCGCCGACTGCGTGGACTACGAGGAGTACCACAACGGCGTGCGTACCGACGGTGTATTCTTCTCCGGCCAGTCCTTTATCACCAAGCTGTCCGGCGGTATCGCCTCTATCCTGTCTGCTGTGGTGTACCACTTTGTAGGTTATAGTGACGCCAATATTTTGAAGCTGAATGAAGCCCTGAAGAGCGGCGCAGATTTCCTGAGCTATGACGGTGGTTCCGGCGCCGGTAAGTACGCCGCCACCATGTTCTTCCTGATCTCCATTCCGCCTGCCATCGGTATGGTTCTCTCCGCATTGCCCACCATTAAGTATGCAATGTCCGATAAAGAGCATAGCCGTATCTTGAGTGAGTTGGTGGCTAAGCGCGCCGCTAAGGGCGAGGACAGCGCTGAATAAGATCAACCAATAAAAACAAAAGCACCGCTGCGGCGGTGCTTTTTTGTGCGTTCTATGCCTTGCCCTTTAGAAAAGGGACTTTCAAAACTGTGCAAGGACGGCACAGCGATCCCTCTGTGCGCTTTTTACCGATCGTTGATACCCATACGGGAAAAAGACAAAAAGCGTGAATACAGCTGCTCTCAGGCTGTGCTAAAGGACAAGAACAGTGTGCGCTGCTGCTAAAAAGGAAATACAAAGAAATGGGTAATAAAAAGCGCTTCCCGCAGGAAGCGCTTTTTATGATTTTCAGGGTATTTAGGCTTCTTCGCTTTCCATCAGCTTTTCGCGCTTAGCCTCCAGCTCAGCCTGGGCCTGGGCCTTCACCTTGCCGGTGTACTTGTTAAAGAACATGGGAATGATGGTCAGGATAAAGCCCACAGCCGGTACAATGGTCACCAGCGCCAGTAGCATTTTTTGGGTGCTGGCAGACTGTTCAAAGAAGATTTGACGCCCGGCGTTATCCATCAGGGATTTGTCTACGGCCTTAAAGTCCGTTTGCGCCAGCAGCTGACCGAACACGAAGGTGGCAATCGCGGCGTTTACCTTAGACAGGAAGGTTTGGAATGCAAAGCACACGCCCTCCTGGCGCTCGCCGGTCTTCCACTCCAAATAGTCGATGGAGTCGGCAATCAGCGCGTAGGTAATCACATTGTAAATGCCCAGGGGCAGACCCATCAGGAACAGGAAAATCCACAGGATAAAGATATTGATCTTGGTTACATCTTGTGCCAAAAATCACATAGCAAAGGCCGTGCACGGGCAAAGCCGAACAAGGCGGAGCCAATGTAGATCTGCTTTAAGCTGAACTTCTTGCGCAGCAGGGGGAAGATGGCCATGGCAGGCACCATGCCCACGCCGATGGCTACGGTCAGGGTGGTCACAATGGTGCCGCGAGGGATCCAGAAGTCATAGGCTGCCGCAGCGTCCACATTGGGTACCAGAGTGCTTTGTGCGCCGGGCAGGAAGTCCATAAAGATCTGGCGGAAGTCAGTATAATTCTGAATAATAATGTAATTGCCGATATAGTCCGCGCATTGGTTGGCGGTGACCATAGTGGAGCCCAGAACGGAAGCAGCAATAACGATTAGCAACAGCTTGTTCTTGCCCAGCACCACAAAAGTCTCCTTGAAGGAGGGGGTGTGGTCCATCTTGGGCACGCGCTCTTTGGATACAAAGAAGATGAGAATGGACAACCCGCAGCCCAGCAGGGCAAAGATCAGGCGCCTACAAAGAAACCTTTGTTATAGCCCATGTTGCTCTGGTACAGAATGGGCACCAGCAACGCCGGCAGAATGCCACCGAAGGTGGAGCCCAGACGGGCGGTGGAAATAAAGGAAGTACGCTCACTCTCCAGTGGGGTAATCACAGAGGACAGACCCCCAGAAAGGCACATCCTGCACGGTAAAGGCCACACCCCACAGAATGTAGGTGATCAGCGCCCACACAAAAGCGGCGGAGGAACCCTCCTTAAAGGGCGCAGTAAACAGCAATATGGTGCAAATGGCAATGGGCACCGGTGCAAACAGCAGATAGGGCCGCATTTTGCCCCACTTGGACTTGGTGCGATCTACGATCATGCCCATCACCGGGTCATTGAGAGCGTCAAAGATACGGCCGATCAAGATGATTGTGGTACCTTGGGACAGGGACAGCCCGGCGCCGTTTTGGAAGAATACCAAGGTAAACATGGACATCAGCGTGTAAATACCGGAACGGCCGAAGGCACCCACGGTAAAGCATATCCGCTCCCTGGTGGTTAGGTATTTCTTTTGGGGTTCGTTCATTATTTTTTCCTCACTTTCAGGGCGGGGAGAATCACAGGTGCGGCTTCTCCGGCATTTTTTCATTTCACGCAGCAGCAGGTATTTCAGCTCCTGGCGCACATGGCTGTAACGGGGATCACGGATCAGGTTGCAGCGCTCAATGGGATCCTTTTCCAAATCATAAAGATAATCCTCAAAGTATACACCGGCATTGTACTTTAGATAGCCGGTAGGCGCTAAGGTGCGCACCGCGTATTTGAACCGGTCCGTACGAATGGCGCGGCCGCATTGGCTTTCGCTGATCTGCATAAACACACAGTCGTGAAGCGGCTGTGTCGTCTGCTGCATTTGGCACAGATCCTTGCCCATGTAACTGGGCGGTATGGGAATGCCCGCCAGGCTCAGGAAAGTGGGGGCAGGTCGATGAGGGAGGTGAGCCGGTTCTCTGCCTTGCCGCCGTCAAAGCCGCCGCCTTTGATGATCAGCGGGGTGTGGGTGGCGCTGTCGTGGCAGGAGCGCTTGTACTCCAAATTGCGGGTCTTAAAGTGGCTGCCGTGGTCTGAGGAGTAGATGATAACCGTGTCGTCATAAATGCCCAGATCCTTGAGCTTTTGCACCAGGCGGCCCACATTATAGTCCAACCGATTGATGGCGGAGATATAGTCCGGATACATCTCTTTATAGTCGCCCTTTAGGAAGGTCAGGTCCGGGGGCAGAGGATAGTCCTTGTAACGGCCTATGGTCTCTTTATAGCCTCGTAATGATGGTGGTCGTTTTGGTGGTGGGGCTCCAGCTGGCTGATAAATAGGAAGAAGGGTTTGTCTGCCTCCCGTCCGCTCTCCAGGTATTCCAGGGCAAAGTCGTTAATACAGTCAGCCCGGTAGCCGGTAAAGTCCAGCTTGTTGCCGTCGCCGTCAAAGATGTAGCCGTCGTAGCCGTGGCTGGTGAATTCCAGCACATCCGCTGCCCGCCAGTAGCGGTACTCACCCTGCTTCTCTTTCGGTACCGGCGTGGCTCGCAGTGGGTGCCGATCCCCGGCAGCCGGTCAGAGGCCAAGTGCCACTTGCCCACATAAGCCGTGTCATACCCGGCTTCGTTAAAGTAATGGGCCAGCGGGGTAATGCTTTCCGGCAGGGGAATGCCGTTCCAGTAGCAGCCGCACTGGGTAGCATACACACCGGTTTGCAGGCAGGCACGGGCCGGGCCGCACACCGGCTGGCAGGTAAAGTTGTTCTCAAAGAGGGTGCCCTCTTTGGCCAGCTGCATCAGGTTAGGGGTCACCGTTTCATTGACGGTATCCCACCGCTGCTGATCGCTGAAGTAGAAGATGATGTTCTTACGCTTTGCCATGTTCAACTCCTGTTCCTGAACTGCACCCGTGGGCGCAGCGTATTGTCTTTTTATTTATCCGGCCATAAAGCGGTGATTGCATTATAGATATTCAGGCAGATAAATACGCCCAGCACCGCGGAAAATACCCGGGTGACGATCTTGTTATTGGCCTTTTTATTCAGTGCTGCGCCAATGATACCGGCGATCACAGCTGCCGGAGCCGCAATCAGCAGAATGCGGTAGTCGAACTTGGGCACCGTGGCGGTGGCTACATAGGTCACCAGCTTGGACAGCTGGCTAAAGAAGATGACGGCCACGCTGTACACAGTAGCTTCCTTCATGCTCATAGAGAAGAACAGCAGGAAGAACATAATGTTGATGGGCCCGCCGCCAATACCCAGGAAGCTGGACAGAATGCCCAGCACGACGCCACCCAGAAGAATGGTGATTGGGTTCTTTAAGTGAAAACTTTTTTGCCCTTGTTCACATACCATAGAGCCACTGCCAGCAGACAGGCCAACAGTACAGCCTGGTAAGCCATAGCCAGGTTGTCGCTGAGCAGTCGGTTAAACAGGTCAAAAATGTGCTTGCCTGCAAAGCCGCCTAAAATAGACCCGGCAGAGATCAGCAGCACGGTCTTAAAGTCTACCTTAGTCTTGGCACGCAGGTGCTTTACGGTGGAACTGCAACTCATGGCAAAGACGGACACGGAGGAAATAAAGTTGATGACCTCGGTGGTGTCGTCTACCAGCAGGGTCAGCAGCGGTTTAATAATCACCCCGGAGCCACCGCCTAAAAAGGCGCGATGCCGGAAGCGAGAAAGATAATTATGCCATAAACCAAAAACATCATTAGTTCTTGCCCTCCGTCTCTTGCTCTAAGTAAACGGTGGCAGAATTGTATGCCAGTTCAAAGCCCTCTTTGTCGAGAAGCTCTTTGATTTGCAGGTTCAAACGATTTTTGATTTGCCCCAGCTCCACTACGGTGGGGGCGATCACATAATAGTACACCTGCACATCCATGCCGTGGGCGCCGTAATTCACAAAATCTGTTCGAATATCGTCCTGTACCACTGCCGGATCGGCCTGCAACAGTGCTCGCAGATCCTGCTCAAACCGCTCTAAGTCCGTGCGGCTGTGTTTATAATGCAAAGTGAAAGTTTGGTCGATCAGTCGCTTTTCCATATCCGCATAGTTGATAATGCTCTGGTTGGTCAGGGCTGTATTGGGCAGCACATAACGGCTGCCGTCCAGCGCTCGCAGAGTGGTGGAGCGCACGGCAATGTCCTCCACCGTACCGCTTAATTCTCCAACGGTGATAAAGTCCCCCACGCGAAACGGCTTGTTAAATACAATGATAAAGCCGGAGATCAGGTTCTCCACCGCATCTTTACAGGCAAAGGCCACAGCCACGCCGCCGATGCCTAAAGCGGCAAAAATGCGTGTGGCGGAGTAGCCCAGCAGTTCCAGCACCAGCAGTGCGCCGATGCAGATAATCACGATTTTGGCTACATTGGAGATAAAGCGAAAGGCGGTCAGCCGGGTTTGTCCCCGCCGGCTGCCGTGTCAAAGGTATAATTGTCCAGTTCGCCGTTCAGTAGGCGCACGCCGCCCCAGCAGGCGCACACAATGCCGCCGGCCTTAATGAGAAACAGGCCGATCTTATGTAGCTCTCCGGAGGGGGCGATGATTTGCAGACCCAGGCAATGCCGGCCAGTACCAAGAAAAAGGCTAGGGGCTTTTTCAGTCCGTCTTTAATCAGCGATTGCACCCGGGGTTTGCGGCGGCAAAAGGTCTTGCCAATGACGGTGAGTATTCCCCCGGAAATGATATTTCGTAACAGAAGCAGCACCACAACGCTCCCCACAGCGATCAGAGTGCGGATCAGCAGTTCTTCAGTGGTTTCTACCCCTTGTATGTTTTTGCGCAGGTTCTCTACGAACTGCGGTATTGCGATGGTCAGCATAGACATTCCTAACTGCCCTCCAAAGAGGACGCTTCGTTTCATAAGCCGTAAAACCTATTATATAATTTATAAAAGGCCTTGTCAATGCAGCGGGGCGTTAATGGTCGTTGTCGTCCAAATGGGTCGGAATACAGTAAAAAATTGCTTTCCCACGCCGGAATGTACGGACTGTGGCGGAAGTAAAGCTTGTAGTCCGGGCAAAGGCTTAGAATTTGCAACGGCAGGGAGAACAAATCTTCGTTGCGATGGTAGGCGCATACATATAGTTTGGGCCGCCAGGTGACAATGGTGTGGGCGGCGCCGGCCAGCGCCTTGCTTTCGCTGCCCTCAATATCCATTTTCAGCAGGGTCACCGGCGCGCCTTGTAGCAGGCTGTCCAGATCCGTGGCTTCCACCGCCGTACCGGTGGGCGACAGGTGGGAATTGCGCCCGGCGCAGGCATTAAAATGCAAAGTGGTCTGCCGGTCCCAGGCGCTTTTATTGTAAAGGTGAACGCCTTGCATACCCTGGGTGGAGCGGCACAGCTTTTGAAGTTTTGCCATCCGGCTCCAAGGCGTAAATGGATTTGTATTTTCCGCACGAATACTGCAAAAATTGGCGAATTGTGTCGCCGTTATAAGCGCCCATATCCACCAAAATCTCCTGTTGGTTTACTTGCAAAATGTCTGTAAAAATCTCGTCCATATTTGCAAACGAATTGTAAAGGTAATCAACTTTACCGCTGATTTTGTAACGCAATACGGAATGATACACCCGGCGGCTCTCCTCATCGGCCAATTTGGCGTAAACAGTCTCTATTTCCGCCCGGTGGGCAGCGGCGTATTCCCAGGTAAACAGCCCGACGCCGGCCACCGGAATATCCGGTGCATACACCGGGTGCTCTCGATTGATCCGGGCGATGTTTTCCAGTACCTCCGGGCGCTGGCTGGCAAAGCCCAGTACCACATTAAAGTCCGTAAATTGCGCGCACACGTCCCGGTAGCGCTGTACCGTGTGGCCTAAAAAAGACTGGCCTCGCACAAAATCATCACTGGCAAAGACCGCAGTGATGTGCATTCCCTTGCTTTCTAACACGGCATTGATTTTCTCCGCCCCGTCGCCCATGCCATAGAGCACCAGGGGCTTGCCCTCCCGCGCAGTCGGTCCCAAACATTCTCTTCCGTCAGCAAATCGTCTATCATAGCTACCTGCCTTTCTGCTCTATATTTTAACATATTTGACAATCTAAAATAAAGTGTATATAATAAATAAACGGAAAAAATTTGTATTGCACAGGAGGCAGGGGCCATTATGGGCGGGAACAGCCTGATTGACCGATTATTTAAGCGCGAGAGCACAACGAAAAGAGGAAATTCGACAGCTGGTGGACGAGGACCAGGCCAAAGGAGAACTGGAAGCGTCTCAGCGGGAGATGATCCACAATATCTTTGATTTTGACCGACTTTGTGCGGAGGATATTATGACCCATCGCACAGAGATCGAGGCAGTGGAGGAGACGGCCACCATCGGTTATGCCGCTGCCTTTGCATTGGAGGCAGGGTGCTCCCGGATCCCGGTATTCCACGAGGATCTGGACAATGTGCAGGGTATTCTCTATGTAAAAGACCTGCTGCCCTTTGTGGGTAAGCCTGTGCCGGCGGGCACCCGGCTGACGGACTATGTGCGGGAGCCGCTGTTTGTACCGGAGAGTATTCCCTGCGGCAAGCTGTTCGCCACCATGACGGACAAGCGTATCCAGATGGCCATTGTGGTAGATGAGTACGGCGGCACTGCCGGACTGGTGACCATGGAGGATATTCTGGAGAGCATTGTGGGCAATATTATGGACGAGTACGACGAGGAAGAGGCGGATGTAATCCAAACCGGGGAGCACACCTTCACCTTTGATGGCTCGGTAGATATGGAGGACGCGGAAAAGGCGCTGGGCGTGCCCTTGCCGGAGGGGGATTATGACACGCTGGCAGGCTTTTTGATCAGCCGCCTGGGCTATCTTCCCACCGGCAAGGAGACCCAGCCGGTAACGGTGGATTATGAGAATGTGCACTTTACCGTTTGCGGGGTAGAGGAGCGCAGAATTGAACGGATAAAGGCAGAAGTTAAAGTATGACAGAACAGGTAATCACCTTTGAAGCGATGGAACAGGCAGCGAACCTGTTTGGCAGCTTCGATGAAAACATAAAGCTATTGGAGCGGGAGTACGGCGTGACCATCACCTGCCGGGGCGCGACCTGAAGGTGGTGGGGGACGCAGAGAATGTGGCCGCCGCTGCCCGGGCGCTGAACGGACTGCTGACCCTAATTAACAAAGGCGAGCAACTGACGGAGCAGAATGTGCGCTATGTGATCTCGCTGGTGGGCGAGGGCAACGAGGATGTGCTCTCCTCCATGACCACGGACTCGGTGTGCGTGACGGCCAAGGGTCGCCCGGTGAAGCCGAAGACCGTGGGTCAAAAGCGGTACTGCGAGTCCATCGCCAAAAACACCATCACCTTTGGCGTGGGCCCGGCGGTACCGGCAAAACTTATCTGGCCGTGGCAATGGCGGTTACCGGCCTTTCGTGCCAAAGAGGTGAACCGGATCATTTTGACCCGCCCGGCGGTGGAAGCGGGGGAGAAGTTGGGCTTCCTGCCCGGCGACCTGCAAAGCAAGGTAGACCCGTACCTGCGCCCGTTATATGACGCGCTGTTTGATATGCTGGGGGCTGAGAGTTTTCAGCGCTACCAGGAGCGAGGCGCTATCGAGGTGGCACCGCTGGCCTATATGCGTGGGCGTACCTTGGACGACAGCTTATTATTCTGGATGAGGCTCAAACACCACGCCGGAGCAGATGAAAATGTTTTTGACCCGCCTGGGGTTCAACTCCAAATGGTGGTCACCCGGCGACATTACCCAGATTGACCTGCCGGAGGGCAAGCGCTCCGGGCTGGTGAAGGTGATGGACATTCTAAAGCATGTAGATGATATTGAAATTCATAAATTCAGCCAGAAGGATGTGGTGCGCCACCGGTTGGTGCAGGACATTATTCGGGCGTATGAAAAATATGAGGAGAAAAACAAGTAATGGAATCTGTAAAAGTGGTCATTTCAAACGATCAAAAGGCAGTGAAGGTGCCTACCGGTATTCGGTTGCTGATCCGCCGTTGTTGCCACGCCGTGCTGGAGCTGGAGCATTTCGAGGGCAGCGCAGAGGTGAGCGTGCGCTTTGTGGATAACGAACAGATCCGTGAGCTGAACAAAGAATATCGGAACATCGACAGAGAGACGGATGTACTTAGCTTCCCTCTGGGGGAGAACGGTGTGTACGACATTAACCACGACACCGGCGCCAAGCTGCTGGGGGATATTGTGATCTCTATGGAGAAAGCCATGGAGCAGGCAGAACTGTATAATCACCCCTTGCAGCGGGAGATCGGCTTTTTGACTGTCCATTCCATGCTGCACCTGCTGGGCTACGACCATGAGCAGGGCGGACTGGAAGAAGTGCGTATGCGCGAAAAGGAAGAAACCGTGCTGACCCAAATCGGCTGGAAGCGGGACAGTAGCTATTACATGGGAGACGAGTCATGACCCGATCTGCATTTATCGCCATTATCGGCAAGCCCAATGTGGGCAAATCTTCTATTTTGAACCGACTTACCGGCAGCAAGATCGCCATTGTGTCTTCTAAGCCACAGACCACCCGTACCAAGATCATGGGTGTGCTGACTCGGGACGAGGTGCAGCTGGTGTTTACGGACACCCCCGGTTTTCACCATGCCCACAACAAGCTGGGCGAGCACATGAACCAGGCGGTAGGCGACACGGTAGGTGGCGTGGATGCCTGCCTGTTTGTGGTGGAGCCTAAGGGCGAACTCAACGACAAGGAACAGGAACTGCTGGCAATGTGCAAAAAGCAGCGCCTGCCGGTGATCCTGGCCATTAACAAAATTGACATGTTGCGGGACAAGACGGAACTGGCTCCCCGCATCGGCCAGTTGGCAGGGCTGTATGACTTTACGGCTGTGGTGCCTTGCAGCGCCCAGACCGGCGAGGGTGTGCAGGATCTGCTGACGGAGATGGAACGCCTGGCGCTGCCGTCGCCCCATTTTTCCCGGACGATACCTTGACGGATCAGCCGGAGCGGGTGCTGGCGGCGGAAATGATCCGGGAGAAGATCCTGCGCCTAATGGATAAGGAGATTCCTCACGGCATTGCCGTTGCCATTGAGAAGATGAAGGAACGCCCGGACGGCAGCTGTTTGGATGTGGACGCCACCATTTACTGCGAGCGGGAGAGCCATAAGGGTATGGTCATCGGCAAGGGCGGCGCTATGCTTAAAAAAGATCGCCACATTTGCTCGGCAGGATATGGAGCGCTTTTTCGGGATCAAGGTCAATCTGCACACCTGGGTTAAGGTGAAAGAGGACTGGCGTAACCGTGAGGGCCTGATCCACAACTTTGGTTTGGATAACGAATAAATTGATTTTTGCCGCTGCGGTGTTGGATTTTGTCCTTGGATGAATTTGGCACAAATGGCGTTGCACGCATAGGATACAATAAAAACGGTGATCCTATGTCGATGGCAGAGAACAGCTGGCAACAGTTTATACAAACCGGCCGTGTGGCCGATTATTTGAAATACAAGGAAGAGGAACGACAAGAGGGGCATGAACAGTACCACCAAAGGGTTAGTGATACGGGAGCAGACCACCGGGGAGAATGATCGCCTGGTGACTTTGCTGACGGCGGATCACGGGCTGGTGCGTGCGTTTGTGCGAGGCGGCAAGCAGCTGAAGAATCGGCGTGCCGCTGCCACCTCCCTTTTTTGCTATGGCGAGTTTGCCCTGTACCGTGGGCGCGACGCTTATACGGTAGACAGTGCGGCACCCATTGAGGTGTTTTTTGGCTTGCGGCAGGATATTGATCGGCTGGCAGCTGCCCAATATTTTGCCCAGCTTAGCTACGAATTGGCGGCGGAGGAACAACCGGCGCCGGAATTGTTGCGCCTGCTGCTGAACACCCTGCACCTATTGTGCAAGGGCACCAAGCCGCTGGTGCAAATCAAGGCGGTGTTTGAGCTGCGCGCCCTGTCCATCTCCGGTTATATGCCCAATATTTTGGCCTGCGCCAACTGCGGGACTTACGAAACACCGGTGATGTACTTTGATGTGGACGGGGCTGCATTTACTGTGAGAATTGCCCCAAGGCAGGCGCTGTGGCGGTACCCAAGACGGTGATGACCGCCGTGCGCTACATTTGCCTGACGGAGCCGGGGCGTATTTTTGGCTTTTCTCTGTCGCCGGAGCAAATGGCACTGCTGGGCCGGGTGACGGAGCAGTACACCCTGCGGCGGCTGGACCGGCGCTTTACCACACTGGAATTCTACAAGTCCCTGCAAGCCGGGGACGCGACTACATAGCATCATAATGGATAGAGATATGGATAAGAATTTGCAAACCTTGGAGCTGGATAAGGTGCTTGCCCTTTTGGCGGAACAGACCACCTGTGACGACGCCAAAGAGGCGGCATTGGCGCTGCGCCCTGCGGCAGACCCGGGGGAGATTGCTCTCCTGCTGGATCAGACGGAGGACGCTTTTTCTATGCTGGCCCGGTTCGGCGCGCGTCTTTTTGGCGGGCTGCATAATGTAAACGGTCCGTTGCAGCGGGCGGCAGCCGGCGGGTGCCTGAATATGACGGAGTTGCTGCAGGTGGGCGACACCCTGCGGGCGCTGCGCATTCTGGACGACTGGCACGGCCATTTGGCGGGCACAAGCTCGTCCCTGAATTTCTTTTTTGACGGCATTACGGTGAACAAATATTTGGAGAACCGGATCTTTACCTGCATTGTCAGTCCGGAGGAAATGGCGGACAAGGCCTCGGAAGAACTTTACGACATTCGTCGGAAGATTAAGGCCAAGGCGGCGGCCATTCGGCAACGGCTGGACGGTATGATCCACTCCACCCATTACCAAAAATTCTTGCAAGAGCCCATCGTCACCCAGCGTGGCGGGCGCTTTGTAGTGCCGGTAAAGGCGGAGCACCGGGGCGAGGTGCCCGGTCTGGTGCATGATACCTCCTCCAGCGGCGCTACGGTGTTTATCGAGCCGGCGGCGGTGGTGGACGCCAACAATGACATTAAGGTGTTAGAGGGCCGGGAGCGGGAAGAGGTGCAGCGCATTCTCTTTGAGCTGTCTGCAGAGGCAGGCACTTTTGCAGAGAGCGTGCGCCACAGTTATGACAGCGCTGTGCGGCTGAACCTGATCTTTGCCAAGCACACTTGGCGTACCAAATGAAAGCCGCTCGTCCCCAGCTGAATAATGATGGTATAACGGATCTGAAAAATGCCCGCCATCCGCTGATTGATAAAGAGCGGGTGGTGCCGGTGCATATTACCCTGGGCACGGACTATGATACTCTGGTGATCACCGGCCCCAATACCGGCGGCAACGACCGTGACCTTAAGACCCTGGGTCTGCTGACGGCGATGGTGGGCTGCGGGTTGTTGATCCCGGTATCAGACGGCAGCAAACTGGCGCTGTACCGTCAAATCTTGGTGGATATCGGAGATGAACAGAGCATTGCCCAAAACCTGTCCACTTTCTCCTCTCACATGGTGAATATTATTGATATTATGGGAAAGGCGGACAAAGACTCCCTGGTGCTGATCGACGAGTTGGGCGCAGGCACGGACCCCATCGAGGGCGCGGCACTGGCAGTGTCTGTCATTGAATATCTGCGCCAAAAGGGAGCGCACATTGCCGCCACCACCCATTATGCGGAGCTGAAAGCCTATGCGCTGGATACGCCCGGGGTCAGTAACGGCTGCTGCGAGTTTGATGTGGAGACCCTGCGGCCTACCTATCGGCTGCTGATCGGCGTGCCCGGTCGGTCCAACGCCTTTGCCATTACGGAGCACCTGGGCATGGATCCGGCGGTGGTGCGGGCAGCTAAGGAAATTGTCGGCTCGGAGAACCGGCAGTTTGAGTCTGTGCTGGAGAACCTGGAGAGCGCTCGAAAGGCACTGGACGAAGAGCGGGCAGCGGCGACCAAGGAACGGCAAGAGGCAGAGCGCCTTGCAGCCAAGGCCAGAGAAGAAAAGTCCAAGATCGACACCTTGCGGGATCGAGAACTGGACAAGGCTAAGCGAGAGGCACAGCGGCTGATAGATGCTGCCAAACGCACATCTTCGGACTTTCTGCTCCAGCTGGAGCAGTTGAAGAAAGAGCAGACTGCCACTAACGCCACGGAATTGGCCCGCAAGACCAGGCGGGAGATTAAAAATCGCTTGGGTGAGTTGGACGATATTGTGAACCCCAACCGGCTGAACACCGATTGGGATGCGGATTATAAGTTGCCCCGCCCCTTGCAGGTAGGGGACCATGTGCTCATCAAGGGCATTGGCGAGGGCGACGTGCTGGAACTGGGCAGTAAGATCTTGGTTCCTCCGGTATGCTGAAAACGCGGGTCAAACCCACGGATCTGCGCCTGCTGCCGCCCAAGAAGAAAGCGCCGATCACCGGCCAGCGCACCCTGCGGCGCACCACCTCCCGGGCAGACGCGGATGTGAAAACCGAGCTGGATCTGCGAGGCCAAACGGTAGAGGAAGCCCTGGGCAACCTGGGTCTGTTTATTGATAAGTGCGTGCTCAATAACATATCCGAGGTGCGCATTATCCACGCAAAGGTACCGGCGCGCTGCGTACCGCCGTACAGGAAGAACTGCGCCACCACCCAATGTGGCCGAGTATCGGCTGGGGGTGTACGGCGAGGGCGAGAACGGCGTGACCATTGCCAAGCTCAAGTAGCCCTTATATATAAACATACTATAATATAGCGATTTGCACAGCGTTCAGGCCGATCGGCTTGGGCGCTGCGTTTATTTTATTGGTACAATGTCGTATAACTTTTGCTGCCAAAAATTAAATTTTTCAAAAATTCGGTCAAAGCGACGCGACGGAATTTTTCCACGGTGCGGGGCGTTTCCTACTAAATATGGAGAACGACAACTACATCTTGTGGTTCGACAGGGGAGAGACACCAAAAACCGGTGGTTCTGCTTG
>ENA-OPYV01000084-OPYV01000084.1-human-gut-metagenome-genome-assembly--contig:-NODE-84-length-28225-cov-5.973984_pt1 | contig 28225 bp, 21 predicted proteins | sample MGYA00242474_ERZ504485 | MGnify/ENA primary metagenome ERZ504485 (study PRJEB26092, sample SAMD00036263) | human gut metagenome | host: Homo sapiens | study: EMG produced TPA metagenomics assembly of...
ATGTTTCGCAGGTCACCATGTTTGGTTTGTCCGGAGCGGCTGCGGTTATGTCGATGATGGCCGTTGCCGCGTTCGTCGGCTCGCTGTTGGCTGCGCTGCTGCTTGGCCGCATCGCCCGCGCTTTCAAAGATTCCCGTATTCCCGCGATTGCCGCCTGCTTGTTATTTGTGGTTGCTGTGGTGCTTCCGTTGACGCCGATCGATAGTGCTATGGCGGTCGCGCTGTATGCGCTGTTTGCAGGTTTCGCGTATGTGGTGTATGACGGCGTGAGCCAAGGGTTGAATCTTGCGACGTTACCGGATGTGCGTTCCGTTGGTCGTTCGTTGGCTGCGTTCAGTTTGGCGAATACGTTCGGTTCGTTGATTGGCGCTGTCGTTTGCGCGATTGCGATTGCGGTGACTGGCGAGTATCTGCTGATTTTCGCTGTTGCCGCCGGTTGCATGGCTGTTGCGGGCGTGCTGACGTTGCTGCTGAAATGATTTGGATGACCTGAGATAATCCGAAAAACGAATATCAAATTCAAAATTGCGCGTCCACATAGTGAACCTTTAGTAGAAAGGGTCTGTGGACGCGCTTATCTTTACGGCTTAGTTCGAGCGGATAATCCGCCGAATACAAGACTTTGCGAAAGGAGGTTCGCCACGATGAACGGAATGGTTGCACGCGTACTGCTGTCCGCACGAATTATTATTCCGCTTTCGTTGGCGGACTGATTCGAGCAATGCAGCTTCAATCCCTCGCCAACGGAGGCAGGGTTTGAGGCGCGCAAAACACACACGTTGATGGCCCTGCATGCTGCGGGGTCTTTTTGTTGCCGCCCACAAGGCGTAATGCAACGAAATGAAGACTGCACACAAGAGAATAGAAGAAAGACGTTATCGGCGCATGTTGGGAGCCGGCAACGCATGACAGACGTAACAGGAGTAATCCAATGAGTGCAGTCGAAGCAGCCGCTGGTAAAGCGCAGGCAATGGTGCGCGATTCGGTGAAAACCGTGATCGCCGCTTCCATGGTCGGCACCGCCATCGAGTTCTACGACTTCTACGCATACGGCACCGCCGCTGCGAACTATTTCCCGAAGGTGTTCTTCGGAGACACCACCAATCCGACCGTCGCGCTGCTGGCCAGCCTGCTGACCTTCGCCATCGCGTTCATTGCACGTCCGCTCGGATCCTTGGTGTTCGGCCATTTCGGCGACCGCATGGGCCGCAAGACCACGCTGGTGGTTTCGCTGTTGACCATGGGCATCGCCACGTTCCTGATCGGCTGCCTGCCGACTTACAGCCAGTGGGGCATTGTGGCTGTCGCCGCGCTGTGCCTGTGCCGTTTCGTGCAGGGCATCGGTCTGGGCGGCGAATGGTCGGGTGCCGCTTTGGTGGCCACCGAGAACGCTCCGGAAGACAAGCGCGCGCTGTATGGCTCCTTCCCGGAATTGGGCGCTCCGATCGGTTTCTTCCTGTCGAACGGTACCTACTTCCTGTTGGAAACGTTCAACGATGACGATGCGATGCTGGCATGGGGCTGGCGTGTGCCGTTCCTGCTGTCCGCAGTGCTGGTGATCGTCGGCCTCGTCGTGCGCGTGCAGATGGAGGAGACCCCGATCTTCCGCATGGCCCAGGAGCAGAAGAAGGTCGTCAAGTCCCCGTTGACCGAAGTGTTCAAGAAGAGCTGGAAGGAAGTCATCCAAGCCACGTTCCTGGTGGCCGTCACCTACACGCTGTTCTACACGCTGGCAACCTGGTCCCTCGCTTGGGGCACCAAAACCGTCGAGCAGGGCGGCGGAGACCTTGGTTTCACCAATCGTGAATACCTGCTCATGCTGATGCTTGCCATCTGCGTGTTCGCCGCGTTCATCGTCATTTCCTGCGTGAACGCCGATAAATTCGGCCGCAAGCGCGTGATCGTCATCTCGTCCTGCTGCCTCGTGGCATTCGCGCTGCTCTTCCCGTTCCTGCTTGATCCGTCGGTCGTCGGCCAGCGTAACTTCGCCGCCAACCTGCTGTTCCTATGCATCGGCTTCGCGTTGATGGGCACCGCATTCGGTCCGATCGGCGCGTTCCTGCCGGAGCTGTTCGACGCCAACGTGCGTTATTCCGGCTCCGGCATCGGCTACAACCTGGCCGCCATCGTCGGCGCGGCATTCGTGCCGACCATCGCCACTTGGCTGTCCCACCACTGGGGTGTGCACTCCGTCGGTCTGTACCTCGGCGTGATGGCCGTGTGCTGCCTTGTTGCGGTGCTGAGCTGCAAGGAGACTAAGGATGTTGATTTCACCAAGTGATCAATCGCCAAGTGCCGTTTGACCGGCTATTCAGCGACGTGTCAAGATGACATCGACGGAAGCCTTACTAAAAAACGTTTGACGCGAATATAACCACTATGTGAACGTCAGCAACCAATATAAAGAAAGCGGGACTAAAACAGTTCCGCAGGAGAGGCGGGGTGGTTCCTCGGACACAATCCGGGGGGAGTAATCTCCTAGGAACCATCGCCCGCTGTGAACAACCGAAACAAGAATTAAATATCGCGAGTTTGTTCGGGAATGCAAGTCCCGAATCGCTATAAAAAGAAAAATAAAGGAGCGCCTATTATGGCAGCAACTATCTGGTACGAGAAGGATGCCGATCTGTCCGTGTTCGATGGCAAGAAGGTGGCCATCCTCGGTTACGGTTCCCAGGGTCACGCCCACGCGCTGAACCTGCGCGATTCCGGTGTGGATGTCGTCGTCGGCCTGCGTCCTACCTCTAAGTCCGTGGAATACGCCAAGGAGCAGGGCCTCGAGGTCAAGCCTGTTGCCGAGGCCGTTGCCGAAGCCGACGTTGTGATGATCCTGCTGCCTGACCAGTACCAGGCCGCCGTGTACAAGAAGGACGTTGAGCCGAACCTGAAGCCGGGCGCTGCTCTGGCTTTCGCTCACGGCTTCAACATCCACTACGGCTACATCAAGCCGTCCGAGGATCATCCGGTGTTCATGGTCGCCCCGAAGGGCCCGGGCCACATCGTTCGTCGTGAGTACGCCGCCGGCCGTGGCGTTCCGGTCGTTGTGGCTGTGGAGCAGGATCCGGATGGCAAGACTTGGCCGCTGTGCCTGGCTTACGCCAAGGCTCTGGGCGCTCTGCGCGCAGGCGCCATCAAGACCACCTTTACCGAGGAGACCGAAACCGATCTGTTCGGTGAGCAGGACGTGCTCATGGGTGGCATCAACCACCTGTGCGATATGGGCTTCGATGTGCTGACCGAGGCTGGCTACCAGCCGGAGATCGCCTACTTCGAGGTGTTCCACGAGCTGAAGATGCTGGTGGATCTGGCCAACGAGGGTGGTCTGAACAAGGCTCGCTGGAGCTGCTCCGACACCGCTCAGTACGGCGATTACACCTCCACCGTCATCACTGAAGAGACCAAGAAGCGCATGCAGTACCAGCTCAAGCGCATTCAGGACGGCTCCTTCGCCAAGGAGTTCATGGATGATCAGGCCGCTGGCGCTCCGAAGTTCAAGGAGCTGCAGGAAGAGTACAGCCACCCGCACCTGGAGACCGTTGGTCCGAAGCTGCGCGCCATGTTCTCTTGGAACAACCAGACGGACGCCGATGCCGATATGGCCGAGTCCTTCAACGGCAAGATCGCTCGTACCCAGGTTCAGTGATTTCGCTGTAGCGGCTGCATGTTAAGGGCCGCTGAATAACGTAGTAGCGCAATATGCGCGAAACGTGTTGGAAGCCACCGTCTCACCGCGGTGGCTTCTTTTTGTTGCTGTGTTGTTTTATGACTGGGATATTTCGTATGCGGGATCGCAGTACTGATTGTCGGGGGAGCCGCACGGCTAGGCGTTGGCCCACTTTGTGGACTCAATGCTTATTTAGGAAGGGACGGGAGTAGGATAGACCCCAGTTTGCAGGACAAAATCCATGCACAAAAACACGCGAATTCATCTGCGAATGGTAGAAACCCGAGCGCCGGGAGGCGTTCACCCCACTACATAAAAAGGAGTGCCAAGTACAATGGCTGCACAAATCTGGTACGAGAACGACGGCGATCTCTCGGTCCTCGAAGGTAAGAAGGTTGCCATCATCGGTTACGGTTCCCAGGGTCACGCTCATGCGTTGAACCTGCGCGATTCCGGTGTGGACGTCGTCGTTGGCCTGCGTCCGACCTCCAAGTCCGTCGAGCACGCCAAGGAGCAGGGCCTGGAAGTCAAGTCCGTTCCGGAAGCCGCAGCTGAGGCCGACATCATCATGATCCTGGCTCCGGATCAGTACCAGCGCACCATCTGGACCAACGACATCGAGCCGAACATCAAGCCGGGCGCAGCCGTCGCCTTCGCTCACGGCTTCAACATCCACTACGGCTACATCAAGCCGTCCGAGGATCATCCGGTCTTCATGGTCGCTCCGAAGGGACCGGGCCACATCGTTCGTCGTGAGTACGCCAACGGCCGTGGCGTCCCGGTCGTCGTGGCCGTGGAGCAGGATCCGCGTGGCGACGCTTGGAACATCACCTTGGCTTATGCCAAGGCTCTGGGCGCGCTGCGTGCAGGCGCCATCAAGACCACCTTCACCGAAGAGACCGAAACCGATCTGTTCGGCGAGCAGAATGTGCTCATGGGCGGCGTGAACAAGCTTGTTGAAATGGGCTTCGAGGTCCTCACCGACGCCGGCTACCAGCCTGAAATCGCCTACTTCGAGGTCTGCCACGAGTTGAAGATGCTCGTCGACCTCATGAACGAGGGTGGTCTGAACAAGGCTCGCTGGTCCTGCTCCGACACCGCCCAGTACGGCGACTACACCAACACCTGCATCGACGAGCACGTGCGTGAGCGCATGCAGTACCACCTGCAGCGCATCCAGGACGGCTCCTTCGCCAAGGAGTTCATCGAGGACCAGGACGCTGGCGCTCCGAAGTTCAAGGCCCTGCAGGAAGAGTACGGCAACGTCCGCATCGAGACCGTCGGTCCGAAGCTGCGCGCCATGTTCTCCTGGAACAACGGCAAGGATGACGACGCTGATATGGCCACCTTCACCGGCAAGATCGCCCGTGGCTGATGTGGCTCATTCGGCTAATCGCTGAGTCTTTTACAAGACCGCTGCCCTTACGGGTGGCGGTCTTTTTTGTATGTTCTGTCGCATATTGTTCTAGGATAGATATGTACGGTTTCTTACGGTTTTTCTATAGGAAGAGATGTCATGGTCACTGCGACTGGTCCCGCACCTGGTTCTGAAATGACAACGTCGGCTGAACCTACCGAAGACCGTAGCACGTCAGGAGTTCTGCACGTCGCCGCGATTTTCGCCTCGCATATGGTGTTGCAGCGTAACAAGCCCATCGCCGTGTTCGGCGCGCTTGATGCCGATTGCGCCGGACTTGAGGTTTCCGCGGAAATCCGCGATTTCGATGGTTCCGTGATCGTGCAGGCGCATGCGTACGCCTCCAAAGAGATCAAGAACGGTTTTTCACCGTGGCGCGTCATGCTGCCAGCACAGCCCGAAGGTGGCCCTTACACGTTGCGCGTCACCGCAGGCAACGATTTCATCGAATATTATGATGTGCTTATCGGCGAAGTATGGCTGGCCGGCGGTCAAAGCAATATGGAACTTGAATTGCGCAACAGTGAAGACGCCGAGGAAGCCCTCGATAACTGTGCCGATCCGTTACTGCGCTTCTACAATGTGCCGAAAACCGGTGTGATCAATCGCAACGACGAACATGCGGCAAGCTGGCAGGAATCATCGCCTGAAAATAGTGGCGTAATGAGTGCGGTAGCGTACTATTTTGCGCGAAAACTGCGTGATGAACTTGATTCCGACCTTCCGATCGGCATTATCGACTGTTATATCGGGGGTACGTCGATCAGTTGCTGGACGAGCGAAGATGCACTGAATTCCAGCGAATCCGGGCGCGGCTATCTTGCGCGCTATGAGCAGGCGATCGCAGGTAAAACGCAGGAACAGTTCGATTTGGAGTACGGCGAATGGCAGTCGCGTTCTGATACGTGGAATGCGTCGATCGCAGCCGCCCGCGAAGACGATCCTGATGTGACGTGGGATACGCTGACCCAACAGTATGGCGAATGCCCGTGGCCGCCGCCGATGACGCCGACCTCGCAGTGGCGTCCGTCAGGCGCGTTCCATGCCATGCTGGAGCGCATTGTGCCTTACTCCTTGGCGGGATTCCTATGGTATCAGGGCGAGGAAGACGAGCCGTATTGCGGATCCTACCGTGAGCTGTTGGGCATGATGATCGGCGAATGGCGTGCGCTGTGGAGCGAGAATCTGCCGTTCCTGATCGTGCAGCTGCCGCAGTGGATCGACAAGAAGGTCGACGAGGGCGAAGGCGATCCGATGCTGTGGCCGGTGCTGCGTGAGGCCCAGTGGGATGCCGCACAGTCCATCGACAACGTGTTCGCCATCTGCACCATGGATTGCGGTGAATACAACAACATTCACCCGGTTGATAAGCGCACGCCCGGCGAGCGTCTCGGCAATTGTGCGCTTCACCAAGTGTATGGTATGAGCCGTATTCCGGTGTATGGTCCGACTGTGCTGGGCTTCCGCTGCGACGAAGGCGGCCGCGTACGCCTGTTCTTCCGGTACGCGCACGGCCTGCATTTCAGCGGTACTACGCCCGACAGTTTTGGTGACGAGTTCGCCAAGAGCCTGCCTTCGCTGGTGCGTCTGCCGGAACGTTCCGGTTTCGAGCTTGCCGGTGCCGATGGTGTGTTCCATCCGGCCTACGCCGCGATTTTCGTGGATTGCGATATTGACGATCTGGTCAACGCAAAGGTCAACGTGGTCGATTACAACGCCACGGAATTCGGTATTCCGATCAACAGCCGCAGTATCGGCACGATTACGTTGGCCACGCCGGAAGTGCCAGCGCCGGTGATGATGCGCTACGCATGGCGTAGCTGGGGTCCGGCACCGTTGTTCAATGACAATAATCTGCCTGCTCACCCATTCAAGCTGGACCTGACCGATCACACCGACTCTGATCACGCTGAATAATCACGTTAGATAGTTGCGTTGAACGGCTGCGTCACATGATTGTCGATAGTTGACGATGCATAGCGTGCGATTGCTGTGCTTATAGTGTGCTGCAATCGCACGCTTTATATTGCGATTGAAGTCCTGCTGATCGCACGTCAGTCAAATACGAATCAAATACCAGTCAAATAAAAAATCGTTGGAAAATCAACGTTTCTGCGATTTGTGCCACCAAAATCGCAGAAACGAATCAAATAAAAATATGTCACGAATGCATAGGCTATTGCCACAGATCCGGGCCGAATGATTCTAGGTATGCGGTCAGTTCGGCGGCCATCTGTTCGTCTTCCGGAACTCGCGGATGGCCATCCGTGCCGCAACCATTGCGTGAATACAAAAAAATGTTTCACGTGAAACTCGCCCTCAGCGCGAAGCTTATCGCAGACTTCGCCGATCGCTCGGTCCCAAGCGGCGTCGTGCCGCACAATTGTTGTAGTAAGCACGATCAGCGCTTTCGGGTACTTCTCGCGTAACGCATGCACGAAATCGACATAGCGCGCACGCCAATGCTGCGCCTCAGCACTGTCGTAATCCAGCGCCATGAAATCGCGTGGATGCGCATCGTTCTGACCCAAGGCAACCACCACCACATGTGGCGTGTATCGCGTAAAATCCCACGGCTGTGGCTCGCTGAATTCCGGATTGTAGGTGCTGCGATCCCAAATGCTTTCCATGCCGAGATAGTGCGGTGCGTGAAACCAGCCAATACCGTCGATGAGGCTGGCTCCGCCCTGCGCTACTAGATGAGCTTGAGCGTTGAGGTTGCGTGAGGTGATTGAGGCGTACGAATACCAAGAGTTGCTGTAGCCGCTCAAATCCTCGTCGGGATCTGCCTGCCCCTCGTAGCACAGTGCCTCGCAACGTTCGCCGCAGGTCACGGAATCGCCGTAGAATTCCATGCGACGGCTTGGCTTAGTGGCGCTGGGCGGCAGTAGTTGCGCATTGTCGTCAAGCTCGATGCTGATCATGTCGTAGCGATTGTTGCCTTCATCCTGACGTTTGAAAATCGTGACTTCATGCATGATGTTCGGCAATTGTTCGGCAATGGTGACGTATACGGGTTTGCGAACGTCGGATTGACTGTGCTGCATGTCTGCTGGTTCTGCTGGTTTCGTTGGTTCCACGCGGCTGGGATAGCCGTTTTTCAGCGTGACGGCGTCATGTTCGGTGTCGATGGGGACGGGAATGCGCAGTTGCAGGCCGTCAACAATGGCTCCTAGAGTGGCTCGCCCGTACCCCCCAATAGTTGACGAGGCGTACGCCGATGTATGTTCCAGTGCAACGGAATGACACTTGCGTGTACGGGAATGCCCATGTTTGGAATGGCGCGTGCGTGACTGGATCCACGGCATCGCTGACGCGTCCCATATGACGAAGATTCGGATTGTTGAAAGAAATATGCTGCATGTGAGAGTTCCCCTATTGCTTCAATGCTGATTGCGGCAGTGCCTGTTGCCGCAATACATGGAGGACTGGCTGAACGGCAGAGATTTCGGTCAGTTCTTGATATCGTTCCAGCTGGCGGTCGTCGCCTGGCTGATGTGAACGATACGATTGCCTACGCGCAATATCTTAACCGACTTTATGAAAAGACACGCAGTCGGTTGCTTCATGACGGGTGCGGTGGTGGCCGTTACGTGCCGTGTCCGGAGTACTAACTTATTATATGAAACACAGTATCTTAACCGCTTCATGGGAAGGACGTGCAATGGAGAACACTTTTCCTCAGGATTTTGTATTTGGTACGGCTACGGCGTCGTACCAGATTGAGGGTGCGGCGAACGAGGATGGTCGCTGCCCCTCGATTTGGGACACGTTCAGCCATACCCCGGGTGCCACGCTAGCCGGCGATACCGGCGATGTGGCAACGGACTCGTACCATCGTTGGCGCGAGGATCTGGCGCTGCTCAAGGATCTCGGCGTTGATGCTTACCGTTTTTCGATCGCCATGCCGCGCATCATGCCAACGCCCAACGGCGTCGTCAACGACAAGGGCCTCGACTTTTACGAGCGTATCGTCGACGCATTGCTGGAGAGTGGCATCAAGCCGGTCGTGACGCTCTATCATTGGGATTTGCCGCAGTATTTGGGTGATGAAGGCGGTTGGCTGAATCGCAAAACCGCATACGCGCTAGCCGACTACACGTCTGTGGTGGCCAAGCGCCTCGGCGACCGCGTCGACACGTGGACCACGTTGAACGAACCGTGGTGCTCCTCATATTTGAGCTATGGTGCAAAGGAGCATGCGCCGGGTTTGGGTCTCGGCCCGGGCGCATTCCCTGCGGTGCATCACTTGAACCTTGCGCATGGCTTGATGGTTCAGGCTGTGCGTGCCGAGCTGGGGGAGAGCGCCAAGTGTTCGGTCACACTGAATCTTGCGCTGAACCGCGGGGACGCCGACGCCTGCCATCGTCTCGATCTGATCTCCAACCGCGCGTTCCTTGACCCGATGCTGCGCGGCCGTTACCCCCGACGAGCTGTTCGCCATCACCAAGGGCATCTGCGATTGGAGTTTCGTGCAGCCGGGCGATCTTGAGCAGATTCATCAGCCGATCGACGTGCTCGGCATCAACTATTACTCCACGAATCTGTTGGCTATGAGCGACCGCCCGCAGTTCCCGCAGTCCACGGAGGCTTCCACGGCTCCTGGCGCGTCCGACGCGACTGGTTGCCGACGGAGGGGCCGCACACCGATATGGGTTGGAATATCGATCCTGATGGCCTGCATGATCTGTTGGTGCGTGTGCACGATAATTACCCCGAAGTGCCGCTGATGGTCACGGAAAACGGCATGGCCTGCAAGGATCAGTTGGTGGTTAACGACGATGGCAGCAAGTCGGTGCATGACGCTGACCGCATCGACTACCTGCAGCGTCATCTTGCCGCGGCTCGTCGCGCGATGAGCGAGGGTGTGCCGCTGACTGGCTATTTCGTGTGGTCGTTGCTTGACAATTTCGAATGGTATTTCGGCTATGCCAAGCGATTCGGTATCACGTATGTCGATTACGCCACGCAGGAACGCATTCCGAAGGATAGCTTCCTGTGGTATCGCAATTTCATTGCGTCTCGTGCATAGTGCTTTGCTCGTGTGAGGTTGGAGTTGCGGATGCGCTTCTGAAAATCGCACTGAACGACATTGGCATGTCGCGTCATTTTGAAGACGTGACATGCTAATTTTTTTGTTGTATTCTCCAACGTTTTGCGGATACCGCAGCATGACTTAAGCGCTTAACGACACTCCAGTAAATAAAATTACGTTAATCGCATTAATGTTAACCTACTGAATACTTGTTAGATTGCAGATAAGTAATCGAAAGCCTAGTAATATCAACGTTTTTTGCAGACTAAACAAAATCGCGTAATGTTGAGAAAGCATCGTAAAACTTATTGCGGGGGTATTGACGCACTACTTAAGCGCTTGACAAGCTTAAGGGGTTCAGTTATCGTAAGTATTACCACTTCATCAAGGGCAGGCAGAGAGGCCTGAGATGAAAGGCATCACCAACGGAGAATCGGTGCCGAGTCTCCCGAAGTGATGAACAGTGATTCGTAAGGAGGATCAGAAGATGAATCTCAAGAAGATTGTCGCAGCCGGCGTCGCAGCCGCCTGCATGATGGGCATGGCTGCTTGCGGCGGCAGCGACAGCTCCTCGCAGTCCACGGATCTCCAGTACAAGGACATCACCCTTGGCGAGACCGGCAAGGACATCAAGGCCAATCTGAAGCTGTACAGCAACCGTACCGATATGCTCAAGGACGACTACAGCGGCACGACCTGGAAGCAGTACCTCGCTGAGTTCAACGAGATGTATCCGAACATCAAGATCTCCATCGAAGGCGGCACTGATTACGCCAACAGCGCGCTGACCCGTCTGCAGGGTGGCGACTGGGGCGACATCATGATGATCCCGGCCGTTGATAAGTCCGAGCTGGGCAACTACTTCCTGTCTTACGGCTCCCTCGACGACGTGAAGAAGGAAGTCAAGTACGCCACCGACAAAGCCTACGACAACAAGGTCTATGGCATCGCTTCCACCGGCAACGCCTCCGGCATCGTCTACAACAAGAAGGTCTTCAAGGACGCCGGCATCGACAAGCTGCCGACCACCCCGGATGAGTTCATCTCCGACCTGAAGGCCATCAAGGAGAAGACCAAGGCCATCCCGTTGTACACCAACTATGCCGCTGGTTGGACCATGGGCGCATGGGATGACTACATTGGCGGTACCGCTACCGGCGATGCCAAGTACCTGAACCAGGTGCTTGAGCACACCAAGAATCCGTTCAAGGATCCGGGCGACGGCACCCACGCCTACAACGTCTACAAGATTCTGTACGACGCTGTTGCCGATGGTCTGACTGAGGACGATTACTCCACCACCGATTGGGAATCTTCCAAGGGCAAGATGAACAACGGCGAGATCGCTACCATGGTGCTCGGCTCCTGGGCAGTCTCCCAGATGCAGGCCGCTGGCGACAACGCTGAAGACGTCGGCTACATGCCGTTCCCGATCACCGTCGACGGCAAGCAGTACGCGTCTTCCGGTCCGGATTACGCATTCGGCATCAACAAGAAGGCTTCCGCTGACAATCAGGAAGCGTCCATGATCTTCGTCAAGTGGATGACCGAAAAGTCCAACTTCGCCTACAACGAGGGTGGCATCCCGATCTCCGCCAACGACGACAAGCTTCCTGACCTCTACGCCAACTTCAAGGATGTCGAGCTCATCGCCGACGAACCCGCCAAGTCCGGCGAGGAAGATCTGTTCAACGACCTCAACTCTGATTCCGAGCTCAACCTCAAGAACGGCGGCGACGCCCGCGTCAGGGCATCGTCGAGCACGCTGCCAACAAGGACCAGACCTATGACGAACTCGTCCAGGAATGGAACCAGAAGTGGAACGACGCTCTCGACTCCGAGGGTGTTGACGCCAAGTGAGCTTGATGCTCAATCTGTGATTGCTTTCAATCATCACTGAGGACTTCGGCTCGTTCTCAGCAGGAACGGTCGAAGTCCTTTTCTTTCACTAACAACAAGGCAGAGAAGAAAACTCACCTGAGGGGGATATCATGACTGCAGCAGCAGTGGAACCGGCCGAGAAGGTCGAGATCCCATTCAATAAGCAGCCCCGAGATTGGCGCAAGGCCGGTATTATCGTCGCCTTCTGCGCAGTTCCGGTCGCACTGCTCGTAATCTTCACGTATTGGCCGTTCGGATCCATGATCGGCTACTCGTTCTACAAGATGAAGTACATCGGCCCGCGTGAATTCGTCGGCCTCAAGAACTACATTGATGTCTTCACCCGTCCCGACACGCTCTCCTCCCTGAAGTTGAGCCTTTACTACATGGCCGGCGCGCTGATCCAGGTTGGCCTGGCCCTGTACCTGTCCAGCATGCTGGCGTTCAAGGTCCGCGGCGGCAGCGCTTTCAAGGCCATCTACTTCTTCCCGTACCTGATCAACGGCATCGCAGTCGGCTTCATCTTCAAGTTCTTCTACACACGTGGTTACGTGTTCGATACTGTGCTTCAATGGTGCGGATTCCAGCTTGACAGTCTGCCCTACTGGCTGAAAGACCAAAGCGTGAACAACTGGTCGCTGGTGGGCGCGTCGATCTGGCGCTACCTCGGGCAGAACGTGATCCTGTTCATCGGCGCAATGATGTCGATCGACGGATCGCTGTACGAGGCCGCGGAAATCGATGGCGCCAACAAGTTCCAGCAGTTCCGCCATATCATTCTGCCGGGCATCAAGACCATCCTCGTGCTGAACGTCATCCTTTCGATCACCGGCTCGTTGTCCGCCTTCGAAGGCCCGTACGTCATCACCACCGGCGCGAACGGCACCGCCACCTACTTCGTGCGCATGGACCGCATCGCCCACACCAGCCAGAAGGTCGGCCTGGCATCCGCCATGGCAATCGTCCTGTTGATCATCATTCTCATTTGCGCGCTGTTGCAGCAACTGTTCTTCAACTACGCGTTTAAGGACGCTGACGACGGTGTGGAGAAGGCAAAGAAGAAGGCCGCGAAGATCGAGCGCCAGCGCGCCCGCATGGCCAAGAAGAACGCTCCGATCTTCAAGAACGGTCCGAGCAAGACTGAAAAGGCGGTGGCATGATGACTGACGCAGTGGCACTCGCGAAGGAACGCTCCGCAGCCAAGACTTCTGGCTTCTGGTACAAGTTCAAGATTGGTTTCTTCGTTTTCGTCAAGTATCTTTCCCTGGTTTTCGTGGCATTCATGATGCTGTTGCCTCTGGTCAGCTGCTTTGTGACCGCCGCCAAGACGGACAAGGAATACCACAGCACATCTGTTATGGATATGCCGAAGAATTGGCTCAATTTCGACAACTATGTGCAGGCGTTCACCACGTCGAACATGGCAGTCGCATTCCGCAACTCCATCATCGTGGTGGTTGTAGTCCTGATCGTCACCACGATCATCGGCACCATGCTTGCCTACGCGTTGAGCCGTTTCCGCTTCCCCGGTAACACCTTCATCCGTGGCATGTTCACCATCGCGGCCCTGCTTCCGGGCATCGCAATGCAGGTCGCGCTGTACAAAATGATGGTCAACTTCCACGCAGTCAACACGATGTGGGGATACATCCTCATGCAGTGCGGCACCGACGTCATCTCCATCTACGTATTCATCCAATTCTTCGAGAATATCCCGGTGTCCATGGATGAAGCCGCAATCATGGATGGCGCCTCGTACTTCACCGTCTACTACAAGATCCTGCTGCCGCTGCTGAAGCCGGCAATCGTGACCTGCGCAATCCTGAAGGGCGTCGGCGTGTACAACGAATACTACGCGGCCAACCTATACCTGCAGAATGCCGATCTGAAGACCATCGCAATCGCGTTGTACTCCTTCACCGGTCCTATGGGCAGCAAGTACAACCTGATCTGCGCCGGCGTGATCATCACGCTGCTGCCAATGCTGATCCTGTTCCTGATCTTCCAGAAGCAGATCTACAGCGGCATCGCAGCAGGCGCCGTCAAGGAATAAACCCGAGAGAACTGAACCTTTTCCATAATCAAGGGCCGCGTCGAGACAGTCATCGCGGCGTGGCCCCTCTTCTTCGTACAAAGGAACTTTCCATGTCTCACATTCCCAGCACGTTTGCCCCACTTGCAGACGGATGGACGCTGACGGCCGTCAACCCAGAAGCCGCCCCAGAATCGCTGCGTGAAACGCTTACCGTCGGCATTCCGGCGACCGTGCCGGGAGAGGCGACCCTGGACCTGCTGAATGCAGGACTGATCGCCGATCCGTTCGACGGCGCCAACGAGAGCGATCAGCAGTGGATCGGCGACATCGACTGGCGTTTCACCTGCCGTTTCGACTGGTACGACAACGGCGCCGATCGTCATGACCTGGTGGCCTACGGCCTCGACACCATCGCCGACATCGCGCTGAACGGACGCCCGGTGGCCTCCACCAAGAACTTCCACCGCTCCTACCGTTGGGACGTACGCGAACTGCTGCGAGAGGGAGCCAACGAACTGACCGTCACCTTCACCTCTCCGGTGCGTGAATCCGACCGTATGGAGCAGGCCCGCGGCTACTACCCGCACACCGAGCATCACGCGTTCAACCAGATTCGCAAGCCGAGCTACTCCTTCGGCTGGGATTGGGGCATCGATGTGGCAAACGCCGGCATCTGGCGTGAGATTGGCATCGATTCCTGGTCCGACGTGCGTTTGGTTTCCGTGCGTCCGTTGGTTGATGTTGCCGCTGATGGTACCGGCCTGCTGAATGTGCACGTCGAGATCGAACGTGTGGGCAAGGGCCGCATTATGTCCCCGTATGATTCCCATCCCGTGCGTCAGGCGGTGCCGGTGCATGCGGAGATTTCCGGTTTCGGTGTTGCTTTGGCTGCCGACGGCATTGTTGGGGAAGGGCGCGATAGCGCGGTGATTACGATTGCAGTGCCGGAAGCGAAGTTGTGGTGGCCGATTGGCTACGGCGATCAGCCGCTATACGACGTTGCCGTCACCGCCGGTGAGGCCGCTACCGCAGAAGCCGCCGCCTGGAACGGCCATGTCGGTTTCCGTACCGTGCATGTCGACACCCGCGCCGATGAAGTCGGCCGTCCATTCCAGATTTACGTCAACAATGTGCCTGTTCATGCGCACGGCTACAACTGGATTCCGGACGACGCGTTCATCGCACGTGTGTCCAACCGCGATTACGAGCGCGGCATCCGCGACTTGGTGGAATCCAACTCCAACATGGTGCGTGCATGGGGCGGTGGCATCTACGAAGCCGACGAATTCTACGATCTATGCGACAAGTACGGCATCATGGTGTGGCAGGACTTCATGCTGGCCTGCGCAGCCTATCCGGAAGACGCCGAAACCAAGGCCGAAGTTGAAGCCGAAGCCCGCGAGCACATCACGCGCTTGAGCGAACATGCCAGCCTGATTGTGTGGAACGGATCCAACGAAAACTATGTGGCCTACTCCGAATGGGGCGGCTACAAGCAGGCCCTGCGCGACGACGATCGCCCGGCCAACGAATACGGCTACGGTGAGAAGCGTGGGGCGACTACTACTATTCCGAACTGTTCCCGGCGCTGCTCGCCGAACTTGATCCGGCGCGCTCCGCCTACCTGCCGAGCTCCCCGATGAGCTTCACCAAGTTCGTGGGCGCCAACTTCGACACCGACGGCACCATGCACATCTGGGATGCTTGGAACCGCGCCGATTACACCGTATACGCGCAGTACACCCCGCGCTTCGCCGACGAATTCGGCTATCAGGCCCCGCCGGCATGGAGCACGCTCACTAACGCAGTGCACGACGAGGTTCTCGAACCGTTCGGCAAGCAGATGCTGGTGCATCAGAAGGCCATGGGCGGCAACTACAAGCTGGCCCGCGGCATGCGTTCGCACATCACTCCCGGCCATCTTGACGACGTGAGCTTCGGCGGCGTGGTCAACGGCAAACCGTCTGACGGCGAGCACAGCTGGCTGATTCCGACCGACAATTGGGCCGATATAGAGGATTGGCATTGGGCATGCCAGCTGCAGCAGGCGCAGGCCATGCGTTTCGGCGTGGAGCATATGCGCTCCCTCGAGCCGGTCAACGCGGGCGCGCTGATTTGGCAGCTCAACGACGATTGGCCTGTCGTTTCCTGGGCGGCCGTCGACTTCGATGGACATCGCAAGCCGGTATGGTACGCTTCCCGCGACTTCTTCGCGCCACGCCTGGCCACCATCCAGCCGCGCGTGTCCGACGAATACCGTGAAACCCACAGCTGGGAAGGCGTGAAGACCGCCACTGACCACTTTGAACTCATCGTGCTCAACGACACCCGTGAGGCGTGGAAGGGCTCGTGGAAGGTCGAGCGCGTCACGCTGGCCGGCGAAGTGCTCGCCACCCAGAGCTTCGACGATGTTGAGCTTGGCGCCGTTTGCCATATCGGTCTGCCGCTCGCCGAGGACATCGTCTCCTACGGGGATGCCGGCAACGAGCTGGTTGTGGCGACCCCGTCCGACAACGCCTTCGCCCGAGTGATCTTCAATCCGACCGAAATCATTGACCAGAAGCTCACCGCTCCGGCCGAAGCGTTCAGCATTGCGGCCGTAGCCGTGGAAGATGGCGTGGAACTTACCGTTACGGCTAAGAGCTACGTGCGTGACCTGTTCTGCATGGCAGACAAAGTCGACGCGAAGGCTTTGGTGGCCGAGGGCATGGTCTCGCTGCTTCCGGGCGAGAGCGTCGTGCTGCACATCGCCACCGCCGATGCTGCAGCGCTTGCTGATCCGAGCGCGTTCGCAGCTGCCAACGTGCTGCGTTCCGCCAACGATCTGAAGCGCGAATGGTGAGGATTTTCGAATACGCCGTCTGCTGAAGCGGTAGAAGAGCAGAGAGAGGACTACTGAAATTTCAGTTGACGTGTTCGGTTGAGTAAAAACATAAGTTGAAGCGCCACCGACCTTAAGAGACGAAAGTGTTGTGAGCACTGACTTTTCAAGAGGTTGGTCGGCGCTTTTACTGTATGATGTAGATGAATCGTTTAAGTTGCGATTTAGGGTAAAGAAATTGAAGGACGCGGACATGCCTATTCAAAAAAGCAAGGTGACGATTTTTGACGTTGCCCGAGCTTCAGGGGTCTCCAGTAGCGCCGTTTCATATGCGCTCAACGGCAAGTCTGGTGTCTCCGATGTGACCCGAGACAAGGTGTTGAAGGTCGCACGCGAACTGGGATGGAAGCCAAATGGCGCGGCACAGGCGCTGGCCAAGTCGAAGACGCAGCGCGTGGGTCTGGTGTTGGGTTACGACCCGAAGCTGCTTTCCGTCGAACCCTACATGATGGAGCTTATTTCCGGTCTTGGCGCCGAGTTGGAAAAATACGATTATTCCTTGCTGGTACGCATGGCCGTTGACGAGAATGCGAAGCTTGCGATCATCGACGATTGGATCGCCACCGGCAACGTCGATGCCATGCTGCTCGTCAATGTGGAACTTGGCGATCCTTGCGTCGCCTTGCTTGAGGAGCATGAGGAAATGCCGGTGCTTGCCATCGCCGACGCTTCCGTGGCCGGCAATCTGCCGAGCCTGTCAAGCGCCGATGCCGATGCCGTGCGCCAAGCGGTGCGATACCTGTATGATCTCGGGCATCGTCAGATCGCCCGCGTCGGCGGTCCCGAATCGCTTGCGCACTCGTATATTCGTGATTCCGCCTTTGCAGATGTCGCTTCCGAGCTGGGCATGCGTTACCGCTGCCTGCACACCGACTACACGCCGGAAACCGGTAGCGAGGCCACGAAGCGTTTGCTGTCGTTCCCAGAGCATCCGACGGCGATCATCTACGACAATGATGTGATGGCGTTGGCAGGCCTTGGCGTGGCAGCTTCGCAAGGCATCAAAGTGCCGGAGGAAATCTCCATCATGTCGTGGGATGATTCCTTCATGTGCACCGCGGCCTATCCGAATCTGACCGCCATGGGCCGTGATGTGGTCGATACCGGTAAGCAAGCCGCCGGATTGCTGCTCAAGCTGATCGACGGTGAGCGCGTGGGGCATCTGATGGAAGGGCCGTACGAATTACGTGCCCGCGCTTCGACCGGTCCCGCTCCGGCAGCGCAATAAACCGTGGGATAAACCGCGCAATAAGGTGCGCAAGAAGGTGTGATGGTGAATTACATTGCGATTGCGCATTAAAAATGCGATTGCTCATGTGCGGCAATCGCATTTTTTTTATTTGAGGGCGAACGTTTTGCGCACGAGCATCATCTGCAGATAGAAGCTCGCTCCGGCCGCGACGAGAATCCACAATAGGGGGATGAGTATCAACGTCTGCTGCGGTGCTATCAATACCACGATAATCGGCCAGATGTCCAGCAAAAGCACCGCAAATGCGATATGAGGGCGCATCAACGCGAGTTTGACGGATTGCTTGATTTGCTCGCCCACGCTGAGTTTGCTGCGGCCCGACAAGGGCAGGATGAAGGCGAACAGCGAGCCGATCACCGCGATCACCGCGAGGGTCACGCCATACAGGATCGCGACGGTGTTGCCGGACTGCGTCGACAGATACCATAGGTCGAACAATGCCAGTCCCCAGAACAGCGCAAGAATGGCGGTCAGTGCGAGATTGGTGGGGAAGCGGCGCTTGAACGCGGCCCAGAAACTGCGGAAAATGCCCTTGGATGAGCCTGTCTGCAGTTCGCGTGCGACTTCACAGGCGGCGGATGTGGACGCTCCGATCGTTACGATGGGGATGGAGAAGACCGTCCATGCGACGCTGATCATGGCCATGTCGCCGATGGTGCTCATCAGATCGTTGAAGGGATTGTCTTGACTGAAGATGTTCGCCATGGTTCCTCACTTTAATGCATGTTCGTAATTCGGCGGAGCGGCTGCGTTGGCGTCACGCCGTTTTGCAATACTTAAGCGCTTAATATATACTGAATCCAGTTAAAAGTCAAAAGCCTGAAAAGCTGGGCAGGTGTGCCTGGCTTGCATTTTCCATACCCGAAGGAGACAACGATGTTTGATCAGGGACCCCATGCCGTGCTGCGCCGAGATGGCGTGTGCATCGTGCTGAAGACCCCTACCGACGAAATGCCGCAAGTCGAATACTGGGGTGCTGACTTCGGCCTTTCGCCCGACGAAGCCGCGCTGACCCAGCTTGACGCCATGACGCTGAGAATCACCCCTCCGAACGAAAAGCCCGACGCGGCCCTGCGTCCATCGCTGCTGCCACAAGGCGCCGAAGCGTTCGCCGGCCGTCCGGGGCTGGAAGCCTACCGTGGCGGACGCCCGGTGTTCGTGCGCTGGACTTCCGTGACCACATTCCTTGCCGCGGAAGATCGCGAAACCGAGGCGACGGCAATCACCGTCGCTGCGGAAGATAGCGTGAATAAAGTACGTCTCAATCTCAAGCTTTCGCTGAAAAAGGGCGGACTTGCGATGGTCGAACAGACCGTCAGTAATATCGACGGTGCGAATGGCGGCGAAAAACAGCGAAAACGAGCCATTGACCGTCAATTGGCTGGAATCTACTATGCCGATGCCCCGTCGTGCAGACACGCTCACGCAATTCACCGGTCGTTGGCCGCTCGAAAAGCAGCCGCGCACCGCCGCCATGCCGTCCGGGTCCGTGACGCGCGAATGTCGCCACGGCAAAACCAGCCATGAAAGCCCGTGGATGTTCATCGCATCCGACGGCGAACCGAAGTGGGCGAGCGGCGAAGTGTGGGCCTGCCATCTGGCGTGGAGCGGCAACCAGACGTACCGCATCGACAATCTGCCGCCCCATGAAACGCTGATCGGCGCCGGCGAACTGCTCGGCCCCGGTGAAATTCAGCTTGCGGCCGGCGAATCGTATGAGGCTCCGCAGGTCTGCTTCTCATACTCCGCAACTGGTCTTGACGGCATGGCCGCACGCTTCCATACGTGGCTGCGCTCGCTGCCGAAGCATGTGTCAAGCCCTCGTCCGTTCACCATCAACACGTGGGAAGCGGTGTATTTCAACCATGACGAAGCCACGCTCATCAAGCTGGCCGACCGTGCCGCAAGCATCGGCGTCGAACGTTTCGTGCTTGACGATGGCTGGTTTCACGAACGTCGTGACGACACCAGGGGCCTCGGCGATTGGGTGGTCGATCCGGAAGTCTGGCCGAACGGCCTCGACAATCTCGCTAAGCATGTGCACGACCTTGGCATGCAGTTCGGCCTGTGGTTCGAGCCGGAAATGGTGAACCTCGATTCCGACTGCGCCCGCGAGCATTCGGATTGGATTCTCGCCGCGCCTGAAGCGGTGCCGTACCGTGAAGACGTCTCCTACCGCACCCAGTATGTGCTTGATCTGGCCAATCCGGCCGCCTACGAGCATGTGCGCGGGCAGATGGCGGCGCTGGTCGAGCAACTCGGCATCGACTACATCAAGTGGGATCACAATCGTGACGTCACCGAGCCGGTGCATAACGGCCGATACGGCCTGCATGAGCAGACGGAAGCCTGCTACCGGTTGTTCGACGATCTGAAATCGCAATTCCCGAAGCTGGAAATCGAAAGCTGCTCGTCTGGCGGCGCTCGCACCGATGCCGGCATTCTGCAGCATGCCGATCGCATTTGGGGATCCGATTCCAACGATCCACGCGATCGCGTGGACATTCAGCGCTACACCGAACTCGTGGTGCCGCCGGAAATGATCGGCGCGCATGTCGGCCCGTCGCCGGCACACTCCACCTGGCGTGCCACCGAATTGAGCTACCGTGCGGCCATTTCGCTGGAAGGCTGCTCCGGCTTCGAATGGAACATTCTTGAATGCTCCGATGACGAGGTCGAGCAGCAGCGCGCATTCGTGTCGCTGTACAAGGAGTTGCGTGGAGTGCTGCACCACGGCACGGTGATGCACGCGGACTTCAAGGATCCGGCGCTGCGCGGCCGCGGTGTGGTGTCCGACGACGGCAAGCGGGCCGTGTGGGTGGTGGCGACCGTCGCCAACCTGCGTGACGTGCTTACTGAGCGCCTGCGCATGCCGGGATTGGACCCCGATTGCATGTACCGCGTGCGTTTGCGCGACGAGGTCGGCGAGGTGCGTTGGGGCTGGAACACCCCGCAGTGGATTTCCGCGGCGCAGATGGACAGCTTCAAGGTCTCCGGCCAGTTGCTGGGCGAAATCGGCCTGCAGGTGCCGCCGCTGTGGCCGCTTGAAGCCATTGTGCTTGAGGTCGAGGCGCTGTAATGCGATTGCCGCGCTGAAATCGGGCTTTGCCGAGGTGTTGCTGAAGCTTCGCCGAAACCGAAAAACGGTACCGTTCTCAATCGACGTACCGTTCTCAATCGACGGTACCGTTTTCAATTGAAGGTACGAATCTGCAATGTACGTCGCATAATATGTGAATTATTTTGGGATAATTTGTTGGAAAATGACGAAATAGATCCGGCAATCCTCGTTATCATTCGTTCAGATAATCAATGAACTGCTGTGCGATGCCGCGATTCTGCGATTCCTGCACAATGCCGATGATCGCATCGGATTTTGTGGATTTCAGCGTGCCCCAACGTTTGAAATCCGTCATGGAAACGCCGAACGGTTCCGCCTTGCCCTTGCCGCTGCCGTTGTAATCGGGGTCGTCGGAATCCTTGAACCCCTTCAACGTTACGAAATCGCTGGAAAGCGTCGTGCGCTGCGATTCGGTCAGCGACGAATCAAGGTTCGTCAGATAGCCGTATCCGGACAGCTCCTTATAGGTTTTCGTGGTGGCCACGATCACGTCGATCTCATGGTTGGCGATCATGGTTTGCAGCTTGCTGATGCCGTTTTCGTCGCTGGAGAAGTAGGTGTCGATGAGCACGCCGCCCTTGCGACCCTCCGGCAGGTCGAGCTTGCTGGCGACCTGCGATTGCAGGGTTGCGGCTTCCTGCTGGCTTACGGCGTCATTGAATACCGCCACATACAGTTTCGGCGTCACGGCCGGCGTGAGGACCTGTATTGCGATATAGATGACGACGCACACGATGGCGACGGCGGCCGCGGAGCGTGCGAGCAGTTGGTCACGGAAATACTTCCACTTGCGGCCCCAGGGCAGTTCGAGCAGTGTGATGATGCGCGATTTGCCTTTGTATTCGTTGGCTGAGGCGAGCGTGCTGATGGCTTCGGCCTGCTGGCTGTTGATTTCGCCGCCCTTGTATGATTCCGCGCTCATTGCCGCCTCCTTGCTGCAGTAATCCCGCTTGCCGATACCCGCCCAACATCGTATAGTGTCAAGCTTAAGAAAAGCTTAAGCGATTAAGTTTGGCAAGTCAACTACGATACGGAAGCGAAATTTGGAATTTGAAACGTGCCGGTCGCGGAATACGCAATGAAAAGCGGGAATCGTAGATTGGAAATCAAAAACTGAAATCTGAAATCGTAATCTGAAATCAAAAAGCGCCCGTGCCCCTCGCTTGAGGCATGGGCGCATTGTTGCCTTACGACTTCAGGCACGCTTCTGTGTGATCTGATAGGCGGCGAACAGCACGACCAGCCAAATCACGCCGGCGACCACTGCGATGCGATAGCTTGCGGAGAAGCACATCAGCACCACGACCAGCAGCATGAACGCGATCACCACATACGGCGTCACCTTGGCGAACGGCAGCTTGAACGCAAGTTTGTCAAAGTGCTTCCTGGCCCTTCAATCCCTTCAAATCATTCGGACCGTCGCCGGCGGCGACAACGCGACGGAACTTAATTTCCGTAATCATGATCATGATCCAATTAATCGCAGCGGCAATCGTGGCAATCGACATCAAATAATTGAACGCGAAATCAGGCCACACGAACACCACCACCACGGCGATCGCAATGATGATGGCCGACGTGATCACACCCCCGACCGGAACGCCGCGCTTGTTCAGGCGGCCCAGATACGCGGGCGCATTGCCCTGCTTCGCCAACGAATACAGCATGCGCGAGTTCGCGTACAGGCCGGAGTTGTACACGCTCATCACGGCGGTCAAGCACACGAAATTCAGAATGCCGGCGGCCGCATGCACGCCCACCGAGTCGAAAATCTGCACGAACGGGCTGGAATTGCCGTCGATCGTGCTCCACGGCACCACGGCCATAATCACGCCGAGCGCGCAGATGTAGAACACGAGAATACGCCAGATAATGCCGTTCGTGGCCTCGGGATGGTGGTGCGCGGATTTTCGGTTTCGCCCGCGGTGATGCCGATGAGCTCGGTGCCGCCGAAGCTGAACATCACCACGACCAGCGCCATCAGCAGGCCGGTCCACGTGCCGTCCGCATTGCGAGACATCAGGCCATGCGGCAGGAATCCGCCGTCAACGGTAAACCAGTTGGCGAACGACGCGCGAATGCCCGAAGCGGTCGGCACATTCGCGATGATCACATACAAACCGCCGAAAATCATGGCAAGCACGGCCACGATCTTGATGATGGCGAACCAGAATTCAAATTCGCCGAACTTGTTCACGCCCATAAGATTCAGCGCCGCGATGGCCACCAGGAACACCGCCGCCGACACCCACTTCGGAATGTTCGGGAACCAGTAATTCACGAACGAGCCAACCACGGCCAACTCCACCATGGCCACGAGCACGTAGTTGAACCAGTAATTCCAGCCGGAAATAAAGCCGGCTCGCTTCGACCAGTACTGCGTGGCGTAATAGCTGAACGCGCCCGCCTTCGGATCCTCGACCGCCATTTCGGACAGGGCGCGCACGATCAGGAAAATCGCCAGACCGCCGATCAGATAGGCGAGCAGAATGGCCGGGCCCGCCAGCTGAATCGACTCGCTGGAACCATAGAACAGGCCGGTGCCGATCGCGCCGCCCAATGCGATCAATTGAATATGACGATTCTTCAAAGACTTGCGCAGCGTCGGCGGAACCGGCACATCGTCGGTTTCGCGCGGTTTCTTCGCAACGGTTGCGTCGCTCATGAATGCTTCCTCTTCTTGGGTGCCTCGGCAATATTCGGCAAATTCGGCAAAAAGTTTGCGATCTTGGCGATGTTGCGTTCGGCAGTAGTGGTAGGTGACGCGCCTATGGTTTTTGGTATGGCGCGTCTTCCCCGATTGTAGCTGTAGCGCGTGGATTCGGTTTCATAGTGTTCAATAGTTCGATAGTTCAATAAAATGAAGGTTTGGGAGCAATGGTTGGTGCTGCTTGAGCGCTACGGGCTGGAGGTCGTCATGGCATTCATCAAAGACATGGTGCGTATGTGGTTGCATGCGTGGAAGCGATTCATCTCCATCGCACTGATCTCGTTGCTGGGCGTCGCCGTGCTTACGGGCATTTACGCGGGTTGCCGAGACGCTTTTCTTGCGACGGATCGTTTTTTCGACACCCAAGGATTGCACGACATTCAGGTGTTGTCGACGGCCGGATTGACCGATGACGATATTGCCGCGCTCCGTAAGATTTCCGGTGTTGCGAAAGTGCAGGGCGAACGTTCGCAAACTGTGACCGTCGATCTGAACGGCAAAAAAACCGTGACCATGCAGGAGATCGGCACGAACGGCATTGACCAGCCGTATTTGCAAAGTGGCCGTATGCCGGAGAAGTCCGGTGAGATCGCGGTGACGCGCAAATTCATCAAGGATTCCGGATATAAAAAGGGCGACCATATTACGGTGACACCGCAGGATTCGGCGTCTTCTTCTGTGTCCGCTTCTGCAGAATCGGACAACCAAACGGGCGAAAACGGGTCCCAGATGTCCGATTCTGCAGAATCGGACACGCAGGATGGCAAACGTGCCGCACGGGTGACCGATTCTGGTGAATCGGACAATCAGGCACCGAGCTTTCCCACCAAACTGACTATTGTGGGCGTGGTGCTTGACCCGCAGGATCTCACCAATCCAGACGGCTATTCGGGTACGAACGCGTTCCGTTCCTCCGCCACCAGCGACTACACGTTCTTTGCGCCGTCCGACGGTGTGACCGGCAGCATGTACACGGCCGTCACCATTCTCGTGAAAGGCGCCGCCGACAAGGACTCGTTCAGTGACGTGTACGACGACACCGTCAGCGAAGTAGCTGACCGCATCGACGGCACGGTGCGAACCAATCGCCAGAAAGCGCGTCATCAGGAACTACTCGACGCTGGAACCAAACAAATCGACGAGGCGAAAGCGCAAACCGACAAACAGTTCGCCGCAGCGCAACAGCAGATCGACAGCAATCGCAGCCAGCTCAATCAGCAAATCGACCAAATCGTCAATATGCAGGCGGGCGCGGCTGCAGGATCCCTCGACGAAACAACCCGTGAAACACTACGTGAAACGGTAATTGCCGCAAGCCCGCAATTAGCGGAAGCCAAAGCGCAACTCGACCAGGCGCAATCGAAATTGGACCAGCAGAAAAAAGACACCGAACGGACACTGCAATCCAAGCAAAACGAGCTGGAAGACAGCATTCCGCAAGTGCGTTGGTATGTGCAGGACCGGTCGCAAATCGGCGGATTCAGCTCGCTGAAATCTGATCTGGAATCCATCCAATCGCTGGGCAACGCATTCCCGATCGTGTTCTTGCTCGTGGCGGTGATGATGAGTCTGACCGCCATGGCGCGCATGGTCGAAGAGGATCGCGGGCTGATCGGCACATACACAGGGCTCGGCTACGGGCGTCTTGCGGTCGCCTCACGATACCTGTTGTTCGCGCTGTTCGCCTGCCTGATCGGCGGTGGACTCGGCCTGATCGCAGGCTTCCTTGGCATTCCGGCGTTCCTGCTCGTCGTATTGCGAGGCTTGTATGTGATGCCGGACGTACGCTTGGCATACGACTGGCTGTATGGAACGGCCGGAGTCGCGCTGTTCGTGGTCGGCGTGCTTGCCGCAACCGTGTATGCGTGCGCGCAGGAAATGCGACAGAAGCCGGCCAGTCTCATGCGTCCGAAAGCGCCGCGTGCAGGATCGCGCATTCTACTGGAGCGTATCAAGCCGTTGTGGAATCGCATGAGCTTTCTCGGCAAAGTCACGGCACGCAACATTTTCCGCTTCAAATCGCGCCTGATCATGACGGTCGGCGGCGTGGCCGGCTGCACCGCGCTGATTGTGTGCGGACTTGCGATCAACGACACCGTTGCCGCATTGGGCGCGAAACAGTATCAGGACGTGTATCAGTACGATTTGATGGTGGTCGCGAACGATGATGACGCTGATGCGATGCGGCAGAAAGTCGCTTCGGATGGTCGCGTCACGTCGAGCATGGACGTGCGCGTTGAATCGGGTGATTTGACCGGCGATTCGGGGAGCGAAAGCATTCAGCTGGTTGCCGTGCCCGACAGTGAACGCAGCGAGTTCGGCAAGATGGTCACGTTGCAGCCGGTGCGCTCCAGTTGGGTGGATGGTGCGGCCGATACGGTAAGTCTGGGCGATGACGGCGTGATCGTATCGCAGTCCGCGGCAAGCGCGATGGGCGTCAAAGCGGGCGGTATGGTAACGCTGACCAACGGTGACGATATGCAGGCCGAAGCGCATGTCAGCGCGGTGATCCGCAGTGTGATCGGATCGGACGTGTATGTGAGCGAAACCTACTATCGCCAGCTGTTCGATACTGCTGCATCCGGCACGTCTTCCGCATCTTCCGCGTCCGATTCTGGAGAATCGGACAATCAAAAACGGCGAATCCGGTACCTCGAATGGCGCATCGTCAAACGGCCAACAATTGGTGTGGAACGCCATGTATGCGAAGCTCAAAGGTTCAGGCGAATCCCAGGCCGCCTATGCGGAAAAGCTGGAAGACGACGATGCGGTCATGAAAGCCGTGAGCTGCGCGCACATGGCGGAAAGCTTCAAATTCGATCTGATGGGTGCGGTGGTCGCGCTGATCGTGGCGCTCGCGGGCGGGCTCGCGCTCGTGGTGTTGTTCACGCTCGCCAACACCAACGTGTCAGAACGTGAACGCGAGATGGCCACGCTCAAGGTGCTCGGATTCTTCGACAAAGAGGTTCACCACTATGTGAACCGTGAAATGATGGTGCTCACCATGATGGGCGTGGTGCTGGGCTTGCCTCTCGGCCGTTTCGTCGGCGGATTGCTGACGGCTGCGTTGAATATGCCCGCACTGTATTTCGAAGTGGAATGCACGCCGTTGAGTTATGTGATTGCGGCCGGCGCGACCATGGCTTTCGCGCTGCTCGTGCAGTTGTTCGTGAATCCGGTGTTGGATCGTATCGACCCGATTAGTTCGCTCAAATCCGTCGAATAGGCGCATGTCTGAATGTCCGATTCTCCAGAATCGGACAACTAGACGGGTAAAAGTGCGTTACGGTTGTCCGTTTCTCCAGAATCGGACACTTAGAGTGCCGGAAAGGCTCGGATTCGCGTTTCAGTTCTTCGGATAACGGTAGTTGTGTGGCAGTTGCGTGGTGAGCTGCGGGTCCAGGCCGAGTTCCTTCAACTGCCGGTCGATTTCGCGGCGCGCACGTTTCACAAGTTCGGCTCGATATTCATCGCCATGTCCGGCATTGCTATGTGCCGCATCGCCATGTCCCATCGTTCCCATCTTCTCCAGTGCGTCCAATGTTTCCGCCATACGCTTGAGCCGGTCCTGATGGTGCAGCAGCGCGCGCACCTGCGCATGTTCGTGCACGATCGTCCGCCAATCGGATGGTGTGTGTGCAATCTCCCGAACCGCGGTGACCGGATGTACGTCGGCCACCTGATATGTGATCGAGCCAAGCAGCGGCATCAGGAACACCGTAATCGCGCCGGCTGCGACCAGTGTTGACGCGGTGTCGCCTTGCATGGTGCCGACCTTCACCGCCAGTGACGTGACGGCGACGATGATCGGCAGCGCGGTCGTGCAATACAGCGCTACGGTGACGCGATGATGCGATGACAGCGGATTCTCGCGTTTGTCGAGCGATAGCGCAACATATACGGGCACCGCGCGAATCAGCATGAGCATTACGATGAACGCGACGAGCAGCGCGGGTCGGCCTGCCACGGCGCGCACGTTGATCGCGGCTCCTGACACCACGAAAAACACAGGAATAAGGAATCCGTAGCCGACGCCTTCCAGCTTCATTTCCAGCGACTTGCTGCCGTCGGGGATGATGTAACGCAGGATGAAGCCTGCGGCGAACGCGCCGAGCACCGCGTCAAGTTCGAACAGTGCAGAAATGGTGACAAGGAAGATGAGCAGGAATGTGGTCAGTCGCATGAGCGTTTGCGATGACGTGTTCGCGTTTTCCGTAAGGAAACGGTAC
>ENA-OPYV01000085-OPYV01000085.1-human-gut-metagenome-genome-assembly--contig:-NODE-85-length-28066-cov-2.598053_pt1 | contig 28066 bp, 47 predicted proteins | sample MGYA00242474_ERZ504485 | MGnify/ENA primary metagenome ERZ504485 (study PRJEB26092, sample SAMD00036263) | human gut metagenome | host: Homo sapiens | study: EMG produced TPA metagenomics assembly of...
TCTTGGGCGGTTCTTTCTTTTTGACGCGCGTTCCCTTCTTTTGCCGGAACAGGCGGCTCTGCCGCGCCTCTGCTTGCCGCCGGGTACGGCTTTGCTGAAGTCGGCTAAAATGCGGTCAATCTCCTCGTTGGGATCCTTGCGCGGCTCCATTATTTGATCACAACTTTCTTTACGCCGGCCACGGCCCGGTCCATCATTTCGTCCAAATTCTCCATATTTGCTTCGGCTTTCAGCACATCATCCAGCCGGGGCTTGGTCTTCGGGTGCTTGGGGGTAAAGACGGTGCAGCAGTCCTCGTAGGGCTCGATAGAGGTCTCAAAGGTGTCGATCTTGCGGGAGATGGCGATGATCTCGTCCTTGTCCATACCGATACAGGGACGGAACACCGGCATATCCGCTGCGCAGTCCGTGCACGCCAGGGCGTACATGGTCTGGCTGGCTACCTGCCCTACGGATTCGCCGGTAATCAGGCGTGGCAGTTTTGACTCTTTGCAATGCGGGCGTGATCATCATCATCACGCGGCGCATGATAATGGTAAAGTATTCCTCCGGGCACTTGTCCCGAATCTGCTCCTGGATTTCCGTAAACGGCACCACAAAGGTGGTGATCCAGCCGCTGTACCGGGCTACTTTCTTCAGCAGCTCCATCACTTTCATTTCTGCCAGCTCGCTGGTGTACGGGGGCGAGGCAAAGTGCACAGCCACCAATTCAATTCCCCGCTTGGCCATCATATAAGAGGCCACCGGAGAGTCAATACCGCCGCTGATGAGCACCGCCGCGCGGCCGCCGGTGCCGGTGGGCATACCCCCTGCGCCGTGCAGGTTGTTGCCCCGCACAAAGGCGTAGCGATCCCGTACTTCTACGGTAACGGTAATGTCCGGGTTATGTACATCTACCTTGAGATGATGAAAGCGGCGCAGAATACGACCGCCCATCTCTCGGCAGATCTCCGGCGATTTCATGGGGAATTTTTTGTCGCTGCGCTTGGCTTCTACCTTAAAGGTTTTGGCGTCCTCCAGCGGCTCCTTTAGGTATTCCAGTGCCGTGGCTGCAATGTCCTCTATATCTTTTTCACACACGGCGGCCCGGGACAGGGCGGCAATGCCGAACACGCGGGTCAGCGCGTCTACCGTGTCGTCCAGGTCCGTGTCCGGGTCCTCCGGCTCCACCATAATGGTGCTTTGACTCTTGGTAAACTGGAAGGTGCCCAAGGGCGCCAGGTGGCGACGCATATTCTTAATGAGCACATCTTCAAAGGAACTGCGGTTCAGTCCCTTTAGTGCCAATTCGCCGTTTTTAATCAGTACGATCTCTCGCATAGGTTACTCCTTTGGGTGTTTTTTTACCAGGTCGCGCAGCGCGTCTACAAAGGCGTCTGCTTCTCTCTGCGTGCTTTGGCCGCTAAAGCTCAGACGAATGGATTTGTCAATCACCTGCTCTGGCAGCCCCATGGCGGTGAGCACATGGGAGCGCTTGCCCTTGGCGCAGGCGGAGCCGCTACTGACGCAAATGCCGTAGTTGGCGGACAGCTCCTGAATAATGGTCTGGCTGCGCATAAAGGTGGGCACGCAAATATTGATGATATAGGGCGAGGCCTGGTCGTCGCTGTTAAAGGTCAGGCCGGGGATCTCCGCCAGCCGTTCCTTCGTATAAGCGTTCAGTTCTTTGACGGCGGCGTTCTGCGCACGCAGATCCGGCAGTGCCGATACCGCAGCGCCAAACCCGGCGATCAGGGGCGCTGCCTCCGTACCCGGACGCAACTTTTTCTCCTGCTCGCCGCCAAAGGTGCGGGGCAGAATACGCACGCCCTTGCGCACATACAGAGCGCTACCCCCTTGGGACCGTGGATCTTGTGGGCGGTGACGGTCATCAGGTCTACCCCCAACTTATCCGGCCGCAGGGGCACCTTGCCAAAGGTCTGCACACAGTCGGTATGGATCAGCGCCGGTGCGCCGGCCTTTTGTACCGCCCGGCGAATGCACTCCACCGGCAGAATGCTGCCCACTTCGTTGTTGATGCGCATGACGGAGACCAGAATGGTGTCCGGAGTGATGGCGCTTTCAATCTGCTGTTTTGTAATATTGCCGGTTTTGTCCGGTTGCAGGCGAATGACCTCAAAGCCTCTGCCTCCAACTGGTCGGCGGTTTGTATAATGCTCTCGTGCTCTATGGCGGTGGTCACAATGCGCTTGCCCCGCCGCCGGTTGGCATAGGCTGCACCGAACAGAGCCAGGTTGTTGGCCTCTGTGCCGCCGGAGGTGAAAGTCAGCGTGTCTCGCTCCACCCCAAGAGCGTCTGCCAACGCGCTGCGGGCGGCGATGATCTCTTTCATGGCGTCAATCCCCGGACCGTGCAGGCTGGAGGGATTGGCAAAGTGGTCGGTGAGCATGCTGCTCACGGCCGCCACACAGGCCGGGGCAGGGTCGGGGTGGTGGCTGCGTTGTCTAAATAGATCATGGATTGATTCGTTCCTTTAATTTCAAAATGGCGATGGCGGTTTTGGCGTCTTTGATCTCACCGGTCATTACCCGGCGCACCGCTTCGTCCAGAGGCATGCGCACCACATCCAGGTACTCGCCCTCATCTAAATGCTGCTGCCCAAAGTGCAGCCCGGCAGCGCCGTACAGGTGAATGATCTCGCCGCAGTAACCGGGGGAGGGGTACACCTCTCCCAGGGAGAAGTAGTTGTCTGCCGTTGCGCCGCATTCCTCTTTGAACTCCCGCTTGCCTGCTTCAAAGGGATCCTCGCCCTTTTCCAGCTTGCCGGCGGGGATCTCCAGCAAAATCTCTTTGTAAGGATAGCGGAACTGGCGCACCAGCAGCAGTTCGTTGTTTTCCGTCAGTCCGGCTACGGCCACGCCGCCTGGGTGGTCGATAACCTCCCGCTTTTCCTCCGCGCCGTCCACCATAGTCACCGTGTCGCAGTGAAGGGTAAGAATGCGGCCGTTATAAATGCCGCCGTATTCCTCCGTTTGCTCAAAAAAGCCCAGCGCAATGGCTTCAATGTCCATGGGCTTCTCCGCTTGAAAATCGGCGCCGGCTTCAATAAATTCAAACTTGCTGCCGTAGCCCCAGTTTACGCCCACGGTCTTTAAACCGTTGGCTTTGCCGCCGTTGATGTCGTAGCTTTTGTCGCCTACCATCAGTGCCTTTTCCGGGGCGGCCCCCAGCTCTTGCAGGCAACGGGCGATAATGCTGGCCTTGCTTTCGCAGTCGGTCTTAAAATCCACGCCGCACACTGCGTCAAAGAATTTGTCAATGGTAAAGTGTGCCAGCAGCTGGTCAATGTAGCGCTTGGGCTTGGAGGAGGCGATGCCAATGCGTATGCCTGCCGCTTTTAAGTTCTCCAGCAAGGTCACAATACCCCGGTAAAGCATGCTCTCATTGAGAATGGCACCGTTGTAGCGCTCTCTGTATTTTTGTACCAGCGCTTGGGCTGTGGCTGCATCTGCGCCGAATTGCTCCTGAAAGGTCACCAGCAGTGGCGGCCCGATAAAGCAGCGCAGGGCGCCCGGCTCCCGGGGCACTTCAAAGCCGTAAGCCTCCAGCGCATAGGCGGCGCTGTTCATAATGCCCGGACCGGTGTCGCACAGCGTACCGTCAAAGTCAAAGATTACCGCAGAAAATCTCATTTTCCCTCGACCTTTCTTAAGAATTTTTCCGCCAGTACCACAAAGCGCTCTACGGTGCCGCTGCCCACCAGCTCATTTTTGTCGTTGCGGGCGGTTACATGGAAGGTGAGCTTGCGCCCGTCCACCTCTGTCAGTATAGCCTTGGCGGTGATTACCTCGCCGATGGCACTGGCCTTGATGTGGGTAATGTTCATGGCCGTGCCCACGGTGGTTTCATCGTTCTCCAGCAGGTCTGCCACCGCCTCGCAGGTGGCCTTTTCCATCAGGGCCAGCATAAAGGGGGTGCCCAGTACCGGGCAGCGAGCCGGACTCGGCGGCAATGGCAGTGTTGGTGGTGTTTACAAGGGTCAGGGCTTCGCCCTGCACTTCGCCCACAGCGGTTTTCATATACATGCTCCTCTCGGCGGATCGCCGTTTTCTGTATTTTTAAGACTTCACCGTATTATAGCACACTTCCATTTCATATACAATTATAAAGCGCAATTCTTTGCCACGGTGTGTCAAAAATTGCGTGTACAAACGCCGCTTTTGTGGTAAAATAACCCAAAGCCTTGGAACAGGAGGTACTCCGGTGAGACAAAAACGCCAAAAACAGCCCAAATCTGCCCGTCCCCGTATTTATTTGCTGGACGAGCTGCGGGGCTTTGCCATTCTCTGTATGGTGGTGCACCACGCCTTTTTTTTGGATGTGGGCGATGTGTTGCAGCTGTCCTGGGGCTACCGGGGTGTTTTGACGCTCTGTGTACCGTGCAGCCTATCTTTGGGGGCTGTTTATTCTGGATATCCGGCATTTGCTCCCGCCTGTCCCGTAATCCGGTACGCCGAGGCGCAGTGGTGCTGGGCTGCGGTTTGGTGATCACCGGGGTTACCGTTTGGGTGCTGCCGCTGATGGGCATGACCGGTGCGAAGATCTACTTTGGTATTCTTTCCTGCCTGGGCTGCTGCATGATCCTCACCGGTCTGCTGCTGCCGGTGATGAAGAAGATTTCGCCATGTTTGGGCATGCTTGTTTGCGGTTTGCTGTTCTTTTTGACTTATGGGATCAGTGAGCCGGAGCATACCATGGTCTTTGGTTGGTGCATTTTGCCTGCGGCGCTGTTTCGTACCAACTGGCTGATGCCCTTGGGCTTTTTAACAGTAGCTTCCGGTCCGCCGACTATTTTGCTTTGATCCCTTGGTTCTTTTTATTTCTGTTGGGAGCCTTTGCCGGGGCCTATGTGCGGGACGGCCGTCTGCCGGCGCCTTTTTACCGCCGCCACAGCCGGGTGCTGTGCTGGCTGGGGCGCAACAGTTTGTGGGTCTATATGGGCCATCAGGTGGTGCTCTATGCCGTCTTTTTCCTGATCGCCATTCTGATGTATACATAAAATACACACAAATATAGCGCACCTCATAGGATGAACTGAGGTGCGCTCGTTCTTCTTTTTGCGGCGCACCGTGTGCAGGTGCGCTTTTCAGGTGTTGGCGGCGGTAACGCCCTGGGCGTTCACAGACTTGCCGCTGCTGTATCGTCTGTGCAGATAGAGGGATCAGAGCCCGTTGTTCTCTGCTTCCAGCCAGCAGTCATTGGCCTTGGCCACGGCAATTTGGCAGTAGTGCAGCAGCCGGTTGGCTGCCGCCTTTGCTGCATGGATATGGTAGCTGACCGTAGCTTGAGACAGACCCAGCCTCCGGGCAATTTCCGTTTGGCTTTTGCCGTCTACATAAAAAGCACGCAGGCAGGTGCGCTGCCGTGGGCTCAGCTCCTGTTCCAGCACCATGGGCAACACGGCCAGCAAGGCACGGCGGGTGATGGTTTGGGTGTCCGGCTCCGTTTGGGACGGGGAGGCAAAGCAGCAGTTTTCAATCATATCTGTCATACGCCGTCCTCCTCATCGTAGTAGCTTTCCAGTATGGTAGCAATGTGGCGGCATTCGCAGGCCATTTCGTAGTAGGTGCGCAGCTTCCTGCGCAGGCGGTACAGATCCTCTCCGCCATAGACGGAAAGCAGTGGGCGCAGTCCGTCCATTTTGGCGCACAAAACATTATATTGTGTTCGATATTCCTGAGCGAGTTCTTCAATAAGCATGATTTTCCGTCCTTTTTCTTTTTTCAAAGCAGCAGGCTTTGTAGGCACTTATTTTTTTTCTGCTGTTTCAGCTCTAATAATAGAGAATTCGACTCGTAATGTCAACCAAAATTGAGAAAAAAATTGGAAATTTTGTGGATTTTTCTACAAATCTGCCGGGTATGACGGTTTACCGCAGGGTTTGACAAATTTTGCGTACAAATGCTGATATACTGTATCCGGCTTTTGCAAAAGGGGCGCGATCCTGGTCGGCAACTGGGTATAATTCAGTGTCGGACGGTAGTTGGATAAACGCCGTGTGCTGATTATCTTCCGGGCGTCTTTACTTTTGCGCCGGAAAGTGATATAGTATTGGATAAGGGCAACGGCTTAGCTTTTTTCGCCTTGGTACCTTATTGTCTTTTTTTGGAGGATATGCGATATGGAGAATTTAGGTTACTACAACGGCAAGTTTGGCCCGCTGGAGGAAATGCAGGTGCCCATGCTGGATCGTGTGTGCTTTTTCGGCGACGGTTGCTATGATGCCACTTACAGCCGCAATCATGTGATTTATGCGCTGGATGAGCATTTGGATCGCTTCTATAACAGTGCGGCACTTTTTGGGTATTCGCCTGACGCAGAGCAAGGCGGAGATGGGTGCCCTGCTTACGGAGATGGTGGAAAAGGTGGACTGCGGCGAGCAGTTCGTCTATTGGCAGGTGACCCGTGGCACCGCGATGCGCAACCATGCGTATCCGGATCCGGACAAAGTACCGGCCAATTTGTGGATTGTGCTGACCCCCTGTTCTGTACAGGATACTTATAAAAAAATCAATCTGATTACCACGGAGGATACGCGCTTCCTCCATTGCAATATTAAGACTTTGAATCTGCTGCCCTCTTGTATGGCAGCCCAGCGCACGGCGGTGGCCGGGTGCGATGAGTCCGTGTTCCATCGGGGCGATATTGTCACCGAGTGCGCGCACTCCAATGTGTCTATTATTCAGGACGGCGTGTTTAAGACCCATCCCACCGATCATTATATTCTGCCGGGTATTGCGCGTGCCCATTTGATCAAAATGTGCAAGAAGCTGGGCTATGCAGTAGATGAAACGCCCTTTACCGTGGCAGAGATGATGGCGGCGGATGAGGTCATCGTGTCCTCCTCCGGTTCCTTCTGCCTGGCAGCAGAGAGTATTGACGGCCAACCGGTGGGCGGTAAAGCGCCGCAGATGCTGAAAGATTTGCAGGACGCTTTGGTAGCGGACTTTATGGACGCAACGGCCCGCTAAATCGGACGAGAGGGGACAACTGCAATGACCAATGAAGAACTGACACTGTATAATATCGGTGAGAATTTGGACAGCTTAATGACCCTGGATCCGCGAGGCTACGGTGTGTGCCGTATTCTGTACCGGGCGGCTAGGGACTATGCCGGAGAGCCGCTGTCTGTGCATGCGGCCAAGGGTCTGGTGGCGCATATCCACTCGGGCGATTTGGTGTATATCATTACCGGCTTTGTACTGTTGCCCTGGAAGCAGCCGGAGACGGACGGCATGGTGTCTTCTATGATGCTGGCGCGCTTTCTGATTAAAGCCTTTGACTGCACCCCGGTACTGGTGGTGCCGGAGGAATGTATGGAGGCGGTGCGGCGGTTGGCCAGAGTACTGGGCTTCCATTTGTATGACACGGTAGAGGAGGCACAGGAATACCCGTTCTCCATGTGCGCCGTGCCCTTTACCAAGGACGACCGAGAGGCTTCTGCCCAGGCAGAGGCGCTGCTGGCAAAAGGCGTTCCGGCGGCAGTGATCACCAATGAGGCACCCGGGCGCAATGCCAAGGGTGCGTACCATAATGCGGTGGGCAAATGCTTAACGGAGCTGGAGGCCAAGAGCGATGTGCTCTTTAACGCCTGCAAGGCGCGGGGCATTTACAATCTTTCCATCGGTGATTTGGGCAACGAGATCGGTATGGCGGCCATCGGCGACCATATCCGCAAATATGTGCCCCATGCAGACGACGGTGAGTGCGAATGCTCCTGCGGCGGCGGTATTTTGGTGGAAAGCACAGCGGATAACCTGATTACTGCTACTTGCTCTGACTGGGGTTGCAATGCCATGATGGCAGCTACGGCATATTTGCTGGGTAATGCGGATCTGTTCCAGTCTGAGGAGGTGCAGCAGCGGGCCATGGAGGAGGCGGCGCGAGCCGGGCTTTTGGATATGTATGGGCGCAATATTCCCAGCATAGACGGCTTTGGCCGCAGCATCAACCTGCCGTTGGTGAAGTTAATGAAAGAGCTGATCAGCTACCCGCCCAAGGTGGTGCAAAAGACCAGTGGCTGGTTTGCAGACGCCATTGCCAAGGGCTATTTTGACGGCTATTACGGAGAATAACCGATGGACTATTCCTTTTTACAGTGCGGCGAGGGCGCCCTTACCGTGCACTTGGGGGACGGAATCGACCCGGCAATCAATCGCCGGGTCACCGCCCTGCAAGGAGCCATTGACAGCGCCGGCCTGCGAGGAATTACAGACTTGATCCCCGCCTATGCGGATCTGACCGTGTGCTATGACTGCACGGTGATTTCTGCAAAGGCATTGCAGCGGCAACTGCGGCGACTGCTGGACAGTCTGTCTGTGACCGGGCAGGATCGGCGGCGGGTGTTTCGGTTGCGGTGTGTTACGGCGGCGATATGGGCCGGATTTGGACTTTGTTTGCCACCACAGCGGTCTGTCTGCGCAGGAAGTGATTGAACTGCACAGTGCACCGGATTATTTGATTTATATGCTGGGCTTTTTGCCCGGCTTTGCCTATTTAGGGGGGCTGGACCCTCGGCTGTATACGCCGCGGCTGGACAGCCCACGCACCTGCATTCCTGCGGGCAGTGTGGGAATCGGCGGTGCGCAGACCGGCGTGTATCCGCTGGCTTCTCCCGGCGGCTGGCAGCTGCTGGGGCGCACACCGGTGTCTGTATTTGACCGGCAGCGGCAGGAGCCGATCCTGTACCGGGCAGGGGATTTGGTGCATTTTGTGCCTATCTCGCCTGCCGAGTATGAAGAAATCGCTCGGGCAGTGGCAGCGGGCACTTATACAGTACAGGTGGAGGAGGTGCCGGTATGCGACTGATGATCGACGCCCCCGGTGCTTTGACCACTGTGCAGGACCTGGGGCGCACCGGGGTGGCACACTTGGGCTTTTGCACCTGCGGGGCGATGGACTTAACTTCTATGCAGATTGCCAATCGGCTGGTGGGCAACTGCCGAGGCTGTGCGGTACTGGAAATGACGCTTACCGGTATTTCGGCCCGGTTTGTCGGAGAGGGCTATTTTGCTCTGGCAGGGGGCGACTTGCCCCACATTAAATGGAAAACCCATTGAAAATTACCGTGCCTATGGGGTGCGCAGTGGCGACCGTCTGCAACTGGGCGCTGCCCGCACCGGTTTGCGGTGCTATTTAGCACTGTCCGGCGGCATGGATGTGCCGGTGGTGTTGGGCAGCCGCTCCACGGATCTGAAAATTCAAATGGGCGGACTGGACGGTCGCGCCCTGCAAGCAGGCGATGTGCTGACCACCGGCGATTTTTGTTTGCCTATCGGTGATCCGACGCTTGGCATATTCCGCCGGTGACCTTTGCGCCGCCGTTTACGCTGCGGTGTATTGACGGCCCACAGGCGGCCCGATTTGACTCGGCTGCACGGAAGGATTTTTACAGCAAGCCTTATATCGTGACGCCAAAGAGCGACCGTATGGGCCTGCGGCTGGAGGGTTCAGCACTGACGGCAGACGGTGGAGTGGATATTTGCTCTGACGGGATTGTACGGGGCAGTGTGCAGGTGCCCGGCAGCGGTCAGCCCATTGTACTGATGAGTGATCACCAAACGGTGGGCGGCTATGCCAAGATCGCTACGGTGATTGGCTGCGATGTGTCGCTGTTGGCGCAGGCACGGCCGGGGGGATGCGGTGCGTTTTGTGCCCATTACGGTGCAAGAGGCAGAGAAGATCGCCCGACAGCAGGAAAAATGGCTGGACAATTTGCTTTTTGGTAAAAAATATTGCCTTGCGGCATAGAAGGATATAGAATGGATTACAGCGATTGGGCGCCTCGGGATGTGCGGGCGCTGATCAGCGCAGGCAAGCTACAGGGCCAGACCTCCGGCATGTGCGCCGGATATGCCCAGGCCAACCTTTGCATTTTGCCGAAGGCACAGGCCTTTGACTTTTTGCTTTTTTGTATGCGCAATCCCCGACCTTGCCCCATTTTAGAGGTGGGCGAAGCGGGCTGCCGCCAAATGGGCGCCATGGCCCGCGGTGACGATGTGTGTACCGCCTTTCCCAAGTACCGTATTTGGCGGGCAGGGGAGCTGGTGGAAGAAGTAACGGATATTTCCGCCTATTGGCAGGACGATTTGGTGTACTTCCTTATCGGCTGTTCCTTTAGCTTTGAAAGTGAGCTTTTGCAGGCGGGGGTGCCGGTGCGGCATATTGAAGAAGGGCGCAATGTGCCCATGTTCAATACCAATTTGGCCCTGGAGCCTGCAGGCGTATTCCACGGCAATATGGTGGTTTCCATGCGTCCCATTCCCCATGATTTGGTGGTGCGCAGCGTGCAGGTCACCTCCCGCCATGCCCCGCGTGCACGGCGCGCCTGTGCAGATTGGCGACCCGGCAGCCATTGGCATTGCCGATGTGCACTGCCCGGATTACGGCGACAGCGTGACCATTCGACCGGGCGAGGTGCCGGTGTTTTGGCCTTGTGGGGTAACCCCTCAGGCAGCGGTGATGGCGGCCAAGGTGCCCTTTGCCATTACCCATCACCGGGGCACATGCTCATTACCGATGTGCCCAATACCATGCTGAAATATTGATTTTTTGGAGCTTGATTTATGTATAAAGTGGATTTGAATTCGGATTTGGGCGAGAGCTTTGGCGCCTACACCATCGGGTCGGATGATCGGGTACTGGCGCTGGTGTCCTCTGCCAATGTGGCTTGCGGTTTCCATGCCGGTGACCCCTCTGTGATGGGGGCCACGGTGGCAGCCTGCCGGGCGCAGGGTGTGGCGGTGGGCGCCACCCCGGGGTTCCGGATTTGGTGGGGTTCGGTCGGCGGCAGCTGGCGGTGACCCCGGACCAGGCCTATGGGGATGTGCTGTATCAGATTGGCGCGCTTGCCGGCTTTTGCCGGACAAACGGCGCTCTCTTGCAGCATGTGAAGCCCCACGGTGCTTTGTACAATATGGCTTGCAAGGATTTGGAACTGGCGCGGGCGGTGACCCGCGCGGTGCGGGATTTTGACCCGGCGCTGGTGCTGCTGGCACCGGCGGGCTCCTGTCTGCAACAGGCAGCGAAAGAGCAGGGCGTGTCCTTTGGCTGCGAGGTGTTTGCCGACCGTGCTTATGAGGCGGACGGCAGCCTGCGGGATCGGCGCAAGCCCGGCGCTATGATTACAGATACCGCCACGGCCATTGACCGGGTGGTGCGTATGGTTAAAGAACAGAAAGTGACGGCTTATACCGGTGAGGATATTCCGGTGGTGGCGCACTCGGTGTGTGTTCACGGTGACGGTGCCCGTGCACTGGAATTTGTGCAGGCGCTGCGCAGCGCCTTTGCAGAGAATGGCATTGCCGTTGCGCCTTTGGCGGAGGTGATTGCAGATGTATGAGAGAACCCAAGCGCAAATTAACTTAAATGCGTTGGAGGCGAATATTGCCGCCATTCGGCAAAAGATCGGGCCGGATACGAAGCTGCTGGGTGTGATTAAAGCGGACGCTTACGGTCACGGTGCGGCATATATCGGCCGCCGGTATGAAGAGAACTTTGATTTTTACAGTGTGGCTTGTATTGAAGAAGCAATGGAACTGCGCCGAGCAGGTGTAACCCTGCCTATTTTGGTATTGGGACCGGTATTTCCGGACGATTTTCCCCGGGCGGTAGAACATAATGTGCGACTGCCGATCTTCTCCATGGAGGCAGCCAAGCACTGTCGGCGGAGGCGGTGCGCCAGGGTAAGCAGGTGCCTTTTCACTTTGCACTGGACACGGGTATGAGCCGTATCGGCTTCCAGGTGAATGAAGAGAGCGCGGATATTTGCAAGGCCATTTGCGATTTGCCGGGGATTTACCCGGAGGGGCTTTTTAGCCACTTTGCCACGGCGGACGAAACCAGCTTTGTCAAGGCGGAGGCCCAGCGGCAGCGGTACTTGCAGTTTTGCGATTTGCTGGAGCAGCGTGGGGTGGAAATTCCGATTAAACACCTGAACAATTCCGCCGGGATTATGCGCCTGGGCGGTAGCTTTAATATGGTGCGGGCGGGGATTATTTTGTACGGCCTGTATCCCTCGGAAGAGGTGGACAAATCCCTGTTGCCCTTGCAGCCTGTGCTGCGCTGGGTGGCTCGGGTCAGCCATGTAAAGACCTTGGAGCCGGGACGGGAGATCAGCTACGGCGGTACATACACCACTCCATCTCCCCGCCGAGTCGCTACTATTCCGGTGGGTTATGCAGACGGTTATCCCCGCTGCTTATCCGGCATGGGCCAGGTGCTCATTGGCGGCAAGCGCGCACCGATTCTCGGGCGTGTGTGTATGGACCAGTTTATGGTGGACGTGACGGAGATACCCGGTGTGCAAGTAGGTACGCCGGTAACCTTGGTGGGAACGGACGGCAACGAAACCCTCAGTATGGAGGAGGTGTCCGGTCTGGCACACAGCTTCAATTATGAGCTGCCCTGCCGCATTGCCCGCCGGGTGCCCCGAGTGTATTACCGGGACGGTGTGCCGGTGGACGCAGTAGAGTATATACCTGTATAAGTGCATAAAAGGAAACCGCTTGACCAGTAGGTCAGGCGGTTTTTTAGATTGCAAGGGCAATTATACAGAGCTTGTTTTATCCCCTCAGACGCGCAAGCGCGCCAGCACCTAACCGGTGCCCGTCCCTCGTCGCTACGCGACATCTCCCCCGCACTGCGGGGATCACCTCTTGCAACAAGGGGTGCCAAATTCTGTTTATGCTTCCCTTACAGAAAACACCTGTGGGGTGACCACAGGTGTTGGTGATGTACGCTGCTTATTTGTCTGCAGGGGTGTATGAGAAGTTGGAGGCGTTGTAGCCAAAGTATTGCTCTACAATGGGGGTGAATTCGTCTTTGTCGTTGTACTTGGGGTCTTTCAGCTCCAGCAGTGCCTCGTTGATATCGTCCTTCAGTCGGTCATACTTGGCTGTGGCAAAGGCGTATTCCACCGTGTCCAACTGACCGCTCAGCTCTGTTGTCCAGTCAGACAAGGCTTGCTTCTTTCCGTCTAAGATAAAGTCCAAGGTGCGCAGGTCAAACTCGTCGATGACCACAGCGTCTGCCTTATCTTGGTACAGAGCGGTAAAGGCCGCCTGTGCCGTCTTGTAAACGGTGGTGGTCTTTGCGCTGCGATCGGCGATCACGGCGTTATCTGCCAGTGCATTCTGCGCTGCCTTGCTTACCACAGCCAGCTTGGCGCCGCCCAGATTGCTGTAATCTTTAATCTTACTGTCTTTCTTTACCAAGGTCACCACTCGGTTGCTGATGACCGTGTTGGTGAAACTGTAATCCTCGTTGTTGGTGCCGTCGTTCTTTTGCAGTCCGCCTACGGCCATGTAGGCAATATAGGTCTTGCCGTCCTTGTCTGTATAGGCGGTCTCCTCACCCAGGCGGTAGCCCGGCTCCACCTTCACATAGGCATAGTTTTTGCAGTCGTCCTTAATGTTGTCAAAAATCTTAGCGATCAGGTCGGCTTCAAACCCGCTGGCGTTGCCCTTTTCATCTATCTGGAAGAAGGGGGCGTTGTCTGCCGTGTAGGCGATCAGCAGGGTTTCGTCTGTAATTTCCGTGGTCTGTTCTGCTTTCTTGCCGGAGCAGCCGGCAAATACGCTGCCCAGCAGCAGTACGCACAGAGCCACAGCAAGGATCTTTTTTCATCTTGGTCATGTGGGTGTCCTCCAACATATAATATCACTTTCCATTTTATAGGAGTTGAACGGCAAAGTCAATAGAAAATAGCGGAAACTGCCGGGGGATTGACAAATGGTCGCCGGTGGGGTAGGCTTTATGTATGCAGTATTCAGATATTCATAAAGCGGTGTTTTTGGAGCGGCCCAATCGGTTTATTGCCCACTGTACGGTGGACGGTATGCTGGAGACGGTGCATGTGAAGAACACCGGCCGTTGCCGGGAATTGCTGGTGCCCGGCGCTACGGTGTATTTGGAAAAGAGCAGCAACCCAAATCGTAAGACCGCCTACGACCTGGTGACGGTGGAAACGCCTTTTGGCCTGGTGAATATGGATGCGGCGGCGCCCAATCAGGTGGCCGGGGAACTACTGCGCGCCGGGGCGATCTTGTCATCGCCTACCTTGGTGCGCCCGGAGGTTCGCTTTGGCGCCTCTCGGCTGGATTTTTTTATGCGGAAAATGACCAACAGCGGCTGTTTGTGGAGGTGAAGGGCGTGACCCTGCGGCAGGGAGCGTGGGCAGTGTTCCCGGACGCACCCACTGTTCGGGGCACCAAGCACATGGGAGAGCTGGTGCAGGCGGTGGCGCAAGGCTACCGTGCCATGGCGCTTCTTATTGTGCAGATGGGCGGGTGCACCGCATTTCGACCCAACCGGGAGACGGACCCAGCTTTTTGTCGGGCACTGCGTGACGCCCGAGCTGCCGGTGTAGAGGTGCGAGCTGTGGACTGCCGGGTAACACCGAATACGGTAACTGCCAACCGCGAACTGCCGGTGGATCTGGACGGACACAAAAACTGTTGACAAAACCCCGGCGGCGTATTAAAATTGTGTAATATATATAGAGTCGAAAGAAGGAACGTTTGTGTTGACGCTGGATAAAGTGTATCAGGCCTCCCCAGGTACTGCGTGAGGTGATCCGTGAGACGGATATGATTTTGGCCCCTAATATTCACCCGGGTACCAATGTATATTTGAAAACAGAGAATTTGCAGGTCACCGGTTCGTTTAAGATCCGTGGCTCCTACTATAAGATCAGCAAGCTGACCGATGAGGAAAAGGCGCGGGGGGTAATCGCCTGCTCCGCCGGTAACCATGCCCAGGGCGTGGCGCTGGCTGCTACCAAGAATGGCATTCACTCCCTGATCTGCCTGCCGGACGGCGCACCCATCAGCAAGGTGGAGGCCACCAAGCGCTATGGCGCCCAGGTGTGCCTGGTTAAGGGCGTGTATGATGACGCTTATAAAAAAAGCGCTGGAGCTGAAAGAGGAGAAAGGCTACACTTTTATTCATCCCTTTGATGATGAAGATGTGATTGCCGGTCAAGGTACCATCGGTCTGGAAATCCTTAATCAGCTGGAGAATGTAGATGTGGTGGTGGTGCCTATCGGCGGCGGTGGTCTCATCAGCGGCGTGGCCTTTGCCATTAAACAGATGAACCCCCCGTGTGAGGGTCTACGGCGTACAGGCACAGGGCGCACCCTCTATGCTCAATGCGGTGCAGGACGATCAGATTGAGACCCTTGGCAAGGTGCAGACCATTGCCGACGGTATCGCTGTAAAGACCCCGGGCAATAACACCTTTGAACTTGTTAAGCAGTATGTGGACGGCATTGTTACCGTCAGCGATGATGAGATCGCCCTGGCGATTCTGACCCTCTTAGAGCAGCAAAAGCTCATTGCAGAGGGCGCAGGCGCTGTGCCGGTGGCGGCAGTGATGGCCGGCAAAATTCCGGATATTGAGGGCAAGAATGTGTGCTGCCTGCTCAGCGGCGGCAATATTGATGTGACCATTCTTTCCCGTGTGATTGAGCGCGGGCTGAAGATGGGCGGCCGCACAGCGGACATTACCATTGCACTGTCCGACCAGCCGGGCCAGCTTAGCGGCGTGTCCTCCATTATTGCGGAGCAGGGCGCCAATGTGGTCAGCGTCAACTACGATAGTACGGATTTGGATATGAATATTACCGACTGTTTCTTAAAACTGGGGATTGAGACACGGGACAACGCCCACATTGAGTCTATTAAACAGGCATTGACAAGCGCAGGCTTTGAGGTCTGCAGCTGAGATAAAGGAGAATGATTATGGAATATGTAAGCACCAACACGCCCCCGGCGCCATCGGTCCGTACAGCCAGGCGGTGAAAACCGGCGATTTGCTGTTTACCAGCGGCCAGATCGCCATTAATCCGGCCACCGGCAATGTGGAGGCCACCACCATTGAGGCCCAGACTCGCCAGGTGTGTGAGAACCTGAAAGCCGTGGTTGAGGCTGCCGGTACTTCTCTGGATAAGACAGTAAAGACCGTTTGTTTCCTGGCAGATATTGCGGATTTTGCCAAGTTCAATGAGGTGTATGGCACTTACTTTACCGCCAAGCCTGCCCGCTCCTGCGTGGCCGTTAAGGACCTGCCCAAGGGTGTGCTGTGCGAGGTGGAAGTGATCGCCGAGCTGTAAGCAATCAATAATAAAAAAGGAAGTGCCGAACCGTTACGGTTCGGCACTTCTTTTTTTTATGCGCGGTTAATTGCCTTTGCTTTCAATCAGCTTGCAGTCTACCTTAAAGGTCTTGATCTGGTTGCCCTCAATGCGGGCAATGGTCAGCTTGATGGTGTCGCCGGGCTTGCTATCGGAAAGCACCTGCGTCATCACATCGGTGGAGGTCATGGTCTTGCCATTGACGGCTACGATCATATCGTACTGCTTTACCTGTTTGCCGGCCAGGTCAGAGTCGCTGCTTACTTGACTGATTACCATGGTGCCCTTGGCGTTCTTAAAGCCCTTTTCTGTCAGGGCAGAGAGGATGGCATCAGCGTTGTTGTAGCTGGTAATGGTGTTGTAGGTGACGCCGATCTTGGCGCGACCGGCTACATAGCCGTTTTTAATCAGGCTGTTGGCGGTATCCACAGCGGTGGAACTGGGCACTGCAAAGCCCATACCCTCGTATTCGGTGGAGGCGATCTTAGAGGAGTTGATGCCGATCACCTGACCCTGCATGTTAAACAGCGCGCCGCCGGAGTTGCCCGGATTGATGGCGGCGTCCGTTTGGATACACTCGTTGTCGTAGCCGATGGAGCTTGCCACCGGGCGATCCAAAGCGGAAATATAGCCGCTGGTGACGCTGTTTTTGAATTCCAGACCGCCGGGACAGCCGATTGCCACCACTTGCTCGCCGACGGTCAGGCCTTTGCTGTCGGCAAAGGTGGCTGCTTGCAGCCCGGTGGCTTCAATGGAAAGCACGCCGATGTCCGTTTGGCTGTCGGCACCCACCATTGTGGCGGTGTACTCTTTGCCGTTATTCAGGGTCACCTTAAGCTGCTGCCGTCGGCGATCACATGGGCACAGGTCATAATATAGGTCTTGCCGTTCGCTTCCTTCATAATCACGCCGGAGCCCTCGCCGCTGGCTTGCTGGTCGTCACTGCTGTCGGAGCTGCTATTGGAGCCGTAGCCGTAGAAGTTGCTGTAGGAATTCTGCTTGGAATAGACGGTAATACCCACGCAGGAGTCCATGGCTTTTTTGGCTACGCCGGCAACAGTCAGGTTGCCGCTGTCGTCCTTGGTTGCCACGCTGCCGCCGCTGACGGTCTGGGTGTCAGATCCGCTGTCCTGAGAGGTGGAGGTGCCGTCTGTTTTTCTTCCTTATCCCCGGAGAGTACGCCGGTGGCTGCCAGTACAATGCCGGTAACGGCGATCACCACACACACCACCAGCACGCTCACCACGATGGCAATGGTCTTTTTGTTCTTCTTTTTTTCCGGCTTGCCCGGCTCCGGCGGCTCTGTGGAGGTGCCGTAAGTCTGGCCGGTGGGCTGTGCCTGGGCGGTATGGTCTGCGGCACCGGCCTGCTGGCCGTTATAGGTTGCGCCGGGCTGGTTGCCGCTGTGGTAGGCATAGTGATAGGTGGTGCCGTTGTTGCCGGTGGGCGGCGTTTGGGACTGCTCCGGTTGGGGTGGTGTGTAGTAGGTGCCCGGTTGTTGGTATGGCGTATAGCCGGTGTTCGGTTGACTGTCCCCCTGCGGGGGCTGGCTGCCGTTTATCGGGTTCTGTTCATAGTCGCTCATGCTTCTTTTGCTCCTTTTTTATTGACGGGGGTGAATGCCTTGGGTAGGGTGAATACGAATTCCGCGGTGTTTTCGTCTTCACTCTTGGCATAAATTCTGCCGGAGTGCATTTCCACCATCATTTTTACGATATATAATCCCAGTCCGGCGCCCTTGGCGTCCAGGCTGCGGGATTTGTCAACTTTATAGAAGCGCTCAAACACGCGGGACAGCTCCTCGGCCTTAATGCCGGCGCCGCTGTTTTTAATACTTACACGAATTTGGCTGCCCAAATCCTCCAGCGTGACCTTGATAAAGCCGTCCTCGTTGGTAAACTTCACTGCGTTGTCAAACAGGTTGTAGATCACCTGGTAGATCATATCCGGGTCTGCCACAATGTACTGGGGCTGCAGGTCCTCCAGCCCGATGATCTCAATATTCTTCTTCTCGATCTTTTGTTCAAAGGTCAAAAGAATACGAATGATTTGGTCAGAGATGTCATAGTTATTGGCTTCATTTGGAATTCGCCGGACTCGATCTTGCTCATATTCAGCATGGCCACCACTAAGCGGCTCAATCGGCGCACCTCGGTGCTTACCAGTCCCAGGTAATAGTTTTGTTTCTCTTTGGGAATGGTGCCGTCCAAAATACCGTCAATAAACCCGGCAATGGAGGTCATAGGCGTTTTTTAATTCGTGGGACACATTGGCCACAAAGCTGGCGCGGGAACTTTCTGTTTTATCCAGTGCGTCCGCCATATCGTTAAAGGCAATGCCAGATCTGCCAGCTCATCGCAGCCTCGCACCTTGACTCGGTAAGAGAAGTCGCCGATGGCAAATTGCTTGGCGGCAGCGCTCATTTGCTGCAAAGGGGTCACCATCTTTTTGGTCAGGTGCCAAATGCAGATGAAGGCCAGCATCAAACAGGCCAGCGCGCTGAGCAGGAAAATGCGAATTACCGCCAGTGCCAGGGACTGCACGCCGGTTTGAGTCTGCGCAAAGGTGTAGCCGATCACATCGCCGTCGCTAACGATGGTGGTGCCTACAATATAATTGGTTTGACCGCGTACGGTAATACGCCCGGTTACGGTGCCGGTCTCGTACACCCGTTGCAGCAGTGCGGAACTGATGGAATAGCTGTCGTGCAGGGCGCAGGTGGTAAACTCCCCAAAATACGGGGTGGAATAGGCCCGCTCCTTACACAGAATAATATTACCCTCCACATCACAGACGAATACATCTGCGTCGATAGAGTTGGAAATAATATACAGGGATTCACACATCAGCTCTTTTTCCACGCTGTATCGACTGTTAATGTCCTGCATAATCAACGAGGAACTGATGGTACCGGATACGCTTTGCACATTCTCTTTCAGCAGATTGGTGCGTTCATTTTGAGAATAGGCGTTGACCATCAGGGTCAGGGCGGTGCCCAGCACGGTCAGAGTGACCAAAAAGATAGCGGCAAACAGCAGGAAGTATTTGGCAAAGATATTGCTTTTGACCGGCTTTTTACCGACGAGTACATCCTTAAACGCCATTACTTATTCCTTGGTCTCAAACTTGTAGCCGACGCCCCAAACGGTTTTCAGCTCCCATTTGTCACTGACGCCCTCTAACTTCTCACGCAGGCGCTTCACGTGCACATCCACCGTGCGGGAGTCACCGTAAAACTCAAAGCCCCATACCTCGTCCAGCAGCTGGTCGCGGGTAAAGACGCGGTTGGGGTTGGAAGCAAAGTGGTAGATCAGCTCCAGCTCTTTAGGCGGCGTGTCAATCTGCACGCCGTTGACTTTCAATTCATAGTTGGCAATGTTGATCTCCAGCTTGTCATAGGTGACCACTTTCTTGCTTTCCTCGGCGTTGTCATTTTGCCTTGGGTGCGGCGCAGCACAGCTTTCACCCGGGCCACTACCTCTTTGGCGTCAAAGGGCTTGACCACATAGTCGTCGGCGCCCAGTTCCAGTCCCAGCACCTTGTCAAAGGTCTCGCCCTTGGCGGTGAGCATGATGATGGGGGCGGAAGAGGTTTTGCGGATCTCTCGGCACACCTGCCAGCCGTCCATCTTGGGCAACATAATGTCCAGCAGTACCAAATCCGGTGCTTCTGCTGGAAGGCGGTCACGGCGGCTTGGCCGTCGTTGGCGGTAAACACCGTGTAGCCCTCATTCTCTAAGTATAGTTTCAGTAATTCGCAGATGTTTAATTCATCATCCACTACCAGAATTTTGCTCATTGTTTTCGCTCCTTTTCTTTGATACTGCTATCATAGCAGGTTTTTTGTTTCATAATTTTAGAATTCGGTAAACAAAAATGAAATTTTTTAATAATTTGCGAACGAATTTTTACCATTCTTTGCCCCGGCGCAGAGCGCTCTCCACATGGTCGATAAACTGGCGGGCACACCGGGGAGAACGACCGCCTCGGCGCACGGCCCACTGCTCGGCGGCAGCATCCAGCCGCTGGGCGTCCACTTGCAGGCCACGATCGGGCGGCAATCTTTTCCACAATGTCCAGATAATCCTTTTTGTCCGGGTTAATAAAGGTAATGGTCAGCCCAAACCGATCGGACAGAGACAGCTGTTCCTGGCGGGTGTCATTTTTGTTTACATCGTCCTCCCGGTCGGAGAAGTTCTCTTTGATCAGGTGGCGCCGGTTGGAGGTGGCATAGATCAGCGTATTGGGCTGGCAGGCAGACAGGCCGCCCTCCAGCGCCGCTTTCAGCTCTGTAAAGCGTTGTCCTGGCTGTCAAGCTTAGGTCATCAATATAGATGATAAATTTCATCGGGCTGTCCGCCAGGTACTCCCGAATCAGGGACAACTCCTCCACCGCGCTTTTGGGGATCTCGATCATACGCAGGCCCTGTCCTTTGTATGCATTCAGGATGGCGTGAATGGTGGAGCTTTTGCCGGTGCCCCGGTCGCCGTACAGCAGTACGTTGTTGGCGGGCAGTCCGCAAACAAAGCTCTCTGTATTGTCCACCACCTGGCTCCGCTGCAATTCATAGTTCTTCAGATCGGACAGCCGGATCGGGTCCGTGGCGGAGATGGGGGAGAGGGCGTGATCCCGCCACTCAAAGGCGGCGTACTTGGCAAACAGACCGTAGCCGTTTCTTTTATGGAATGCAGCCAGTACCTCCGTTTGCTCCGCCCAGTTTTGGCTCAGGGGCGGCAGTGCTTCGCCGTTCTCCCATCGGGGCAGGGTGCCCAGCACTTCCCGCAGGTCCTTATTCTCTACTGCATTCAGAATATCTTCCGGGGTCAGGTCGGCAATAGCCTCCAGCTTGGCAAGGTCGCTTTTTACGCCATCCAGAATCGCCGGGCGCAGACGGTCTACCGCGTCGCCGGCGGCGGCTTTGCTGAATACATTGTCGTCGGTGAGGATCAACTTGGAAATATACCGGCGCAGCGTGTCTCGAGGAGCCAGTGTGCTGAAAAAGGCGCTTTGCGCCTCCAGCACAGCCTCGCCGTCTTCTATGCTGCGCAGCAGGTGCAGTAGACTGCGCATCACCGGGTCTGTCTTGAATTGATAGATGCATAGGGATTCCATATTGTATCGTAATTGGGTTGCTTTGTTCATTTTTTACGCTCCGTTATGTATATTCTCTTATTTATATCCTTATCATATAGCATTTGTTCACAATTTACAACCCCCGCAGCAAATTCGTGCAGGGTGAACAAAGAACAGCAGAAAATCAGTTCTATAATTGTAAGATGTCAGACAACGCCTTGACTTTTGCATACAACTTGTGTTATGATGTGAGCAGAGGTGAGGAATATGCCAAGATCGGCAATGCTACCGGAGAGTACGGCACAGCAGATTTTGAATATGATCGAGACTCAGCACCGCTTTACGGTGGGGGATAAGCTGCCTAATGAGAATGACCTGGCGGCGGAATTGGGCGTAGTCGTTCCACCTTGCGGGAGGCCATTCGAATTTTGACCACCAGCGGTGTGTTGGAGATTCGGCGGGGCAAGGGCACCTTTGTCAGTGCCAATACGGTGATCGACTCGGCGGATCTGAGCGATATTGCTTCCGGCTTGGACGATCTGTTTGAGATGCGGCTGATGTTTGAACCAGATTGCGCTTTTTTGGCCGCACAGCGGGCAACGCAGGAAGAAATTGACGCTATTTGCTACTACGGTGAGCAGGTGGAAAAGAAAATCTTAAGCGGCGAGGACCGCACGGCAGAGGAGCAAAAGTTCCATGAGAGTATTGCCAATGCCACGCACAATGCGTTTGTGAAGCAGTTTATGCCGGTGATTTTCAATGCCATCAAAAAGGCGTGATCGTCATGACCCGGGACAAGGATGTAAGCGCTGATAATCTAAACGACGATCGGCTGATTATGGACTTTATTAAGAAGCGCAATGCCGAGGGTGCCCGCACCGCCATGCGGCTGCACATTCTCCACGCCATGGAGCATCTATAAAAAATTTAAATTGCCTATTGACAACAGACATCATACAGGATATAATGTGAATTGTTAAGAAACCACAGAGACATCATACAACACTGTGACTTCAATTAAAACTTAATTTTTTTAGGAGGAAACTACAATGGCAGAAGCAAGACTTTTCCATCAAGAAGATTGTAATCTGGATTACCTGAAGGGCAAGACCGTTGCCGTGATCGGCTTTGGTTCTCAGGGTCACGCCCATGCGCTGAACTTGAAAGAGAGCGGTGTGGACGTAGTTGTTGGTTTGTACGAGGGCTCCAAGTCCTGGAAGCATGCAGAGAGCGTTGGCCTGAAGGTTATGACCACCGCTGAGGCTGCAAAGGCGCTGACATTATCATGATCCTGACCCCGGATGAGAAGCAGGCTTCCATCTATAAGAAGGACATTGCACCGAACCTGACCGCCGGCAAGGCTTTGGCTTTCGCCCACGGCTTTAACATTCACTTTAAGCAGATCGTACCTCCCAGTGATGTAGATGTGTTCATGATCGCTCCCAAGGCTCCGGGTCACACCGTTCGCTCCGAGTACAAAGAAGGCAAGGGTACACCCTGTCTGGTAGCTGTATATCAGGATGCTACCGGTCATTGTGAGGATATCGCTCTGGCTTACGGCGCCGGTATCGGCGGTGCTCGTGCCGGTATTCTGGAGACCACCTTTAAGTGCGAGACCGAGACCGATCTGTTTGGTGAGCAGGCTGTGCTGTGCGGCGGCGTAACCGCTCTGATGAAGGCCGGTTTTGAGACCCTGGTTGAGGCCGGTTATGACCCGAGAAATGCTTACTTTGAGTGCATTCATGAGATGAAGCTGATTGTTGACCTGATTTACAACGGCGGCTTTGCCAAGATGCGTTACTCCATCTCCAACACCGCTGAATTCGGCGATTACGAGACCGGTAAGCGTCTGATCACCGATGAGACCAAGAAGGAAATGAAGAAGGTTCTGGAAGAGATTCAGGACGGCACCTTCGCTTCCAAGTTCATCACCGAGAGCAACAACGGTTGGGCACACTTTAAGGCTAAGAGAGAGATGGAAGCCAACCATCAGCTGGAGAAAGTCGGCGCCGAGATCCGCAAGCTGTATTCCTGGAACGGCGAGGACAAGTACGCAGAGAAATAATCCCTGTTTGCTTCATAAATACCAAACGAACAGCCATCACCTTTACGGTGATGGCTGTTTTTTTGTGTTCGTTGTGCTTATCGCCCAACCGGCACTTCATTCAAGCCACCCCGATTGCCGTGGAGGTGAATCTTGTTTGCGCCGCTTGATCATAGATGCCTGCCGCGCAACCTGCGCAGCGTAGAGTTTTGAAAAGCGAATAAAGTTCGCAGTCAACGACTATTGACGGCTTTTACAGACATTCTGGATAAAAGCGCCCATTTCGTCCAGCAGGTCCTCGGCTTGGGGAAAGACGCCCATGGCGTTTAAAAATCCGTGGCCCATGCCGTTATACATGACCAGGCGAGTGGTCACGCCGGCGTCGTGCAGCTTGTGGGCCCAAGCCACCGTGTCGTTGCGCAGGTAGTCCAGCGCACCCACAGAGAGAAAAGTGGGCGGGTTCCCTGCTGGGTCGGAGGTGTAGGGATTGCACAGATCGTCCGGCTTCGGAATACCTAAAAAGGACTTGCCGCAGCGAGAGAGCAACTCCATTTGCCGCACCAGTCCCATAGCCAGCTTTTGCTGTCCCGGCGCCGGGTGATAGTCTGTTTCTTTTGGGTGATAGTAGCGGTCTGTGGTGCCAAACAGGTTCAGGGTGGGATAGAGCAGCAGCTGCCCCCGCACCCGGTGGGTACCTTTGCAGCGGGTGGCGCAGCCTTGGGCCAGGTTACCGCCGGCGCTGTCACCTACCACAAAAACGGCCCTTGGGTCAATGTGCAGCTCCCGGGCACCGTCGCCGCCCAGCCATTCCAGTACGCGGCAGCAGTCATCGTACAGCGTGGGATATGGGTGCTCCGGCAGCAGTCGGTAATCCACCGCCACCACGGGCATGCGGAACTTTTCTACAAACAGCTTCCACCCCTCGTCATAGGGGCGCAGGGTGCCGCCTACAAAGGCACCGCCGTGGATAAAATACAGGCAGGGGCTGCCCGGCGCACATTGGGCACTGTTGTACATGCGAATGGGAATGGGATAACCGTCCGCTGCCGGTACGGTGCTGTCCCGCACTTCAATCTTTGCCTGTACGCATTTGGCGTAGGAAACGCGGTCACACCCGGCACGGAATCCGGCCAAGATCTTCGGCGTTACCGGGATCTTGACCCGGTCCAGAATGAAATTTGGCACCAGCCGCGTAGACCGCGCCATTTTGCCCATGGGTCCGCCCAACAGCCGCGGGTCAATCCCATTTGGCGAACCGGCGTCCGGTGCATATTTGGTAATGTAGGGTAGATCGCCGTCCATCTCCACCGCCGCCGTTGCCTTTAGTCGTTGCAAAAATTCCTCCGTGTACCATTTGTGATCCCATTGCTTTTTCGGTTTCATTCCCGTACCCCCATATATCGATCGCGCCTCCAAAACCGACCGCTTTCTGTTCTCATCATACCAAAACCCTTGCCAAATTGCAAATCAAGGTGAAAGTGATTTTAAACTGGAAAAATATACAGAAATTGACAAACCACGCGTAGAAATATGCAAATTTAGGCAAAAAACTGCCAATAGTACGCAAACAGCGTATAGAAGTGAACAATTTGTTACTGTAAAATAAATATGAATATGTAGTCGCAACAAAATCGCAGCCTCAAAAGAGATTGTGTATAGAAAATCATAGGACTAAGGAAAAATGAGTCTTTTTAGATTTGGAAAGAAAAAGAAGAAAATCAAGTTGCGGTGATGTGGTCCGGTTCAACCGGATATGTGGGCAGAGGCGAATGGTATAGGTATGCAGCGCCTTATGAAACTGCCAGAACTTTTGGTGGCGCTGCACAGAAGAATATGGCGGAGATGACAGAGCCAATTTCGCTGCCGGGTCAAAACCAGTATGGCGCAACGGAACCACTAATGGCACCGGCCTATGATTCCGTTGGCGCAACGGAGCCTTTGAACACGCCGTGCAGCACTTACAAAGCGCCGCACCGATTTTGCCTTTTACAGACGGCAACTATGGCGGGGCAGAACCTTTGCATGTTCCGGTGGAGGATTTTTATGGCGTGACAGAGCCACTGGATATGCCGGCCAGCGGTAAGTACAGCGCAGCAGAACTGCAGGGAACGTCGACGCCAAACGGTTTCGGTGAGACGGAACCTCTCGTTCCACCAAGTGGATATGTGCCGGGCTTTGTGCCTCCTAATCCGGCTTTGCTTATGCAGGATTTGTCTAATCACTCCGGTGATACGTGTGTTTTAATGCCCCAAGTGCCGGCAGCTACCTTTTTGTGGTGCGCACCGGTCAGTCCGTACCGATGCAGGGAACAGAATTTTCCATTGGCGCAGACCCGAGTTGCTGTAATCTGGTCTTACAAAATGATTATATCAGCAAGCGCCAGGTAACCGTTTCTTTTACAGAGGGCGGCTATACCGTTGTTGATCACGGCTCAACCAATGGTACAACGCTGAACGGTGCCAAGCTGCAACCCAATCGGCATTATCCCATGCGGTCCGGTGATCGGTTAATCTTGGCTAACGAGATCATAGATTTTGAAATCCAGGGGGACTCCAAATGAATTATTTAATTGCGGCACAAACGGATATTGGCCCGGTCAAAAAGACCAATCAGGACAGCTACTGTATTCAAACCGCTCGGAGCAAGCAATATGGAAATTTTGTTGTTCGCCGTAGTGTGTGACGGTATGGGCGGATTAAAAAAGGCGAGGTGGCCAGCGCAACCGTGGTCGCACGCTTTACAGATTGGTTTGCGCAGAGCTTGCCGATTCTGCTCAGCCAGCGCACAATGGATTTTGCATTATTGCGCAAGGAATGGACCCATTTGTTGAATCGGCTCAATGCCGATATTGGCAATTATGGACTGGATCACAATATTTCTCTCGGTACGACTGTGGTGGCTGCACTTTGCATTGGCAATAAACTGTATGTGGTCAATATCGGCGACTCCAGATTATATAAGATACAAAATAATGTCTCGCGTCTCACGCAGGATCAATCCCTGGTGGCTCGGGAGATCAGCGCCGGAAAATTGGCTCCGGATCAGGAAGAAAAAAGATACACGGCGCAATGTGCTTTTGCAGTGTGTGGGTGCCTCTCAGGTATTGCAGCCGGAATTCTTGGAGTACACGTTGGAGTCCAATACGGTTTACCTGCTGTGCACAGACGGCTTTCGTCATGAAATCCAAGAGGAGGAGCTGCTGGGACTGCTCTCACCGCGAGTGGTACGGTCCGAGCGCGGAATGCAAGATGTGTTAGCTGAGATCATCGGTCTGTTGCAACAACGGAATGAACAGGACAATATGACCGGCGTTGCTTTTAAGACAGTGCAGTAAGGGGGCAGTCATGGCAGAGATCGGATCCATTATAGATGGTAAATATGAAATTTTAACGGAACTGGGACATGGCGGTATGTCTGTTGTGTATTTGGCCATGGATCGACGCTTAAAGAAACAGTGGGCCGTAAAGGAAGCGAAGAAGAAACCGCCGGGCCAAAGCAATATTGTCGGTTTAACGCCGGTGTCAGAAGCGGAAATGCTCACCAAGCTGAATCATCCCAATATTGTGCGCATTGTGGACATTGTGGATCAAAACGATACGATCTACATTATTGAGGATTTTGTAGAGGGCAAATCTCTGGCAGAAGAAGTGAAGCGCGGCCCCTCCACACCGGAAGATGTGGTGCTTTGGGGCTCCCAGCTTTGCGATGTACTGGAGTATTTGCATACCCGGTCCCCAAAAATCATTTACCGAGATATGAAGCCGGCCAATGTGCAGTTGCTGCCGGACAGACAGCAGATCAAACTGCTGGATTTTGGGATAGCAAAGAAATACAAGCCGCAGAATGTGGGCGATACCACCAATGTGGGTACGCGCGGGTATGCGGCGCCGGAACAATTTGATGCTAAGGTGCAGTCGGATGCGCGCACAGATGTGTATTCGCTGGGCATCACGCTGCGTTCCTTGCTGATGGGAAAAACACCGTATGATGTGGAATTTTACGACGATATTCGCAAGCAGAACCCGGCGGTAACAGACGGTCTGATTAAAGTGCTGAATAAAGCTACGGCGCAAAACCCGGCCAATCGGTATCAATCGGCGGCGGATTTTAAGTATGCGCTTCAACATTATCATGATCGGGACGAGGCTGTCATTCGCATTCGACAGCGCAAACTCAATGCCTTTCGCGGATTGATTGCTGCGGCTATTTCCTTTTTTATGATCGGTGCGATTTTGATGCCGCTTTCGTTTGTGGTACGCAATCACGATTATCAGGACAAATTAAGCAGCGGCAAGTATGAGGAGTGCATTGCTATTGACCCCACCCGGGCAGACGCTTATCGGGGCTATGTAGAGAGCGCCAGCGCAAACCAGTTGGCAACTTTACCGGACTATATTGGGCAATATACACAAATCAAGGACACGGAGGATCGTAATACGGTCGGCTTTGAAATTGCCCTGCGTGTGGAACTGAATAGCAACTTGGATAAGAAAGATGCGCTGGATAATGCCTGCAAATATTATCGTTCCTTTGCCAGTACAGATCCGGACAGCATTCGCATTTTGCCCAATCAGCCTTTTGATATTAAAAATGGCCTAGAATCTGTGGATATACCGGCGAGTATTGCAACAATTAAATTGTATTACGCCCAGATTTATCAGGCTGCCGCCAATTACAGCAACGACCCGGACGCCAACGGCGCAGCGAAAAATCTGGACGAGGTGATGAAAAATCTGCAAACCATTCGCAGCTTTTTGGAAGAGAACAAGGATCAGCTGGCCGCGTATGATGCACTTTATAACAGCGCCAATACCAG
>ENA-OPYV01000086-OPYV01000086.1-human-gut-metagenome-genome-assembly--contig:-NODE-86-length-28055-cov-4.958357_pt1 | contig 28055 bp, 26 predicted proteins | sample MGYA00242474_ERZ504485 | MGnify/ENA primary metagenome ERZ504485 (study PRJEB26092, sample SAMD00036263) | human gut metagenome | host: Homo sapiens | study: EMG produced TPA metagenomics assembly of...
CGAGGATGCCCTGCCCGACGGTCTCGCTGCACAGCCAGGCTCCCGGCAGCGTGATGTGCGCAAAAACTATCTTGAGGATCCGCTCTGGCTGCTGCATTAGGCAAGTTGCATGAAACAAGCGTAATTACGCAGAAACCAGACAATCCAAGAAATCCAATCGTAAGCACGTAAAAATACGCAATTACGAAAATCTCAATTTTTATAACTTAACAACATCTGACCGCAACCAACCAAACGAGGAATCAATGGCATAACTCGCCGAACAATAAGAGAGGAAGGCGATTACAATGACTGCGTCAACTGTTTCGGGACGATCGATAGGCGGCGTGACCTACGTTGAAACCGACAAGGACTATTTCGCAAAACGACAGCTTAAGCGAACCGCGGGAGCGTTCGGTCTATGGGCCATCGGCATTTCCGCGGTGATCTCCGGCGACTTCTCCGGCTGGAACGGAGGCATCGCCCAAGCCGGATGGGGTGGCATGCTGGTGGCCGCCATCGTGGTGTACCTCATGTACGTGCTTATGCTCAACTCCATCAGCGAAATGGCGTCGGCCATGCCGCACACGGGTGGCGCGTATTCCTTCGCGCGTGCCGCCATGGGTCCGTGGGGCGGCTTCTTCACCGGCCTTGCGGAAACCATCGAGTATGTGATGACCGCAGCCACCATCGTCTACTTCTCGTCGGCATACGCTGATGCGATCCTGTCGAACCTGACCGGATATTCGCTTGACGATCATGGCTTGGCTTGGGTTTGGTGGCTTGCCTTGTATGCGATTTTCGTAGTGGTCAATTGGCTGGGCGCCGAAACGTCGTTCCGTTTCGCCGAAGTCGTGTCGATCGCCGCGCTCGCCATCGTCGCACTGTTCGGTATCGGCGCTTTCGCCACTGGTAAGGCCGATTTCTCCACGCTGCTCAATATCACGCCTACCGAAGGCAACTCCGCGTTCCTGCCGTTCGGCCCAGGTGCCATCTTCTACGCCATGCCGTTCGCCATGTGGTTGTTCCTTGGTATTGAGCAGCTGCCTCTGGCTGCAGAGGAAGTGCGTGAGCCGGAAAAGAACATTCCGAAGTCGTCCCGCCTGTGCATTTTCACGCTGGGATTGTCCGCGCTGATCATCGTGTTCCTGAACCCGGCTGTGGTCGGTTCCGAAGCGCTCGCTGGTTCCGATGAGCCGTTGCTGGATGGCTATCGTGCGATTCTGCCGGGCAATCTCGCCGCGGTGCTGTCAGCATTCGCGTTGATCGGTCTGCTCGCTTCCATCCAAGGCATTATGTTCGCGTATGGCCGCAACCTGTATTCACTGTCCCGTGCGGGCTATTATCCGGCGTTCCTGTCGCTGACCGGTAAGAAGAAGACGCCGTACTGGGGTCTGGTCGTCGGCGCGATCATCGGTTTCGCAGCCCTGTTCATCATCGCGTACGGCGGTGATGGCGCCGGTTCGGTGGTGTTGAACATCGCTGTGTGGGGTGCGGTGCTGGCATATCTGCTGCAGATGGTTTCCTATGTGATCCTCAGGAAGAAGATGCCTGATATCAAGCGTCCGTTCACCAGCCCGTTCGGCGTGCCAGGCGCGGTAATCGCAGGTTTGCTTGCATTCTGCATTTTCGTTGCCGTGCTGCTGAACCCGGATTATCGACTGGCCGTCTACGCCATGGTGGTCATCTACGTTCTCGCGACCATCTTCTTCGCGGTTTACGGACGTAAGCACCTGGTGCTTTCTCCGGAAGAAGAGTTCGCCGCTTCCGGCGGAAAGGTCGCATATAAGACTGAAGACTGACTGATTTTCTGCGATTATCGTTTCGTTTTCTTGAAATAAAACGATATTGCCAAGGCCGTGTTCATCTGGGATGCGGCCTTTTTCAATCATCGGAAATATGTAAAAAGGTCAACCAAATAGGTGGAAAACAGCGGAAATGGTTTGTTTCTGCGCTGTATCAGCCACTCAACATTACTGCGTTACCGTGTGGGTAACGCCACAGGAAGCCAACGAAAGAAGGAATCATGGCAACTCGATCAACCATCATGGACACCAATAGCTTCCGTCCGGAAATGGCGGCCGCGCTCGACCCAGAAACACGCAAACTAACCGAAGAGCGTGACGTGCTTGGTCCGGCCTACCGTTTGTTCTACCGCGATCCAGTGCATCTGGTGAAGGGCCGTGGCTCGCATCTTTGGGATGCCGACGGCGAGGAATACTTGGACGTGTACAACAATGTCGCATCCGTCGGCCACTGTCACCCGCGCGTGGTGGATGCACTTACCCAGCAGGCTTCGATGCTCAACACCCACACGCGCTACCTGCATGAGAACATCCTGCATTATGCGGAAGATATCCTCTCCACCATGCCTGACGAACTTGACCGCATCATGTTCCAGTGCACTGGTTCCGAAGCCAACGATCTGGCCATTCGCGTAGCACAGACCTACACTGGCGGCGAAGGCGTGATCGTGACCAGCGAGGCCTACCATGGCAATTCGGCACTCACCTCCAAGCTTTCCCCAGCGCTCGGCACCGCGCAAACGCTTGGCTTGACCATGCGCATGATTCCCACGCCGGACACTTACCGCTTGGTCATTGACGGCAAGCCTGCCGCGGAATGCGCCGCCGAGGAATTCGGCAACTGGATGGCTGGCGAAGTGCGCAAGGCCGTTGCCGATATGGAACGTCATGGCATCAAGTTTGCGGCATTGCTTGCCGACTCCATCTTCTCCTCCGACGGCGTGTACCCCGATCCGGTCGGCTATCTGAAGCCGGTGATCGACACCGTTCATGAACTGGGTGGCGTATGGATCGCCGACGAAGTGCAGCCGGGCTTCACTCGCACCGGCGACGCATTCTGGGGATTCGGACGCCAAGGCATTGTTCCCGATCTGGTCACATCCGGCAAGCCCATGGCCAACGGTCTGCCCACGTCGATGATGGCCGCCCGCCACGAAGTACTTGAACCGTTCGCAGGCTCCATTCCTTACTTCAACACTTTCGGCGGCAACCCGGTATGCATGGCCGCGGCCCAGGCGGTGCTTGACGTGATGCGTGACGAAGACACCATGAGCAACGCCAAGAAGGTCGGCGCAATATTCAAGGATGCCGTCGCGTCGCTTATGCCGGCACACCCCTGCATCGGCGACGTGCGTGGCGCGGGCCTGTACATCGGCTGCGAAATCGTCAAGCCGGGCACCAAGGATCCCGACCAGCAGGCAGCGCTCGATATCCTCGAAACCCTGCGTGACAACCACATCCTCACCTCCGTATGCGGCCGTTACGGCAATATCCTCAAGCTGCGCCCGCCGCTGGTGTTCAGCGAATCCGATGTGGATTGGTTCATGGATGGATTCATGAAGACTCTGGAAACATTGAAGCTGTAAAACGACAGATAACCATAAAGAAAGGGCGCGGATATGGAAGATCATACCGGCATCAGGCGCACGCGAAGCGCTACGAGCGAACTGGTCTACCGTATCCGCGCTCGCATTCGTGAACAGGAGCTTCTTCCCGGAGAGAAACTCGGATCGGAACGGGCGCTCGCCGACAGTCTTGGCGTCAGCCGTTCCGATTTGCGCAATGCGTTGACCGTGTTGGAATCCGATCATGAAATCATCCGCAAAATCGGGCGTGCCGGAGGCATCGTCATATCGGACGGACGTTTGGAACGCAATATCAACACGGTGGAATCATTGCCGACGATCGCGCGAAGACAAGGCATGCGCGTTTCGTCGAAAGTATTGCAGGCGGTGATTGCCCCGGCTTCCGTTTCCGACGTGCGTTTGCTGCGATTGCCGGGCGAGCATCCGATGATCTACGACATTACGCGATTGCGGTATATCGAAAATCGGCCGCTTTCGTTGGAACGGTCGCATTTGCCGGCATATCTGTTTCCTCTGTTCCTTACACGCGATTTGACGACCCCGTTCTACACCATGTTCGAACGTGATTATGGCGTGTATCCGTGCAATGTCGACGAAACATTGGAATCGGTGGTCGGCGACGAGCAGGAGAACGAGCTGCTGCAGATCGAGGCGGGAACTCCGCTGATGCGCATTCACCGGATCGCCTATGCGTCGGATGGATGCCCGTTCGAGCGTGCCACTGACGTGTATATCGCTGATCGCATGCGATTCACCATGCATCATTCCGGCTATGTACGCCTGTCCGCAACGTCTACGCAGAATATGACGAAATAAGCCGGAAGATTCTTCGGTTATACGATGCGGCGGTCGGCGGCCCAGCGGGTGAGTTCGGTGCGGTTTGACAGCTGCAGTTTGCGTAGTACGGAGCTGACGTGCGTTTCCACGGTTTGATGGAAATAAACAGTTCCGCAGCCACTTCCTTGTACGTGTAGCCGCGTGCGATCAGGCGCATGACTTCCTGCTCACGGTTCGACAAGCGGTCCAGCTCGTCATCGTGGATCGGTCCGCTTGCAGGGCCGCCCATGCCAGCCGGTGAGCCATTTTGGAAAGCGGAAAGCACGAATCCCGCCAATTTCGGCGAAAACACGGCATAACCCTCATGTACTTGCTTGATGGAAGAAATCAAATCATCGCCGGAAATCGTCTTTGTCACATAGCCTTGCGCTCCGGCACGAATCACCGAACCGACATCCTGCGGCGAATCAGACACCGACAGTGCCAGAAACACGGTATTAGGGGAGTATGCGCGCGATTTCACGAGAATTTCGGCTCCGCCGCCGCCCTCACCGCCGGGGACATGCACATCAAGCAGCACCACATCCGGCTTCGTCTGCGCGATCATCGCCACCGATCCCTCGACATCGGCCGCTTGTCCGACGATGTCGAAATGCGGCTGCAGCGTTGCGATAACGCCTGCACGGAACATTTCATGATCGTCAACGATGGCGATGCGGATCTGCTGTTCCTGCTCGTTCATTGCTGCTCCTCGAAATGGTTGGTAGGTTGATTGCTGAATTGATTGGTACGTTGATCGTTGGATTGACGGTTATGGTGATTGGGAAAATCGGTTTGTTGTGAGTTGCTTTGCGATTCGTGCGATGCTGCGCATTCGTGTCGGCGGATGCGGATGCGGGCATGTCTGCGATTGGCATATGCATGCGCACCTCCGTGCCCCATTGCGGTCTCGATACAATCTCCACTGTACCGCCACGTCGCTTGATTCGTCCGATAATCGATTCACGAATGCCAAGGCGATTCGCGGGAATCGCATTCACGTCGAATCCGTTGCCATGGTCGCGCACGAACACTTCCACCAGTTTGCTGCTTGCCTCGCAGTAGACGGAAATCGGCTCTCCTCCATGCGCTACCGCATTGATAAGCGCCTGTTGCGTGGCGTCAAGCAGCGCATCGGTTTGCGCGCTTGGACGTGCGTCGCCCACCGTCACCACTTCGATTGGCTTGCCATGCGTGTCTTCCACATGTGCGGCGATTTCTTTCAAGCCGGCGTTCACGGAACGGTCAGACGTGGTGCGTTCCTGATACAGCCATTCGCGCAGTTCGCGTTCCTGCGAACGCGCCAGCGAAAACACCGTCTGCTGATCGTCGGCATGCAACTGAATCAGCGCCAACGTTTGCAGTACGCCATCATGCAGATGCGCGGTCATGTCGGCACGTTCCTCTTCGCGTTCCTTCGATGCGCGTTCCGTGCCCAAATCGCGAATCAGCGCCATGATCCATGGCACAATCGCAAGCAATACGCCAATCAGCAGTGCCAAACCGGCGCACAGTATGCGAATCATGGAAAAACGCGTCAAAATGCATGCAGGAACTGACATACAAAGCGTATGCGGCGAAAATAATCGCAATGCCGCCAAGCATCGTCCATAACTGACCTTCTTCGGCATTGAAACGCAACCAGGAGACGCCGATACCGACCAGACCAAGCAGCAGGGGCACAATCAGAGTGCGTTCAACACCGCCTGCGAACATGACGAAACAGATGGAAAGCAGCATCAGACCAGCTAATGCAAGCAAAGCGGTTTGGTGCTTTCTTCAGTGTTCTGCTCAAGACTTTCGCTGGAAGATTGCGTATCGCCATGCGTTCCGTCGTTGCATGCAGTCGTATCTTCAAAAGATGGTGGTTGCGGGTGCGGACCATCTTGCAGAGCTGTAAAAGATTGATATTCCAGGGAAACAGGATATGTCCCGTACGGCATGTTGCCTCTGGAAAGCGGTGCCTGCCATGGAGAACGTTTGCCGGCAATAATGTACGCCTGCTGGACTGGATCACCCACGGGCAGCGCCATCCACAGGAAAATATAGGCGATCAGTCCTGCACCGAACAGGCATGTGGTGGCGAGGAAAAACAGGCGCACCCATAGCACGGCAATGCCCAAATGCATGCTGATCGCCTTGCACACGCCAGCTCCCATGCGTCCGTATGGAGGACGCATCAACGGCAGTTTGGCCGGCTGCGTCGGCAGCGGACGTCCCTCATGCAGGGCCTGATCGCAGCAGTAGCGCATATATACGGCGCTCGCCTGGTCGTATTGGCTTTGCGTATACCACGGTTTTCCTAAGGATTTCATACTTCTATTGTGCCTTGTAAGGGACGCCGTTTCAGGGCATTCATATAGTGTTCAGGGCAGATTCAGGGTGTTCCCCGATACATGTGGCATGCGCGAGTTGCTGTAATGGAACCATGAGCAATGCAAACAATGGTCCGCTGGGCGATCGCGGCAACGCAGGGCCGCAGCCTTCTGCTGGACAGCCGTATCATCGGCAGCCTGCGTACGGTTCGCCGCAACCTTCCCGCGGCGGCCGTTTCTTCGCGTGGATTCGTTCCAGCCAGGTCAAGCGTGGACATGACCGTTGGATTGGCGGCGTGTGCGATGGCATAGCACGTCGTCTTGGTTGGAATACCACGTTGGTTCGTGCGCTTATGGTGGTCGCCACACTGTTTTTCGGCGCGGGTGCCGCGTTCTATGGCCTGGCGTGGTTTGTGCTGCCGGATGAGCGCGACAATCAGATTCTTGCTGAGGATTTGATTAACGGCAAGTGGGATTGGAATTGCATTGGCGCGCTGTTGTGCTGCCTTGTTGCCATCTGTTTGCCGGGGGCAGGATGGTTTGCTTTCGCGTTGGCCGCGTTGGTTCTGTGGCTTCTGCTCAATAGGCAGATTTATGCGCCGAATGTTCCTCCAAATCAGTGGCAGCAGCCCCCGTATGGTCAGGCTCCGTACGGTCAACCGCAATATGGTCAGCCTCAATATGGAAGTCCTTCGTACGGACAGCCGGTGCCTCCTGCATCGCCGTCTCCAGCGCAATCGAATCCTTATACTCAGCCGATGCAGGCGAGCGGCGCATATAACGGGGCGGCCAACACGGCTTCGTCACCGGAATCGCAATCGCATCAGCCCCAACGCCTTCAGCCTCAACAGCCTCCATATCATGCCTACCAACAGCAGGTCAATGGTCCGGCCGCTTTTGCCACGGCCAATGTTCCTCCAACATTCACCGCTCCAGCAGCCCCGGTAGCGCAGACGCCTACGTCGCCAAGAAGGGGACGTCGTAAACCGGCTGGTCCACTGCTGGTATTGATGATGTTCGGTCTCACGATGATCGCATGCGCGCTATGCGTATGGTGCATTATGACGTACGGCGTTCAAGGCGGGCAGCAGGGTACCGAATACACGTTGCAGGCATGCGCGGCATTCGTCGGTGGCATCTGTCTGGTGACGGGAATCGTTATTATCGCGCTCGGATTCGCGGGCAGAAGAACGGGAGGATTGCATCCTCTGACATGGATATCCGTATTCATGTCGTTGGTCATGGTGATGGCTTTGGCGGGTTATTCGCTGCTCAGCTATCGGATTAACACGGGCATTCCCTTATCCTACAAGAGGGTCAATGTGTCGGGAATGACCACCATGGGTTCCACCGCCAGTGAAATGAGCGAATACGAGCAGGGCATCGTCGCGCAAGGCAATGATTACGCCACCGACGTGCTGCATATCGACTTAAGCGATTACGCGAAAAACAACGGTCCGCACAAAGTGGATCTTCAGGATGGCACACAGGGCACAACTTCCTGCCCTACAGGAACGTTGAATGTGGTGGCCTCAAGCGCACAGGTCGTGGTGACCTTGCCGAACGGCTGCTGGTGGGCGTTCGGGTCTGACGGTAATTTCTACAACATCACCGATTTCGTCGGCAGTTCGGACGGGCTCACGTTGGATTCCGGCAATATCTATGTCTCGCTTATGGGCAACGATTCCACGAAATCGGTAGTGAAAAAACGTGCGCTGGGAACTTACGATCGGAGTTGCGGCTCGTACGGAGACGAATCCGGCATCGAGGATTTCGATGATGAGACCGATACGGAAGATGGCATGGATACCGGCGCCGATTCCACTAGGACCGATTCCCCCTTCAAAGACGGGAATGTGGACAAGGCCTACCGCGAAATCTACGACAATCATCAATATTGGCCGTGCTTCACCGATGATGGCAAGGCTCCGGTCATGCCAACCGGACTGCAGATCAATACTATGGCAACGGTCGGCGGCAGCGTCGCGGTGCAGTATGCGTCCGACAACACATTGGGCAAAGCGGGAAAGGAGTGACCATGAGCGACGACAAGACCCAGGAAATGCCGGTCATGGCTGATGCCGGAGATATGCCTACCGAAACGTTGCATACCGTGGATGCGCAGTCCACGTATGACCAGTCGCAGCGCAGTGGGCGTGCAACGCAGGATGATAAGCCGCGCGTGGAATCCGCTCCAGCGCAAGGCGTTCCGACCTATACCGCTTCGGTAGCCGGTGCGAATGATGGGCGCAAGAATCGGCAGACTGGAGACGACATCATCAGACCTTCCGGAAGAAGCAGTTCGACCATCGCGCTCGGCGTGTTCACGTGCTTCATGGGGGTGGTGACGCTGCTTTGCGGCATACATGTGCCAATGAATCTCTGGTGGTGGGCCAGCGATCCGAAACAGTTCTTCGTATTCCTGCTCGGAGGCATCGGCGTGCTGCTTATCGCCGTCGCCGTGATCTGGGCGATAGTCAGCGCGGTGCGTTCAAACCGATCCAAGAATGGAGGCGATGCGGACAGCGACGATCCATTCGACGCTCCCCATAGCTCGGATGCCACGGCCTTTTCGACTGATTCGGATAAGTCACCGATTTCGGAACGATCGTGAGAATCAGCTGAATAGCCCCTGATATCAGCCGCACCAACGAAATCGAGGCTGACATCGCAAACAAATACGTGACCACCATGGCATGACCAAATCCAACACTTGCTTTTCCATCTTGACGTTGGATTTTGGTCGTACCATGGTGGTCATTTTTATGGTGATGTACGGGGCTTACTGCAGTTTTCAGTAATTGTCACGGTGTGTTTTCACTGTGTTTACTGTGCGGCCTCAGCCTGTGCCAAATCCTCAAATCCAGCCAAACGAACCGTATTGCGAATCGTCTCTTCGGTGAGATTGCGCCGCTCATGCCGCAAACGCTCCACAAAATCGCGGTACAACGCCACAGTACGGTCGGAATAGGTGCCCAATTCGCCGCGCAGATACGTTTCGAACGACGTGGTCTCTGGCGTATCTTCGACAGTGGTCAGCACGCGCATCGCCTCGCCAAGATGGGGAAAACGCTCACGAAAATCACGCGCCCACGACACCTGAACTGTTATGATGCCTTCCTGCAAGACGTTGCGATCCGCGGAAATCCGGGGAATATACGGCGCAATGTTTGCACAATACTCCTGTGGATATGTGGATTGCATCATGCGACCATACTTTTCCGTCACCAAATTACGTCCAACACGGTCGGCTTCCTGCAAGTCCGACCGGTAACTGCGCAGCAATTCCTCCGGCCACGTCATGAACTGACTGGCACGCATCTGATGAAACATCGGCCAATTGCCTTGGCAGGACGCGCGGCCGCCCTCATTATTGGTTTGCTGAAACTGATTCCACTCCAGTTTGATAATGGATTCAACAAGATTTGCTGTATCGTGACCGTCTATTACATCTGAAATTACGCTGCTATTCATATGATTTCGATTCTTGATTTCGTCTGATTATTGCTCTGATTTGCAATGCTTGCGATGGATTTTTTGGCTGCAGGCACGTCACAGGCTGTGCAGACAACTCGCGTCGGACTTGATATGGTTCTCAACATACGGCCGCTGCCATTCCACAAACGTTTCGTGGGATTCGGTCAATCCCTCCCGCAGCAATTCATCCACAACATCACTGCAGATGCGCTCAACAGTGGCGATAATGCGCTCCGCCGCAGGCTTCGCACCCTTGCCGCCCTCACCGAAACCGACACCACCGAAACATGCGGCGGAACTCAATCGCAATATGTCTTCCAACTGTTCGCACACGCCGGCAAGCCTTGTTGCCATACGGCGGCTCAGCTTGCGCATGGCAGCAAACTGCCATTTGTAATACGGCAGATACCCAACGCTCACCGGCTCATTGATCAGAAACACCAACGAAGCCGTGGCGTTCACGAACTCATGAATGCTCAACATCGCAGCAGCACCATCGCCACGTTGCAGCATGCGCGGCAGATGTATTGCCCCGCCTGAGCCATCATGCCCAAACGGCGGGAAATCAAGGAAAGTCGAACATCTTCCGGCATGAACTTGAACCCCTGCCGAGTCTTGGAAAACACCCCCAACGGATCAGCGAACACCTGACCGTTTGTGGCAGTGGCCAACGTATCTTCCTGCAAACTTAGCCAAGATGCAACATCGTTCTGCGCCGGAGCCTCACGAAACAGCGTGATCCGCTCGAAAAAATCGCCGATACGAAACACGCCATCACGGCGGAACTCGCCTTGCGCACGCGGCGTAAGTGGCGATTGAGATGCGGCAAGAGCGTCGGAATTAGCCGAACCATGCCCTGCAAAATGCGGCTTGCCCTGCTCGGCAACAGTGAAATCGCGACTCAACGCATCGTAATCAGCCTGCAATTGCTCGCCAATCGCATCATAATCCTCATCGGTAAGCCACAGGCAGAAACGCGGCGCGAAATCATGATCGCGCGACAGCTCATCGTCGAAACCGAAACATTCCGAACCATAACCGACCAAACCTGCGGCAATCCGCCCCTGATATGCCGAATATGCGCCGGCAAGCAACGGTTTGCCGAGATCATTCCAGAATGCGCGAGACAAAGCAAGTCCCGAAATATGGTGAGAAATCGCAGGAATCGAAGATGCGCCGGATTCCGTCATATAGTGCGGTTCACTTGATTGCTGAGATTCGATTGATTTCGGTGAATGCTGAGATTCCAAGGATTCTTGCGATTCTTGATATTCTTGCGATTCCCGCGTTTTATGAGATGATGGCATGTGCTTATGCAACGCCTGTTTTGCCACTTCAAGATTGACTGCAGTCGTGTGATAGTAGTCGGTGTTGCGTCCGTAGCATTCCTCAATCACGCTCAACGCATGCTCATAGCCGGAAACCGCATCCTGCAGGCAGCCGGCCATATAGCAGGCCTGCGCATAGCCGGCCAGCGCCGAAGCATAATGCGCACTATGTTCCAAATGCCCGGTACGGTAGATTGTCAACGCTTTCTGGGCGTGCTGTATGGCATCGCTCGCCCAATACCGGTCCATCTGCAGGAGCAGCAATGCAAGATTGGTGTGCGTGGAGGCAACGTCGATGTCAGCGCTCGCATCGGGGGAAGATTGCTCCAACAGGTCCAGCGCCTGTTCCAGCTCGCGCTTCGCCTGATTGAGACGACCGGTTTCGCTGTACAACATGGACATATTGTTATGCAGCGCGGCCAGGCGTCGGTCGGTGGGGGAGAAGGCGGACGTGGCCGCGTCAAGCGCCTGACGGTACAGCTGTTTGGCCTCCTCGTACTGGCCTGCGGCTCGCATGCCCGTGGCCGCGTTGATCAGCGTCGTAGCCCACGCCTGCGGGTCGATTTCCTGAAGATGCAAATGATCCGCAATGCTTAACGATTCGCGGATAATCGGCAGATTGTCGGTATGGCGACCTTGCGAACGGTAAAACCCCATCGTTTCGTTCAACACCGTCAGCAAACCGGCATCATTATGACTGTGTTCGGCTTCGGTTCGCGCTTTCTGCAGATACGGCTCAGCCTGTTCAGGAGCCTTATGCGCATCGAAAATCGCATCAAGACCACGCAAAATCGTTGTACATCAAATGTTGCACAACCGTCATCGCAATTATTCATATTCAGATTGACATCACTGTCTGCCATCGCAATCCCTTCATCGGTGACTTCCATCATCTCCCGAACTGCAGACGGCATCGCAGACGGCGAAACAACGAAAGATGGGGAACATGCGATACGTCGTACAAAGAACAACGGGATATCTCATCACAATAATTGTGATGAGATATCCCGTTACATAACAGAAATAATCGAAATAACTGACTGTCGAATGTCAGACATGCACTTCGCGCATACGCTCCGTAGCACCCGTATGCGTTTCGTAACGACGCGAATAGGTGACCAGCATAATCACCGCGATCAAAGCGATCGGAGCACCGGCCAAACCGGTGTAATGGTAGTTCATGGTGTTTGCCGTCAATGCGGCACCACCAACGATCGAACCAACCGCATTGCCGAAATTGAACGCGATCTGCACGGCCGCGCCCGCAATCAGCTCGCCGCCGCCCTCACCGGCCTGCACCATCAGCAGCTGCTGTGGAGACGAGTTGAAGAACAGTGCGAAACCAATCAGGAATGTCAGCAGAGCGGTGGTCACATGATTGCCAGGAACAAAGAACACCAGCAACAAGCCAAGCGTGGCAATGGCCTGCGAAAGCCCGGCGGTGGCACCAGGCTTCCACAAATCAGTCAAAACGACCGCCCGCAATACCACCGATCACCATGCCGAAACCGGCAAGCACCATTAACAGGGGAACCAGCGAAGAATCCCATCCACCGACCTTCTGCAGCCACGGTGAAACGTAGCTCCACCAGCAGAAAATACCGGAATTACCGCAGAACACCGCCATGAGAATAAACCACGGACCGGCGTGAGTGAGGAAACGGAACTGCCCCTTAATGCCAGCGTCCTTAATCGGCGCGACGAACGGCACCCACGCAATCACCAACACCATCGTCATCAATGCCCAAGCGGCAAGAATCGCAAACGCCAAACGCCACGACAGCATTTCCGAAAGCAATGTGCCCGCAGGCACACCCAACATATTGGCAACCGTCTGACCCGTCACCATCATCGACACGGACTGCGCTTCCTTGCCCTTATCGGCCAACGTCTTGGCAATCAGCGTGGCCGTACCGAAAAACGCGCCATGCGGCAAGCCCGAAATGAAACGAGCAGCCAACAACATGGGGGAATTGAACGAAACCGCGCTCAACGTATTGCCGACCAGCGCGATGATCATGAACAGAATAATGAGATTCTTCGGCGGTATCTTACGGCCGAACACCAGAATCAGCGTGCCTACGCACACGCCGATCGCATATGCGGAAATATAATGGCCTGCCGCAGGAATGCTGACCTGCATGGCGGCGGCTGTCTGGGGCAGAATGCCCATCATCACGAATTCTGCGGCACCAAGAATAAAGGCGCCGGAAGCCAAAGCCAGAATGCTTCTTTTCACAGTCTCTCCTCCATGAATGTGAAGCGTGTTGGTGTGCGCGATTGTTTACGCGCTTTTTTGATTTTTCAGGTGGTTGCGTCTCGCATATGCTGTTTTGCACCGCTGATGCGCTGGAAATAAAAAAGGCGGAACCGAAGTTCCGCCTTGAGTTGTCGGGCTGGCGGGATTTGAACCCGCGGCCTCTTCGTCCCGAACGAAGCGCGCTACCAAGCTGCGCTACAGCCCGTTTTGCAACAGTTGGAAATATTACACGATTGCTTAGGTAATGCAAATACGGCGTGTCGCGTGTGGTGTAGTGGCTTCTCGGTACACTGTGGGCTTATGAGTGAGACCATCGAATCGCAAGAAAATCAGAATGAAGAGGCTGCCGTTCCCGCTATGACTACGGTGGAGCGCGCCGAAATGCTGCTGCAGCAGGATGCGGCTATCTACGCCAAGATCAATGACGGCGCCACCCTGGATGAGGCCGTCGATCCGGGCAATAAGGAATTCGGCCCGCTGGCGCATCCGGAACAGGTGCAGATGCGTGTGGCCAAGCGTGCATGATGCTTAAGGACGGCATTCAGCCGTACCCGGTGACCTTGGACGTCACCGCCACCATTGAAGAGGTTCGCGCCAAGTATGACGGCAAGCTCGAAGCCGGAGACGAAACCGAAGACGTGGTCGGCATCGCCGGTCGCGTACTTTTCCTGCGTAACGCCGGTGGCCTGTGCTTCGTGCAGCTTTCCGCTGGCGACGGCACCAAGATCCAGGCATGATCTCCAAGAAGGAGATTGGCGCCGATTCCTTGAAGCAGTTCAAGCAGCTGGTTGACTTGGGTGATCACCTGTTCATCAAGGGTCGTGTGATTGCCTCCAAGACCGGCGAACTGTCCGTGTTCGCCACCGAATGGGCCATTGCAGCCAAGGCTCTGCAGCCGCTGCCGGCCCTGCACAAGGACCTGAACGAAGACACCCGCACCCGCAAGCCGTACATCGGCATGATCGCCGACGAGAAGATGCGCAATATGGTGCGCAACCGCTCCAAGGCCGTTGCTTCCCTGCGCAAGACCTTCGCCGATCACGACTTCCTCGAGGTCGAGACTCCGATGCTGCAGACCGTGCACGGCGGTGCCGCCGCACGTCCGTTCACCACGCACATGACGCGTTCGACCTTGACCTGTATCTGCGTATCGCGCCGGAACTGTTCCTCAAGCGTTGCCTGGTCGGCGGCATCGACCGCGTGTTCGAGATCAACCGTGACTTCCGTAACGAAGGCGTTGACGCCACCCATGCTCCGGAATTCACCATGGTTGAGGCCTATCAGGCTTACGGCAACTACGACACCATCGGCGCGCTCGTCAAGCAGCTCGTGCAAGACACCGCCATGGACGTGTTCGGCACCCACAAGGTGACGTTGCTCGACGGTTCCGAATACGATTTCGGCGGCGAATGGAAGACCATCAGCATGTATGATTCCCTTTCCGAAGCGCTCGGCGAGGAAATCGTGCCGAATGGCGGCCCGGACAATCCGGGTACTTCCGTGGAACATCTCGGTGCCATTGCCGACAAGCTCGGTGTGGAACGCGACGATGTGGAGAACCACGGCAAGCTCGTCGAACACCTGTGGGAGCACTTCTACGAAGACAAGCTGTTCGAGCCGACCTTCGTGCGTGACTTCCCGGTCGAAACCTCCCCGCTGGTCAAGGGCCACCGTTCCAAGCCCGGCGTGGTCGAAAAGTGGGATCTGTATGTGCGCGGCTTCGAGCTGGCCACCGGCTACTCCGAATTGAACGATCCGGTTGTGCAGCGTGAACGTTTCGTGGCTCAGGCCAAGGATGCGCTCGCGGGCGACGAAGAAGCCTGCGATATTGATGAGGACTTCCTCGAGGCTCTCGGCGTGGGCATGCCTCCGGCAGGCGGCATGGGCATGGGTATCGACCGACTGCTCATCGCCCTGACCGGCGCCACCATCCGCGAGACCATCACCTTCCCGCTAGTGAAGCCGCTGAATTAAGGCAAAGTCTTAATTCAATATCGGCTTCACGCGAGGCTGGAAAGAGAACAGTCCTGTGGACTGTTCTCCAGCCGGAGCCATCCTTATAAAAATTGCCGCTGAATTAAGGCAAAGCCTTAATTCAATATCGGCTTCACGTGAGGCTGCTTGGGTACAACCAGGCAGCCCCGCGTCTTTTTTTTAATCCCCAATTCTGTTTTATTCCCTAATTTCTGGCGCTGGTCCTGTGCTTCCGCGCACGACAAGCGTTGGTGGAAACAATAGCGTGCGCTGAGCATCTTCGGACTGATGCTTGGATAGTAATGTGGCAAGTGTTGCTCGGGTCATTTCCGCCAGTGGCTGCCGCATGGTGGTCAATGGCGGTCCGAGATGCCGCGCGCTGTTGATATCGTCGAATCCGGTGACGGACAGATCTTCGGGAATCGACAGTCCCAACTGATGTGCCGCGTCATATATGCCGAATGCCTGCGTATCGCTACAGGCAAATACTGCAGTTGGACGATTCTTTTGCTGCAGTAGATCAAGCGCGTGCAAGCGTGCATTTTCCGACCAGTAGTCGCCTTCGCGCACTTGAGTGTCGTTGAGAACGATGTCATGCTGTGCTAGTGCCGCACGAAATCCAGCCAATCTGGCGGGGTAGCAGGTGGTGGACATTGGGCCGGTAATTGCCGCGAATTGGCGGTGTCCTAAGTTAATAAGATGGCTGCCGATTTCGAATCCGCCTGTCCAATTGTCGATGCGCACGTCCATACAATCTTTGCATGGTGTTCCGGATGGGTCGACTACCGCATATCGAGCTCCAAGTTCTTGGCAAAGCGTTCGATCTCGCATTGGCACGTAGGCGTTGTCGAAAATCACTGCTTTGGGTCTGGCTCGGCGGATTGCTTGCCGGTAGGTGTCGTTGAGGCTGCCATCGGAGGCGTTTTTCGCGCAGATGGTCACGGTCATGCTTCGTTTGACGGCGGCGTCGGTGGCTCCTTGCATGATGTCGAGCACCCATGGGTTGTCCATGGATTCGAGCACCAACATGATGGTTGTGGACAGCGCGTGTTTGACTGGCGGTTTGCTGTATTCCATGTCTTTGAGCAGCGCTTCAATGCGTTGCCGTGTTTCGTCGGAGACTCCGGAACGTCCATTGATGACTTTGGAGACGGTGGATGGCGTGGTGTTCGCAAGTTTGGCGATGTGCGACAGCTTCGGTCGTTGACTGGCGGTACGCATATTGGTTTGCGATGAAAACAGTGTCATGATAGCAGTATAGTAGAGAAATTTCTTCTAATGATCGCTATGCAGTGTAATCATTGCGTTGGAGTGCATGATAATTGCTGTTTATCTGCTGTATATTGACATTTGCAAGAAAGAAATTTCCTTATCATCTCAAGAATTTGCATTTCATTTTCTCTACTCTGACATCAGACGGTGGAAATGCAGCATACGCAATGAGCGCAGGGGCGAATCGGCCGTCAGGGATAAGAAGCATTGTCATCGCGTTGCTGCGAATGGCATGATGGCTCGTATTGCACGGGCTGTTCGGGATTCTCGACAAAGGAGTTGTTGTGGACAACGCAACGTTAAGCTCTCCCTTAAGGAGAAGCTCAGCTATGGAGCGTCGGATTGCGCGTACAATCTGGTGTTCAACGTGGTCACCACGTACATGATGTTCTATTACACCGACGTGGCCGGCATTAGCCTGCTGTCTGTCGGTACGCTGTTCCTGGTGGTGCGTGTGCTTGACGCGGTTGCAGGTCCGGTGGTGGGTGCGCTTATTGATAAAACGCATACCAAGTGGGGCAAGGTGCGTCCATGGTTCCTGTGGTTCGGTGCGCCATTTGCCATTATTGGCGTCATGGCGTTTTCGGTGCCGAACTTCGGCGGCGTGACCAAGATGATCTACGTGTATGTCACGTACATCATGATGAATTTCCTTGCCGTCACGGTGACCACGCCGTGCACCGCGCTGCTGCCGAACCTCACCACCAACGCCCAGGAACGCGTCAATGCGAACGCTTTCCGTAATGTCGGCGGTCAGATCGGCGTGATTGCTTCCGGTATGCTTACTCTGCCGTTGGTCAACCTGATCGGTGGTGGCAATCAGCAGTTGGGCTTTACCGTCACCATGATCATCTATGGCGTGATCTGCGTGGGTCTGTTGCTGCTGACTTTTGCCAATACGCGTGAACGTGTGTTTACCCCTAAGGAGAAGGAGCCGCCGTTCATCAAGAGTTTCGCGGCCATGCTGCACAATGGGCCATGGTGGATTCTTGTCACCCTCAACCTTGTCATGTTCATTGGTGTGGTAACCAAGGCCTCGTCCATCGTGTACTTCTTCAAGTACAACGTCGGCAACGAAACTCTTTCCTCTTTGGCTAATGGCATCAATTCGGCTGGCATGATTGCCGGTATGATTCTTGCTCCGTTCTTTGCAAAGAAGATGAAGAACCGCAATATCGCCATCATGTTCTTCGGATTCGGCATTATTGGTCTGCTTGGTCTGTACGTTGGTGCCAAGATCATGTCCATTCCGCTGATCTTCGTATCTATGGCGGTTTCGGCATTGTTCCAGACTGGTCAAAGCATGGGCTTCGTGATGTTGGCCGATGTGGTTGACTATGGCGAATGGAAGACCGGTGTGCGTAGCCAGGGCTTGATTACTTCCTGCGCGGCCATCGGTGTTACCTGTGGTGCGGGCATCGCCGGCTGGCTCTCCAGTTTTGTGCTGGAAATCAACGGTTTTGTGCCTAACCAAGAGCAGGCGGCGCAAGCTCTGAACGCCATCAACATCAACTTCGTGTGGATTCCGATCGCCTGCTGCGCTATCGGCACTGTGCTGATGCTGCTGTACAAGGTCGATGATCAGATCGGCACTATTCGTGAGGAACTCGCAGCCCGTAATCAGGTCGTTGCTGAGTAAACGCACCCTGCGTATCGCGCTTCGGGCTTCGAAACGGTTTGATCCCAATTCCCTTTTCCCGTTCGAAGCCCGGAACATTCGTTTTACAAACCAATAAGGAAATCATCATGAGTGTTATGGAACCTGCTGTTTTCACAGTGGAACGTGCCGACGGTACTTCTTTGACGTTACGAGGTACCCGTTATCTGCCGGAAGGTTTTTCGGAAGACGGACATTCGCCGGTGGCGGTGCTTTTCATGGCTTCGGGGCAATCGCATCGACTTTTCCGGATTTGTCGTGCAAATGGCGCGAGAACTTGCTTCTCGTGGTCTCGTGGTCGTTACTTACGATCGTGCTGGTCATGGCGAAAGTGATGGTACTTTCTTCGATACCACCGTTAGTGGCGATGTCGAAGCGCCTTGCAGGTAGTGGAGCAGGCTCGTCATATGAGCGGCTGCGATCCGGATAATCTGCATTTCGCTGGACTGAGCCTTGGCGCGGTGATTTGCACGCTGTTGGCACCGAAGGTGCCTGGGCAGCCCAAGTCGATCGCTCTGTGTTCTACGGCCACTTCGTATGTTGATGAGATTGCCGGTGGGCATATTCAGGGTAAGCCTCTGTCTGCCATCGAAGAACAAGGCTATCTTGACTTTATGGGTGTTGCCATGGGACCGGCCATGGTGGAGGATGCGGGTCGTACCGATCCTTACGGCATGGCTTGCGGATATCGCGGTAAGGTGCTTGCCATCCATGGCACCAAGGATTTCATTCCTGTTGACTATATTCGTCGGTACGAGGATGTGTATGGCGAAAATATGCAGCTCAAGGTCATCGAGGATGGCGACCATGGTTTCGGCAATGTGAAGCATCGCGAAATGGTTATGCCGGCTCTCGGTGATTTTGTGGCAGAGCAGGCAGGTCTGTAAGGCCGGAAGCTTTGCGCCGTATCGGACTTCTTGTCAGTGCACGGCAAGAATAATCTGCGACCTGTAGTGTTGTGACCTGGTCGCAGATTTGGGGCATTCGTTCGCGAATGCCCTTTTTCCCGTATCCCTTTCGTACCACCCAGCTTGCCTACCGCAGAATACATGGGCGTGAGGATGCTGAATCGCAGGGTGCGATTGAAGCTCTCCATGTTTTCAAAAAAGAAATCCCACGGGTTTCATGATATTTCGCATGAGTGACGTTCTGGGGCGATTCTCCGGTATTGTATCGATTTCTGGAAACAGACGAAATATCAATGAGTATGGTCAGGTTGTGAATCTGGAATGCGGGTAGGCGGTTGGAAGGTGAATCGTGAGTGTGATTCTAGAATGGCGTTCATGGGAATGACGATTTGGATTCGTGGCGCTCGCCCTCAAACGCTGCCGCTGGGTCTTGCCCCGGTTCTGGTCGGCGTTGCCGCCAGTTGGCGGTGGGAGGCTTTGGGTGGCCTGCGGTCGTGCCCAGCTTTTCCGGGAAGATTGCTGGAAGAGCATGATGCTGGTGATGTGCTGGGGTATTGTGCGTTTTCTGGCCGTGGTTTGCGGTCGTTGCGATGTTGTGCGCCGTGGTGGCGGTCGGTCTGCAGATTGCTGTGAATTATCTCAACGATTATGCCGATGGTGTACGCGGCACGGACGCCCGACGAGGCAGTGACGCCGCGGGACCTCGGCGGTTGGTCGCTTCCGGAGTGGATCCCAGTCACGTGTTGCTGGCTGCCGCGGTCGCTGCTTTAGCCGCCTGTGCCGCCGGACTGGTCGCTGTCGTCATAACTGGTCGCTGGTGGCTGATAGCGCTTGGCGCAACCTGTCTGGTGGCGGCCTGGGGATATACCAACGGTCGGCATCCTTACGGATATCGGGGTCTGGGCGAACTTGCGGCATTCGTATTCTTCGGGTTGGTTCCAGCCCTCGGCACGCAGTATGCGCTAAGCGGGTCGATCACCGTGACGGGGGTGGCCGGTTCGGTGATCTGCGGCCTGCTGTCCGTCAGCGTCATGATGGTGAATAACCTGCGTGATCTCGAAGATGACGCCGCGCACGGCAAGCGCACGCTGATGGTGCGCATCGGCAGTGGGAAGGGCAAATGCTGGTGCATGCGTGCGCTGGGATGGGCTGCTGGTCTGACGGTGGTTTTCGCCATGCCATTATCGGTGTATGCCAAACTTCTGGATCTGCTCATAAAGCTGCCTGCGGAGGTGGATCGCGACCGTTCATGCACGGAATATGGCATATGCGGTGACTGGTCGTGGGGAAACGCCGATTGGATGAGCCTTGCGGCGTTCGTATCCATCGCAGGGTGTGTGGCGATTGCTACTCGTGCCGTCGCGGCCGTCCGGCATGACCAGTGGCGTCGGGCGTTGCCATTGTGCTCGATGACCTCGTTGGTCGCAGCCGGCGCGTTCGTGCTCAATGCCTGTCAGGCCGGTTTCATGGCGTAGCTGCATCCTGCATTTACGATTTCGTCATTGAGCACCGGCGATTGCCTGATGATGCAAACGGCATGCAACAGAATGAAAATTGTTGCATGAACGTAACCAAATAATCGTCATCGACGGTTGTGTTGGGCGTGCTAGGCGGTAGACTGGCAGGTATGACTTACAAACTAGTACTGCTCCGTCATGGACAGAGCGCATGGAATAAAACCAATCAGTTCACCGGCTGGGTCGACGTCCCGCTGACCGAGCAGGGTGTCGAGGAAGCCAAGAACGGCGGCCGCCTGCTCAAGGAGAAGAACGTCCTTCCGGATATCGTTTTCACCTCGATGCTGCGTCGTGCCATCAACACCGCCAACGTGGCTCTGGATGAGGCAGATCGTCTGTGGATTCCGGTTCAGCGCAGCTGGCGTCTGAACGAGCGTCACTACGGCGCTCTGCAGGGCAAGAACAAGACCGAGATCCGTCAGGAGTACGGTGACGAGAAGTTCATGCTGTGGCGCCGTTCCTACGCCACTCCGCCGCCGGAGATCGATCCGAACGACGAGTACGCGCAGAACAATGATCCGCGCTACACCGGCGATCCGGTTCCGGAAGCCGAATGCCTGGCCGACGTGGTCAAGCGCGTTGAGCCGTACTTCAAGTCCGACATCGAGCCGGAGCTGAAGGCTGGCAAGACCGTTCTGATCGCCGCTCACGGCAACTCCCTGCGCGCCATCGTGAAGATGCTCGACAACCTCTCCGAAGAGGAGATCGCCAAGGTCAACATCCCGACCGCAATGCCGCTGCTGTACGAGCTGGACGAGAACTTCAAGCCGATCAAGCCGCGTGGCGAGTATCTGGATCCGGAAGCCGCCGCTGCTGGTGCCGCCGCCGTCGCCGCCCAGGGCCAGAAGTGAGTTTGTTGCGATTGATACGCAGGTAATCGCGTTCAATCGTACGGAACGTATATGAAAAGGTGGAAATCCACAGTACGTGGGTTTCCACCTTTTTGCGTCCGGTATCTTTGTCGGGTTTTGCGTCCGTCTGCCGGATGAAATACGGAACATGAGATGTGCGGCAGACGGACGTCAATCGCAATCGGCTCAGATCACGCCGTATTCCTTAAGTAACATCGGAATATCGGTGGAATCGAGCTTCTTCAGAATCTGCTTCAACACGGTCTTTTCAATGGGGTTGAGTTTCATGTCGGGTAATCGGCTTGCCGTCACGCAGCATCACCGTGGCGTTGAGCAGGTTGCGTACGTCGTAGACCGAACCCCACACTTCCGGCACGCCACGGTCCACATCGCACAAGGTGTACACCGCTTCCATGCCGGTGCGCATCGAATATTCGGTGGTGAAGATCGTGTCGCGCGGGGTTTCAGCAAACTGGCCGAGGAAAGCGAAGTTCACCGCGCCGTCCGGCACCACATCAGGGCGGTCGCCGGCGGAACGAGGCATGAAGAACGCGTCGATGTATGGCATCATCACCGGCACGGTGTTCGCATGGTTCGTGGCGAGATCCTTGATCTTGTCGGTCGGCACGCCCATATGGTAGAGCCATTCCTCGCAGATCTCCTCACCCGTGCATTCCCGCATCGGCTTCTTCACATAGTTGCCGGGCTTGTCGGGGAACAGACCGTACACCCACACGCACAGCTGGTCTTTCGGCTGGTCGCGGAACTGCTGCTGGCGGTTCAAAGTCCAGCTCATCAGCCAGTTGGAATCCTCCACGGTGACGATGCCGCCTGTCACCACGCGGCCGGAGAACGGGTCGCGCTTGCAGATCTTCTGAATATACGGCGGAATCTCCATGTCAAGCGTGGTCACGGTGGCACTCATCCACTTCGAATGCTCCGGATCGCCGCAGAACACGTCCGGGTGGCCGAAACTCGGGTCTTGCTTGGCAATGCGACGCCACATATCCCAACCGCCGCCGGGCTTGATCTCCGGAGTCCACGCGGCCGGCTCGGTCTGCGAGCCCATGGTCGAATTCTCCACGCAGCCGCCGTTGGTGATGAACACCAGATCGTTTTCGCCCAAGTCGATGCTTCGCGCGGTGCCGTCCGCTTCGGTCAAATCGATGCGCGTAGCCATTTTCTTGGTTGGCGAACTGTACGGATTACGTACGAACACACCGGATTCAGCCTGCTTCTTCAAAATCGTGTCTTGACCGGTGCCGGTATGCGAACGTACCGGTCCCATGCCTCCGCCGATCTTGAAATCGACATTCTCCACTTTCACGTTGTAGTGGAACTGCACGCCGAATCCTTCCAAATACTTGATCATCGGCAGAATCATCGACTCATACTGGTTGTAACGGGTAAAACGCAACGCACTGAAGTCCGGCAATCCGCCAATATGATGAATATATCGACGGATATACAGCTTCATCTCCAACGCACTATGCCAATTTTCAAAAGCGAACATAGTGCGCCAGTACATCCAGAAATTCGAATTGAAAACCTCATCGTCGAAATAATCAGAAATTTTCTTGCCGTACAGTTCCTCATTCGGCGTGAAGAACAATTGCATGATCTCCATCGAGGCTTTGTCCGACAGATTGAATTTGCCGTTCGTGCCTGCGTCAACACCGCGCGCTTTCGTGGAGCGGCAGAGCGAGAAGTTGGGATCTTCCTTGTTCAGCCAGTAATACTCGTCAAGTACGGAAACGCCTTCCGTTTCGATGGATGGAATGGAACGGAACATGTCCCACATCACTTCGAAGTGGTTGTCCATTTCACGGCCGCCGCGCATCACATAGCCAACGCCGGGAATATTTGCGCCATCGCAGGCGCCTCCCGGAACCGCGTCCTTTTCGAATACGTGAATGTGGCTGCCCGGCAGTTGCGCATCTCGCACCAGGTAACAGGCTGCGGTGAGTGCGGCCAAGCCGGTGCCGATGATGTACGCGTTCTTGCTGTCCATGCCTTCGGGTTTCTTCGGTCGGGCGAATGCTTCGTAATTGCCGTTGGAATAATACATGACTGCCTCCTTTGGATGTCACTGCACATATTGTGCCGCGACATTGCGTAAAAGTATATGGGCAAAAAAATAGACAGATTGTTTTAATTTTTTCTTACGGCTTGACGAAAGTGAAATAATGCGGGAGATAGTGCTTGACGATTCGTGCTGAAAGATTGCAAAACAAAACAAGAAGGCGGCTTCAGTGGGGAACGGAAGCCGCCTTCTCAAAAAGAAGATGAAAAAGAAGATCGCAAGAAAAAAATCAGGCGATGTCGGTGTCTTCGTCGCGGGTCGGCTCCTTGGACGGGTCGAAACCGGAGACGATGTACACCACGCGGCGAGCCGCGGACACGGCGTGATCGCCAAGACGCTCCATGAAGCGGCCGATCAGCACCACGTCGATGAGCTGCTGGTTGGTGCCAGCCCAATCCGCGGACTGAGCCAGTTCAAAGGTCTTCTTGTGCAGTTCGTCGAGCTTGTCGTCGTTGATAATGATCTGTTCGGCGGTCTTGGTGTCGCGGTCAGACAGCATGGCCACGGTCTGGTCGGCGACGTCGTTCAGGACGCCTGCATTTCGGCGAACAGCGGTTGGGCTTCGGCCGGCAGCGGGGAAGCCGGGTAGGTGCGGCGGGCGGCTTCGGCGATGTGACGGGCCAGATCGCCCATACGTTCGAAGGTGGTGGCCAAACGCATGGTGGAAACAACCACGCGCAGATCGGTGGCAACCGGGTTCTGCTTGGCCAGCAGCTTCACGCACTGGTCGACAACGCTGGCTTCGAGGGCATCGATTTCGATGTCGCCGTCGATAACGGCCTGGGCGGCTTCAAGATTCTGGTTCAGCAGCGCGTCGCCGGCACCGTTGATCGCCTTGCGCACGCCTTTGACCATGTGGTCGAGATCATCGGCAACAGCCTTGAGCTCCTCGTTGAAAATAACGCGCATGTGACTTGCCTTTCAATGCTTCATATATATCTGGGTTCGATATAACCTCTCACAAGTCTATTAGACAAACGCCATATTCGTAACCACTGCTCGTGTTGTTCCGTCAAAGTTCACCAACGCGTTCACCTTGTGTTCACGAACGAGCGGTGGTGTCGCGAGTTGGGGAGCCTCAAGAGTGTGCAACAATGAAACCATGGTTGAATCTTTGGGTTCGTGGTGGCGTTCGCTGACGCACCGCAACGACGATGATGAGCATGATGCCGATGACGACACATTGGATGATGCCACCAACGCGTTGCTTTCCATGCTGCCGTTGGCATCCGTCGTAGTTGACGAGCATGACGAAGTGATTCGCGCGCACCCGTCGGCGTATGCGCTTGGCGTGGTGCGCGATGATGCCATCGCGGAAGAGACCGTGCTTCGCGCAGTGCATGAGGTGCGTTCCTGTGGCGGCAACAAACAATTTGATTTGACCACCACCACCCAATATGTCGCCCAGCAAGTGCCGAAGGCAGGCAAACCAACCACACGTGAAATCGCGCGCCAGGCACTGATAGGGCAGTCAAACCCCAATACTTCCGGCGCAACCGTTTCCCGACCCAACTGGCTGAAAATCATCGTCGGCAAACTCAATGAGAATCTCATGGTTGTGCTCATCAGCGATGTGAGCGAAAGCGTACGATTCTCGCAGGTGCGCGATTCGTTCATCACCAACGTTTCCGAACAATTGCTTGAGCCGACGCAATCATTGGAACAGCTGGCGGACATTGTGGAACGGGGCGGTGCCAGCCAACAGGACGTCGAACGCAACGCCACGCAGCTGCGTCAATCCTGTTCCCGTCTTGAGCATATGATTTCCGATCTGCTGCTGCTGATCAAAGCGCAGGAGCCAATCCTGCCGACCGCCGACAATCGCATCAACGTGATGGAACAGGTACAAGCCGTGGTGCAGGCGCATCTCGATATGGCTGCGCAACGCGGCATCACCATCGTGACCGGCGGTGACGAATCGCTATGCATCAATGGCGAAGCCGATCAGATTCAGGCGGCGCTCGCAAAATTGATTGAAAACGCGATTACATATTCAAAAGACGGTTCTACGGTGAATGTCGTCGCCAAAGCCAATGAGGAGCATACGGAAGCGGTAATCAGTGTTCTCGATCGAGGCAACGGCATCGCCATCGGCGAACAGAACCGTATTTTTGAACGGTTCTATCGCGGCAGCAATCAGAATGAGCATTCCGGTGACGGCATTGGTTTGGGACTTGCGATTGTCAAGCATGTTGCGTTGACCCACCATGGTTCCGCGTCGGTGTGGAGCAGCCCGGGGCAGGGAAGCACGTTCGCCTTGGTGCTGCCGTTGGGCGGGGAATGATGTAAGACATTCGGCAGATGTTGCAAATATCTCAAATGGAGATAATGCGATGCCCGTCTCGCTTTCGATAAGGCGAGACGGGCATCATATTTTTTTGAGGATTTTCGGGGGTATATTGCCGATTACTCGCCAAGACGGCGATAATCCCAACGGTCGAAATGCTCCCAAACCAGCATGAGCACGCCGATGACCGTACCCGCTTCGCAGACGGTTTGCGCGCGTTCCGCGTCGATGCCGAATGCGATAAGTACGATGCAGACCACCAAAGCGATGGCCCATAGCGCGGTGCCAAACATGAATACCTTGCGTAGGTCGACGCGCACCGGTTTCGGCGAAGGTTTCCTCACGCTGGGATCAATAATCGGAGCAATCTTCATATCGCCACACCTTACCTTGCATCAGAGATGTTCCACCACGTAGTCGATACAGCGGGTGAGCGCATCCACATCGCTGGGTTCCACGGACGGGAACACGCCGATGCGAAGCTGGTTTCGGCCGAGCTTACGGTATCCGTTGGTGTCCACAATGCCGTTTTCGCGCAATGCCGCCACCACTTGGGATGCATTGATGCCATCGTTGATATCGATGGTGACCACGGCGTTGGAGCGCGCGTTCCTGTCGTTTACGAACGGGGAGGCGTAATCGGACTTCTCCGCCCACTGGTACAGCAGGGACGCAGACCTTGCGCAGCGGGCCGAAGCCCAGGCGAGCCCACCGTTGTCGTTGAGCCAACGAACCTGGTTTTCCAGCATGATCAGCGTTGCCACTGCCGGCGTGTTGAGCGTCTGGTCCTTGCGGGAATTCTCGATGGCCGAAGTCAGGGAAAGGAACGGAGGAATCCAGCGGCGTGCGCCCGGAAGATCCACGCTTTTGGCGATGCCGTAGGCGCGTTCGATTGCAGCGGGGGAGAGTACGGCAATCCATAGTCCGCCATCGGATCCGAAAGCTTTTTGCGGCGAGAAATAGTAGGCGTCGGTCTGGCTGATGTCGACCGGCAGCGCGCCGGCGCCACTGGTGGCGTCGATCAGCGTGAGCGCACCCTGCTCCTTGGCGCCTGCGATGCGTTTGATCGGTGCGGCAACGCCGGTGGAAGTCTCATTGTGGGCCCAGCAATAAGTGTCCACGTATTCCGTGAGCTCAGGCAGGCGATATGTTCCCGGCTCTCCTGCGAAAATCTCCGGCTCCTCAAGGAACGGTGCGGATTGCGCTGACTTGGCGAACTTCGAGCTGAATGAGCCGTACGTGCCGAATGCGGCCTTGCGGGTGATCAGCGAGGCGCAGGCGATATCCCAGAACGCGCTGGCTCCGCCGTTGCCCAGCACCACTTCGTAGCCATCGGGAATCTGGAAGAATTCGGACAGTCCTTCGCGGATTGAGCCGACCACCTGCTTGATGGGGGTCTGTCGATGGGAGGTTCCCAGAAGATTACGGGCTCCCTTATCGAGCGCTTGGATTTGCTCCGGGCGGATTTTGGTCGGCCCTGAGCCGAAACGTCCGTCTTCCGGAAGCACGTTGGAAGGAATGGTCACAGTGTTCGTCATGACAACCTAGGGTAGTCAGATGGTCGGATTGTGCGTGGTGATGACCGCTTTTCGGAACCATGACGTGGCGATGATGACTGCGATATCCCGGTGTCGGTGTAGCCTGAGCTTCCGTGACGGTTCTGTAACCACGCGGTCATAAGCCTGCTGTGGTTGAAGTAATCCGCAAGGAGTGTTGATATATGAGGCATGCGGCGCATAAAGCTGCCAAGGTTTCGAATGAGCGTTTCAGCGTTGCCAAGGCGCTGTTCACCTCGAGCCGCGGTTCCCACACCGCCAAGGCCGTCGTATGGTCCAGCTGGCAAATGGTGGGGGTGCCGGTTGTAGGTCTTGAGCCTGCGGTTGCCGAAAAGCTGAATGAAGTGGCTCCGATGAGCCGCCGCGCATGCGTGAAGCCGCTCG
>ENA-OPYV01000087-OPYV01000087.1-human-gut-metagenome-genome-assembly--contig:-NODE-87-length-28041-cov-2.206133_pt1 | contig 28041 bp, 42 predicted proteins | sample MGYA00242474_ERZ504485 | MGnify/ENA primary metagenome ERZ504485 (study PRJEB26092, sample SAMD00036263) | human gut metagenome | host: Homo sapiens | study: EMG produced TPA metagenomics assembly of...
TGCGCGCGCATATACAATATGAGACAGTATTCGACACTGTGGAAAGGCATTGCATGAGCTCCCCATCCTCCGTCATCCAAGCGACGGTGACATTGCGTGTGCACCGCTTCACCCCGCGTCCCGAACGGGAGCGCCGACATTCGTCAAGTCCGTTCGGCAGGCGCGGCGGCTCGCCGTTCGCGGATTCCGCACGCGCCGGCAGGCACGCGGCAAATCCTGGGTGCAGGAATACGAGTTGCTCGTGCGTCCTGAAGACACGTTGCTTGACTGTCTGCTCACCATCAAACGCGATATCGACCCGACACTGGCATTCCGCTATTCCTGCGGCCATGGCATGTGCGGTTCGGATGCCGTCGCCGTCAACGGCACACCCACGTTGCTGTGCACGGCACAAGTGCAGGATTGGGTGCAGCGGCTACCCAACATCTCCTACCCCGACGACGAGGGATTCCGCCGTACCGGCGATGTCGACGACGCAGACAACGCCAACGTATTCGAGGAGGATCTCGCACATCAGATCGACGAGGGGGGATCATCTGGGTGTCATCGAACTCGCCGCACTTCCCGGTTTCCCGGTCAAGCGCGATCTTGTCGCCGACATCGATTCGATGCTCGAACAGATTCGCCGTCTCAAACCCTACCTCATTCACCCATACAGGCTCCTCAAACGACGGTAAAGCATCATATTCCTGTTACGGTAGGATTGACGGTAGCCTGGCAGTTTCATGAAGACTGGGCACTGGAAACAGGACTGAACTATACATTGCTTTCTTCTGATATTCATTCCGGCTCTAAATCGTATGTGGAGGAAACGCAGAAATTGCATTATATAGGTATTCCGCTTAAACTGCATCGTTCCATCTGGAAAAATAACTGGCTTTCAGTGTATGCATCGGCTGGAGGAGTAATGGAAAAATGTGTATCTGGAAATTTGGAAACTGTGACAGTAACGAATGGAGGAAATCGTACGTCTGAAAATACTTCATTAGATGTAGATCCGCTTCAATGGTCTGTTACCGCAGCAGCCGGAGCACAGGTGAACTTTACTTCACGTTTTTGGTTTGTATCTGGAACCGGAATCGCGTATTACTTTGATGACCACAGTGGCGTGGAGACAATACGAAAGGAACATTCCGTTCAATTTTAATCTGCAGCTGGGTTTGCGCTTTAATGTGACCAAATAAGTTTTTATAGTTGATTTATGAGAAAAGATGCTTATCTTTGTTGAAAAGAATCTGATTAACTAAAATAAATCGATGGAAAAAATTATGGTAGCTACCTTCCTTGCTCTCTGCAAATTTTGCTGATTTGAAGAGTGACTTGGAAAAATAAATCAAAGTGAGGCAGACTGGTTGCATCTGGACATTATGGACGGGGTGTTTGTACCCAATATTTCTTTTGGTTTCCTGTATTAAAGTATGTGGCGGAACTAGTGAGAAGCCGCTGGATGTACATCTGATGATTGTACAGCCGGAGAAATTCATTCAGGAGGTGAAGAAGTTAGGAGCCATGATGATGAATGTGCACTATGAGGCATGCCCTCATTTGCATCGCGTCATTCAACAGATTAAGGAAGCGGGTATGAAGGCGGGGGTTACGCTGAATCCGGCTACACCGGTCTCCGTATTGGAGGATATTATCACAGAGGTAGATATGGTGTTGCTTATGAGTGTCAACCCGGGATTCGGTGGTCAGAAATTTATTCCTAATACATTTAAAAAGATTGAGCAACTTCGTGAAATGATAACCCGTAGTGGGGCTTCTGCTCTTATCGAAGTGGACGGAGGTGTCAATCCGGAAAATGCTCCTTTGCTGCAACGTGCCGGAGCAGATGTGCTGGTGGCCGGTAGTTCTGTTTTTAAGGCGCCGGATATGATAAAAGCTATTCAGGAGTTGAAATATGTGGAGTAAGTATTGGGAACCTTACATTCTTTGATAGCGTACCCTTTGTTCCGGTTGACTATTTGTCTGGCAACCGGAATTTTTTTATTCGACACGTGGTGGCCGGAAAATCTTTCATGGCAATATGGGGCTGCAATATGGCTGTTTTTTGCCGGTATTTGCGGAGGAGTATTCTGGCTTTCCCGTTGGCGGTGGAGATGGCTTTTCGGTGGAGTGGCTGGAATAACTTTTTTCTTGTGGGGAGGAATATCGGTACTTCATCAAAGGGAAACGGTGCAATATAGCTGGGATGGAGCCCCCGCTATATATAAAGGTATAGTGGAAAGTGTGCCGGAAGTCAGAGGGAAGACACTTCGGGCGGAAGTGCGTGTAGAAATGCAGCGGTTGTCGGGTGGCAAATGGAAAGGGTAGACCGGAATATCCTTTTGTCATGGATGCCGGACTCCCTGTCAAGTCCTTTAGCTTGTGGTGACAGTGTTTGTTTCTATGCAAAAGTTTCACGTCCTTTTTCTGAAAAGGAACTGACCGGATTTGATTATGGGGATTATCTTTTGCGAAAAGGTATTAGCGGAACGGCTTTGGCTTATGCTGGTAGCTGGCGTTGTACGGGAAAGCCTCATTCTTTGTCTTTCATGCAGCGGGCAAAGGTGTGTCAGCAAAAGGTGGTGGATGTGTATCAAAGTTGGGGACTGGAAGAGGATGTACGGGCTGTGGTGTCGGCATTGACAATCGGAGAGAAAAGTGAGTTGACTCCTGAATTGAAAGCGGTGTACAGCGCGGCAGGTGCCAGTCACGTACTGGCGTTGTCGGGATTGCATGTGGGGATTTTTTCATGTATTCTTTTGTGGTTGTTTTATCCGTTGACTTATCTGAAGCACGGGCGCAAAATGCTGGCTCTGCTGGTTGTCTGCTTGTTGTGGGGCTTTGCCTTTATTTCCGGATTAAGTTCGTCGGTGGTGCGTGCAGTGGTGATGTATAGTCTATACACCCTTGCCTCATTCTGTCTGGAAGAGCGTTTTTCGGGTATGCATTCCCTGGTATTGGCTGCTTTCCTGATGCTGGTGTATAATCCATTCTTCCTTTTTGACATAAGTTTTCAGTTGTCCTTTGCTGCCGTCTTTTCCATTCTGGCGTTTTTATCCCTTGTTCTCGCGTAGCTTATGTATCAAAAATCGTGTGCTGCGTTATATCTGGAATACCCTCAGTCTGTCTATGTCGGCTCAGCTAGGTACGCTGCCTTTCATTCTGTATTACTTTGGAAGTTTCCCGACCTATTTTCTGCTGGCTAATTTGATTGTAGTTATATTGGCTGGTGTAATACTGGTGCTGCGTTTGCTGCGTTATGCTTGGCTTCCGTCCCTATAGTGGGAAATACGGTGATTATCTTGTTGGAATGGGGTACTTTGATCTTGAATAAATCCATGCAGGGAGTACAGCAACTGGCCGGCTCTCAGATTACTTCCGTCTATTTATCATCTTCTCAAGCCTGTCTGCTGGCTGGAGTGATTATTTGCCTTTATCTTTGCTGGGCATCCGGAATACACCGCAAGGCTTCCGACTGGATTCGTTTATTGGTGGTTTGTAATCTGTTTGTAGCGGTGTCTTGTGTGGAATATGCAGGAGAAGCTCCGGAACAGTTGTATTTCTTCCGTTCGGAAGTCTACACCCGTAAGAAAGACTGTGTCTCCACCCATCGTTCTGAAACGGGGTTGTTATGTATTCGAAATATGCATATTGCCGTGTTGAATGATGCCCGCTGGAGAACGTATGAGGCTTCATCGCGTTTTCCTTTGGAGTATGCATATATATGTAGGGGATTTAAAGGAAGTCTTTCACAGTTAGACAAACTGTTTGCCATTCGGCAAGTAATTTTGGACAGCTCGCTGAATGATGCTTTCCGTGAAAAGCTTATAAGGGAATGTCAATTACTTAAAATTATCTTATACAGACCTTTCTGTTCAAGGTTCTTATTCCGTTGTGCTGTTAGTTTATAAAAATAAATTTGTACTTTTGCTCCTTTCAAAAGTGTAAGTTTAAGAAAAAGAATATGTTGTCAAAAGTAATTCTTCAGGCCCATATTGATAAAGTTGAGACCTATTTTGACCGGGCTGATAAAAGTGGTGATTGTGACCCATGTTTCTCCTGATGGAGATGCGCTGGGTTCTTCGTTGGGCTTGTATCATTTTTTTTGTCTGTACATGGCAAGACCGTGAATGTGATTGTACCTAATGCATTTCCAGACTTTTTGCGGTGGATGCCTGGAGCAAAAGATATTATTCGTTATGATAAATATGCTGAGTTTGCCGATAAGCTGATTGCTGAGGCAGATGTAATCTGTTGCCTTGATTTTAACGCATTGTCGCGTATTGACCGGATGGCAGATGCAGTAAGAGATGCACAGGGAAGAAAGGTGATGATTGACCACCATTTGAATCCGGAACCTTTTTGTCGGGTGACTATTTCACATCCGGAAATCTCTTCTACTTCGGAGTTAATCTTTAGATTGATATGCCGTCTGGGATGTTTTGATGACATTACTTTGGAAGGTGCAGAATGTATCTATACCGGAATGATGACGGATACGGGAGGCTTTACTTATAACTCCAATAACCGTGAGATTTATTTCATTATCAGTGAACTGCTGTCTAAAGGCATTGATAAGGATGACATCTATCGTAAGGTGTTCAATACGTATTCAGAAGGACGTCTTCGCCTGATGGGGTATGTGCTTTATGAGAAAATGCAAGGTATATCCTCAGTTCCGTGCTGCTTTAATCTGTCTTTCAAAGGAAGAACAGGGTAAATTCCGTTATGTAAAAGGAGATACGGAAGGCTTTGTAAACATTCCTCTCCAGATGAAGGGAATTTGCTTTTCGGTATTCTTGCGTGAAGATACCGAGAAGGATATGATTAAGGTTTCGCTTCGTTCGGTAGGAGCATTCCCTTGTAATCAGGTAGCCGCTGAATTCTTCAATGGAGGTGGGCATTTGAATGCTTCCGGTGGAGAGTTTTACGATACGATGGATGAGGCTGTAGACTTGTTTAAGCAGGCTTTGGTGAAATATGAGAGCTTGTTATTGAAAAATTAGTGAGAAATTTTTATTCTTGAACAATATTAGACATAATTGGACAAAATAGGAAGGATGTTTTTGAGACATTTTACTACATTTGCCCGTGTAAACATGCTTATTAAGATGAAAAAGAACTATTTGTTGTGGGCTGTAACTGCCTGATAATGTTGGCGCTGCAGAGTTGTAATAACGGAAAGACCTACGCTGAAATGAAGGAAGAGGAGGCAGATGCTATTAATAAGTACATTTTGGAAAATGATATAAAGGTGATTTCTGAAGCAGATTTTGCTGCGCAGGATTCTACTACGAAGAAAATGAATATGTGCTGCTGGATGAAAGCGGAGTGTATATGCATGTAGACAATCGTGGGTCTGGTAAGGAGGTGCTGGGTGATGGTACCTATGATATATTAGCTCGTTTTGTTGAAGTGGCACTTCAGACACGGAGTGATTTAGGAATTACGGCCGGAGACACATTGCTGGCTAATTTTCATGTATCTAATCCTTCGTATATGATTAATGAAGAGATTTTTAGATTAACAATTAGCGGTGAATCTTATTCTGCTTCGTTTACTCGTAATGATTCTTATAGCATGTATGGCATGTATGGGACGCAATCTGTGCCTTCTGGTTGGTTGATACCATTTCGCTATCTGACACCAGGGCGAACAACTGATTCTGAAAAAATAGCACGTGTGAAACTGATTGTGCCGCATAGTCAGGGTACTTCTTCGGCTACGCAGTCTGTGTATCCATGTTTTTATGAATTAACTTATAATATGAAATAGAACAACCTAAAAACCTAAATAATTAAACCTTTATTTATGACACTTATTAAATCTATTTCCGGTATTCGTGGCACTATAGGCGGCCATGCCGGCGAAGGATTGAATCCTTTGGACATCGTGAAATTCACTTCAGCGTATGCTACATTGATTCGTAAGACTACGACCAATAAATCAAATAAGATTGTAGTGGGCCGTGATGCACGTATCTCTGGTGAATGGTGAAAAATGTGGTTTGCGGAACGTTGATGGGAATGGGATTCGATGTAGTAAATATCGGGTTGGCTTCTACTCCGACTACAGAACTTGCTGTAACTATGGAAGGAGCATGCGGTGGTATTATTTTGACTGCCAGCCATAATCCGAGACAATGGAATGCATTGAAGTTGTTGAATGAACATGGTGAATTTCTGAATGCGGCAGAAGGTAATGAGGTATTGCGTATTGCTGCTGCAGAAGAATTTGAATTTGCAGACATCGAACATATCGGTAAGTACCGTGAAGACAATACATACAACCAGAAACATATTGACAGCGTGTTGGCGTTGAAACTGGTAGACGTAGAAGCTATCCGTAAGGCTAATTTCCGTGTAGCAATTTGATTGCGTAAACTCTGTTGGTGGTGTGGTATTGCCTCAGTTGTTGGAGCAGTTGGGCGTACAGCATGTGGAAAAAATTGTATTGCGAACCGACTGGCGACTTCCAGCATAATCCGGAACCTTTGGAAAAAGAACTTGGGTGACATCATGGGCCTGATGAAGAAAGGAACTTGTGATGTAGCCTTTGTGGTAGACCCTGACGTAGACCGTCTGGCTATTATCTGTGAGAACGGAGCTATGTATGGCGAAGAATATACACTGGTTACAGTAGCAGATTATGTATTGAAGCATACTCCGGGCAATACAGTTTCTAACCTGAGTTCAACTCGTGCACTGCGTGATGTAACTCGTAAATACGGTATGGAATACAATGCTTCTGCAGTGGGTGAAGTAAATGTGGTAACCAAGATGAAAGCTACTAATGCGGTTATCGGTGGTGAAGGTAATGGTGGAGTGATTTATCCGGAATCTCACTACGGACGTGATGCATTGGTAGGTATTGCTTTGTTCTTGAGTCATCTGGCACACGAAGGAAAGAAGGTGAGCGAATTGCGTGCGACTTATCCTAACTATTTCATTGCGAAGAATCGTATCGACCTGACTCCGGAAACAGATGTAGATGCCATCTTGGCGAAGGTAAAAGAACTTTACAAGAATGAAGAAATCAATGACATCGACGGTGTGAAGATTGATTTCCCTGATAAGTGGGTTCACCTGCGTAAGAGTAACACAGAACCGATTATTCGTGTGTATTCAGAAGCTTCTACAATGGAAGCTGCTGATGAAATCGGTAAGCAGATTATGGACATTGTATACAGTCTGGCTAAATAAGAAGAGCGTTAGCACATTCTTTTGAAAATAAAATGAATTCCGGAATGAAATAAAGCGGTTAGCTGGTTTTCATTCCGGATTTTTTGTGATGTGTGATAGAGAAAATGTGTGTAGGGGTTATTCCTTTTCTGATTTTTCTGAAGAAATGAAGTCTAATTCTGAATGTAATGCCGACTCTTTTTGTGGTGAAACAATAGGGGACGAGTTTTCTTCTGACGAGAAACCAGCATGGAATAATGCGTAAAAGAAGGGCAGAATAACTTTTTGAGTTTCCATAATGCGTTGTTTTTAGGGGTTTGTAATGAAAACGCCAAAATGTGAATATCCCCCTATTGGGGAACGTGTTAAATAAGTACTAATCGTCTACCCATAGCAGGTCGCTCATGATTCCATCAGAAATAAATATCCCTTTTTCTGTGAGCTTCATGACGTGATTGTCGAGTGTCAGGAATCCTTGTTTCAGATGGGGAGAAGCCATGCGCATGCAGTAATCGAATAAGGTTTCTCCAAATGTTTCTTTCAGTATATGGGTGGGGATGCCGTAAGCAGTGCGCAGGCGGGTAATGATAAAGTCATTATAGCGCGTATACAAATCAAGCTCTTCCTTTTTCTGATAAGGTGTTCCTTCTTGAATACCTTGTATATACTGAGGAAGAGAAGCTACGTTCCATTGTCTGGAAGTCCCGTCGTACGAATGGCAGAAGGACGCAGCCCAGGTATTTTTTGCCTGTCCAGTAACTGGAGTTGTGGCGTGAATGAAATCCCGGGCGGCAGAAAATTGGATATTTCATAATGTTCATATCCGTTGCTCTTGAGGGTATGTATCAACTCCTTGAATAAGGAAACACTTAAATCTTCATCCGTTTCTTCCACTTGATGTGCTTCTTTCAAGTTCCATAAAGGAGTACCTTCTTCATAAATCAGGTGATAGGCTGAAATATGCTCCGGACGCATCTGAAGGGCTGTTTGAAGGTCTTTTTTGCCAGTCTTTCTAATGTTTCTCCGGGCAGCCCGTACATCAAATCGATACTGATATTCTGAAAACCAGCTTCTCGGCAATGTTGGTATGCTTGTTGAGCCTGAGCAGCCGTGTGCCGGCGGTGAAGCAGACGAAGAGTATCTTCCTTGAAGGTTTGTATACCCATGCTTAACCGGTTAAACGGGAGGGTACGCAGCATGGCTATGTATTGAGGTGTCAGGTCGTCGGGATTTGCTTCAATCGTAATTTCGGCTTTGGGTTTATGGTATATATCTTATAGATGGTTTCGAAAAGTTGGATGAAATCTTTTTCTTCTAATTGTGAAGGCGTACCTCCACCAAAGTAGATGGTGTCAATAATTTCTCCATCCAGATAGTCTTTCCGCAGCTCAAGTTCTTTGGATAGAGCCTGTACGTATGTGCTTTTTTTATCATTTTCTGTCGTAGAAAAGAAGTCACAGTAAATGCAACGTCGTTTGCAAAAAGGGATATGAAGATAGATGCCAGCCATAATTAATCTACTGTAAGAAGTTGTTTTTACGGGTGTAAAGATACGGATAATTTATGGGAGGAAAGAAGGAATGCAGATTTTGTATGTCTGAAAACATAGTTTAGTAACACGAAACTTTTTATTGTTTTTCTGAATTATAATCTCTAATTTGCGCTTCGTTAAAAAATAAGAGATATGAAAGACATATCCTTTCGTTACTAAACTAAATCTTGAAATACCATGAAAGTATATCAGACAAACGAAATCAAGAACATTGCCCTTCTCGGTAATGATGGCTCAGGTAAAACCACTCTCACAGAAGCTTTGCTCTATGAGAGTGGTATTATAAACGTCGCGGAAGAATTACTGCCAAGAATACGGTGAGTGATTATTTCCCGGTAGAGCAGGAATACGGATATTCGGTATTTTCTACTGTGTATCATGTAGAATGGAACGGAAAGAAGTTGAATATTATCGACTGTCCGGGAAGTGATGACTTCGTGGGAGCTGCCATTACCGCATTGAATGTGACTGATACAGCCATCTTGTTATTGAACGGGCAATATGGTCCGGAAGTGGGTACACAGAATCACTTCCGTTATACTGAAAACTGGGTAAGCCGGTGATTTTCCTGGTAAACCAGTTGGATAGTGAAAAATGCGATTTTGACCATGTGCTTGAACAGTTGAAAGAAAATTATGGTTCTAAAGTTGTTCCGGTTCAGTATCCGCTCAGTACAGGACCCGACTTCAATTCGTTGATTGATGTACTTTTAATGAAGAAATATTCTTGGGGACCGGACGGCGGTGCTCCAACTATTGAAGACATTCCGGCAGAAGAAATGGAAAAAGCGCAGGAATGGCATAAGACGCTGGTGGAAGCTGCGGCTGAACACGACGAAAAGTCTGATGGAGAAATTCTTTGAATCTGAATCGCTGACAGAAGATGAAATGCGTGAAGGTATTCGTAAGGGTTTGGCTGCCAGAGGTATGTTCCCGGTATTCTGCGTATGTGCAGGTAAAGACATGGGCGTGCGCCGCTTGATGGAATTCTTGGGTAATGTGGTACCGTTCGTGGATGAAAATGCCGGTAGTTCACAATACACGTGGTGTTCCTGTTCCTCCCGATCCGAATGGTCCTACTTCACTTTACTTCTTTTAAGACAGCTGTGGAACCTCATATCGGAGATGTACAGTACTTTAAAGTAATGAGTGGTGTGGTGCATGAGGCGATGATTTGAGCAACGCAGACAGAGGTTCGAAAAGAACGTATGGCACAGCTTTATGTATGTGCAGGTGCCAACCGTGAAAAAGTAGACGAACTGCGTGCGGGAGATATTGGCTGTACAGTAAAATTGAAAGATGTGAAGACGGGCAATACCTTGAATGGCAAGGATTGTGAGAACCGATTCAATTTCATTAAATATCCGAATCCGAAGTATACGAGAGCTATCAAGCCGGTAAATGAAGCCGACACAGAAAAGATGATGGCTGTGTTGAACCGTATGCGTGAAGAAGACCCGACTTGGATTGTAGAACAGTCTAAGGAATTGCGTCAGATTCTGGTACACGGTCAGGGAGAATTCCATCTGCGTACATTGAAATGGCGTCTGGAAAACAACGAAAAGTTGCAGATTCAGTTCTATGAACCTAAGATTCCATATCGTGAAACAATTACTAAGTCGGCTCGTGCAGACTATCGTCATAAGAAACAGTCGGGTGGTGCCGGACAGTTTGGTGAAGTTCACTTGATTGTAGAACCTTATTATGAGGGTATGCCTGCTCCGGAAGTCTACAAGTTCAACGGTCAGGAGTATAAGATGAACGTGAAGGGTACGGAAGTAATCGACTTGGAATGGGGTGGTAAGCTCGTATTTGTCAACAGTGTGGTTGGTGGAGCAATTGATGCCCGTTTCATGCCGGCTATTTTGAAAGGTATCATGAGTCGTATGGAACAAGGACCGCTGACTGGTTCATACGCACGTGATGTACGTGTTATTGTGTACGACGGTAAGATGCACCCGGTAGATTCAAATGAAATTTCCTTCATGCTGGCTGGTCGCCATGCGTTTAGTGAAGCATTTAAGAATGCAGGTCCGAAGATTTTGGAACCGATTTATGATGTGGAAGTATTTGTTCCGAGCGACAAGTTGGGTGACGTGATGAGTGACATGCAAGGTCGTCGCGGTATGATTATGGGTATGACCAGTGAAAAGGGATATGAAAAGTTGAGTGCTAAAGTTCCATTGAAAGAAATGTCGAACTATTCTACTTCTTTGAGCTCATTGACCGGAGGTCGTGCTTCATTCATTATGAAATTTGCCAGCTATGAACTGGTTCCGACGGATGTACAAACCAAGCTGATGAAGGAATTTGAAGAGCAAGAAAAGGACGAAGCATAATATTAGTTGTGATTTTTATAGATAAAAAAGCCGTGTTTCTTAAAAAGCACGGCTTTTTTTGTTTAACTTAGCTTAAACAAAACCCTCTATTTATTTGTTATTAATCTAAAATTCTATTATTTTTGTAATGTATAGCTGCTTGAAATAATAGATAGTGTAGATTTTATAAGGTAAAATTTGATTTATGGTTAATATACGACAAAATCTTATTTAAAGCTTGTTAATCTGTTAGCGTCGTATTTGTCAGGTTGTTAAATTTGTCCGTATGAAAAAAATCGACTATTTGGATATTAGGAGTTGTAATGGGACTGTCTTTCTTGAGCTTGCTCTATTTGCAGGTAAGCTATATTGAGGAGATGGTCAAAATGCGGCGTAGTCAGTTTGAAGAGAATGTAAACCGCAGTTTGGGAAAGGCTGTGCATAACCTGGAACTGGTTGAAACGAAAAAATATCTGGAGAAAGATGTGGCAGCGCAGGAACGTGCGGCACTGTTGTCCAGACAATACCAGGAAAAGAATGATGCAGGCGAGAATGTGGTAGAACATCATCAGTATACGATTACCGCACCTGACGGTTCTACTTACTCTACTTTTGAGTTGAAGACCATTATGAATCGGCCGTCGAATGTGCCTAAGGTGGTTATATCTACGGGAAGAACTATTCCACAAACATCGCGTGCATTGCAGGAGATTCTGAAAGAACGTTATGTGTATCAGCGTGCATTGCTGGATGAGGTGGTGTATAATATTCTTTATACGGCAAGTGACAAGCCTCTGAAAGAAAGAGTCAATTTTAAAACAGCTTGACCACTTCCTGAAAACAGAACTGTTTTAATAATGGCATCGATATTCCTTATCATTTTTCGGTGACAGACCGGGATGGGAAAGAGGTGTACCGTTGTTCAGATTATGTGCATGACGATGAAAAATCTATTCTCGTTTGCTCTTTGAAAAAGATCCTCCTGCCAAGATGGGTTTTGTGAATATTTTCTTCCCCACACTGGATAATTACATATTCAGTTCAGTGAAGTTTATGATTCCATCCATCATCTTTACGGTGGTGTTGTTGATTACGTTTATTTTCACGATTTACATTATTTTCCGTCAGAAACGCTTGACTGAAATTAAGAATGATTTCATCAACAACATGACGCATGAGTTTAAGACTCCGATTTCTACCATATCGTTGGCTGCCCAAATGTTGAATGATCCGGCAGTGGGTAAATCGCCTGTGATGTTTAAGCATATATCAGGAGTTATCAATGACGAAACGAAGCGTTTGCGTTTTCAGGTAGAAAAGGTGTTGCAGATGTCTATGTTTGAACGACAGAGTGTGACACTTAAGAAAAAGGAAATTGACGCACATGAGTTGATTAATGGAGTGGTGAATACCTTCCGTTTGAAAGTAGAGAAAAACAATGGTACGCTGGAGGCAGAATTGAATGCGCAGGATCCGGTGATTTTTGTGGATGAAATGCATTTCACCAATGTGGTATTCAACTTGCTGGATAATGCAGTGAAATATAAGAGTCCGGATCGTGATATTGCCTTGAAAATCCGTACATGGAATGAAAACGGAAAGCTGTGTATTTCAGTGGAAGATAACGGCCTTGGAATTAAGAAAGAGAATTTGAAAAAATATTCGATAAGTTCTATCGGGTTCATACTGGAAACTTGCATGATGTGAAAGGTTTTGGACTTGGGTTGGCTTATGTAAAGAAAATAATCGCAGACCATAAAGGCTCTATCCGGGCGGAAAGCGAATTGAATGTAGGAACAAAATTTTATAATTACTATACCATTATTTAAAGAAGAATAAGATATGGACGACAAATTGCGTATTTTGCTGTGCGAAGATGATGAGAATCTTGGCATGCTTTTGAGAGAATATTTACAGGCAAAAGGTTACAATGCAGATCTTTTTCCAGATGGAGAAGTTGGATTCAAGGCTTTTCTGAAGAGTAAGTATGATTTGGTGGTAACAGACGTAATGATGCCAAGAAAAGATGGTTTTACTTTGGCACAGGAAATCCGTCAGGCAAATGCGGAAGTTCCTATTATTTTCTTGACAGCTAAAACACTGAAAGAAGATATTCTGGAAGGATTCAAGATTGGTGCGGACGATTATATCACAAAGCCTTTCAGTATGGAAGAGCTTACATTCCGTATTGAAGCTATTTTGCGTCGTGTACGTGGAAAACGTAACCGTGAAAGTACAGTGTACAAGATTGGTCGTTTTTACTTTTGATACTCAGAAACAGATTCTGTCAATTGGTGACAAGCAGACTAAGTTGACTACAAAAGAATCTGAATTGCTGGGCTTGCTTTGTGCACATGCAAATGAAATTCTTCAGAGAGACTTTGCATTGAAAACTATCTGGATTGACGACAATTATTTCAATGCAAGAAGCATGGATGTGTATATCACAAAATTGCGTAAGCATCTGAAAGAAGACGATTCAATTGAGATTATCAATATTCACGGAAAGGGATATAAATTGATTACTCCGGAAGGTGAATAAAGACTTTTCGGAAGTGAGCAATAAAAAAGCCTGAATGTTTAATTCAGGCTTTTTTATTGCTGTTGATTGAAAATCAATCTGTAATTCTTTTTGTTCAGGATGATATATGAAATCAATCCGGCAACAACGAGCAACAAAGAAACTCCCAATACTGCGTTGTTGTTCACATTACCTGTTGCATAGCTTGCAATGAGAATCACAGCACCGATGATAACCAATATCACTCCTAAATTCTGTAATAAGCTTTTCATGTGTGTCTTCTTTTTTATGGTTTATTTATTCATGGTTACAAATTAAGCATAATTCTTTTATCCAAAAATTATTTCGTGAAAAAAACGGAAATTTGAGCATATATATAAGCCGTTTTATAAAAGCTTGACAAATGAAATGATTTTTATGCTTCTTGCTGAGGGTAACAAGTCTGAATCATTCCGCTTTTTTAGTCTTTTGTGTTGGTAAATATTTTCCGAAGTACTTCCTGGCTGATTCTTAATTCCTCTAATGTAAGTCCGTGTAAGGCTTCTTTTAGTGTCTTGTTGGCGATGAAACGCGCTTTTTCTTCTAATTTTTTCCATTTTCTGTCAGGTGAATTTTGTTGGTCCGACGGTCTTTTTTGTCGGGCACTCGTATAACCAGATGTTGTCTTTCCATGTTGTCAATCAGTCGGGTCATGCTGGGCTTATCTTTAAAAGTGGCATTGCACAACTCCTGCTGGGTAACTCCATCCTTTTCCCAAAGGTAGAGTAGTACGGTCCATTGCTCCGGTGTAATTTCCATGTCATTTAATCGGAAATTCCGGCTCAGCTTTCTGTTAATGGCAGCCGATACTTTTCCATTTAGAATGGCAAATATCAGTTGAATGTCAAAATTGAATTGTTCTATCATGTAATTATTGTTTAAACAACTTTGCAAATATACGACATTTCACCTATATATAAAGTAGAGAAAAGAGAGTTTGGAAGATAAATATCTCTTTTTTAAGAATCTTATTGCATAAATATATGGGAAGTCTTGGTTTCTTAATTGAAAAGTCGTACCTTTGCCGCGCAAATAAAAAATCATTATTAATTAATTTTAATTAACGAATAGTATGAATCAATACGAAACCGTTTTCATTTTTAACTCCCCGTTTTATCTGATGTTCAGATGAAGGAAGCGTAGAGAAGTTCAAAGCTATCCTTACTCAGGAAGGTGCGGAGATCATCAATGAAGAAAACTGGGGATTGAAAAAATTGGCTTACCCAATTCAGAAAAAATCTACAGGATTCTATCAACTGATTGAATTCAAAGCAGAACCGTCTGTAATCGAGAAGCTGGAAGTTAACTACCGTCGTGACGAACGTGTAATCCGTTTCTTGACTTTCAAGATGGATAAGTACGCTGCAGAATACGCTGCTAAGAGAAGAAATGTAAAATCAACTAAAAAGGAGGAAAACTAATCATGGCACAGCAACAATCAGAAATCAGATATTTAACTCCGCCTTCAGTAGACGTTAAGAAGAAAAAAATACTGTCGTTTCAAAAAGAGCGGTATTAAGTACATCGACTACAAAGATCCTGAATTCTTGAAGAAATTCTTGAACGAACAGGGTAAAATCCTTCCGCGCCGTATTACAGGTACTTCATTGAAGTTCCAGCGTCGTATTGCGCAGGCTGTTAAGAGAGCTCGTCACTTGGCTTTGCTGCCTTTCGTAACTGATATGATGAAATAATAAAGGAGGAATAAGAATATGGAACTGATTTTGAAAGAAGACGTAGTTAACTTGGGCTACAAGAATGATATTGTAACCGTTAAGTCTGGTTATGGTCGTAACTATCTTATTCCGACAGGTAAAGCTGTGATTGCTTCTCCGGCTGCAAAGAAAATGTTGGCTGAAGAACTGAAACAGCGTGCTCACAAATTGGAGAAGATTAAGAAAGATGCTGAAGCTGTTGCAGAAACATTGAAGGGTGTTTCTTTGACTATCGCTACAAAGGTAAGTGCAACAGGTGTTATCTATGGTTCAGTAGGTAATATTCAGATTGCTGATGAACTGGCTAAGTTGGGTCACAACATCGATCGTAAGATTATCGTTGTTAAAGACAACGTAAAAGAAGTTGGACACTACAAAGCTGTGGTTAAACTTCACAAGGAAGTTTCTGTAGAAATTCCTTTCGAAGTAGTTGCAGAAGAAGCTTAATTTGTATCTGTAAATACTTTAATAAATCCCCCGAATGGACAACGGTCTGTTCGGGGTTTTTTATTTTCATTTGGAGTTGGGGAATTTGATAAGAAGTCGAGTGTGGATTTGAGTTTTCTTCTCTTCTGGTTTGTAAGGGGCAAGATGTGAATGAAGTATGAGAAAAATGAGGTAGAGAATGTATGTATTCTATTGTTTAAATAAGAATTAGGTGTAGAGATAAAATATGTTTGTATGGGGGTGGACAGGATGAAAAGATAACTGGTCGTATTAGTATGGTTAGCGAAAGGGCATAAAAAAAAGTCTGTAGGCTGAGCTTACAGACTTTCAATTCTCTCTGATGTTCGAGATTATTCAGCTACTACTGCTGAGTCAGCGCTAACTGCAGCTGAATCGCAAACTACTGCTGCTGAATCAACAACCGGAGCTGCTTCTTCAACTACTGCTACTGAATCTGAATTCAGATGCAACTTCACTGTTAGCTGCTTTGTTTCCGCAAGAAGCGAAAGAAACTGCAGCAAATGCTACGAACAAAAATACTAATTTTTTCATTTTCTTTGCTTTTTAAATCTGTAATACTTATGTTGTTTTCTTAAAACGCTGCAAAGATATAGACTTTTTCAATACGTTGTTCTCTTTTTAGCCACTTTTTTCAAAAAAAATATGTTTTTATAACCTATTTGCTTGAATTAGAATATGTTGACAAACAATAAATTTTTTTCTTCGTATTTTGAGAAATTTTCTTAAAAGATGAAGAAATATGTGTAGAAGCAGTGAATAGAGGTTGCAAATTCAGAAACTCGTTTCAGGAATCGTGAATAATGTGTACCTTTGCAGACTTCTAAAATTGTAAAGAGATATGATTGATACAACTATTTTTCAGGATAAAGTAGCTGTTTATTATACGTTGGGCTGTAAGCTTAATTTTGCAGAGACCTCTTCTATTGGAAAACATTAAAGGAAGCGGGAGTTCGAACAGCCAGAAAAGGTGAAAAAGCAGATATTTGTGTGATTAATACCTGTTCGGTGACAGAAATGGCAGACAAGAAATGTCGGCAAGCCATTCATCGTCTTTCTCGTCAGCATCCTGATGCTTTTATTGTGGTAACCGGCTGTTATGCCCAGTTGAAACCTGGACAGGTGGCTGACATAGAAGGAGTGGATTTGGTATTAGGAGCAGAACAGAAGGGTGAGTTGATGAATTATTTGGGCAACTTGCAGAAACATACGCATGGAGAGGCTGTAGTTACCGCTACCAAAGACATTCGTACTTTTTCTCCTTCCTGTTCCCGTGGGGATCGTACCCGTTATTTTCTGAAGGTACAGGATGGATGTGATTATTTCTGCTCTTACTGTACCATTCCGTTTGCACGAGGAAGAAGCCGTAATGGAAAGATAGAAGATTTGGTGGCACAAGCTCGCCAGGCAGCTGCCGAAGGAGGAAAAGAAATTGTGCTGACCGGAGTGAATATCGGTGATTTTGGAAAGTCAACGGGTGAAACCTTTTTGATTTAGTAAAGGCTTTGGATGAAGTGGAAGGTATTGAGCGTTACCGTATTTCTTCTATTGAGCCCAATCTTCTGACGGATGAAATCATTGAATATGTAGCTCAATCCCGTCGTTTTTATGCCTCATTTCCATATTCCTTTGCAGTCCGGGTGCGATGAGGTGCTGAAGTTGATGCGCCGTCGTTATGATACGGCTTTGTTTGCAGCCAAGATTGCAAAGATAAAGTCTCTGATGCCCGATGCTTTTATTGGGGTAGATGTCATCGTGGGTACTCGCGGAGAGACTCCTGAATATTTTGAAAAAGCTTATGAGTTTATTAAGGGGTTGGATGTAACTCAGTTGCATGTGTTCAGTTACTCAGAACGTCCGGGAACTCAGGCCTTGAAAATTGATTATGTGGTTCCTGCTCAGGAAAAGCATGCCAGAAGCCAGCGTTTACTGGAGCTTTCAGATGAAAAGACGAAAGCTTTCTATGCCCGTCATATTGGTGCAGAAGCAGAAGTGCTGATGGAGAAATCTAAAGCAGGTACACCCATGCACGGTTTTACGAAAAACTACATTCGAGTGGAACTGGCGCACGATGAAAAACTGGATAATCATCTGGTAAAAGTGCGTTTGGGTGATTTTAATGAAGACGGAACGTCGCTTAAAGGAACTATTTTATGATAAAGACAGCTGTAGTCATCTTAAACTGGAATGGGGAAGCCATGCTTCGCCAGTTCTTGCCCTCAGTGATTGCTTGTTCGCGTTTGGAGGGAACGGAAATTTATGTAGCCGACAATGCTTCCACGGATGCTTCGTGTGAGGTGGTAGAAAAAGAATTTCCTTCTGTCCACCTGATACGCCTGGACAAGAATTATGGTTTTGCCGATGGCTACAACTATGCTTTGCAGAAAATAGACGCGGAATACGCTGTCCTGCTCAACAGTGATGTAGAGGTGATAGAAGGATGGCTTCAGCCAATGGTTGATTATTTGGATATTCATCCGGAGGCTGTGGCCTGTCAGCCGAAAATCCGTGCGTATCGTCACCGGAACCTGTTTGAATATGCTGGGGCAAGTGGAGGCTTTATTGACCGTTATGGTTATCCTTTCTGCCGTGGACGCGTTTTTGAGAGTGTAGAGGAAGACAAAGGGCAGTATGACGAGGTGATTCCTGTGTTCTGGGCTACGGGGGCAGCTTTGATGATTCGTCTGGACGTATATCGGAATGTGGGTGGACTGGACGGACGTTTCTTTGCACACATGGAAGAAATAGACTTGTGCTGGCGTTTACGCAGTCGAGGCTATCAGCTTGTCTGCATTCCTTCGAGTACGGTATATCATGTGGGAGGAGCTACCTTGAAAAAGGAAAATCCCCGTAAAACGTTCCTGAATTTCCGAAACAATCTGCTGATGCTGTATAAGAACCTGCCGGAAGAGGAATTGAAGCCTGTGATGCGTGTCCGTACTTTCCTGGATTATTGTGCTGCTGTAGTCTGGGTTTGAAAGGAGATTTTGCCAATGCCAAAGCTGTATGGAGTGCCCGTCGGGAGTTCTTCCGGATTCGCAGCCAGTTTACTGCCGACCGTCAGCAAAACCTGGTCCATACAGTATTGAAAACCATTCCCGAACGCTATTCTTTCAGTCTGGTGTGGCAGGCAAAAGTAAAGGGCCGAAAAAACTTTTCAGCCCTTTCACATTAAAGTTTCTTGAGTTCCTGATATAAACGTTGCACCGGAAGTCCCATGACATTGAAATAGGAGCCTTCCAGTCGGGAAACTCCCACAAAGCCAATCCATTCTTGTACTCCGTATGCCCCCGCTTTGTCTAGTGGCCTGAATTTCTCTACATAAAATTCAATTTCATCCTCTGTCAGTACGTCGAATGTGACTTGAGTAGTAGCGGAGAACGTTCGTTGCAGGCCACGGGTCATCAGGCATACTCCGGTAATTACCTGGTGTGTCTTGCCGGAAAGTTCCCGTAACATTTCTTTGGCTTCTTCCAGTGTTTGGGGTTTTCCCAATACCTTTTCGTTGATGCACACCACGGTATCGGCTGTAATGATTAACTCATCTTCCGCCATGGAATTACGATAAGCTTCCGCTTTTTCACGTGAGATGTACATTGGAATTTCTTCCCCTTTCAACGTGTCAGGATAGCTTTCATCTATATCTGGAAGTACCCTGACCGTATATTCTAAATTCAGTCCGCTCAGCAATTCCCTTCGTCTGGGAGAATTGGAGGCAAGTACGATTTTTATAATGCTGTATGTTTTCTAACGGTTTCATCTCTTCCCTACTTATTGGTTACCAGCCAAAGGCAGCCTGCCCGGCCATCCATTTTCCCTGTGCTTTTAAACCTGTTCAATGCGTCGCGTCCGCAGCCATATCCTCCCTGTCGGTGAGAAATGTATTTGCTGATGGCTTTGATTTCAGGTGCCGCATCTGCCGGACAACAGGGGAGTCCCACCAACTGCATTACTTCATAATCGGGTATATCGTCTCCCATGTAAAGCACTTCTTCCGGTTTCAGGTTATATTTTTCTAACAGTTCCTTGTATTCACGGGTTTTTACGGCAGCACCTAAGTACACATCCTTTATACCCAGCCTTCGTAGCGTTTCCGAACGGCTTCCGTCTTTCCCCCTGTGATAATGGCCACATGCAGTCCGCATTTCACAGCCAGCTGCAACGCATAGCCGTCTTTGATATTGACAGAACGCATGGGTTCTCCGTCGGGGTGCAAAAAGATTGTTTCGGCGCTCAGTACTCCGTCTACATCGAAAAACAGCGCTTTTTATTTGAGTCAAATCGTAATTTTATCATATCTGAAAAAATTAAATGGTCAATGATTGGTTGTTTCATATAAATGAATGTGTTCGCTCAGTAACCGATAGATTTCTGCCAGCTTAGGCTCTTCTTCCAGCATATTCAGGTGGCGGTTAATCACATTTTCATCGTAACGTCTTGCCGGACCGGTTTGTGCTTCCACCGGAGATAATTCGTGTACCTTTCGGGCGGTTTCATCTATCAGTGGCAGCATAGATTCGAAAGGAAGTTGGTGTGCCTGAAGCAAATGCTGGCAAATGGCGTACATGTGATTGCTGAAGTTACAGGCAAAGACAGCTGCTATGTGCAGGTATTTTCGTTGTTCCGTACTGGCTTCGTACACTTTCGGACTAAGGCTTCCGGCTATTTCCTGAAGAAGGGATAAGTTCTCCGGCGAATTGGCTTCGAGGAAGAACGGTACTTCTTCAAAATTAACTTCCCGTTGTTTGCTGAAAGTCTGCATGGGGTAAGCCACTCCGTAATTTTTGAATTTTCCCTTCCATACTTCCATCGGCATACTTCCGGCAGTGTGCAGGTACAGAGCATCCGGATTACAATGGGCAAGTTGTGAAATGACTGTTTCCAAAACGGCATCTTTCACAGATACGATGTACAAATCGGCATGTTCGTCTATCTGTTCCAGGCAGGTGGTCCACGCACATCCTAATGTCTGTGCCAAAGCTTGTGCCGATTCCTGTGTCCGGCTGTAAATTTGTGACAAGTGGAATCCCTTTTGCTGCAGAGCCTGAGCCAGATGAGTAGCTACATTGCCTGCTCCTATGCATACAATGGAAAAATCTTTTTTATTCATCATCCGCGTGAAGATAAGAAGTAAAGTAAAACTCCGATGACCAGCAAGGTGGCGGGAAGGAGGAAAGTCGACATCTGTCCCAGCAGAGAGATGACCAGTCCGATATTCTGAATCAGCCAGATACCTAATAAAATGAGTCCGACTGATTTGTCACTTTTGAACCACAGAAAATAATGGCTGCATACAGCAACGTCGTATCTTTTTGCATCACCCATGGCAGTCCGAGGTGACCGAATCCTATCCATTTGTCTATCAGGTAGAGCAGTCCTGTCAGTACAAGAAAAACGGCTGTAGCCCGATAGGTATCTTTGTGTTTGCCCGATGCTGCTGCCATTATTTTCCTCCGAATTTATTGATATGTACCTTTTCCCATTGCAGGTGTGACTCATCAAAAGGCTTGCGTTCCATCCCCTTGTGTCCTATAGCGATGACGGACAGCACTTGCAACTGTAAAGGAAGGTCCAACAGTTCATGGATATATTCGTTGGCCGGTGTGCCGTTGGCGGTAAATCTTTCTCTTACCTGTACCCAGCAGCTTCCCAGTCCCAAATCTTCTGCCTGAAGCTGAATCATGATTGACGCAATGGAAGCATCTTCAATCCACACATCGCTGGCGAGCGGGTCGGCAGTCACTACAATAGCCAGTGCAGCATCTTTTACGAATGCCGCTCCCGATTCTTTACAGAAAGATAACTTTTCCAGTGTGTCCTTGTCGTCTACGACGATGAACTGCCAGCAATTGGAGCGTTTGGAAGACGGAGCCATCAGGGCCGCCTTCAGTAATGTGAGCACCTGATCCTGTGTCAGTTCCTCATCTGTAAACTTTCGCATGCTTCGCCGGTTTCTGATTAAATCACTGAAGTTTTCCATAAAAAATTTCGTTTGTTTGGACAAATATAAGGCTTCCCCGTTAAATCCTCAATAAAAAAAATGTAAATTTGCATCACATGAACATCCGTTTAGCTACATATTATCATGCTAAGGATGTACCCGCCCTTCCGGGTTCAAACATCTTTCATTCTACAGAACTGTTTCATGTGCTGGAACAGACAAGGGGAGTTTGTCCGCTTTTGCTGGTAGCCTACGAGGGGAAATCTCCTGTGGGAAAGCTGCTATGCATTACTCGCCGTTCCACTAATCTGCTACGTTTTGCCGAAAAGAGTTATGCGTACGGCACAGGTGAATACTTTCCTTCCTCCTATCCGAAAGAACATATTTTCCAAGAATTGCTTTCCTATTTTACGCAGCAGTTTGCAGAAAAATCTTTTCTTTTAGAATTTCGTAATCTGGAAGAACCTTTGTTTGGTTACCGTTATTTCCGGCAAAACGGATATTTCCCGATACGCTGGCTTCGGGTGCGTAACTCTTTACACCATGATTCGTTGGACAAATGGATGAGTACCTCCCGCAAGCGGCAAATTCATCAGGGGCTGAAGAATGGAGCCGTAATTGATGTGGCACGTACAGAAGCAGATGTGCAGGTTTTTTTCAGTATGCTCAAGCATTATTATTCGCCCAAGATTCATCGTTACCTGCCCGACATAGGTTTCTTCACTACTTTGCTGACGCATTCATCCCATTGTGGACGGATTTTTTATCATTTCGTTATAAAAACAAGATTATCGGAGGTTCAGTCTGTCTGTTTTCCGGGGAAGATGCCTTATTTGCTTTTTTCCGGTGGGATGAGAAAAAACGTATCCGCTGCAGTTTCCGGGAGTGCTTGCCGTATGGGGAGCCATGCAGTATGCCCGTGAGCACGGATATGCTCATTTGAATTTTATTAGTAATGCCGGGTTACCTTTCAAGAAATACGGTTTCCGTGACTTTATTCTGCGTTTCGGCGGAAAGCAGATGAGCAGTCGACGCTGGTTTCATGTGCGCTGGAACTGGCTGAATCGTCTGCTGACAAAAATCTATGTATAGCCCCCTTTCCATACTTCTGTCAATGGATTAAACTCTTTTTAAACAACGGGATTTCTTTGAAAAAATCGTCAAAAAAGTTTCTTTTTTCAGCACAATTTTCTTTTTCTTTGTCTGTGTGTATATTAAACACGTACTTTAATTTAATACCCATAAAAAAACAATTCTATTATGAAAATTTCTCACATTGAACATTTGGGCATTGCGGTCAACAGTATCGAAGAAGCCCTTCCTTATTATGAAAACGTCCTCGGATTGAAATGCTATAACGTAGAAACCGTAGAAGACCAGAAGGTAAAGACTGCGTTTTTGAAATGTGGTGACACAAAAATGAATTACTGGAACCAACCGGTCCTGACAGCACGATTGCCAAGTTCATTGAAAACCGCGGCATGGGCGTACATCATGTGGCATTTGCAGTAGAAGACGGAGTGGCCAATGCGCTGGCACAGGCAGAAGGAGCAGGTATTCGTTTGATTGACAAGCTCCGCGTAAAGGAGCAGAAGGCCTTCACATTGCATTCCTCCACCCGAAATCTACTATGGGCGTATTGACGGAACTTTGTGAAAAATAACCACCGGGAAAAGACCCTTATTTAATTATCAAATATAAATACTAATACCATGAGTAACCAACTTGAAAAAGTAAAAGAATTAATAGAGCTTCGCGCACAGGCCCGTCTGGGTGGAGGTGCGAAAACCATCGAAAAACAACACGATAAAGGTAAGTACACAGCCCGCGAACGTATTTCCATGCTCCTTGACGAAGGTAGCTTTGAAGAAATGGACATGTTCGTACAGCATCGTTGCACAAACTTCGGAATGGACAAGAAGCATTATTTGGGAGACGGCGTCGTAACCGGATACGGAACAATCGAAGGCCGTCTGGTTTATGTTTTTGCCCAGGATTTCACGGTATCTGCCGGTTCCTTGTCTGAAACCATGTCATTGAAAATCTGTAAAGTGATGGATATGGCCATGAAGATGGGAGCTCCCTGTATTGGATTGAATGACTCTGGTGGTGCACGTATTCAGGAAGGTATCAACGCTTTGGCAGGCTATGCAGAGATTTTCCAGCGTAATATTCTGGCTTCGGGAGTTATTCCGCAGATTTCCGGTATTTTCGGTCCATGTGCAGGAGGTGCAGTGTATTCTCCGGCTTTGACAGACTTCACCTTGATGATGGAAGGTACTTCTTACATGTTCCTTACTGGTCCGAAGGTAGTAAAGACTGTGACAGGCGAAGACGTGTCACAGGAAGACCTGGGAGGTGCCAGTGTACATTCCACTCGTTCTGGTGTGACTCATTTCACTGCTTCTACAGAAGAAGAAGGTTTGGCATTGATTCGCAAATTGTTGAGCTATATCCCACAGAACAACCTGGAAGAACCGCCTTATGTAGATTGTACCGACCCGATAGACCGCTTGGAAGATTCTTTGAATGAAATCGTACCCGACAGCCCGAATAAGGCTTATGATATGTACGAAGTAATCGGTGCCATTGTTGATAACGGTGAATTCCTTGAAATCCAGCGTGATTTTGCCAAGAATATCATTATCGGTTTTGCACGTTTCAACGGACAGTCAGTGGGTATCGTAGCCAACCAGCCGAAGTTCCTGGCTGGTGTGCTCGATTGCAATGCCTCACGTAAAGCTGCCCGTTTCGTACGTTTCTGCGATGCCTTCAACATTCCAATCGTATCACTGGTAGACGTTCCGGGATTCTTGCCGGGAACAGGTCAGGAATACAATGCAGTCATCCTGCACGGTGCGAAGTTGTTGTATGCATACGGTGAAGCTACTGTGCCTAAAGTAACAGTAACCCTTCGTAAGTCGTATGGAGGTTCTCACATCGTGATGAGCTGTAAGCAGTTGCGTGGCGATATGAACTATGCATGGCCTACTGCTGAAATTGCCGTGATGGGAGGAGCCGGTGCCGTAGAAGTACTGTATGCGAAGGAGGCAAAAGACGCACCCGATCCGAAAGCCTTTATGGCCGAAAAAGAAGCCGAATATACCAAGCTGTTTGCCAACCCGTATAATGCAGCCAAGTATGGTTATATTGACGATGTGATTGAACCGCGTAACACACGTTTCCGCATTATTCGTGCCCTGCAGCAGTTACAGACTAAGAAGCTGAGCAATCCGGCTAAGAAACACGGTAATATTCCTTTGTAATAGTAACTAAAACTTGACAATGATGATGAAAACACATAAAATCGGAATATTTCTGGCCCTGTTTCTGCTGGTCGGGTTCTCGTCCTGTAAGGAACAGAACACCGCGTCCAAGTTGCTTATCAATGAAGTGTTGATTGATAATGAGAGCAACTTTCAGGATGATTATGGCATCCACAGCGGTTGGGTAGAAATATTCAACAGAGCTTACAGCAGTGCCGACCTGGCCGGATGCTATCTGAGAGTGAGCAGTCAGCCGGGCGATACTTTGTCTTATTTTATTCCCAAGGGAGATGTGCTGACCTTGCTCAAACCACGTCAGCATGCTCTTTTCTGGGCCGACGGGGCACCGAGAAGAGGAACATTCCACACTAATTTTGTATTTAGCAAGACACAGGACAACTGGATTGGTTTGTACGACTCCGGTAAGAAATTGCTGGATGAGGTGGTAGTTCCCGCAGGTATGCTGCAGGCCGACCAGTCGTATGCACGCGTAGGCGACGGTACGGCTACATGGGAAGTGAAGGGTGGAAGTGAAGACAAATATGTCACTCCGAGCACCAATAACCAGACCATCGAGAGCAATCCGAAGATGGAGAATTTCGAACAGCATGACCCTGTAGGTATCGGTATGGCTATTTCTGCCATGAGCGTGGTATTTACCGGACTTATCTTGCTTTACCTGTGCTTTAAATTCGTGGGCAAACTGGCGGTTAAGTTGCGTAAGCGTAACGCCATGAAAGCGCAGAATGTCACCGATAAGCAGGAAGCAAAAGAACGTAAGTTGGGTGAAGCTCCGGGTGAAGTAATTGCTGCCATCTCTATGGCTTTGCACGAAGCACAGGGAGCCGACCACGATGTGGAAGAAACCATCCTGACCATCAGCCGGGTGAAACGAAGCTATTCACCGTGGAGTTCCAAGATTTATACATTGCGTGAAACTCCTCATAAGAAATAACCTCTAAAGCATAACGAAAACCATGAAAGAATACAGATATAAAATCAACGGAAATCTTTACAAGGTGACCGTGGGAGACATAGAAGACAATAATGTACATGTAGAAGTAAACGGAACGGCCTATACCGTAGAACTGGAAAAGAAAGCCGGTCCAAAAATCAAACCGGTAGTTCGTACGGCAGCTACTACGCCGCAGCTCCTCCTCCAGCAGTGAGCCGTCCGGTTGTGGCAGGCAGCAAGTCGGGTATCAAGTCTCCGCTTCCGGGTGTCATTCTGGAAATCAAGGTGAAAGAAGGAGATACCGTGAAACGCGGACAGACATTGCTCGTACTCGAAGCCATGAAGATGGAAAACGATATCAAGGCCGACCGTGACGGTAAGGTAACCGCCATCAAGGTGAGCAAGGGAGAATCAATACTCGAAGGTACAGACCTTATAATCATTGAATAGTTATGGGAGAATTTGCTAGTTTTTACAGAATAACCTGGCCGATTTCTGGACCTATACCGGCTTTCATAACGCCACGCTCCAGCATGTGGTGATGATTCTGGTCGGTATATTCTTCATCTATCTGGCCGTGGCAAAAGAATTTGAGCCGATGTTGCTGATTCCTATCGGCTTCGGTATCTTGATTGGTAACATTCCCTTCAATATGGAGGCCGGTTTGAAAGTGGGGCTTTATGAGGAGGGTTCCGTATTGAACATTTTGTACCAGGGAGTCACGTCCGGCTGGTATCCGCCCCTTATCTTCTTAGGTATTGGTGCCATGACCGACTTCTCGGCCCTGATTTCCAATCCGAAGCTGATGCTGATTGGGGCGGCAGCACAGTTTGGTATCTTTTGGTGCATATATGATTGCCTTGGCTTGGGGCTTCGACCCGATGCAGGCTGGAGCTATCGGTATCATTGGTGGTGCCGACGGTCCGACTGCTATCTTCCTTTCGTCCAAGCTGGCACCTAACCTGATGGGAGCCATTGCCGTATCGGCTTATTCCTACATGGCCCTTGTGCCGGTGATACAGCCACCTATCATGCGTTTGCTTACTACCAAGAAGGAAAGACTGATTCGCATGAAAGCACCTCGTGCCGTGTCACACACAGAAAAGGTGATGTTCCCAATCGTAGGTTTGTTGCTGACCTGCTTCCTGGTTCCTTCCGGTCTGCCTTTGTTGGGTATGCTGTTCTTCGGTAACCTGTTGAAGGAGAGTGGTGTAACTCGTCGTCTGGCTGAAACAGCCCGTAGTCCGCTGATTGACACTATTACCATTTTGTTAGGACTTACTGTAGGAGCTTCTACTCAGGCTTCTGAGTTCCTGACTGTGGATTCTCTGAAAATCTTCGGCTTGGGTGCTTTGGTCATTCGTTATCGCTACAGCTTCAGGTGTGATTTTCGTGAAGATTTTCAACCTGATTCTTCCGAAAGGTGACAAGATTAATCCGCTTATCGGTAATGCCGGTGTATCTGCTGTGCCCGACTCAGCCCGTATTTCTCAGGTAGTAGGTTTGGAATATGATCCAAGCAACTACTTGTTGATGCACGCCATGGGCCGAACGTAGCAGGTGTAATCGGTTCGGCAGTTGCTGCCGGTATCCTGCTGGGATTCCTGATTTAAAAATTTGCTTTTATAAGATAGAAGGAGGGATGCATCGGGTGATGTACTCCTTCTTTTTATGCTTAATGAGATACGTGTAAAAAACGCAAGTGCGTTTGCTTTTAAACGCAAGTACGTTTTACTTGAAACGCAAGTGCGTTTGACTTTAAACGTAAGTGCATTTTGGATTGAACGCAAAGGCGTTTGATTTGAAGCACAAATACGTGCTGAGGTGTACTGAGATTTCTCTTTTTCTTCATTTGATTTTACCTTGTTTTATAAGTAAGCTTCGGTGTCTCATTGGTTATAGAATGACTACTCTTTTTTTAGGTATCTTTCAAAACGTTTGATGGAGTGAATTAGCAGACTGAATTATTCCTGAATTTTATATGTGATAGTAAATCAGTGACTTATGCGATGTGCCTCTTGAACTATAAAGAAACTTTCTTCTACCTATAATTCGGTATCTTTTTGTTCATCAAAATTTCGTTTATTTTTTAGGTATTGATAGC
>ENA-OPYV01000088-OPYV01000088.1-human-gut-metagenome-genome-assembly--contig:-NODE-88-length-27738-cov-2.784398_pt1 | contig 27738 bp, 42 predicted proteins | sample MGYA00242474_ERZ504485 | MGnify/ENA primary metagenome ERZ504485 (study PRJEB26092, sample SAMD00036263) | human gut metagenome | host: Homo sapiens | study: EMG produced TPA metagenomics assembly of...
ACTTGAGGCAGGTGGAGAAACGTTCATCTTGCGACGGTGACCATCGACGACGAGACGTAGACGCGCTGGATGTTGGGGCGGAACTTACGGTTGGTGACGCGGTGAGAGTGGCTGATGGAGCGACCGGCAACGGGGTGCTTACCGCAAACTTCGCAAACTTTGGACATAACTGACCTCCTTGGGCGACAAACGAACATGTCGCGTTAACAAACAAGCCTGAACTATAGCACAGAAGTCACTCCCTGTGCGTAAACTACACAGAGATATTCCTCTTTTGGCGATAGTGCGCACGCCACGGCCCTGGACGTAGATCCGATTTGCGTGCAGCAGAGGGGATTATGCCAGCTCGCAACAAGGTTTTCAAGCTCGTCCCACAAATATATATAGGTTTATGGAGCGCCTGCGCCCGTTTATGGATTGCTTTGTATTTATGCTCGCAATTACGCTCGAGGTTGGCTACACTATTCGTTGACCATTAAAGGGGTACGAGATACCCACATGGAATTACATAGCTGCCAAAGAGCAGCCCTTCCTGTGGGTGTCTGGTCCGCTTTAAGCGGTCGGGCATCTATTTTTTTTGACTGTGTCAGCAGTCAAGACATGTGAGGAAGGAGATCGATGGGCACGACTTCCCCCAAGGCGGTCATCATGGACGAGACCGCCGTCAATCGAGCGATGACCCGCATCGCGCACGAGATTCTCGAGCGCAACGAGGGCTGTGAAGACCTCGCTCTGGTCGGCATCGTCACGCGCGGCGACCTTCTGGCAAAGAAGCTCGCTGAGGAGATCAAGGAGATCGAGGGCGTCGACGTTCCGCTCGGCAGCCTCGACATCAGCTTCTACCGCGATGACTACGCTACCAATTTCGCTCCCGCGATCCACGCCACCAACATTCCCTTTAGCGTCGACGGCAAACGCGTCGTGCTGGTGGACGACATCCTGTATACGGGCCGTACCATCCGCGCCGCTCTCGACGCGTCATGGACCTGGGTCGTCCGAGCCGCATCGAGCTGGCGGTCCTCGTCGACCGCGGCCACCGCGAGCTCCCCATCTCGCCGGACTTGTCGGCAAGAACGTTCCCTCGTCGCATGAGGAGAACGTGCACCTATATATGAAGGAAGTCGACGGCCACACCGCCGTCGAGATCAACGACGTCGCGCCGGGTTCCCACGTGGGCTCCGCGCCGCTGGGAGGTGAGTAGTACCGTGGCGTTCAACCATAAGCACCTGATCGACATTACCGAGTACTCCGAAGAGGATATCAAGCTCATCCTCGAGACCGCCAAGGCGTTCTCCGAGGTCAACGAGCGTGCCATCAAGAAGGTCCCCACGCTCAAGGGCAAGACCATTGTCAACATGTTCAACGAGCCCTCGACGCGCACCCGCAGCTCCTTCGAGCTTGCCGAGAAGCGTCTTTCGGCCGACAGCCTTAACTTCGGCGGCTCCTCGACCTCCACGGTCAAGGGCGAGAGCCTCGTCGACACCGTCGAGACCCTCAACGCTTATAAGATCGACTGCATCGTCGTACGCGACAAGCACGCCGGCGCTCCCTACATCGTCACGCAGAACTCGCCCGCGAGCGTCATCTGCGCCGGCGACGGCAAGCACAACCATCCCACGCAGGCCCTGCTCGACCTGTACACCATCTGGGAGCACAAGGGTGACTTCCACGGTTTGAAGGTCGCCGTCGTCGGCGATATCGCGCACTCCCGCGTCTGCGGCTCGCTGATCCCCGCCCTTAAGATTATGGCTGCGAGACCTACGCCGTCGCCCCCGGCACGCTGCTGCCGCCGTCGCCCGAGGTCCTGGGCTGCGACCACGTGACGAGCGACCTCGATTCCGTCCTGCCCGAGCTGGACGTCGTCTACATGCTGCGCGTGCAGCAGGAGCGCCTCGAGGGTGCCCCGTTCCCGACCATTCGCGAGTACCACAAGCTCTTCGGCCTGACCAAGGACCGCGAGAAGCTCATCGAAGCCCGACGCAATCATCTGCCACCCGGGCCCCATCAACCGCGGCGTCGAGTTCGATTCCTATATGGCCGACCACCCGCAACGCTCCGTCATCCTGGAGCAGGTCTACGCCGGTATCTGCGTGCGTATGGCTATCCTGTATCTGCTGCTTGGAGGTGCCGATAATGGCCTTGCTTCTTAAGAATGCCCACGTCGTCGACCCGTCCGTCGAGCTTGACGGTGTCGTTGACGCCTGATTGACGGCGACAAGATCGCCGAGGTCGGCGAGAATCTCGCCGTCGAGGGGCCGAGGTCCGCGACCTTTCCGGCAAGTACCTCGTCCCCGGCCTGGTGGACATGCACGTTCACCTTCGCGAGCCCGGCTACGAGGTCAAAGAGGACATCGAGAGCGGCACCCGCGCAGCTGCCAAGGGCGGCTTTACCGGCGTGTGCGCCATGCCCAACACCGACCCCGTCACCGATAACGGCACCGTCGTGGAGTTCGTCAAGTCCCGCGCTGCTGAGGTCGGTCACTGCCGCGTCTATCCGTCGGGCGCCATGACCCGCGGTCTTAAGGGCGAGGCCATGTCCGAGATGGGCGATATGGTCGCCCACGCGCCGTCGCCTTCACCGATGACGGTCGCGGCGTGCAGCGCGGGCATGCTCCGTCGCTGCATGGACTACGGCAAGATGTTCGGCAAGGTCTTCATGAGCCACTGCCAGGACGAGGACCTGGTCGGCCACGGCCAGATCAACGAGGGCAAGGTCTCGACCCGTCTGGCCCTCGAGGGTTGGCCGGCTGCCGGCGAGGAGCTCCAGATCGCCCGCGACATCGAGATCGCCAAGCTGACCGGTGCCAAGCTGCACATCCAGCACATCTCCACCGCCCATGGTCTGGAGATCGTGCGTGCCGGTAAGGCCGCTGGCGTTCAGGTTACCTGCGAGGCTACCCCGCACCACATGTTCCTGACCGAGAACGACCTGGACGAGACCTACAACACCTCGCTCAAGGTCAATCCGCCGCTGCGTACTGAGGAAGATGCCGAGGCCATCCGTCAGGGCGTCATCGACGGCACCGTCGACGCTATCGTCACCGATCACGCTCCCCACACCCCGTGGGAGAAGGCCCGCGAGTTCGAGCTTGCGCCCTTTGGCATGATCGGCCTCGAGACCTCCCTGTCGCTCGTACTCACCGAGCTGGTCAACACGGGCAAGATGAGCGTGGGCCGCATGGTCGAGCTCATGGCCATCAAGCCGCGTGAGATTCTGAGCCTCGATCAGGTTCAGGTCAAGGCGGGCTCCGTTGCCGACCTGACCGTGTTCGACCCCTCTGCCACCTGGACGGTCGGCGAGGACGGTTATGAGTCGCGAGCCGAGAACTCCGGTTTTGCCGGCCGCACGCTTACCGGTCGTGCCACCGATGTGTTTGTCGGCGGTAAGCAGACGCTCGCCGACGGCTGCATCTGCTAGCATAGCCTTATCGCTTTTGTGCGCGGTGCCCTTGCGGTGCCGCGCTTTCTGTTCGTTTTGACCATGCAATCGCATGGGGGATTGGAGCGTCTATGCCCACACCTTCCACTGCACGCATGCACGACTTCGAGGTCGTCTCGAACCAGGAGATCGCCGACGGCATCTTCTCGCTCGTCATCTCGGCCCCCAAGCTTGCAAGTGCGCTCAAGCCCGGTCAGTTTGTGAACATTGCCGTGCCCGGCGATGCTTCCTCGCTGCTTCGCGTGCCCCTGAGCTTCTATCGCGCTGACGCCGAGGCCGGTACCGTCGAGCTGTGGTACGCCGTCGTGGGCGATGATACCCGTCGTCTGTCGCAGATGGGCCCCGGCTCCAAGTCCAATTTGTTGGGCCCTGGCGGTCATGGCTGGCTTGTTCCCGAGGGCACCAGGAAGGCGCTGCTCGTGGCGGGCGGCATCGGCGTTCCGCCCGTGCTCTGCCTCGCCGGTATGCTTGCCGAGCAGGGTGTGGATGTCGACGTGTGCCTGGGCTTTGGCACCGCTTCCAAGGCCGTGGGTGTCGATGAGTTCCGCGCGTTGGGCGCCACGGTTAACGTGTGCACCGACGATGGCACGCTGGGCACGCACGGTTTTTGCACCGACCCGGCAGCCGAGCTGCTCGGCGAGGGCGGCTACGACTATGTGGCCAGCTGCGGCCCCGCTGTCATGATGAAGAAAGTCGCCGCTGCCGCCGCCGAGGCCGGTGCGTACTGCGAGGTGTCCCTCGAGCGCATGATGAGCTGTGGCTTTGGCGCCTGCAACACCTGCAATGTCGAGACGGTCGACGGTATGAAGGGTGCCTGCATGTGCGGCCCCGTGTTCGATGCTTCCAAGGTGGTGGTCTTCTAGTGGGTACCGTGAACATGGCCGTCGATTTCGGCGGTGTCAAGATGCAGAACCCCATCAACACCGCAGCCGGTACCTTTGGCTACGGTTGGCAGTTCCAGAACTTCTTTGATGTCTCCCAGCTGGGTGCCATCACCACCAAGGGCTGCGCTGCCGAGCCCTGGCCCGGCAACCCCGCGCCCCGCATGGCCGAGATCCCGGGCGGAATGATCAACTCCGTGGGCCTTCAGAACCCTGGCGTGGCTGCCTTTGCCCGTGAGTCCGGTCCGTGGCTCGAACAGCTGTCCAAGGACGGCTGCCAGGTCATCTGTCAGGTCGCCGGCCATTCCGTTGACGAGTTTGTCCGCGCGCTCGAGATGTATGTCGAGCTGTGCCCCTGGGCTGCCGGCTATGAGATCAACGTGAGCTCGCCCCAATATCGCCGCCGGCGTGCCGCCATGGGCTCCTCGCCCGAGGGCGCCTCTGCCGTTATGGCTGCTTGCCGTAAGGTGACCGATAAGCCGCTGTTCGTGAAGATGGCGCCGGTCAACGTCGCCGAGATCGCCAAGCCCTCGAGGCTGCCGGCGCCGACGGCCTTTCGGTCATCAACTCCATTCAGGGTATGGCCATCGACGTCCATACCCGTAAGTCCCGCGTGGCCAAGCCCAAGGGCGGCCTTTCGGGCCCGCTGTGCCACCACATCGCCGTGCGCATGGTCTGGGAGGTCGCCCAGGCCGTCGATATCCCCATCAACGGTGTCGGCGGTGTCATGACCGGCGAGGATGCGGCCGAGTTTATCCTGGCCGGTGCCACCTGCGTGTCGGTCGGCATGGCCAACTTTGTCGATCCGTGTGCTTCGCTCAAGATCGCGCATGAGCTCGAGGCCTGGGCCGAGTCCCAGGGCGTGAAGGACATCAACGAACTGGTAGGTGCGTTCGAATGCTAGAGACCGATGCCCGCGACCGTGTTATCGTCGCCCTCGACTGCGACCGTGAGCGTGCGCTCGAGCTCGCCTATGAGCTTTCGGGCCATGCCGCCTGGCTCAAGGTGGGCATGACGCTCTATTACGCCGAGGGTCCCGAGATCGTCAAGACGTTCAAGGACCTGGGCTTCAAGGTCTTCCTCGACCTTAAGTTCCATGACATTCCGCATCAGGTGCGCGGTGCCGCCCGTTCGGCCTCGCTTGCCGGTGCCGACCTGCTCTCGGTCCACGGCTTGGGTTCGGGCGCTATGCTCGCCGCGTGCCGTGAGGGTGCCGAGGTGGCGCGCGAGGACCGCGCCAAGCTCGTCGCCATTACCGTGCTCACGAGTATGAACCAGGATGCGCTGGCCGAGATCGGCGTCGAGTCGCCCGTTGCCGAGGAAGCCGCCCGTCTGGCAAAGCTTGCCCAGACCAACGGCATCGACGGCATCGTGTGCTCGCCGATGGAGGCTTACGACATGCGTGAGCTGCTGGGTCCCGATGCCCTGATCGTTACTCCGGGTGTGCGTCCGGTGGGTGCCGCTCTTGGTGACCAGTCTCGTGTGGCGACGCCTTCCCAGGCTATCGAGCGTGGCGCAAGCCACATTGTGGTGGGCCGTCCCATCACCGGTGCCGACGATCCGGTTGCCGCCTTTGACGCCATCGTCGCCGAGCTGGTCGAAAACGTCGCGTAAAAGATTCCCCTAAGTCACCACTTTTTGGGTTTCATTAGCACAAATTTGCCCCTGTACCTGCGAAAACTTTCCTACCCTTTGTGTGGAATCGCAGGTCAGGGGCTTAACTTTGACCTCCGTATATTGCACTTTTCGCAGGTATCGTCTAATCTATGGAGCCGTCGATTAGGCATTTTGTACGTTCTACGTGCTAAAATGCCAATTATTGAATCAGATATAACCCAACTATTTGGAGGTACGAATGGCACTCCCTCAGCTTACCGACGAGCAGCGCAAGCAGGCTCTTGAGAAGGCTGCTGCCGCACGTCACGCCCGCGCTGAGCTTCGCGAGCAGATCAAGAAGGGCGAGAAGTCCCTCGAGTCCGTGCTCAACTCCGATGACCCCATCGCTTCCCGCATGAAGGTTTCCACCCTCATCGAGTCTCTCCCCGGTTATGGCAAGGCCAAGGCCGCCAAGATCATGGAGGAGCTCGGTATCTCCGCTACTCGTCGCGTCCAGGGCCTCGGCGTCCGTCAGCGCGAGCAGCTCCTCGAGCAGCTGACTAAATAAGTGAGCGCTCAGGATTCCAAGCTCTTTGTGATTTCTGGACCGTCAGGCGCAGGCAAGGGTACGCTCGTCACTCGTGTGCGCGAGCGCCGCTCGAACCTGGGTCTGACGGTTTCGGCTACCACGCGAGCACCACGCAAAGGTGAGGTCGACGGCGTCAACTACTTTTTTCTGACGCGCGAGGAGTTCGACCGCCGCGTGGCAAACGGTGAGTTTGTTGAGTGGGCCGAGGTCCACGGTAACTGCTACGGCACGTTGGTGAGCGAGGTCACATCCAAGCTCGCCTCGGGCTCGTCTCTGATTTTGGAGATCGATGTCCAGGGCGCCCTGCAGGTGAAGGAGCGTTTCCCCGAGGCCGTGCTGATCTTTATCAAGCCGCCTTCGCTTGAGGTGCTCCGCGAGCGTCTAGTCGGTCGCGGTACCGAGACGCCCGAGACGATTGAGCTGCGTATGGCAAACGCCGCCGATGAGCTTGCCCTTGCCGACCGCTACGACGACGTCGTGGTGAATGACGATCTCGACCGCGCGACCGATGAGCTCGTTCGCGTTCTCGATATGCATGAAAGGATCTGAGGTCCGTGTCCGTTGTAAAGCCTTGCATTGACGATCTTCTGGAGAAGACCGATCACAACCGCTTCCTGCTCGCTTCGCTTGCCTCCAAGCGCGCCTGCGACATCAATAGCATGCTGCGTGGCCAGCACAACCGCGTGCTTGCCGTCCAGGATGTCGATGACATCACCATCGGGCTTTCCGGTGCCGATACCATCTCGATGGCTATGGACGAGATTGTCGACGGCGACATCTCTTACGACGAGGCCCGTTACGAGAAGGCGCTCGGCCACAAGGTTGCTGAAGCCTAAATGGCGGCTCGCGTCTGCCTAGTCCACTATCACGAGGTAGGGCTGAAGGGCAAGAACCGCGCACATTTTGAGCATATCCTCATGGATAACATTAAGGCGGCCTTGGCCGCCTTTTCCGTGAACGCCGTGTCTCGAATTTCCGGTTATATCCTCGTGACCTTTAACGAGCATCAGGCCGACGAGGCGGCGCGCGTCATCCGCACCGTCCCCGGCGTTGCCCGTGTGTCCCTGGCGTACCACACCAACCGCGACCCGCAGGAGTACTGCGCCGCCGCCGTCAAGGCGCTGCGCGAGTTTGGCCCCTTCGATTCGTTTAAGGTGCATGCCAAGCGCTCCAATACCGACTATGAGCTCACCTCGATCGATATTAATCGTCAGGTGGGCGAGGTGCTGTGCGAGGCGTTTCCCGATAAAAAGGTTCAAATGCACGACCCCGATGCGATGGTGCACGTACTGGTGGTCCAGGGTAGCGTTTACGTGTACGCACGCTCCGAGCGCGGCGTGGGCGGTCTGCCGGTGGGATCGTGCCGGCAAGGTCGTGACGCTTCTGTCGTCGGGCATCGATTCTCCGGTGGCGACCTGGATGCTCGCGCGTCGCGGCGCGGTTTGCGTGCCGGTGCATTTCTCCGGTCGTCCGCAGACGCCCGATACGAGCGAGTATTTGGTGCAGGATATCATCCGTGCGCTTGAGCCGGGTGTCCAGATCGGCCGCCTGTACGTGGTGCCGTTTGGCGACTGCCAGCGTGAGATTTCGGTCACCTGTCCCAGCAACCTGCGCGTGATCATGTATCGCCGCATTATGTATTCGGTTGCTGAGCGCATTGCACACATCGAGGGTGCCAGGGCCATCGTTACGGGCGAATCGCTTGGGCAGGTTGCCTCCCAAACGCTTGAGAACATCATGGCCGTCAACGAAGCCGTGAAGATTCCCGTGTTCCGTCCTCTCATCGGTTCGGACAAACAGGAGATCATCGCACGCGCCGAGGAGATCGGTACGTTCGATATCTCGACTGAGGCCGCTCCCGACTGCTGTACGCTGTTTATGCCGCGCCGTCCCGAGACGCACGCTAAACTCGATGCCGTGCATGAGGCCTGGGAACTGTTTGATCACGAGGAGATGATTGAGCGTCTGCTCAAGCAGACCGAGTACATCGACTTCGAGAGCAACACGTACAAGGCCCCTAAGACCTTAAAACGCAAACATTCTGAGCTGCTCCGCGTGAGATTTACCAAGATTACGAGTAATTGCCTGCATAGACCGACGATGCGCCTGTATCGTCGGTCTTTTGCTATCTGGCAAATGATGCCAAGATGTTCATTCGCTGACGTGTGTCTGAATAAATGGACATTTTTTCGCAAGGTTTTGGTCAGCTTTTTGGTTTGACCGCGAAAACTGGTGTGGACGTGCGGAAGCTGCGGCGTTCGTTTCCTGACACGATGGTGTTGGGAGGTTTTGCTATGGCGCAGCGCGAACAACACGAACGAGTCAAAAAGATGGACCGCTGGGCGGGCAAACTGCTCGGTCATAAGGCAGTGGCGATGGCGATACTGGTCGTCATTGCGATGGCGAGTGGACTGGCAATGGCGAACTTTGGCGGCGGTGCCGGCGGTGTGTCGTTTGAGCGCACTGATGGTTCGGGCACGTTAGTGGAGCCGGGATCCGGTGATGCTTCGAGTGGAAAGACATCTGAAGGCTCTTCGCCTAAGGCGTCTGCCGCGGCAGAGGTCTATGTCGATGTTGATGGCGCCGTGGTGTCACCCGGTGTATATCGCCTCAAAGACGGGGCGCGGGTGGCTCAGACGATTGATGCCGCCGGCGGGCTGGCGCCCGAAGCAGACGTTACGGGGCTTAATCGTGCATCCAAGGTCACTGATGGACAAAAAATTCACGTTCCAACGGTAGGGGAGCAGCAGGTGCCCATTGCGGAAGCCGGTGTTGATGGTGGGACTTCCGCATCATCAGCGTCGGTGGCGCAACAGGCCTAGTAAACATTAATACGGCAAGCTCGGCAGAGCTGCAGACGCTCTCGGGAATCGGTCCCTCAATGGCACAGTCGATTATCGATGAGCGGACAAAGAACGGTGCTTTTGCTTCGGTTGACGATCTGATGCGCGTGTCGGGAATCGGCGAGAAGAAGCTTGCCAAAATCAAAGATTGCATCTGCGTATGAGTGCGACCGAGCGAGAGCACGTGATGCCTCCGCGGCCCCTGATTCCGTGGACGATGACCCTGTGTGCCGGCATGTGCGTGAGCTGCGCCTTGGTGCTCAGCATAGCCGCTGATGCGCTGCTGAGGGAGCGGGCGACGGCGGTCGGGCCGCTATGGGCCATTCCCGTTGCGGCAGCGGTTTTCGTTGTGCTGGCTCACTCTTGTGCGAGGCTTGCCCCTTTGAAGCGGTGGCTGTATGCCGCGTCCGTCGGTCTCGTGGCGGGAGCGGTCGTCTCGGCGTGGTGGGCTGTGGGTGCGCTAAGCGCCTCGAGGGCGCTCGACGGTCGAGCGGCAAGCGGCCTCGAGTTTGTCGTGCAGGGTGGATCCATCCATAAACGACGACGTGTATTCCTATACCTGCGAGGCACGCGCGGACGGTAAGAACTTGGCAACGGTTCGCCTATCGTGTGATCGTGAGCTCAAGGTCGGGGGCGCACGTGCGTGTTATCGGTCGCGTTTCACGTTTTGAGAACGATGCATATGGACGATCGCGTGTGCTCCGAGGCGAGGTGCGCAAGGTTAAAGCCGTTCGGATTGTGTCAGTCGATGAAGGCTCTCCGGTGCCGCTGCTTCGGCTGAGAAATGGGCTGCTTGCGTCCATCGCGCCTGCGACAGACCCGGCGCGTGCGCTCATAGCCGGTGTCGTCTGCGGTCGTTCGGCCGAGCTGCGCGCCCAGCCGGCGGGCGACTGGTTTTCTGTGACGGGAACGGCGCATCTTATCGCCGTCTCGGGCAGCCATTTGGCTATCGTGGGGTTTGTTATCGAGGGTGTATTGCAAAAGACTCGGTGCTCACGTGGTCTTCAGCGGGCGATATTGGCGATATTGCTTGTGGGCTATGCTGCCTTTACGGGCGCGTCTCCCTCGGCCGTGCGTGCGTGCTGCATGGTGTTCGCGACGCTTGTCGTAAACGGCGCGGGGCGTCGTCGGCACGGCCTTTCGACACTCTTCGTAACCATGTCCATCTTTGTGCTACTGCGGCCGACGGTGCTGTTCGAGATGGGCTTTCAGCTTTCATGCACCAGCGTCTTAGCCATTCTGTGCTTTTGCCCCTATGCGACCTACGCTTTGGGTGAGCTGGGTGTGCCATCGGGCGTTGCCAGCATGCTTTCCGTCACGCTGTGCTCGCAACTGGCGACACTTCCCATTACCATTCCTGCCTTCGGTACGTTCTCGCTCATTGCTCCGCTGGCAAATGCGGTCATCGGTCCGGTGGTGAGCGTACTGCTCGCTGTGTCGATCGTGCTGGCTCCCTTTTCGCTCGTGGGACCGTTGCGGACTTGGGCGCTCGTTGTGCCCATGATTGCCGCCCGTTGCGCGCTGTTCTTCGAGCAGCTGTTTGCCGCCATGCCGGGTGCATCCGTGAGCGTGCCGCCCGATAGCATGTGGGTTTACCTAGTGCCGTGTTTTCTGGCGGTTCTGCTGGTCTGGTGGCCGCGTCCCCGTGCACGTCCTATGGCGGTGGGGCTTGCATGCCTGATGCTCTTGGCTGCGATTCCGTACGTCTATTGGGATCGATTCGCTCCGCCTTCGGTGACGGTGCTCGATGTGGGCCAGGCCGATGCGATTCTTATCCGCCAAGGCGGCGCAGTTGCACTTGTCGACTGCGGGCTCGACGAGCGTGTGGTTGCGGCGTTGGTTCGCAATAACGTGCACCATATCGATGCCGTTTTTGTGACGCATTGGGATGAGGACCACTGGGGTGGTTTGCCTGCCGTGCTCGAACAGTTTTCGGTCGGAACGATTGCCGTGGCGGCGGATGCGCTGGAGGATGCTCCTGCCGAGGTATTGAACCGACCTGGCGTGGAGTATCGGCAGGTGCGCCGTGGGGATACGGTCGATATCGGCTCATTTTGCGCTCGCGTGATGTGGCCATTCGAGTCCGTGGATGGCGAGGGAAATGAGGACTCGCTTGTCCTGCTGCTCTCTTATGTTCAGGAAGGCAAGAGCCTGCGAATACTTCTCACCGGTGATGCCGAGCTCGACCAAGAGCGGGAATTCGTGCAGGAGGTGGGGGATATCGATGTCCTTAAACTTGGGCATCACGGCTCCAAGGTTTCAGTCGATGGCGAGTTGCTGGACGTCTTGAAGCCCGAGCTTTCCCTCGCAAGCGCCGGTGAGGGGAATCGATACGGCCATCCGTCCGATGCCTGCATCGATGCCGTTAAGGAAGCGGGTGGTGATTTCGCGTGTACCATCGAACACGGCGACATTACCGTCACACCGACTGCGAATGGCTTTACGATGCGATGCCAGCGACCGTGACGACGTCGTTGGCGTGTGGTGGGCCCCTGGGCTAGAATGGCACGGAACGAATACGAAGGCCTGCGGGAGGGGAGCGCAATGTCCGAAACCGGTTTGCTGCCGGCATATCTGATCGTCGGTACCGACGGAGTTAAGCGCGACCACGCCGTCTCGCGTATGAAAGCGCGTCTGGAAAAGTCGGGTATGGTCGAGTTCAACCTCGACGAGCGAGACATGACCAAGGACCCCGATATCGAGTCCATTATCGGATCGCTTAACACCTTTCCGATGGGCAGCGAGTTTCGTCTGGTAATCCTCGATGGCTGCTCAAAGCTCGCTAAGGCGGTCTCGGAGCCGCTCGTTGGGTATCTGGCGAGTCCCAGCCCCACAACGGTCTGCCTCATCATCGCCGACTCACTTGCCAAGAATACGCGCCTGTATAAGGCAATCGCCAAGATCGACAAGAAGGCTATCGTCGATTGCTCGGGTACCAAGCGCTGGGAACTGCCGCGCCGTGTTCAGCAGATGGCGACGCAGCGCGGTAAGTCGATTCGACGCGGCCGCCGAGGAGCTCGTCTCGCGTTCGGGCGAAAACACGCGCATGCTCGATAACGACTTGACTAAGCTTGCCCAGATGGTCGAGTCGCCCCAGATTGAACTTGCCGATGTTGAGCGCTGGATTGTACGTACGGCCGAGGTCCAACCCTGGGACTTCCTCAACGCCGTCTCGGCTCGCGATATGCGGCGTTCGCTCGAGCTCTTTAAGCTCCTGCCCTCCAAGAGCTACGTGTGGACTTACACATTGCTGTGCGGTCGCATTCGCGAGCTTATCGTCGCCAAGGCGCTCGACGCGCGTGGGCAGGGTCGCGAGCTGGCCGCAACGCTCAAGCTCCAGTCCTGGCAGGTCAAGAATCACCTTACCTGGGCGCGTCGTTTTTCGATGACCGAGCTCATCGCAGCGCTCGAGGGTGCCGTTGATGTGGAGCTCGCGCTCAAGGGTTCGGCAGATTCCGAGACCGCGCTTTTGCTCTGGATTACGAACATCTTGAGAAAATCGTGATGATACCTGCCTATTTGACAAATTCGTTCTATCCCTTTGAGGGGGAGCGTGCTATAGTAGGCGCTTGCATGACCTCACCGTGTCTCAGAGGTGTCATACATTTTTGCAAGGAACTCGAAAGGAACTCCAGAAGTGGCAAACATCAAGTCTCAGAAGAAGCGTATCCGCACCAATGAGGCAGCTCGCATGCGTAACAAGGCTGTCAAGTCCGAGCTCAAGACGCTGACCAAGCACGTCCAGTCCGCCGTCGCCGAGGGCGACGCCGAGAAGGCCCAGGCTGCCCTCAAGACGTCACCAAGCGTCTCGACATGGCTGCCGCCAAGCATGTTATCCACAAGAACCAGGCTTCCAACCGCAAGTCCGGTCTTGCCAAGCTCGTGAACAGCATCAACGCCTAAGTTGTAAATTTCACACCACACAGATTACGCGCATAAATGGAGCCTGTTTTATGGAACAGGCTCCATTTTTTGTACCGCTCGGGTAAGATAGTCCGCATGAATACTTCAATTGACATTTCCCACATCCGCAACTTCTCGATCGTTGCGCACATCGACCATGGCAAGTCCACGATCAGTGACCGCATCCTCGAGCTCACCCATACCGTCGACGAACGCGACATGGAGTCGCAGCTGCTCGACACCATGGATATCGAGCGCGAGCGCGGCATTACGATCAAGTCCAATGCCGTCCGCGTTTCCTATGACGCCGACGATGGTGAGACGTATCAGTTCAATCTGATCGATACGCCGGGCCACGTTGACTTTACCTACGAGGTCTCGCGTTCTCTGGCCGCCTGCGAGGGCGCGGTGCTCGTCGTCGATGCCACCCAGGGTGTCGAGGCGCAGACCGTCTCCAACGCGACGCTCGCCATGAACGCCAACTTGGACATTGTTCCGGCCATCAACAAGATCGACCTTCCCTCGGCGCATCCCGACGAGGTTAAGACCGAGATCGAGGATGACCTGGCGATCCCTGCCGATGATGCCGTGTGCGTCTCGGGCAAGACCGGCGAGGGCATCCACGATCTGCTGGAGTCCATTGTCTTTTTGATCTCTCCGCCCAAGGGCGATGCGAACGCGCCGCTCAAGGCACTCATCCTGGATTCGTACTTCGACGAGTATCGTGGTGTCGTCGCCACGGTGCGCGTCTTTGACGGCTCTATCAAAAAGGGCGATACCCTGCTTATGATGCAGGTCAAGGGCGATTTTTTGGTCGACGGCGTGGGCGTCAAGCGTCCTGCCGAGACCCCGGTCGACGCGCTGACGGTCGGCGAGGTTGGCTATGTGGTCACGGGTCTGAAGGACCCCGAGGCTGTGCGCGTGGGCGATACCCTTACGTGGGCTTCCAACCCCTGTCCCGAGCCTCTGCCGGGCTACCGCGAGGCCAAGCCCATGGTCTACACGGGCCTGTTCCCGATCGACAACAAGGACTACGAGAACCTGCGCGACGCGCTCGATAAGCTGCACGTCAACGATCCGTCGTTGGTGTGGGAGCCCGAGACGTCGGTGGCGCTCGGCTTTGGCTTTCGCGTGGGCTTCCTGGGCCTGCTGCACATGGAAGTCGTCAAGGAACGCCTGGAGCGCGAGTTCAACCTGGACCTCATTGCCACGAGTCCCTCGGTCGACTATCACGTCTACAAGACCGACGGCGAAATGATCGATGTCCGCAGTCCGCAGGACCTTCCCGAGGCCACGCGCATCGAACGTATCGAGGAACCCTACCTCAAGGCAAAGATCATCTGTCCGCCTGAGTACACGGGTGCCGTCATGCAGCTCGCCATCGAGCACCGCGGCGTCACAACCGACATGATCCACCTGACGAGCAAATCGGTCGAGATGCGCTTCGATATGCCGCTCGCCGAGCTTATCTTGGACTTCTTTGACCAGCTCAAGAGCCGTACCAAGGGCTATGCTTCGCTCGATTACGAGTTCAACGAGTATCGTCCCTCCGAGCTCGTCAAGCTCGACATCCTGCTTTCGGGCGACGAGGTGGACGCGCTGTCGTTTATCGTCCATAAGGACAAGGCATATGGCCTGGCCCGTGGCTTGTGCGACAAGCTCAAGGAGATCATCCCGCGTCAGCTGTTCGAGGTGCCCATCCAGGGTGCTATCGGCAACAAGATCATCGCCCGTTCCACCGTCAAGGCGCGTCGCAAGGACGTTCTTGCAAAGTGCTACGGCGGCGATATCTCGCGTAAGCGCAAGCTGCTCGAGAAGCAGAAAGAGGGCAAGAAGCGCATGAAGGCCATCGGATCGGTCGAGGTCCCGCAGGAGGCCTTTATGGCGATCCTCAAGGTGGACGAGTAGGTCTATGGCTCTTTCCGAATATAGTCTGCGGCTGCTGGGCGCCTATGCCGAGCAGCCGTTCCTTATGGCTCCCATGGCGGGCGTGACCGACCCTGCCTATCGCATCATGTGTCGCCGCCGCGGTGCCAACCTTGCCTACAGCGAGATGGTGAGCGTGGCAGGCCTTGCCTATGCCAGCAACAAGACGTGGCGTCTGGTGCTGCCGGCCGACGAGGAGCAGCAAATCTGCGTGCAGCTCTTTGGTTCCAAGCCCGATCAGTTTGCGAGCGCCGTCGCTGCCGTCGAGGAACGTGTGGGCGATCGCCTGTCTTTGATTGATATCAACATGGCCTGCCCAGCTCGCAAGGTTGTCACCAAGGGCGAGGGCTCGGCGCTTATGCGCACGCCCGACCTGGCCGAGAAGATCGTCGAGGCAGCGGTGGGCGCGGCGCACGTGCCCGTGACCGTAAAGATCCGTAAGGGCTTTTACGCCGAAGATCGCAATGCCGCGACGTTTGCCCAGATGCTCGAGGGGGCAGGTGCATCTGCGGTGGCGGTGCATGGCCGCTGCGCCACACAACTCTATACGGGTCAGGCCGATTGGTCGGTCGTCGATGAGGTGGCCGACGCCGTCGAGATTCCCGTTATCGGTTCGGGCGACGTGTTCTCGGCCGAGGATGCGGCGGAGCATCTGAGCGGCTCGGGTGCCAGCGCGGTGTTTATTGCGCGCGGCATCTACGGCAATCCGTGGGTGTTCGGCGATGCCCGAGCCTTGCACTCGATGGCACGCCGGTTCCTTCTCACTCCTCGGTCGAGCGCCTGGAGGCCCTGCGCGAGCACCTGACGTTGACGCACGAGCTTCTGCCGCTTATGTCGCGCGCCCGTACGTATGCAACCTGGTACTTAAAGGGCATGCCCCATGCCGCCGCCTGGCGCGCTCAGGTGGTGCGCTGCTCCACGTACGAGGAGTTTATGGCGCTGGTCGATGATATCGAGCGCGACGTGGTGGTCTGCGAGGCCGCGCTTGCCGCCGGCGAGCCGGTGCCCGCCCATCCGCTGGAGGCTTAAGGGTGGCCGTTACCGCGCTGTATGTGCACGTGCCGTTTTGCGCTCAGAAATGTCGCTATTGCGACTTTGACTCGCGCAGCGTGGCGCCGTGCGACCTGGACGCTGCGCTCGATGCCTATTTTGAGCAACTGTATGCGCGGCTCGATGCTTTTGGCAACGCTGGGGCCCTTGACCAGATCCGCACCGTCTATGTTGGCGGCGGCACGCCGTCGCTGGCGGGGGAGCGCCTGGTGGAGCTGGCGCGGCGTATTCGTACGTGGTGCGCTCCCGTTGAGTTTACCTGCGAGGCCAATCCTGAGTCGTTGACTTCGCAGCTTGCCGCGGCGCTTGCCGGGGTGGGCGTTACGCGCATTTCTCTGGGAGTCCAAACCCTCGACAACGCCGAGCTTGCCGCGATTGGCCGTATCCACGATTCGCACCGCGGCCTTGCAGCCATCGCCGCGGTGAGGGACGCTGGGCTCGATGTGTCCTGCGACCTGATGTGCGGACTTCCCGGGCAGACTGCCGTAAGCTGGCAGCGCACGCTCGATGGCGTGTTGGCGGCGGCGCCGCATCATGTATCGGTGTACCCCCTCACGCTCGAGGAGGGCACGCCGCTCTACCGCATGGCGTGTCGCGACGAGTCGCTCGAGCCCGACGAGGATTTCCAGGCCGCATGCATGGACGTGGCGCGTGATTGTCTGACTGCGGCCGGCTATCACCCGTATGAGGTGGCGAGCTACGCGCTCGACGGCCATGAGTGTGCCCACAACATTGCCTATTGGACCGGACAGGGCTATCTGGGCCTGGGCCGTTCTGCCGCGGGCATGCTCGACGCCGAGGATTTCGACTGTCTTGCAGGTTTGTTCCTCGGCGTGTCTTCTCGAGGCGATGCGCACCGCGTGCGTCTGGTGCAACGCGACGATGCCGCGACGGCGTTGAGGCCGAGTACCTGACGCATCGCGAGGCGGCAGCCGAGGATCTGATGCTCGCTTGTCGCATGACGCGCGGTCTCGCTTCCGACCTGTTGGTTCGCGCGGCTCGTGTCATCCCTGCCGATGAACTGACAGCGGCTTGTGATCGCGCTCTTGATCTTGGGCTTGCCACTTGGGTGCCGAGCACGGTGATAACCATGCGGGGCCTACCGTCTCTGTCGATGTCCTCGCTGGCCGCACCTGTGCCCGCCTGGCGCCGACCCACCTAGGTTGGCTCGATGGAAATGTGCTGTTCGAGCTGTTTTGGGGTCTAGCTTAGGCCGCTCGGGTAGAATTACCGCAATATATACGCTGCTGTGAGCAGGAGGTTGCCGCGCATGGCGACGATGAACGAAAAAGATTACTACGAGATTTTGGGCGTCTCCAAGGACGCCACCTCGCGTGATATCCAAAAGGCTTTCCAACAAAAGGCCCGCAAGCTCCATCCGGACGCAATAAAGAGCCGGATGCCGAGGAGAAGTTTAAAGAGGTTTCCGAGGCCTACGCCGTGCTCTCGGACGAGCAGAAGCGTGCGCGTTACGACGCCATGCGGTCGGGCAATCCCTTTGCCGGTGCACCGACGGCTTCGCCCTATGGCGGCGGTTATGCCGGCAGCGCCGGTTACGGCAATCCCTTTGACGGCGGTTTCCCCTTCGGAGGCGCCTGGGGCCAGCCCCGTCGCGGCCAGGCGGCCTACAACCCCGAGAGTGGCGCCAACGTGGTCGTCGATATCAAGCTCGACGCCAAGGAGGCCAAGAGCGGTGCCCACAAGACCGTTCGATATACCCGCTTTGACACCTGCGGGCATTGTGGCGGATCGGGCTCCGTTTCTTCAGAGCATGCCCACACCTGTCCGAGCTGCGGTGGCCGCGGCCACATCGCGTCGACCTGTCCTTCCTGTTTGGTGCGGGCACGTTCCAGTCGGTCTGCCCCGAGTGCGGCGGTTCCGGTAAGGTCGTGGCCGACCCCTGCCCCGATTGCGGTGGCAGCGGGCGAACCCGTGTGACCTCCGAGCAGACGATTGAGTTTCCTGCCGGCACGCACGATGGCGACGAGGTCCGCATTAGCGGCATGGGCCACGCAGGCACTAACGGTGCCGCGGGCGGCGACCTGGTCGGCCGCGCCCATGTTGAGGCCGAGCGCTTGGAAGGCAAAGCTCGTACTGGCTTTTACCTGATGGGCATTGTGGCGCCGTTTTTGGTGCTGTCGGCCATCTCGGGCGTGTTCTCGGCCTTTGCCATGATGTGCTTTATTCCGTTTGCCATGGGCCTGTTCATGGTGCTCTCGGACGGCGTGCTTCATCGCAGCCTGCTGTGGTGGAAACGCGGACGCGATGCAGTTTGCCAACGGTTTTGCCAACGGCTTCATGTTCGCACTCGTGTCGGTTTGGTTTGCGAGCTGCTCGCAGCGTGCCATGCTTTCGCCGTACGGAATGTACTAACATCAAACCCTCTGTTTGCGGCCGCCCCAGCTTGGGTATAGGACGCACTGTGACAATAATGAAGTCGGAAGGATTCGGTCGTGTCGGAAAATAGGGATTACTACGAGGTACTTGGCGTCGAAAAGGATGCGACGCGCGGACGATTAAGCGCGCGTTTCTAAAGAAGGCCCGTACCGTACACCCGGACGTTTCGGACGTCCCCGAGGCCGAGGCCAAGTTCAAAGAGCTCAACGAGGCATATTCCGTTCTTTCCGATGAGCAGAAGCGTGCAAACTACGACCGCTACGGCACCGCGGACGGCCCTGGTGGTTCGGGCTATGTCGACATCAACGATATCTTTGGTGGCATGGGCATGGACGACCTGTTCTCGTCGTTTTTTTTTGGCGGCGGTGCCGTGGTGGTGCCCGCAGCCGTCGTGAGCGTCGTCGCGGACGTGACATGGCCATCTCGCTTTCGGTGACGCTCGAGGAGGCGGCGCTCGGCTGCAAAAAGACGATCAGCTATGATCGCCTTGCTCCTTGCGAGGACTGCAACGGTACCGGTAGGGCCGAGGGTGCACAGGAAAAGCAGTGCAGCCGTTGCCACGGCACGGGCTATGTCACGACGGTCCAGCGTTCGTTCTTGGGCCAGGTCCAGTCCTCTTCGCCTTGCCCCGACTGCCACGGCGAGGGCACGGTTATCGATCATCCCTGCGAGACCTGCGATGGTCAGGGCCGCACGCCTTCCCACGAAAAGATCGACATCGATATTCCCGCCGGCGTTTCGACCGGCCGCCAGCTGCGCGTGAGCGGCTTTGGCGAGGCCGGCCTTCGCGGCGAGCCCTCGGGCGACCTGATCGTCAACGTTCGCGTCGCCGACCACGAGCGCTTTAAGCGCAACGGCGACGACCTGTACCTCGTGAGCGATATCTCGATTGCGCAGGCGGCTCTCGGCTGCGAGATCGAGGTCGAGGGCATTATGCCTGACGAGGTCGTTAAGGTCACGGTCCCCGCCGGCACGCAGTACGGCGACACCGTGAGCGTCGGTAACTCGGCATGCCCCGCATTGGCGGTGGCGGCTCGCGTGGCCGCCTGGTCGTTCAGCTGCGCGTGCTCGTTCCCACGAGCCTTTCGGCCAAGCAGCGCGACCTGCTCGAGGCCTTCGCCGCCGAGTCCGGCGACGACGTCGCTCCCGGCAAGAAATCGGTTACCGATCGCATCAAGAGTGCCCTCGACGACATCCTCGATTAAGGAGCCCCGCGTGCTCGCACCCCCATATCTCTGTTGTCAACCTCGGCTGCCGCGTCAACCGGGTTGAGTCTGACCGTATCACTGCCGATCTTATGCGCCTGGGCTTTGCTATTGTGGAGCCCCAGGATGCCGATCTGATCGTAATCAATACCTGTGCCGTGACGGGCGAGGCCGAGGCTAAGACCCGCAAGGCGTCCGTCATGCGCTGGCCCATCCAAACGAGCCTTATGTGCTCGTGACCGGTTGCGTGGTCAATTTGCATCCCGAGGAGCTGTTGGAGCTCTCGGATCGCGTGATCGCCGAGCCGTCCAAGATTGATGTCGCCGAACGTGTCTGCGAGGTGCTGGGCGTTGAGTCCGATAGCGTTCCCGCCTGCAGCGATGGCGAGGTGGTCGATGCGCTCGGTCGCTCTCGCCTGGGCGTGAAGATCCAGGACGGCTGCAACCATCGCTGCACCTATTGCATTGTGTGGAAGGCGCGCGGCCCCGAGCGCTCCGTGCCCGTCGAGTCCGTGCTTGAACAAGTTCGCGAGGCCCAGGAGGCCGGCGTGCCCGAGGTGGTGCTGACCGGTGTGAACCTGGGTGCCTACGATGGCAAGAGCGCGACCGACGAGCATGTCGAAATCGATGAGCTGCTCGAGGCCATCATGGAGCGCACGACTATTGCGCATGTGCGCATTTCCTCGGTCGAGCCCATGGATATCTCTGAGCGCCTGCTTAAGGTTATGGCGCGCTATCCGCAGCGTATCGCCCCGTTTTTGCACCTGCCCGTGCAGTCCGGCTGTACGGCGACCCTGCATCGCATGGGTCGTCCCTATAGCGCGGAGGCCTTTGAGGACACGGTGCGTATGATTCGCGCCAACTTGCCCCAGGCGTCTCTTTCGTGCGATGTCATCGTCGGTTTTCCTGGTGAGACGGACGAGGAGTTCGAGGAGTCGCTGGCGCTGTGCCGCCGTGTGGGTTTCTCGCGTATGCACGTGTTCCGCTACAGCAAGCGTCCCGGTACCCTTGCTGCCGACATGCCCGACCAGGTGCCGCCCGAGGTTATGGCCGAGCGCAGCCGTCGTATGCGAGACACGGCGCAGGAGCTCGCTATTGCCGATGCTCGTCGTCGCGTGGGCACTGTCGAGCGTGCCGTGCTCGAGTATGGTGACAACCTGACGCTCGGTTCGTTCCATCATGCCCGTCTTGACGATACCTGTGGACTTACAGCCCCGTGCCTGCTCGATGTTGCTATCATCGGAGTCGATGATTCCGGCTTGGTCCATGCGCGCAGGGAGGTCCATGGAAGCCTCGAAGATTAGACTTACCGTTCCCGAGGGAGTTGATCCCTCGCGTGTTTTGGGCGCCGGCGACGGCGTCCTTCGTGCGCTCGAGAGTTTGGTTCGCGCTCACGTGGTCGCCCGTGGCGATAGCATCGCCGTGAGCGGTGACCCGGACGAGGTCGAACTCGTGGCGCGTTTTTTCGAACACGCTTTTTCGCGAGGCGGCGGCCGGTCGTACCCTGTCTGCGACGATGTCTCTCGCTGCCTGGCCGTCTTGCGCGACGGTGAGCACGAGGCTACGTCGCTTCGCGATGACGTGCTGCTTTCGTATCGCGCGCGTCATTCGCCCCAAGACGCTCGGGCAAAGCGCTATGTGGATGCCATCCGCTCGCATACCATCACGTTTGGCCTGGGTCCAGCCGGTACCGGTAAGACTTATCTGGCCATGGCGCTCGCCGTTGCCGCGCTCAAGCGCCACGAGGTGGGCCGTTTGATCTTGACGCGTCCGGTTGTCGAAGCAGGGGAGAACCTGGGCTTTTTGCCCGGCACCCTCGAGGAAAAGATCGATCCGTACATGCGTCCGCTCTACGACGCCCTTTTTGACATGATGGATCGCGAGCGCACCGATGAGCTTATGGAGCGCGGCGTGATCGAGATCGCCCCGCTTGCCTATATGCGCGGTCGTACGCTGAGCGATGCCTTCGTGGTGCTCGACGAAGCGCAAAATACCACGCCCGAGCAGATGAAGATGTTCCTGACACGACTTGGATTCAACTCAAAGTTCGTGATTACCGGCGACCTCAGCCAGCGCGACCTGGTGGGTCGTCGTGGTGGCTTGGCGGATGTCGAGAAGATTTTGGGCCGTGTCGACGATGTGGCGTTTGCACACCTGGAGCGCGCCGACGTGGTGCGCCATGCCTGGTAGGTCGTATCGTTGAGGCATATGATGCTTATGATGGCGTGCGCGAGCAGCGCTCGCGCGATCGAAAGGAGTCCCGTTGAGTGTATTGATCAGCAACGATGCCGAGCTCGATACGCTGCTCGACTCGCAGGAGGTAGAGCACATCTGCGAGGTTGTGCTTGCCGCCGAGGGCGTTGAGCGTGAAGTCGAGATTTCTCTTTCGTATGTCGATGAGGACGAGATACACGAGCTCAACCACGAGTGGCGTGGCATCGACCGCACCACCGATGTCCTCTCGTTTGAATGCGACTCGGCCTTTGACGAGGATATTCCCGCCGACGAGACGCTCGAGCTCGGCGATATCATCCTGGCCCGCAGGTCCATTGCCGTCAGCCCCCGGCTTTGGCAATAGCCCTGCCGACGAGTGCCGCCTGATGCTCGTGCATGGCATGCTGCACCTGCTGGGGTATGACCATATCGAGGACGACGAGGCCGAGGTCATGGAGGCCCGCGAGGACGCTATCCTGCGCGATCTGGCGCTCGAGCGCGGCGAGGACCCCAAACTCGTTCACGTCGGCCCCATCACCAATCATGTCCACGACTAGGAGCCGTTTATGATTCCCGGATCGAACAAGGACCATCCGTCCTTTTTAAAGTCGTTCTCCTACGCCATGGAGGCTTCGTCACCGCCGTCAAGACCGAGCGCAACATTAAGGTCATGCTCGTGGCGGGCGTGTGCACTGTCATTGCCGGCTGCATTGTGGGGCTCGACATTGCCGAGTGGGCTACGATTATCATCTGCTGCGGCCTGGTGATTCACGGCGAGCTGTGCAACACCGCCATGGAGGCGATTGTCGATCTGGCGACCCAGGAGCTCCATCCGCTGGCAAAACGCGCCAAGGACATCGCCGCCGCCTCGGTATACGTACTTTCAATCACCGCCGCGATTGTGGGCTTGCTGGTATTTGCCCACGCGCTCGGCTTTATTTAGAAAGGGATTCCCATGTCCGACAATATGCAGCCTACCGATGAGATTTTGGACGACGAGTCCCCGGATGCTAAGGCGACCGAGGCCTATGAGGAAGTCGAGGAGTTCGACCCGTTTGAGGGCATGAGCGACGAAGAACTCGACGCCTGTGTGACGAGGATGATGCCCCCATGGGCTTTGGCGACGTTGAGCCCGGGTTCCGCAGCGGCTTCGTCGCCCTGGTCGGTCGTCCCAACGCCGGCAAGTCCACGCTGCTCAATGCCTGCTATGGCAAAAAGGTTGCCATCACCTCGCCGGTGGCCCAAACGACCCGCCGCCGTATGCGCGCCGTCGTCAACCGCCCCGGCTACCAGCTGGTCTTTGTCGATACCCCGGGTATCCACAAGCCCAAGGATGGCCTGGGGTCCGAGCTCAACAAGAGCGCGCTGTTCGAGCTGAACGATGTTGACGTCGTCGCGTTTTTTGATCGATGCCACTAAGCCTATCGGCAGGGGAGACGCCTGGGTTGCCGAACGCGTCAAGAATGCTCGCTGCAAGAAGGTCCTGGTGCTCACCAAGGCCGACGAGGCCGACCCCGCACAGGTCATGGAGCAGCTTAAGGCTGCCCACGAGCTCATGGAATATGACGACGAGATCGTGACGTCGTCGGTCAAGAACTTTACGTCGATGCCTTCATCGAGACCGTTGCGCACTTTTGCCCGAGGGTCCGCGTTGGTTCCCCGAGGACATGGGTACCGACGCTTCCGATGAGACGCTCGTTGCCGAGTTTGTGCGCGAGAAGGTCTTGCGCCGCACCCGTGATGAGATCCCGCACTCCGTGGGCGTGATTTGCGATGCGCTTGAGCAGACCAAGAAGGTGCTGCGCGTGCACGCCACCATTTACGTCGAGCGCGAGGGCCAAAAGGGCATCATCATCGGCAAGGGCGGCGAGATGATCAAACATATCGGCATCGACGCCCGTCGCGACCTTGAGCGCATCTTTGGCACCCAGGTCTTTTTGGAGCTGGACGTGAAGGCCAAGGCCGGCTGGCGTGACGACGAGGCCCAGATTCGCCGCTTTGGCTATAACGCCGAGGATTAGGGACACGCGGCGCGAATGGCAGGTTCTCGTACATATCGCACGAAAGTGCTCGTGCTCGATAAGACGAAGCTCAAAGAGACGGACCTGATCCTGACGATGCTTGACGAGCGGGGTCGGCAGGTTCGTGCCGTGGCAAAGGGCGCCCGCAAACCCGGTGGACGCCTGGCTGCGCGCTGCGAGATGTTCTGTACCGTTGATCTGCTGCTTGCGCATGGACGGTCGCTCGACGTGGTTTCCCAGGCCGAGCTTATGGAGGCGCCGCTCGGCGCTGCTCCCGATTACGAGATGACATGCGCCGCAAGCGCGATCGCCGAGGTCGCGCGCGTGTGCTCGTTCGAGGACGCCGAGGACCCGTTTACCTTTGCCATCACGCAGCGGGCGCTCACACTTGTCGGCAGCGGGCTCGACGCGGCACATATGGACCTGCTCGTGGCGGCCTTTGTCTTTAAATTGCTGTCGCACGTTGGCTACCGACCCGATTTTCGGCATGCGTGCTGTGCGGAGACCCGATGCTGTCGTATTTTTCGCCCCAGGCGGGCGGCCTCATGTGCGGGTCGTGCGCGTCGAGCGTGCCCGGTGCCGAGCTGGTGTCGACCGGTGAGGTCGCATGGCTGCGCGCCCTTATGTCCATGACCTTCGATGCGCTTATGGCCGAGAGGGTCGACCCCCATACCGCTGCCTTTTTGCTGGGGCTTTCGCACGTGTGGGCTGCGACGCACACTGATCAACGTCTCCGTGCGATGGAATTCATGTTGGGTCGGGTGATGATGCGCAGGCGCGGGCTGCTTGTGGTAACATACCGACCTGTTGGTACCTCGACCTTGGATGCTCGCTCCACCGGCGGCTTCCCAGTCCGAGGCGAATAGCGTCGCCCGCGGGCGACAAGAAACGAAAGGTGAAACAATGACTGTTTCCAAAGAGCGCAAGGCGGAGCTGACTGCCCAGTTCGGTAACACCCCGGTCGACACCGGCAACCCCAAGGTTCAGGTCGCCATCCTGACCGAGCGCATCAAGGAGCTGACCGAGCACATGAAGTCCCACCAGAAGGACTTCCACACCCGCGTGGTCTGCTCATGCTCGTCGGCCGTCGTCGTCGTCTTCTCTCCTACATCAAGAAGAACGACATGTCGAGTATCGTGAGTCATCAAGGCTCTGGGCATCCGCGACAACATCCAGTAAGGATTTGTACATGCAAGGAGCGTCCTGCGCAGCGGGGCGCTCTTTTTGTGTAAGGGCGTGAACAATCACGCTCTGAAGCGTGGCGGGGGCAGGGGGCCCGCGTCACATGAGGAGCCTGCAGGCAAGGGCCTGCGGGGTAAAGGAGAACAATGACACTCGTATCCAAGACCTTTGAGCTGTACGGCAAGACCTACACCTTTGAGTCGGGCGAGCTTGCCAAGCAGGCCACCGGCGCCTGCCTGGTCAAGCAGGGCGACACCACGATGCTCGACACCGTGGTCGTCTCCAAGGAGCGCAAGAACTACGACTTCTTCCCGCTGACCGTCGACTTCAACGAGAAGATGTACGCCGCCGGCCGCATCCCGGGTGGCTACCTCAAGCGTGAGGGCCGTCCCAGTGAGAAGGCCACGCTCACCGCGCGCATGATCGACCGTCCGATTCGCCCGAGCTTCCCGGACGCTTCCGCAACGAGGTACACATCGTCGCTACCTCGCTCGTCGCCGACCAGGTCAACCCCTTTGACGTCATCACGTCATGGGTGCCTCCCTGGCCATGACGCTCGGCGGCGTGCCCTTCGAGGGCCCGCTTGCCTGCGTGCGCATCGGCCGTAACGTGGAGACCGGCGAGTTTATCGTCAACCCCACCTACGAGGAGCGCGAGAACTCCGACCTGGACCTGGAGCTGGGCGGCTCTGCCGACTTCATCTCGATGGTCGAGGCCGGCGCCGAGGAGATCTCCGAGGACGACATGCTCGCCGCCATGAAGTTTGGCCAGGAGGCCCTTGCCGCCTTCTGCCAGGCCCAGGACGAGTTCGTTGCCGAGTGGGAGCAGGTCAATGGCGCCATCGTCAAGAAGGAGTACCCGCTCGACCAGCCCGTCGAGGAGGTCCAGGAGCGCATCTTCGCCCACTACGACGAGATGGCCGCCGCCCTTCGCGATGCCGACAAGCTCTCCCGTATCGGTAAGGTCGAGGCTCTGAAGGAGTCCATCCGTGCCGAGTTCACCGAGGAGGAGCAGGCCGCTTGGGAGCGCGAGATCCCCGTGGCGCTCAAGAAGCTCGAGAAGAAGGCTATGCGCACCATGGTCGTCGAGACCGGCGAGCGCGTCGACGGCCGTGCCGCCGATGAGATTCGCCCCATCATGGTGAAGGATAACTACCTGCCGCTCGTTCACGGCTCCGGTCTGTTCCAGCGTGGCCAGACCCAGGTGCTTTCCGTCCTGTCGCTCGGTATGCTCAACGAGGGTCAGCGTCTGGATACCATCGAGCCCACCGAGGGCAAGCGCTATATGCACCACTACAACTTCCCGCCGTTCTGCACCGGCGAGACTGGCCGCATGGGCAGCCCCAAGCGCCGCGAGATCGGCCACGGCAACCTGGCCGAGCGCGCCCTGCTCCCGGTGCTCCCCGACGAGAACGAGTTCCCCTACGCTATTCGCGTGGTCTCCGAGGTCATGGAGTCCAACGGCTCCTCTTCGATGGCTTCGACCTGCGGCTCCACGCTCGCCCTTATGGACGGCGGCGTGCCTATTAAGCGCCCGGTCTCCGGTATCGCCATGGGCCTGATCCAGGAGGAGGGCAAGACCGTGGTCCTGTCCGATATCCAGGGTCTCGAGGACTTCCTGGGCGACATGGACTTTAAGGTCACCGGCACCACCGAGGGCATCACCGCCCTGCAGATGGACAACAAGCACCGGTCTTACCTTCGACATCTTGGCCCGCGCCCTGCAGCAGGCCAAGGAGGGTCGCGCCTTCATCCTGCAGAAGATGCTCGATGTGATCCCCGAGCCGCGCCACACCACGCGCAGCACCGCTCCGCGCATCGTCTCCATCCAGGTTCCGACCGACAAGATCCGCGACGTTATCGGTTCTGGTGGTAAGGTCATCCGCGGCATCCAGGACGAGACCGGTGCCTCGGTCGACATCCAGGAGGACGGCACCGTCTTTGTCGGCGCACCGGCGAGTCCGTCGACCAGGCTGTCGAGCGCATCAAGCTCATCATCAAGGTTCCCGAGCCGGGCGAGGAGTACACCGGTCGCGTGGTCTCCATCCAGCCCTTCGCGCCTTCGTCAACCTGCTGCCCGGCAAGGACGGCCTGCTGCACATCTCCCGCGTCGCCAAGGGCCGCGTGGAGAAGGTCGAGGATGTCCTTAACGTGGGCGACGAGGTCAAGGTCGTCGTCATCGAGGTCGACGATCGCGGTAAGATCTCGCTCGACCGTCTGGATAAGCCCGAGGCCCCGGCTCGCGCCGAGGGTGCCACCGAGGGCGATGGCGAGCACTTCCAGCGCCGTGAGCGTCCTCGTCGCGAGCGCTCCGAGCGCAACGACCGTCCGCGCCGTCCCGGCGACAACGGAGGTCGCAAGCCCCGCCGTCACCACGACGCCCGAGTAACAGCTACCACATAAGCAGCTCAACAAGGGGCGACTCCGGACAGGGGTCGCCCTTTTGCTGTTCCCCGGCGGGGGCCGCGGGTAAAGTTTCCTGCTCTACAGTCCT
>ENA-OPYV01000089-OPYV01000089.1-human-gut-metagenome-genome-assembly--contig:-NODE-89-length-27735-cov-2.432737_pt1 | contig 27735 bp, 42 predicted proteins | sample MGYA00242474_ERZ504485 | MGnify/ENA primary metagenome ERZ504485 (study PRJEB26092, sample SAMD00036263) | human gut metagenome | host: Homo sapiens | study: EMG produced TPA metagenomics assembly of...
GCGAGGCGGAGACCAATACCATGGGGATCGTCAAATAAACAAACTGGCATTGCAATTTTGGTTGCAATTGCCGTTTTTCTTTTTTATGGATTGATTCCGTTTACGCAAGTGGTTGCTTCCGCCGCATTATAACACCCACACCCAAGGCATCAATCACCTGCTTTTTGTAATCCAATTCCGGGGTCAGGTTAAGTCCCGCCGCCGTGGCTTCGGCTCCGCAACGGTGATCTGGTGGGTGATCTTGCCCGGTCGCCCGCTGAGAATGAGAATGCGGTCGCTGAGCAGCACCGCCTCGTCAATATCATGGGTGATAAAGATGGTGGACAGCTTGATCTCCTCCATCACGGACAGATACCACCGGTGCATGGCGGATTTGGTGATGGTGTCCAGGGCGCTGAACGGTTCGTCCAGCAGCGCTACGCGGTCACCGGCCAGGTAGGTGCGCAGCAGGGCTGCCCGCTGGCGCATACCGCCGGACAATTCCGCCGGGTACTGCTGTTGGGTGCCCTCCAGACCGAACTGGGCAAAGTGACTGCCGGCTTCTGTCCGCGCTTCCTTTTTGGATTTGCCGGAGAGCAGCAGCGGTAGGGACACATTGTCAATGATCTTTTTGTAGGGCAGCAGCAGGTCCTTTTGCAGCATATAGCTGATATGGCCCGGCTGGCCGGTAATGTCCTGCCCGCCCAGCACCACTCGGCCGCTGTCCGGCCGGTCAATGCCGCTGATGCAGTTGAACAGGGTGGTCTTGCCGGCGCCGCTGACCCCAGCAGGGAGATTAACTCTCCCTGCCGCAAGTCAGGTTTACGCCGTCCAAATCACCTTTTCGTCAAAGCTTTTTTTAATGTTTTCTGCGGATAAAATGTCCATTTCTTATGCCAGGTAATCGTTGGTAAAGCCTACATTGCTGCTGATGTCTTTCTCCACCAGCTTGTTGTCCGTCAGCCACTTGTAGAAGTTGTTCCAACGGGCCGGGTCAATGTAGCCCCATTTTTGGCGTCGCTGATATACTGACCGGCCATCCACTTTTGGCTTTCCTTAACCAGTTCTTCGCTGCCGTTCAGAGAGCCGGTATCGTCGCTCTTTAATGAGAATGTCCGCAGCCTCCTCCGGGTGGTCAATGGCGTACTGATAGCCCTTGGCAGTGGCAGCCAGAAATGCCTTGGCAGCCTGCGGATTTTCCTTTAAGAAAGTGTTGTGGCGATGAGCACCGGGGTGTAGTAGTCAAAGGTGGCGTTCAGGTCCTTGATGTAGAAGAAGTCTACATCGATTTTGTTGACCTTGGCGTTGATACCGCCCCAGCCGTAGAATACCCAAATGGCATGGTCCGGGTTCTGCTGCACATCCTGCGCCTCGGCGGTCGGCGGGTTGGGGATCTGCTTAACCTTGCTCCAATCGCCGCCGTCCTTGTTGACGATATTTTTCATCATAGCCTTTTCAATGGGGGAGTCCCAGGTCAGGTAGGTGTTGCCTGTCAGGCCCTTGGGACGGTCCATACCCTGCCCGGCCTTGGAGATAATGCCGGAGGAGTTGTGCTGCAGCAGCGCAGCCACGGCGGTTACATCCATGGGGGTGTCAGAAGTAAAGGCAGGCGCCAGGGTGTCCTGTGCGTCAATGGCAAATTGCGCTTTGTTGGAGCTGCACAGCTGGGTGGCGGTGCTGTTGTCCGGCGGCTGCACAATGCTCACATTCAGCCCGGCGGCCTCGTAGTAGCCTTTTTCCTTGGCTACGAACATACCGGTGTGGTTGGTGTTGGGGGTCCAGTCCAGGCAGACGGTAATGTCCGTCTTCTGTGCCGGTGCGGCGGTGGTGTCCGTTTTGTCCGCTGTTTTACCGCCGGAGCAGGCGGCAAAGGACAGTGCCATGACGCCGGCCAGCATACCGGCAAAATCTTTTTGCTTTATTCATCTTATTCTTTTCCTTTCGTTGTTCCTTTGTTTGCCCAGGGCATTGCCAGCCGCTGCGCCAGTGCCACCAATGCCATCAGCAGCAGGCTGATGACGGAGATGAACACAATGACAGCAAACATTTTGTCAAAGGCATAGGCTTTCTTTACCCCGGGTCATATACGACCCCAAGTCCCTCAAAACCGCCTAACCACTCGGAGATCACCGCGCCCACCACCGCATAGGAGGCGGAGATGCGCAGCCCGGAGAAAAAGGAGCCGGTGGCGGAGGGCAGCTTGATGTGCCAAAACACTTGCAGTCGATTGGCACCCATCGCCCGCAGCAGGTTGACCTCGTCCGGGTCCGCACTGCGGTAGCCGTCTAAGAGTCCGATGGAGATGGGGAAGAAGGTGGTGATCACCACCAGTGTGATCTTCGGCGCCATACCGAAGCCCATCCACAGCACCAGCAGCGGCGCAATGGCAATGGTGGGTATGGTCTGGGTAATGATGAGAACGGGATAGACGGCTTGATACAAAAAGTGAAAGCGATCCATCAGCGCCGACAGAATAAATGCCAGTGCCACGCCGATCGCCAGTCCGTACAGCGCCTCTTGCAGGGTCACCTTGGCCTGGGACATCATCACGGAGAAGTTGTGCACAAACGCCAGCCACACATCCGTAGGGGAGGGCAGCATGTAGGCGGGCACCACTTCAAACCCGGCGCAGGCGTACCAAATACCTAAGATCACCGCCAGCGCCAAAATGGGCGCCAGCTTATTGGTGGTGCTTTGTAATTTTTGGTCAATGGTCAAAACCTCCCTTCCGGGTTGTACACGACCTTGACATAAGCGGATACGCTGGGCGCACCGGCTTTAATGGCCACTTTTTGGCACTGCGTTACGATCTCCATCAGCTGATCGTAGCTTTCGCCCTCAATGGTGGTCTCAAAGGGACCTACGGAGCAGTGCAGGCCGGTGCTCTTGATGTAGGCGATCACTTCGTCTACGATACGCACCAGTTCCTGGTCGTTGTCTGCCTTTGGCAGAACCTGAATGGCAACACTTGCTTTCATAAAAATACTCTCCTTCCAAGTGCTTTGGCGGTTTCCCGCGGGGTGGGTGGCAATAAGTCAAAAGAAAAGCCCCATTCACGCAGAATGGGGCACAGTTGCAAATATCTAAGCAATCGTCTCTGCCGTGCGTGCTAGCGTACGGTTCAAAGGGTATGATCTCAGCCTTGCGGCACCCCTGACTTATTGATTTGAACAACTCTATTATACGGCGGCGCCGGGTTTTGTCAATCCTGGATCACGCGCACCCGGATCACACCGTCGATCTTTTCAATATCCGCTACCACGCCGGCGCTGTAAGCGGTGTCTGTATCAATAATACTGTAAGCGATCTCTCCCCGGTTCTATCGGTAAAGGCGGCAATGTTCATACCGTCCTTGCTGATGGTGTCCGTAATGGTGGCGATCATGTTTGGCTGGTTCTTGTGCACCACGGTCATGCGAGCAGCGCCGTTGGGATCCATGTGTACCGTGGGCAGGTTTACGCTGTTTTGAATATTGCCGTGCTCCAAAAAGTCAATCAGCTCTTCGGCACCCATAGAGGCACAGTTCTCCTCGCTCTCCGGGGTGGAAGCACCCAGGTGGGGAATGGCGATCACGCCGTCCACATCAATCAGCTTAGCGCTGGGGAAGTCGGTAACATACGCGGCCATTTTGCCCTCTTCCAAAGCCTCCACTACATCGTCCGCATTGGCCAGGTCGCCACGGGCAAAGTTCATCACGCGCACCGTATCTTTCATTTTGGCAATGCTTTCGGCACAAATCAGCTCCTTGGTGTCCGGGGTCAGCGGCACATGCACGGTGATATAGTCTGCCAGGGGGAACACCTGATCCAGATCATTGTTGACGGTTACCCCCGGCTTGAGTACAGAGGCGTCCTTTAAGAACGGGTCGTAGCCGATCACCTGCATACCCAGATCCACGGCGGCGTTGGCCACCAGGCGGCCGATGGCGCCCAGACCGATCACTGCCAAGGTCTTGCCTTTCAGTTCCGGACCGGCAAAGGCGGACTTGCCCTTTTCCACTGTTTTGGGTACATTGTCGCCCTCGTCCTTAATGGTCTTGCACCAGTCGATGGCGCGGGTTACCTTGCGGCTGGCCAGAAGCATACCGCACAGCACCAGTCTTTTACCGCGTTGGCGTTGGCACCGGGGGTATTGAACACCACAATGCCCTTTTGGGCGCAGTCGGCCACAGGAATGTTGTTAACCCCGGCACCGGCTCTGGCGATGGCCAGCAGGCTTTCCGGCATTTCCATATCGTGCATGGAGGCGGAGCGCACCATAATGGCGTCCGGTGTCGTTTCCGGTGCGTCCACGGTGTAGTTGGCAGGGTCAAATTTGTTCAGCCCACCGGCGAAATTTTATTTAAGGTCTGAATGTGAAACATCAGCAGTTCTCCTCCTCAAACTTTTGCATAAAGGTCACCAGCGCCTGTACGCCCTCTAAAGGCATGGCGTTATAGATAGAGGCGCGCATACCGCCCACGGTACGGTGCCCTTTCAGATTTACCAGCCCGGCGGCTTCCGCTTCTTTAACAAATTTGGCGTCCAGATCGGCGTTGCCGGTGACAAAGGGCACATTCATCAGGGAGCGGTCCTCCGGCACCACGGTGCCGTGGAACAACTTGGAGTTATCCAAAAAGTCATACAGCAGCTTTGCCTTTTCCTGGTTGCGCTTTTCCATCGCTTCCAGGCCGCCCAGCGCTTTGATCCACTCCAGTACCAGTTTGCAGATATAAATGCACCAGCAGGGGGGCGTGTTGTAAAGGGAGTCCGCGTCTGCCTGTACTTGATAGTTCATCATCACCGGGGTGGTGGGGCGTGCGTTGCCCAGCAGATCCTCCCGGATAATGGCCACCACCAGTCCGGCAGGCGCCACATTCTTTTGAGCGCCGAAGTACACCATGCCGAATTTGCTGATGTCCAGCGGTTGGGACAGAGCACAGGAGGACACATCGGCGATGAGCACCTTGTCGCCCACCGGCGGCAGCTCCTTATATACCGTGCCGTAAATGGTGTTGTTCATACAAATATACACATAGTCCGCATCGTCCCGGAAATCGGCGGCTGCGGTCTTGGGAATATAGCTAAAGGTTTTGTCCGCAGAGGAGGCCACGGCCTGCACATCGCCGTACTTCTGGGCCTCCTGATAGGCTTTCTTGGCCCACTGGCCGGTGATGATATAGTCCGCCTTGCCGCTGCCGTTCATAAAATTCAGCGGAATGGCAGAGAATTGGGCGGAAGCGCCGCCCTGCAAAAAGAGCACCTTGTAGTTGTCCGGCACCCGGTACAGTTCCCGCATCAGTGCCTCGGCGTCTTTGATGATCTTGTCAAAGGTCTTGGAGCGGTGGCTCATCTCCATAACGGATTGGCCGCTGCCTTGATAGTCCATCATTTCGGCGGCTGCGGTTTGTAACACCTGCTCCGGCAGGGTGGACGGTCCTGCGCTAAAATTCCATACTCTTGCCATAGTCAATATCTCCTTTGGATTTCAAATCGTGTACATACCATTATACGGCTGTTCATCTTTTTGTCAAGCAAAACCGCTGATTTTTGTAAAAAAAGCCGATAGATTGATAAATCGTTCACAATATTGTACAAATTGCAGCCAATGTTGGCAGAATTGCAGGACAGGTGTGCAGTATTTGGCAGGTGTATTCTAAAATGCGGGCAGATAAAAGTGTGCGACCCGATATGGGCATCGGCCCCTACATCGTTGACGCTGACTCCATATTGCCTGTGGCGGATCTGTGATAAATTCGTAGGGCGGGGGCTTGCTCCCGCCGCACCGTAATGTAAACATAAAAAAGAGCACCATGCAGGTGCTCTCATGAATGATTCTTTATTTCTGCTGCTGGTTCAGGGCGTTTTGCAGCATATTGTTCTGCTTTTTCGGCTTATAGGAGGGCGGGTTCTTCAGCTTCTTGGTCCACCGGTTGTTTTTGGCGGTGAGCTTGTTGATCTCGTGCACCGGGCCGGCCATATACTCGGTCATATACCGGTCGCGATCTCCATCAGCTGCGGATCATTCTTCATCTCGCCCAAAATGGTTACGCCGATAATGTCCTGCACCTCGTTGGTACCGTCCTCGTAGATTTCGCCCAGTGCCTTAAACAGCTTTTTAATATCTGCCTCCCGGCCGGAGCGCATCACTTCCAGCACCCGGGGTGTACCGTGTTCGGTAAAGAAGGTCTCCGGCAAAAACTCGCCGTAGGTGGCAATATTGCGCTTGATTTCGTCTTTCATATCCGGGTACAGCACGCCAAAGCGGTTGGCCAGGGAGTCCACATCGTAGCTGACAACACCGTTCTTAGCCTTGGAGCGGGACACGGCCTTGGGCATTTTGATTTTGTCCAGGTCTGCCTTTTTCTTCTTAGCAAAGAGGGAGCGCACTTCCTCGCTTACCTCGTTGGCTACGGACTTTACATCGCGGTCGTCCAATGCGTCCAGCTCAAACAGCGAACGGGAGACGGTGCTCCACTGGGGGTTTTCTTTCTCATAGGCGCAGTCAAATTCCAGCAGCTGTTTGTCTGCTACATAATGCAGGCGGTACAGCCCGTTATCACCGGCAAAGGTCAGGGCGTCCTCCGCGCCTGCCTCGCGGTTAAAGTGCAATTCGGTATTGATGGCGGCAAGCTGCTTTTCCAGCGTTGCAAAAGCCTGGTTCAGTTCCATATGGGCACTCCTTACTCGGTCATTTTTACTTGGTGCAGAGTATTATAGCATTTTTTTTGCCCCCTTTGTCACGCTTTTTTTATGAAGTTGGGTAGAGGGTAGTTGGTTTTGCCGATATTTTTTCTAAAAAGGCATAGATTTTAATAGAAGATGACGGTTGCGCCGGCGTATCTTTCTGTGGTACAATATTATAATCAATTTTGACTTAGGAGCAGTTTTTGCATGAATAAAATCACATTGGGTGTGTTGTTCGGCGGCGTATCCTCCGAGCACGACATCAGCACCGTATCGGCAAAGGGCATTCTCTCTGCCATTGACAAAGAAAAATATAACCTGGTTTTGCTGGGGATCACCAAGGAGGGGCGTTGGTTCCTGTTTGATGATGATATTGACTTGCTGCCGGAGGACCGGTGGCTCACTTCCCCCAGCTTGGTGCCTGCCTGGATCAGCCCGGATCGAAGCGTGCACGGTGTGGTGACCGCTAAGGGCGACACCATTCGTTTGGACGCAGTGTTCCCGGTGCTCCACGGCAAGAACGGCGAGGACGGCACCGTTCAGGGACTGCTGCAACTGGCGGGCATTCCCTTTGTAGGGTGCGATGCTACCGCCTCCGGTGTGTGTATGGATAAGGCGGTGACCAACGCCGTGGCAGACGCAGTGGGCATTGCCCAGGCCAAGTGGTGCGCCTACACCCGCTTTGCTTACGACAGCGACCGAGAGGGCTGCCTGCAAGCGGCGGAGGAGAAGCTGGGCTATCCGATTTTTGTAAAGCCTGCCAACGCCGGTTCCTCTGTGGGCATTACCAAGGCTACGGATCGGGAGAGCCTGGTGCGTGGTATGGAAGTGGCCTTTGCTGAGGATAAAAAAAGCAGTGCTGGAAGCGTGTATTATAGGCCAGAGGTAGAGTGTGCCGTCATGGGCAACGATACCCCCATTGCCGCCCAGGTAGGCGAGATCGTGGCAGCTGCGGACTTTTATGATTTTGACGCTAAGTATAATAATCCCCAAAGTGAGCTGCACATTCCGGCGGATCTAAGTCCGGAAAAGCTGGAAGAAGTGCGTGCGGCTGCTTTGCGTGCCTACGGAGCCATGGGCTGTGAGGGCCTGAGCCGGGTGGATTTCTTTGTTACTTACGACGGGGAGCAGGTGCTGCTCAATGAGATCAACACCATTCCCGGTCAAACCCCTATCAGTATGTACCCCAAGCTGTTTGAGGCGGTGGGTGTGCCGTACAGCGAGCTGATTGATCGGTTGGTGGCCTACGCGCTGGAACGGGGTGCCGTATGACGGAGAAGCAGACGGACACCCGGGATGTGGTACTGGAGATCGTGGGCACCCAGCGGCTGAACGGTGACAGCGACAAGATTGAGCTGACCACCGTGGGTACGCTGCAAACGGAGCCGGAGACGCTGGTGTTCCGCTACACGGAGCAGCAGGAGCCGCCGGAGGAGCCTATTTATGTGCAGGTGCGCCTGCGCCGGGATCAAACGGAGGCGGAGATTCTGCGTACCGGCGCTATGGCTCTTGTCTGACCATTGCCAGAGGGCAGCGGAATTTGTGCCGCTACGGTACGCCTTACGGCGATGTGCTCATGGGCATTTACGGCAAGGCGGTGGAAATTCAGGAGAATGCCGCCGACGGCCGGGTGCAGCTGCGTTATGAAATTGATATTAACGGCACTTTGGCCTCTAAAAATCAACTGAAAATTGACTACCGGATCACCGGGTCGCAAGGAGAATGAGCCATGTCTAAATTGGTTAAGCAAACGGAATTGGAATTAAAAGAGAAAATTATGGACGCTTTGGGTCGCGCCGTGGCGGACGGTGTGTTGGACGAGGCACCCCTGCCTGCCTTTATTATCGAAGTGCCCAAGGAGCGCCAAAACGGCGACTACTCCACCAATGTGGCCATGGCCGGTGCCAAGCATTCCACAAGCGCCCCCGGGTGATCGCCCAGGCCATTGTGGATCGACTGGATTTGGCAGACACTGTGTTTGACCGGGCAGAGATCGCCGGTCCCGGCTTTATCAATTTCTTTCTGGGCAACCGTTTTTTATGCCGCTGTGTTGGAGGATTTGATGGCCCAGGGCGAGAATTACGGCCGCTCGGATTACGGCAAGGGCAAGCGTGTGCTGGTGGAGTTCGTCTCTGCCAATCCCACCGGGCCTATGCACATCGGCAACGCCCGTGGCGGCGCGATCGGCGACTGCCTGGCAGCGGTGCTGGATTGGGCCGGATATGATGTGCAGCGGGAGTTTTATGTGAACGACGCCGGCAATCAGATTGAGAAGTTCGCCACTTCCCTGGAAGTGCGCTATTTGCAGCATTATGACCCGGCGGTGGAGCTGCCGGAGGACGCCTACAAGGGCGTGGATATTGTGGAGCACGCCGAGAATTTCATCAAGGAATACGGCGACCGGTATGTGAACGCGCCCGCAGAGGAGCGGCGCAAGGCGCTGGTGGATTACGCTCTGCCTAAGAACATTGCCGGGCTGGAGCGGGACCTGGGCGCCTACCGCATTCAGTATGACCGCTGGTTCAAGGAGTCCTCCCTCCATGAGGACGGCTCTGTGCAGCGGGTGATTGACGCATTGAAAGAAAAGGGCGTTACCTATGAGCAGGACGGCGCCTTGTGGTTTAAGGCCAGTGCATTCGGCAACGACAAGGACATTGTGCTGGTGCGTGCCAACGGCATTCCCACTTATATTGTGCCGGATATTGCTTATCATTATAATAAGCTGGTGACTCGCGGCTATGATAAGGCCGTGGATGTGCTGGGTGCGGATCACCATGGCTATGTACCGCGGATGAAGGCGGCGCTCACCGCCCTGGGTCTGGACGCCAACCGTTTGGATTGTGTGATTATGCAGATGGTGCGCCTGGTGCGGGACGGCGAGACCATTAAGCTGTCTAAGCGTTCTGGCAAGGCGATTACTTTGAATACCTTGCTGGAGGAAGTGCCCATTGACGCGGCCCGCTTCTTCTTTAACCTGCGGGAGCCAAACTCCCACTTCGATTTTGACCTGGAGCTGGCAGCCAGCACCTCTAATGAGAACCCGGTGTACTATGTGCAGTACGCCCACGCCCGCATTTGCTCTATTTGCGCAAGGCGGCAGAGGAAGGCGTAACCCTGCGCACCCCCACTACCGCGGAGCTGGAGCAGCTGACGGCGCCGGAGGAGCGGGAGCTGATCCGCCACTTGGCCGCCCTCACCGACGATGTGGTCACGGCCGCCAAGACCTATGACCCGGCCAAGATCACCCACTATGTGATCGACCTGGCCACCCTGTTCCACAAATTCTACAATGCCCAGCGGGTCATGGTAGAGGATGAGGGGCTGATGCAGGCGCGGCTGTATTTGTGCACCGCCGTAAAGAATACCATTCGCAATGTACTTACTATGCTGAAGATCAGCGTGCCGGAGCGTATGTAAGCGGCGCTTGAGGTGAAGCTATGAACAGAAAAATTTTGTACGCAGTGGGCGACCGTCTGCTGCGCTATGTGTACAAGAACCCCCGCCGCAATTTGGTGAAGCTGGTGAAGGTTGGCAAGCTGGTGGCCGGCAAAATGTTCCCCCCCAGCACTTTTACCAAGCCCATTGAGATTATTGAGGATGAGGACAATGTGTGGCACCAATTCCTGTTTCGCGGGCTGGACGAGGTGGACCCGGCTTTGTTTCGCCGAATTGCGCTGACCTTTGCCATTGATCTGGGCTACTTTGGCACCAAGGCTCTGCGTGCCAACCGGGAGAAGGAGCACTGCAACATTCCCTGGGTGGTGCTGATGGATCCCACCAGTGCCTGCAATCGCCATTGCAAGGGCTGCTGGGCGGCGGAATACGGCCATAAGTCCAAACCTGACCTTGGACGAAATGCGTCGCATTGTGCGGGAGTGCAAGCACTGGTACCCATTTCTTTATGTACACCGGCGGCGAGCCGCTGATCCGCAAGGCGGATATTATAACGGTAGCAAAGGAGAACCCGGACTGTCTGTTTTTGACTTTCACCAACGGCACGCTGGTGGATGATGCCTTTTGTGAGGATATGAAGACCTGCGGCAATTTGGCACTGGCTCTGTCCGTAGAGGGCAGCGAGGAGACTACGGACGCCCGCCGGGGCGCAGGCTCCTATCGGGACACTATGGCGGCCATGGCGCTGCTTAAGAAGCACGGCTGCCTGTTTGGCGTGTCCGTCTGCTACACATCGCAAAACTGCGAAGCGGTCACTTCCGACGCCTTTTATGATACCCTTATTGAGGCCGGTGCCCGCTATGCCTGGTACTTCCACTATATGCCGGTTGGCAGCGACGCAGATCAGAATTTGCTGCTCTCCCCGGGGCAGCGGGAGCATGTGTACCGCACCATTCGAGAGAAGCGGGACGCAAGAACGGCAAGCCGATCTTTACCGTGGATTTCCAAAACGACGCGGAGTTTGTAGGCGGTTGTATTGCCGGTGGGCGCAACTACTTTCACATCAATTCCGAGGGTGACGCGGAGCCTTGTGTGTTTATCCATTACAGCGACTCCAACATTCGGCAAAAGAGCATTAAAGAATGTTTGCAGTCGCCGCTGTTTTACGAATATTATAAGGGCCAGCCCTTTAATAATAATATGTTGCGGCCCTGTCCCATGCTGGAAAACCCGGCAGCTCTGCGGCGGATCGTCAGCCAAACCGGCGCCAAGTCCACCAACTTCCTGGCTCCGGAGAGTGCCGAGCGCTGTGCGCCAAGTGCGATGCTTATGCTGCCGCCTGGGCGCCTACCGCCAAGCGCATTTGGGAGGAGAAAAGCCGTTTCCGACCCTTTACCCAGTATTATGCGGACCACCCGGAGCAAAACGGACGGCGAGGTGCAAAAGCTGCAAAACCTGCCCCTGCCTACGGAAAAATAAAAGAGAACATAAAATCAAAAAGCGCACGACCCTGTATGGTCGTGCGCTTTTGTGTGCGCTTATTCAAAATTGGTTTCAACGATCTTCAACACCTGCTCCCGAGAGGGAAAGTCCACGTAGGTGGTGCCGTAGTACACGCCCTTTTTCAGCGGATAGTCCATAAATTTGGCGTTGATATATTTGGCATTGCGCCGTGGTCCTTTCAGCCCACCGGCGGTGGACAGGTAGTTGATCACATACTGCCCGCCAAAAGGCCGTGCGTTGCTCTAAGAACGGCCGGATCACCTGGGCCCAGCGGGGCTTGGGCTTGTATTTGAACCGATCCTGTATAATAAAGTCTGCCGTGCCGGTACACAGGGGCAGCGCCGTGGGAACCACCTCCGGCTGTTCCACCCAGGTGGAAAAGTCAATGCCGGTGTTGTGGCGGGTAAAGTCCGGCTTAGGCTCCATTTTGCACCGACGGATCAGCACCAGCTTGCCTCGGGCGGCGCCCAAGGTGGGTACCCGATCCTCTAAGTACCAATAAGGCTCTTTGCCCTTGATATAGGTATAAAACAGGTTGTCGAAGCACTGCTCGTTCTCTTTGCCGTTGTCATTTTTAAACTGGAACACCACCGCTTCGCCCGGGCATTCGTCTAAAAAGCGGTAGCACTGGGACAGCACATCGCCCATATCCATCAGGTTGGCCCGGTGGCAGGAGTGGTTGTAGGCGGGAAATATGCCGTGCACCATGGTTAGGCACTTGCCGTCCGCCCGCACGCGGATATCCAGCGCCCGCACCCCCAGAAGCAGCTGCTCATAGACGGTTAGGTCTTGGCAGCAAAAAAAGTGGGGCAGTCGAATGTGCTGGGTCACGCAGTCGTGGGTGCCGCACAGGTTCAGCGCCAGTAGATCGCTGCCGTCCGGCAGGTTCTGCATCCAATTTTTTAGATCAATTCCCATTGTTATCACCGCCTTTATTTTAACATCTTTTGACAGGAATTGCAAATTTCTGCGGTATCGGTTATAATCAAGGGGAAGAGGGGGCGCTGTATATGGTGCTTTTTGATGAGACGCGGGTGCTGAACCCGCAGGCGGACAAGACCAATGTGGCTTTGTCTTTTGCTGTTCCGCCCGGGCTGACGGCCTTGCAGGTGGAATTTACTTACGATCCGCCCACCCCGCCGGAGCCGGTGGCGGTAGAGGCGGTAAAGGCTGCGCTGGCCCGGTATGCGCGGGCGGTGGTGCAAAAGGATCCGTATGCCTATTTGCCGGTGTATAATTTAGTCACCCTGTCTTTGGATGACCCGGCGGGCTATCGAGGCGCTGCCCATCGGCGGGCCACCGAGCAGTGCCATCGACTGACGGCAGAGAGCGCATCGCCCGGCTTTTTTGCCCGGCGAATTGCGCCCGGGGCAGTGGCAGGCAGTACTCAGCGCCCATTGTGTGCTGTGTCCGGTGACTTGCCGTGTGCGTGTGATCGGGGAGGGAACGGAATGAGTTATTTGCCTTGCGAACTTCACTGCCACAGCGTCCATTCCGATGGGAGCTTTTCTGTGGCGGAACTGCTGCGCCGTGCGTATGATGACCACCTGGCGTTGATCGCTTTGACCGACCACAATACTGTCTCCGGCCACGGGGAGCTGGATGACAGCATTACCCCCGCTGTGCCGGGCATTGAGTGGACCACCTTTTTTGGCCACATGCTGGTGCTGGGCGCTCGGGACTTTGTGGACTGGCGGGACGCAGTACCTGCCAATATAGACGACAAGATCGATCAGGTGCACGCGGCCGGCGGCTGTGCGGCGTGGCCCATCCGTTTCAGTTGGGCTCGCCTATCTGTACCGGCGGGCGCTGGGCCTTTGATGTGCAGGACTGGAACCGGGTGGATTACCTGGAGGTATGGCACGATGCTTTTGGCCCGGACAACGGCGAAAACGTTCCGGCAACGGAGCTGTGGAAGTCCTTGCTGGACAAGGGCTATCATCTGCCATCACTTACGGTCGGGACTGGCACCGCCAGTCGGACCGGCACTTTGGGGTCACCTATTTGAATATGGAAGAACCCACGGCAGCCTGTGCGTTGGAGGCCATCCGCGCCGGGCGCACGGTGGTTAGCTTCGGCGCCAAATTCTTCTTTCGGGTGCACCGTTGGGGCGAGACTTACGGCATTGGCGACACCCTCAAGCGGGGGCGGGTGATCTTCAGCTTTTTTACGGATCTGCACGCCCGGCGTAAGGACGAGAGCGACGAGCCGGTCAGCTACGACACCATTCGCATTATTACGAGCGGCAACAAGTGTGTGCTGGAGACGGCGGTCACCGAGCGCCACGCCCGGCTGACCTTGGAGCCGGGACACTGGTACATTTGCGAGTTGTGGGGTACCGTTGGGGGCGAAAAGCAGGCCCTGGCCATCACTTCTCCCATTTATACAGAATAAAAGGCACCGTAACGGCTTTCGTTACGGTGCTTCTTTGCTTTTAGCGGCGCAGCAGGCGCTCCCGCTCTTTGTAGTCCGGCAGCACGCTTTCCACCAGCCGGTAAAAGGCAGGGGAGTGGTCGTGGTGGCGAATGTGACATAACTCGTGCACCACCACATAGTCTATGGCTGCCTGTGGGTACTGCATCAGGTAGAGGGAAAAGCAGATGCTGTTCTTCCCGTTGCAGGAGCCAAGCGCTTTTGGCACTTGTTATCTTGATCCCGGTGGGGGTTACGCTCAGAATTTGGCTGTAATAGGCCACCCGGGGCGGCAGTTCCGCCTTGGCTCGGCGGCGCAGCGCTTCCACTTCTGCTTCCGTTAAGGGCGGATGTGCCTGTAAGTAGGCGGCCTTGGCGGCTTTTTGTCGGCTGATCCAGTCCGCCTTTTGGGCGATAAAGTGATCAATGGCTCGATCCGTGACCCACAGGGGCGCTTTTACGGCGATTTGCAGGTTATTGTCAATGGACAGCTCTATGCTCTTTTCGCCGGGAGCGGGTAATATGCACGCCCTCCATCAGCGGATCCAAATGGGGTTGGTGAACGCCCAGAAAAATGGCGGCAGATCGGCCACATCCGCGTGGAGATATTTTTCCTCCACCGTGTGGTACAGAGCCCGCATGACCGGGCGGAAGGTGTAGTCGATTTCTGCCCGAATAAAGCCCGGCTGCCGAATTTCAAAATCCAGCTCCATCCGGTCGCTGCTTTGTGCGGCGGTGTGTTCCAGGATCACATCGTTGTTGTTAAACACCTTGATGGTGTGGCCTTTTTTGAACTTTGTCACCGCCACCTTGCCGGTCAGGCCGGGCGCGTAGGATACCGTGTCGCCCACATTGGCGTCCCCTACGGTCAGGTAGATCATACTGGTGCCCGGTTTGTTGGTTACCACGGAGCGACCCTCTCGCAGTGCCTGCAAAACAGCTTCCTCTGTTTTGGCGGTGGTGTGCACAATGGTGGTGGGGTTGGCCAGCAGCTTCAGCGGGCCAATGTCCTTGTGAAAGTCGGAGCCGCCCACCGCTGCAATGTGGTTGCCTTGCAGCAGCTGGTTGTGCCACCAGTTCATATTTTTAATATTATCCGAGTGCTGAATGGTGTTCCACACTTCCACGCAGTCAAAGTGGAAGTGCTCCAGATCCATGTGGAACCCGCACATAGAGCAAAACGGGTGATTGACGGAGATGGTGGCCCCTGCCTCCCGGCAAGGCGCCAGCACCGCGTCATAGTCCTCTACGGTTTTTAAGATGTACGGCGGATCTTGGGGCACCTTTTTGCCCCAAACATTGATGTGACCCAGGTCGTCGGTGATCTCCTGCCCCTGCATGACCAGCAAATTTTTGTCCGTATAGCTGGCCTTTACGGTGTTGTAGTTGTGGTCGGTGATAATGGCGTAGTCTAACCCTGCCTGTCGGCACGCTTCTACCAGCTGACCGGGGGGTCAGCTTGCCATCGCTGTTGCAGGTGTGCAGGTGGGTGTCGCCTTTGAGCCAAATGCGGTTTCCATAATGTTCACTCCTGTATGCGTTCTTAGATGCAATTGATCTGTGTCGGCACCGGCCGATGGGGTTACGATTTGGGGTCGATCAGCGCTTCCAGCCGGTCATTGTCCCGGGCAAAGCGCCGCTGGCTCACCATCACCACTAGCGTGTCGCCGGCGGTGGAGAGTGGTGTCGCCCTTAGGGGTCACGGCAGTGTCACCCCGCTCAATGCTGACGATCAGGCAGTGGCGGCCCCAGTCAATATCTTTAATGCACTTGCCGTCCAGGGCACTACCCAGGGGGAGCACATAGGTCTTGAGCACCTTTTCGCCGGGACGGTTGCGGCGGGCAGCCGCTTTGTCCTCCGGGCGCAACAGATTTTCCAGCAGCGCCGTGTAAATGGGCGTGCTGCCCAGCAGATCTGCCAGCGTGTAGCTGGTCAGGCTCACCACTGCCAGCGGCAGCAGACTGTCCAGGTTGCCGGTCATTTCAAATACCAGGATAATGCCGGTCATGGGCGCACGCACAATGGCGGCAAAGAACCCGGCCATAGACACCACCACCAGCTCCTGCCACAGCTCCGGCGCCAGCCCAAACCAGGCAATGGCCGCCTCGGCATAGATGGCGCCCAGGTAAGTCCCCAGAATCAGCAGCGGGAAGAAGATGCCGCCCGGTGCGCCGGAGGCAAAGGACAGCAGGGAAAATAGAAATTTGCCCAGCAGCAGTAAAATCAAAATTTTAATGGTGGGGTGCTCTTGCAGCAGCAGGGTCACCATGGTGTGGCCCCCGCCCAGCAGTTGGGGCACGAACAGCCCCAGCACGCCGCTGCAAACGAAACCAGCATCATACGCACCGGTGCTTTGATCTTGCCAATCCATTTTTGGCCCAGCAGCATGAGGGCATTGTAGCCCACGCCGGCCAGCCCCAGCACGATCCCTAATAGCAGCAGAATCCAGTAGCTCTTTAACGGAATGTCGGCGGTGGTGTAGTGGAACACCGTGTTTTGACCGAAAAACAGCTTGGAGATATAGTCTGCCGTAATGGTAGACACAATGCCCATGCACAGAATGTTGCCGTCCAGGGTTTTGTGGATCTCCTCCAGGGTGAACATCATGCCCGCCAGCGGGGCGTTAAATGCCGCTGCCAGTCCGCGCCGCCGCCGCAGCTGATCATGCGCAGCTGCGTGGTTTTGTCCGCCTTGGTCACCTTGGCAATTCCTTTTGGCCGCCATACCGCCCAGCTGAATACTGGGGGCCTTCGCGCCCCAGGCTCAGTCCGCTGAGAATGGACAGGGTGCCGCCGGCGATCTTCGCCAACAGCACTTGCCACCAGGGGGCGTCCATGTGACCGCGAATTTCCCCGGTGATTTGGGGAATACCGCTGGAGGACGCCAGAGGCTGCCATCGCACCAGCTGAGAGACCAGGTAGCCGATCCCCGCCAGTGCCGCTAAGAACAGTGCAATGTACAGCGGCTTGCCGGCAATGGCGGTGAGTACCGCATGGTTGGCGCTTTCCGCTTTGCTGAGCAGGAAGCGGTAGAGAGCGGACACCAAACCGGCAACCACGCCCACTTCCAGCCCGCGCACAATGAGAAAGAAGGTCTCTGTGCGGTGATGTTCAATTTTGCGAAAGGTAGATTTTTCTTTTTTCTTCATAAATTTGCAGGCAAATGCCTATTCCCTTGTTGAAATTTACTAAATAATTATAGCATAAATTCGCCGATTTGCAAAAAAAGTTAAAATTTGGTGTCAACATACAAATCGACCTTGCAAATCGGGGGGCTTTCGTATTATCATAATTTTATCATTTTATTTCTGTTTCGACAAGGATTTTAGGATGGAAGCATTAAAAAAAGAAAATTCTCGCCGAGGGCGAGGTCTATGAAGGTAATATTCTTAAGGTGGATTGCTTTTTGAACCACCAGATCGACTTTCCGTTTATGAAAGAGGTGGGGCGGGAGTTCCACCGTCTTTATAAGGACGCTGGGGTGAACAAAATTCTCACCATTGAGGCCTCCGGCATTGCCGTGGGCAGCGTGGTGGCGCTGGAGTTCGCCTGCCCCTTGGTATTTGCCAAAAAGAGCAAGACCAAGAACATTGCCGGCGATGTGTATAAGACCCAGGTGGCGTCCTTTACTCACGGCACCACCTATGATGTGATGGTGTCCAAGCGGTTTTTGACCCCGGAGGATCGGGTGCTGATCGTAGACGACTTCCTGGCGGTGGGCAATGCCTGCGGGGGCTCATCGACCTGGTGCACCAAAGCGGCGCCACCTTGGTGGGCTGCGGCACCGTGATCGAGAAGGGCTACCAGCACGGCGGCGATCAGCTGCGTGCCGAGGGCGTTCGGGTGGAGTCCCTGGCCATCGTGGAGTCCATGGACCACACCACCGGGCAGATCTGTTTTCGGGATTAAAGCGGTTATTTGAGCGTGCGCTCTGATAATAAATATTTTTTTTTTTCGGAGGAATCGAGAATGAAAATGGCAAAAAAAGTACTTGCAGTTCTTCTCAGTGTCCTGTTCGTTGTAGGCGTATTCACCGCCTGCTCTTCTAACAGCGGCGACACCAAGAAGAAAGAAGACACCACCAATCTGCAACCAGCAAATTGAAGGTTGGCTTCATCTTCCTGCACGACAAGAACTCTACCTATGACCTGAACTTTATTAAAGCTGCGGACGCTGCCTGCGAGAAGCTGGGCATCACCGGCGCGCAGAAGCTGTACAAGACCCAGATCCCGGAGGGTCAGGAAGCTTATGACGCAGCAGTAGACCTGGCGGAGCAGGGCTGCAACATTATCTTTGCAGACAGCTTCGGTCACGAGCCTTACATCATTGAGGCTGCCAAGAAGTACCCCAAAGTGCAATTCTGCCACTCCACCGGCACCAGAGCTCACACCGAGGGTCTGGCTAACTACCACAACGCTTTTGCCTCCATCTATGAGGGCCGTTACCTGGCAGGTATTGCCGCCGGTATGAAGCTCAACGAGATGATCGAGAAGGGCGAGTTCAAAAAGGACGAGGCCAAGATGGGCTATGTAGGCGCCTTCACCTACGCCGAAGTGATCTCCGGCTACACCTCCTTCTTCCTGGGCGCACGCTCCGTATGCCCCTCCGTTACCATGGAAGTCACCTTTACCGGTTCTTGGTACGACGAGGCTGCCGAGAAGGAAGCTGCCAACAAGCTGATTAAGGACGGCTGCAAGCTGATCAGCCAGCACGCCGACTCTATGGGCGCACCCACTGCTTGTGAGTCCGCCGGTGTTCCCAATGTGTCTTACAACGGCAGCACCATCTCCGCTTGCCCCAACACCTTCATCGTATCTTCCCGCATCAACTGGGAGCCGTACTATGAGTATGCCATCAAATGCGTGGCTGAGGGCAAGACCATTGACGCGGACTGGACCGGCACTCTGTCCACCGGCTCTGTGGAACTGACCGATGTAAACACCAAGGCTGCCGCTGCCGGCACCCAGGAGGCCATTGACGCCGCCAAGAAGAAGCTGGAAGACGGTTCTCTTCATGTGTTTGACACCTCTGCCTTCACCGTAAACGGCAAGAAGCTGGATTCCTATAAGGCGGATGTAGACACCGATGCCAAGTACACCCCGGACACCGAGGTCGTAAGGACGGCTACTTCGCTGAGTCTACTGCTCGTTCTGCCCCCTACTTTGATGTGCAGATCGACGGCATCAAGCTGCTGGACAAGAAGCAGTAATCTAAAACAGCACAGTTTACAAACACCCGTGACCGCAATTTTGCGTCACGGTAGTGTTGTATATAGGAACTTTATTTTGCGGAGGTAGACCATGGGCGTACCTGCTGTTGAGCTGAAGGGAATTACCAAAACATTCGGCTCCATCGTTGCCAATTCCGACTGCTCCCTGACGGTAGAGAAGGGCGAGATCCTCTCTGTCCTGGGTGAGAACGGCAGCGGCAAGACCACCTTAATGAATATGCTGGCCGGTATTTATTTTCCGGATGCCGGGCAGATCTTTGTCAACGGGGAAGAAGTGGTGATCCGCTCTCCCAAAGACGCATTTAAGTACAATATTGGTATGATCCACCAGCATTTTAAGCTTGTGGATGTGTTTACGGCCACGGAAAATATCGTGCTGGGCATGCACGATGAAGAAAAAATTCAACTTGGCTGAGGCTGAGAAAAAAGTGCGGCAGATCACCGAGCGTTACGGCTTTGCCGTGGATTTGAAAAAGAAAATATACGAGATGTCTGTTTCTGAGAAGCAGACGGTCGAGATTATAAAGGTGCTGTATCGCGGCGCCAATATTCTGATTTTGGACGAGCCCACCGCTGTATTGACCCCGCAGGAGACCCGGCGACTGTTTGATGTGTTGCGGCGTATGCGGGAGGACGGCAAGTCCATTATCATCATCACCCATAAACTTCACGAGGTATTGGAAATTTCCGACCGGGTGGTGATTTTGCGCAAGGGCAAGAATGTGGGCAATGTAGCCACCAAGGACGCCACGGAGCAGTCCCTGACCGAAATGATGGTGGGCGAAAAAATCGATTTGCACATTGAGCGCACCGCGCCCAAGGATCCACAGGAGCGGCTGCGAGTGGAGCACCTGACCGTGCGCAACAAAGAGGGTGCCCATGTGCTGGAGGATGTGAACTTTACCGCCAACGGCGGCGAGATTTTGGGCATTGCCGGTATCTCCGGCTGCGGCCAAAAGGAGCTGCTGGAGGCCATTGCCGGTTTACAAGCCAGCGAAAAAGGCTCCAGCATTGTGTATAAGCCGACAGACGGCCAGGCGGTGAACCTGGTAGGCAAGAGCCCCAAGGCCATTCGCAGTTTGGGTATCGCTTTGTCCTTCGTGCCGGAGGACCGACTGGGTATGGGCCTGGTGGGCAATATGGATATTGTGGATAACATGATGCTGCGCAGCTACAAGCGCGGCCATACGGCTTTTCTGGAGCGCAAGCGTCCTAAGGACCTGGCGGAGAATATCATTAAAAGTCTGGAGATTGTCACCCCGGATGCCAACACCCCGGTGCGCCGCCTGTCCGGCGGTAATGTGCAAAAGGTGCTCGTGGGTCGAGAGATCGCCCAGCACCCCACGGTGCTGATGGTGGCCTATCCCGTGCGTGGGTTGGACATCAACTCCTCTTATATGATTTATAATCTGCTGCAAAAGCAGAAGGAAAGCGGTGTGTCCGTGATCTTCGTGGGCGAGGATCTGGATGTGCTGGTGGAACTGTGTGACCGCATTATGGTACTGAACTCTGGCCGGATTACCGGCATTGTGGACGGTCCGTCCGCCACCAAGGAGGAGCTGGGTATCCTGATGACCAAGCGTGTGAAGGAGGAGGGCGAAACCCATGCATAAGAACAAGACCAAAGAGCCGCTCTTTCACATTGCCAAGCGGGCGGCACTGCCCTGGTATCTGTCCTGGGCCATTCGCATCGGTGCCATTGTATTGGCGCTGGTGGCATGTGCGGCACTGACTGTGTTTTTGACCCATGAAAATCCGTTCCAGGTGTATGCCACCATGTTTCGTGGTGCCTTTAGCACCCCCCGCCGGATATGGAACCTGCTGCAAAGTTTGGCTATGCTGCTGTGCGTGTCCCTGGCGTTGACCCCTGCGTTCAAAATGCGGTTTTGGAACATCGGCGGCGAGGGTCAGGTGCTGATCGGCGGTCTGGCAACGGCGGCGTGTATGATCTGCCTGGGTGGCAAGATCCCCAATGCGCTGCTGATATTGACGATGATTGTAGCCAGTATGCTGGCCGGTGCCATTTGGGCGCTGATCCCCGCATTTTTTAAGGCGCAGTATAATACCAACGAGACCTTGTTCACCCTGATGATGAACTATGTGGCCATTCAGCTGGTGGCGTATTTCGTCATTCGCTGGGAGGTGCCCAAGGGCTCCGGCAAGATCGGTATTATCAACCAGACCACCCGCGCCGGTTGGTTGCCGGTGCTTGGCGAGCACGACTATTTGCTGAATATTCTCATTGTGCTGGCGCTGACCGTCTTTATGTCGATTTACTTAAAGTACAGCAAGCACGGTTATGAGATCTCCGTGGTGGGCGAGAGTGTAAACACCGCCCGCTATATCGGTATCAATGTTAAGAAAGTGATTCTGCGCACGATGGCGCTGTCCGGCGCCGTGTGCGGCATTGCCGGCCTGCTGCTGGTGGGCGGCACGGATCACACCATTACCACCACCACCGCAGACAACCGGGGCTTTACTGCCATTATGGTGTCTTGGCTGGCCAAGTTCAGCCCGGCGTATATGATCCTCACCTCGTTCCTGCTGGTGTTCCTGCAAAAGGGCGCAGACGAGATCTCTACCGTTTTTATGCTGGACCAATCGTTCTCAGACATTATTACGGGTATTATCCTGTTCTTTATTATCGGCAGCGAGTTCTTTATCAATTATGAGCTGAAGTTCCGCCGCAATCGGAAGGAGGCCGCCTGATGTTTAGTTTAGCTACTTGGGTCACGCTGTTCCAGCGTGCCGTGATGCAGGGCGTGCCGATTCTGTTCGCGCCACCGGCGAGATCTTGACGGAGAAATCCGGCAACCTGAACCTGGGTATTCCCGGTATTATGTATGTGGGCGGTATCAGCGGCGTGATTGGCTCGTTTCTGTATGAGCAGCATGTAACGGAGCTTAATCCGTTTTTGGCTGTGCTGATCCCGTTGATCTGTACGCTCTTCGGCTCCCTGTTGATGGGGCTGCTGTATGTTTCTTGACCGTGACCCTGCGGGCCAACCAGAATGTAACCGGTTTGGCCATCACCACCTTTGGCGTTGGATTCGGTAACTTTTCGGTGCCTCTATGGTGCAGCTCACCGGCAGTGACATCCCGTCTGTTGCCCTGACCCGCACCAGCACCTACTTCCGCGCCCATCTGCCTATTGCAGAGAAAATGGGCGCCTTTGGCGAGATGTTCTTGAGCTACGGCTTTCTCGCCTATGTTTCCATTGTGATCGCCATTGTGTGCGCCGTGTTCTTAAAGCGCACCCGGGGCGGCCTGCACCTGCGTGCCGTGGGCGAAAACCCGGCCACCGCAGACGCTGCGGGTATCAATGTGGAGCGCTCCAAGTATATGGCTACCTGCATCGGCAGTATGATCGCCGGGCTGGGCGGTCTGTATTATGTAATGGACTACGCTTGCGGCGTGTGGTCCAACGACGGCTTCGGTGACCGTGGCTGGCTGGCCATCGCTTTGGTGATTTTCGCCATTTGGCGACCCAACCTGGCTATCTTCGGCTCTATCCTGTTCGGGTTCCTGTATATTGTGTATCTGTTTATTCCCGGCCTGGATCTGAGCAAGCAGGAGCTGTTTAAGATGCTGCCCTATGTGGTGACGATCCTGGTATTGATCGTTACCTCTATGCGCAAGAAGAAAGAAAATCAGGGACCGGCCGCCCTCGGTCTGTCCTACTTCCGGGAGGAACGCTGATGCACGAGAATATTGAACGGGTGCTGGTGTCTGAAGAAGAGCTGCACCAAATCAATGCCCGTCTGGCGCCCAGATTACTAAGGACTACGCCGGCAAAAATCTGTTGGTGGTGGGTATTTTGAAAGGCTCCGTGCTGTTTATGGCGGACCTGATCCGTGAGATACAGCTGCCCTGTAAGCTGGACTTTTTAGCCGTGTCCAGCTACGGCGGCGACACCCGCTCCAGCGGCGTGGTCAAGATTGTGAAGGACATTGATATTGAATTGGAGAACTACGATGTGCTGCTGGTGGAGGATATTCTAGACAGCGGGCGCACCCTCTCCTATGTTTGCGATATGCTGCGTACCCGCCACCCGGCCAGCATTCGCGTGGCTACTTTGCTGGATAAACCGGAGCGCCGCGTGGTAGACTTAAAGGCGGATTACGTGGGCACCAGTGTGCCGGACGAGTTTGTGGTGGGCTACGGCCTGGATTTTGACCAGCGCTACCGCAACTTGCCGTATATCGGTCAGTTGAAACGCTCTGTTTACGAAAAATAATTTTATTATATTTTTAGGAGGAACCGCAATGGACAGAAAAGTAGTCATTATGGATCACCCGCTGATCCAGCACAAGTTGAGCATTCTGCGTGATGTGGACACCAGCACCATGGAGTTCCGTGAGCTGGTCAACGAGATCGCCATGCTGATGATGTATGACGCCACCCGTGATCTGCCTCTGGAGGACAAGCAGGTGACCACCCCCTGCGGCGTGGCCGACTGTAAGGTGCTTGCCGGCCGTAAGCTGGCGTTTGTGCCCATTCTCCGTGCCGGTCTGGGTATGGTAGACGGTGCTTTGCGCCTGGTACCCGCCGCTCGTGTGGGTCACATCGGTCTGTATCGTAACGAGGAGACTCTGGAGCCGGTAGAGTATTACTGCAAGCTGCCGGGCGACATCGGTCAGCGAGATGTGTTTGTACTGGATCCCATGCTGGCAACCGGCGGCAGCGCCATTGATGCCATCGGCAGATCAAAAAGCGTCACCCCCGCAGTGTAAAGTTCCTGTGCATTATCGCTGCACCGGAGGGTCTGGAGGCCCTGAAGAAGGCGCATCCGGATGTGGATATTTTCTGCGCAGGTATGGACGATCACCTGAACGAGAACGGCTACATTGTTCCCGGTTTGGGCGATGCCGGCGACCGTATCTTCGGCACCAAATAAAAAGTGATCTGTTGAAAAGAAGGGAATTTAAATTTATATGTCAAAAATAAAGTCGATTTTTCTAAGGGCATTTACGATGCGCGCCAGTTGGGTACGCCGCGGATGCTGCTGCTGGGTTTCCAGCACATGTTTGCTATGTTCGGCGCCACCGTGCTGGTGCCGTTGATTACCGGGTTGGATATTGCCACCACCTTGCTGATGGCCGGTCTGGGTACCCTGCTGTTCCATGTGTTCACCAAATTTAAGGTGCCTGCTTTCCTGGGCAGCTCCTTTGCGTTCCTTGGCGGTTATGCCACGGTAGCACCCAACTGCCGGATGCCAACGGCGAGCTGACCATTGCCAACACGGAAATGTTGCCCTATGCCTGCGTGGGCGTGGCTTGCGCCGGTTTGCTGTATTTGGTGTTGGCCACCATCATCAAGATTATCGGCATCAATAAGGTGATGCGCTTCTTCCCGCCGGTTGTAACCGGCCCCATCATTGTGGCTATCGGTTTGGGCCTGGCACCCACCGCTATTTCCAACTGCCAAAATAACTGGTGGCTGGCGCTGATTGCTTTGGGTATTGTGATCGTGGTGAATGTGTTCGGTAAGGGCATGGCCAAGATCATTCCCATTCTCATTGGTATTCTCGGCGCCTATGCAGTGGCCGGTATCGTCGGTAACGGCTTTGGCGTAGAAAGCTTTGCTATAGACTTTTCTTCTGTTAAGGAAGCGGCCTGGGTGGGTCTGCCCATTCACTGGAGCTCTACCGTGTTCGGCGGTGTGCATGATACCGGTAAGGCCGTAACTGCCATCATCGCCATTATGCCTATCGCACTGGCAACCATGATGGAGCACATCGGTGATATTTCCGCTATCGGCGCCACCTGCGGCAAGAACTATATTGCTGATCCCGGTCTGCATCGTTCTTTGGCCGGTGACGGCTTGGCAACGACCATGTCTGCGTTGTTCGGCGGTCCCGCCAATACCACTTACGGTGAGAACACCGGCGTGCTGGCGCTGTCTAAAGTGTATGACCCCAGAGTCATTCGTATCGCTGCGTACTTCGCCATTCTGTTCTCCTTCTCTCCCAAGTTTGCTGCGCTGATTGATTCTATGCCCGCAGCCATCGTTGGTGGTATCTCCTTTGTGCTGTACGGCATGATCTCCGCCATCGGTATCCGTAATGTGGTAGAGAATAAGGTGGACTTCTCCAAGCCGAGAAACACCATCATCGCCGCTGTAATCCTGGTGTGCGCACTGGGCTTGGGCGACGGTGTAAGCTTCCATATCGGGCAGTTCGACATTAACCTGTCTGCGCTGGCTGTGGCTGCGCTGGCCGGTATTATCCTGAACGCCATCTTCCCCCGGCAAGGACTACGACTTCTCCAAGCAGTCCGTTGCGGATGTAAAGTCCACTAAGGACAATAAGGCAGAGGCCAAGCTGAGTAAGCCATATCAAAATTGCAAAGGCACACGCTGATCGCGTGTGCCTTTTTGTATGCTTAGAGGGGGCAAGCGCCCATTCTGTGCCTTTTGGTGCCACTGCATTGGATTTTGTGTCGCCGGGTGGGCGGCGCTTGCAATCCGGTCTGGGGTTCGGTATAATAGAGAAAAAGTGCGTAAAGGAGTGTTTGGAATGAACGGTGTGGCTGTCATTGACCGGGTGACCATTGATTGTATTTTCTCCGGCATGGCCGGGTTCCCGGGAGCGGGGGAGGAGCTTTATACGGATCGGTTCTCCATGACCCTGGGCGGGGGTGCCTGCGTGACCCCGGTGCGGCTGGGGAATGATGGGCGTCCCGGTACGGTACGGCACCTTTTTGGGTCAGGGCTTGCTCAGCAAACGGCGGAGACTCTGCTGCAAAGTACAAGGTGCAGAACCTGCACAATTTTTATGACGGCGACGGGGAGCCGGTGATCTTCAGTTCCGTGTTCTCTTTTCCCTCCGATCGGTCCATTATGACCTTTGACGCTGGGCTGGGCGAGAATTTGCTTACGGACGCCCAGGTGTATGACTTTCTCCACGGAGCGGATGTGTGCTTTGCGCCTCGGCGGCCGGATGTAGTGAAAAAATTGGCCCGGGAGGGCACCAAGATCGTGTATGATACCCACTGGGAGGAGGGGCAGACCCTGGAGGACCACCTGCCCATTTTGCGGCTGGCGGATTTCTTTACCCCAACGACAAAGAGGCCATGCTCCTAACCGGCACGGACAGCCCCAGGCGGCGCTGGACGCCTTGTGCAACTACACCGCCCAGCCCATTGTTAAGGTGGGTAAGGACGGCTGTATTACCCGCATTCACGGCAAGACGGAGCACTTCCCGGCAGGGGAGGCCACGCCGGTGGATAAGACCGGGGCAGGGGATAATTTCCTGGCCGGGCTGGTGTTTGGCGTGTACCACGGCTGCTCTGTGGCAGAGTGCATTCAGCTGGCCAATATTGCCGGCGGCAAGTCTACGGAGACCTTTGGCTGCTATGACGCGCCTTACGATCTGCGCACGGAGCTGAAAGCGCTGCGCCGAGAGGGGTAAAAGCCAATTCAACAATATAGAAATGAAAAAGAGCAAGTCTGTTTGACTTGCTCTTTTTGCGGCCAAATCAACGCTTTTGGCACAAGCGGTCATTCCGATCTTCTCGATTTGAAATAACGGACAAAAACCCCGCCTTGCACCGGGCAAAGCAGGGGCTAAACAGATCAAAATCCGGTCAAACTGCCTTGAAATATAAACAGCAGAATGGCAAGCATAATGAGAATAAGGCCGATGGTGATTCCACCGTACAGTATGATTTGAGAGAGATGGGATGACCCAGCGGGGTGGCTTTTCCGTTTAGACGGCGTGCCGCCTTGCGCCGAGCTTACGGCCTTGCGTGCGCCGGTTCGTTCTCTATACACGGCCAGCGGATCCTTTCGGCGTAAGATCCGGTCATAAAAAGTATCCAGCCACCGGGTATCAGCCGGTGTGCATAATTCTTCTTCCGTGCAGTCCGGTTCGTGTACGATCTGATTTCTGATCCAGCGATAGTGTTTTAGTTGCTTTAAGTCATGCGCCCAGTCGGGCACAATGCGTGCCCCGCGGGGACAGTTGACCATATCGTCGATATAGGCGGAAATACCATGCGCTGTGCCATACATGTCACTGCACAGTTTTTCCAGCCGCTTGTATGCGTTCATAAATTCCATAACTTCATCGTGTGATTTGCTATTATGCGTTACAGAGCATTAGATCGGGTTGAGTAAGTGCTTAAAATATTTTTTTCGTTTCTTATCCGAATATTTCCATCCGCGATTATACCGATTTGAATTATACAATGCCTGAAAGTATTTTGCAAGTCATCTTTCGTGAAAGACCGTGTGCGTCAGGAAGGTGCATTTTGTTGATTTGAACACGGCTTTCCGCAGCAAAAAGAAAACCCGGCAAGCTTGGAGGCTGCCGGGGCTTTTGGCGGAGTGGGTGGGATTTGAACCCACGGGCGGAACGAATCGCACGATGGATTTCGAGTCCATGCCGTTATGACCTCTTCGGTACCACTCCGTATTTTGTTTTGCTGTACAATAGTAGCATTCCGGGACGGGATTTGTCAATTCTCTTTTGTGCAAAATAGGCGCATTTTTGCGAATTTGGCGGCGGAATTTTGGCGGGCAATCGGGTCGGCGCCGCCGGGGAACGGGTTGC
>ENA-OPYV01000090-OPYV01000090.1-human-gut-metagenome-genome-assembly--contig:-NODE-90-length-27668-cov-2.001743_pt1 | contig 27668 bp, 39 predicted proteins | sample MGYA00242474_ERZ504485 | MGnify/ENA primary metagenome ERZ504485 (study PRJEB26092, sample SAMD00036263) | human gut metagenome | host: Homo sapiens | study: EMG produced TPA metagenomics assembly of...
CCAGATTCCTATGAATCGAAATCTGGTATTTTTATTTATACTCATTTAATATATTTACTTTATTTCTATTTTCTGTTTCTGTTTTTTCATTGAGAACTGCTTTCTGTTTTAAGAAATTAATCTTCGCTGCTTTCGTATAATCAACGCCTTTGAATGCATTGTAAAATTCAAGTACCAGCTGTTCTTTTTCATAATCTGTCCATGTGTCAATACTTCCACCATCTTTGATCAGGGATCTTCCCTTGTTATCTACGATAAATCTGCCCTCTAGTCCGTCTGTTAAGATTGCTCCGTCATAATCTAGAACTTTAAAGTAAATTCTCAGATTGTGTTTTTGTTTTTTTACATCTGCCACTTTTAATTTGGTATGATCACTGACTTTGACAATCTCATTTTTCTTCAGATTTAATACTGCTTTCTGTACTTTTCCATTCTTTGTTACCACAGATTGTTTTTTAACTGGAATGATTTCCAGTGATCTTGTGTGTGTATGTTTGAAAAACTGATAGATATCTTTGCTTTTTTCTGAATTAGTTTTTTCTTCATAGTAGAGATATCTTCCTTTATTATCTCTGATCACAAGATCATGTTTTTGTCATGCTTCGCAAGGTATTTCCTAATGGAGATATAATAACTCTGTCTACGATTGATTTCTTAGATCGTATGATCACTTTTGTCTTCTTTGCGACCTTGCTTCGATCAACCGCAAGCTGCATAGACCAGTCACCTTTGGTATCCCATAAATAGTTGGTTTTAATATCCAGTTTTACTTTCTTTTTTAATTTTCCAGTAAGATTAAACGATAAACTCCTTTAATCTTATGGCTGTTGATCCTGTAAGCTTCCGTTACTCCCGTTTCATTTACTTCATCATTTGCTTTTCCATCAATGGAAATCTGTGGTCCAAGCCATATACTGTTAAGGTTCCAGCGCTCTTGTAAACTATCTTTTTTAACTTTTTCAAGCTTTTCGGCTGTCGTTGTTTTTATTTAATGACACTGTATAATACAATAATAAATTACCTTCATCCAGACCGACATTGTCAATTCTTAATGTAATTCCCTGATCTGTTCTGCTTATTCCTGCCTTTGCATTATTTTTTTGAATCTCGTTTAGTTTCACAGACCTTTTGATATTGCCTGCTTCCATGTTTTGTGTCCAATTTTTCCTGTTCCTAATGTGATCAATTTTCACACCTGCAAACACTGTCACTGTTGATAAAGATAATACAGCCACAAATACCACGGCATTTTTTTTCCAGATTCTATGAATTTTACTTCTTTTTGTTTCTTCCGGCAATCCATCTAACAGATCATCCATCCTTTTTCTGGTTGATTCTGGCATCTGTTCCTGTATTTTTCTCTCTTGATCCTTTTCTTAACTCATGCTCCTTCATATGCACCTTCTCCTTCCATCTCTAATAAATCCTTTAATTGTTTTCTTCCTCTGGCAAGTCTTGATTTTACGGTTCCTTGCGGTATATCTAAGATTTTGGCGATTTCTTTTGTGGAAATTCATCATAATAATATAAGATCAATACTTCCTGATGCTGTTTTGGCATTCTTAAAATATAACTTAAAATTTCTCCATCCTCTGATACCATATCTTCTGTCCAGTAATCACTGGAATGTTCCTGTTCTGGAATTCAAACGGATCTGTTGGTTCCTGTCTCTTCCTGTTTCTTAAGATCTGATAACATTCATTTGCCAGGATCTGAAAGATCCATGCTTTGAATTTTCTTCTTGAACGTAATGTATCAATATTTTCATAAGCTTTTAAGATGCTTTCCTGCATCGCATCTTCTCCATCTGCCTGGGTTCCCACGATACTTTTTGCAAATCGAAACATATCTGTTTCATACTGTCTGATATACCGACAAAATGTCTCTTTCTTCATTCTTACCTCCTCTCTTTTCTTTTTCCCTCTTTTATTGATTCACATATTCGATGAATTTACTTGCCGTTTGGTCCTTTTTTTATTTTTTAAAAAAGATGCATAAATCAGAAAAGACACTTCTATCTTCTCTTGATAAAAGTATCTTTTTCACTACTATGCAATTCTCAAGGACTTTAAGGCCTCTTGGAATGCTATGGTTACATATTATCTAAAATCTCGGTTAAGATCTTATTAACGATTCCAGGGTTGCTTTTCCCTGTGTTGCTTTCATTGTCTGTCCTACTAAAAATCCGATAGCTTTCTTCTTACCAGCTTTGTATCTTCGACAGATTTTGGATTATTTGCTACGATCTCTTCGATTGTTGCTTTTAATGCTCCTTCATCATTCATGGATTTTAATCCATGTTCTTCTACGTATGCTGCAGGATCAATATCTTCTTTGAAGACTTTCTCGAAGACTTCTTTTCCTACGCTTCGGTTGATCTCATTGTTCTTGATCATCTCGATCAGTTTCGCAAGATGTTCTGGCTTAAATGATACATCATCGATATCCATCTCTGATTCATTGACCAGACGGATCGTCTCTCCCATTAACCAGTTTGATACTTCTTTTGGCTCTGATCCAAGTGCGATCGTTGCTTCAAAGATATCTGCAAGGTGTTTTGATCCTGTGATTATGTCGATATCATAATCTGGAAGATCGTATTCTTCTTTATAACGGACTTTCTTCTCATCTCTGAACTCTGGCTGGGCATCTCTTACTTTGTCCATCCATTCATCGCTGATCTCAATCGGTACTAAGTCTGGATCTGGGAAATAACGATAATCCTGTGCGTCTTCTTTGGAACGCATTGCATAAGATGCTCCCTTCGTGTCATCCCAACGTCTTGTTTCCTGTACGACTTTCTCACCTGCTTCGATCAGGTCGATCTGACGTTCCATCTCTCCTTCAATGGCTCTCTTGATAGCTTTGAAAGAGTTTAAGTTCTTCATCTCTGTACGTGTTCCAAATTCTTCCGCTCCCACTTCACGGACAGATAAGTTCACGTCAGCTCTCATGGAACCTTCCTGTAATTTACAATCTGATGCTCCTAAGTACTGAATGATCAGACGTAACTTCTCAAGATATGCGATAACCTCATCTGCAGAACGCATATCTGGTTCTGATACGATCTCGATCAGTGGCACTCCAGAACGGTTAAAGTCTACTAAAGAATCTCCTGTCCATGGATCATGCACTAATTTTCCTGCATCTTCTTCCATATGGATCTCATGGATTCTGATATCTTTCTTCTCTCCATCTACATCGATCTCTACTTTACCATTCGACAGATTGGTAAATATAACTGAGAGATCTGATAGTTCTGTGGATTATCTGGATAAAAATAGTTCTTACGGTCGAATTTACAGTTCTGTGTGATATCACAGTTTGTTGCAAGTCCAACTGCCATCGCATATTCTACCACCTGTTTATTTAACACTGGTAATGATCCTGGCATACCTGTGCATACAGGACATGTGTGTGTATTTGGTGCTCCTCCGAATGCTGTGCTGCATCCACAGAAGATCTTTGTCTTTGTTGCTAATTCTACATGGACTTCAAGTCCGATGACTGTTTCGTAATTCTTGCTCATCTATTTAGCCCCTCCTTTAGCAATTGCTGGAGCTTCATATGCTCTTGTCTGCTCAAATGTATATGCTGCCTGAATGATCTTCTTCTCATTGAAGCAGTCTCCGATCAGCTGAAGTCCGATCGGCATTCCATTCTTATCCTTACCACATGGAAGAGAGATTCCTGGAAGTCCTGCAAGGTTGACAGAGATCGTATAGATATCTCCTAAATACATCTTGATCGGATCACTTAAGCTGTCTCCTAATTTTGGAGCTGTTGTTGGTGCGACTGGTCCTAAGATCACATCGTATTTCTCAATGCTTTGTCAAATTCTTTCTTGATCAGTGCTTTTGTTCTTAATGCTTTTAAGTAGTATGCATCGTAATATCCTGAACTTAATACGAATGATCCTAACATAATACGACGTTTCACTTCGGCTCCAAATCCTTCGGAACGAGTCTTCTTGTACATGTTGTGAAGTCCTTCGTAGTCTTTGGCTCTGTATCCGTATTTGACTCCATCAAAACGGGATAAGTTAGAACTTGCTTCTGCTGCTGCGATAACATAATATGCTGGAATTGCATATTCAACTAATCCAAGGTCGAATTCTTCTACGATCGCTCCCTTTTCTTCTAATGTTTTTGCTGCTGCTAAAACGGCTTCTTTGACTTCTTCATCAAGACCTTCTCCAAAGTAATCCTTTGGAATACCGATCTTCATTCCTTTGACATCGTCTTTTTAATGCTGATGTAAAATCATAAGATTCTAATCTGACAGATGTAGAATCTTTCTCGTCGTGAGATGCGATCGCTTCTAATAATGTTGCACAGTCTGTCACATCTTTTTGCTAATGGTCCGATCTGATCCAAGGATGATCCGTAAGCGATCAGTCCGTAACGAGATACTGTTCCATAGGTTGGTTTGATCCCTGTAACACCACAGTAAGATGCTGGCTGTCTGATAGATCCACCGGTATCAGATCCTAACGCCATGAAACATTCGTTAGCTGCAACAGCTGCTGCTGAACCACCTGATGATCCACCTGGTACTTTCTCTAAATCCCATGGGTTCTTTGTCACACCATATGCAGAAGTCTCTGTTGTACTTCCCATGGCGAACTCATCCATGTTTGTCTTTCCTAAAAATACAACTCCTTCTTTGATCAGGTTCTCAACTGCCTGTGCGGAGTATGTTGGTACAAAGTTCTCTAAGATCTTAGAACTGCATGTTGTTGTATATCCCTTTGTACAGATATTATCCTTAATTGCCATTGGAACTCCAGCTAATGGTCCTGTGTAAGTCCCGTCATCGATTCCTTTCTGTACTTCTTCGGCTCTCTTTAATGCACTTTCTTCATCGTAAGAGACATATCCATGTACATCACTTTCGACTGCCTTAATCTGTTCAAGTGCTGCCTTTGTTGCTTCTACAACTGTGATCTCTTTGTCTTTGATCTTCTTCCTAATTCTACGGCAGTTAATTCTAAAATGCTCATCTTCTGCCTCCTATATGATCGTCTTTGGCACGACAAAGGCGTTGTCCTGCGCTTCTGGTGCGTTCTTTAATGTGTCTTCGCTTCCGTCTCCATTCGTTACCACGTCTTCTCTGAATACATTCTTCACTGGAAATACGTGAGACATTGGTTCTACACTGCTTGTATCTAGTTCGTTTAATTTATCTACATAGTCGAGCATGCTTTCCATATCTTTCTTGGCCTGTTCTTTTTCTTCGCCAGATAATTCAAGCTTTGCTAAAATTCCGACATATTCAATCGTTGCATCATCAATATGATTTGCCATAAGTCTTCCTCCTGTTAAATTGCCTATAGAGTTAATGTTACCATAATTTTTATCTTTTTAAAATATAAAAATGAACAAAAGTCTGCCGTTTTTTCTTAAAAATGACAGACTTTTGCTTACTTTTTTAAAAATTTAATCCATTCAGGATCTGATTTATAAAATCTTCTATGTGAGTGAATGCCTCTGGTACAAGATCTGCTAAAAATGACAACAGATAAAGAATAAAGACAATCACCGCCCACTTTCCTTTTTTGATCTCTTCTTTTCTTTTTATTTTATAGGTTGATGTTTTCCTCTGTGTCTTCATTGACTGCGTCTTTGTATTCTTGATATTTTTAAAATCTGGATGTCGTTTTTCATCATGAATATATTTTGGCTGAGAAGTCTTTTTGTCAGTCGTTAATATATCCCAATGGCCATCTTTTAATATTCTTGACCGGCCTAAGCGATTAAAATCATAACCACACATTGGACAGACACCATTTCTTAACTTTTCTTCACAGATTGGACATTTCTCGTATTTCATAGGCCCTGCTTTCTTACTGATTCGTTTTTATCTTATGGAAATGGTATCATATAATCTTAGTGTTTTCAAGAATTGCTCGACTTTATCTGTTATATATCAACAAAAAATATGGCAGATTTCTCCACCATATCTTTTCTAAATTAAATTAATTTCCACATTTTCTGGAAATGCACGAAGGGTCATTGTATCTTTTCCATCATTTAGATAAATTTCAATAAATGTATTATCATAATATATCTCAATGTTTTTGAGTTCTTCTGACATGGAAACTTCTCTTTGAATTCCGTATTCTGTACTAAACTGATGCTTAAGTGTACTTCGGTCTGCAACTATATGTCCTGCTGCCCAGTCAATCTTAATACTTAGATGATCTTCTTGATCTCCGATCTGAATTTCTGAGATCTGTTTATCTGTCAGATTGATATACCATGTATCTTCTTCTGGTTTAATTCTTTTACTGTCTATATCAAGATGTGCATATTCATTCTTAATATTTTCTGGCACTTCCTGGCATAACTTTCCTTCTTTGATCGTTAAGAACCTTGGCATTGTCAGACTATGGATCCACATATCTTCTTTTGCATATGGGAGTTCCTGTGCCCCACACCCAAGCCACGCAAACATCATTGGTTGTCTGTCTTTTCCATAGAATGCCTGTGGTGCATAAAAATCAAATCCTTTGTCGATCTCATCAAATGATTCCACATGAAATGTTTTATCTTCAAGACTTAACTCACCGACAAAATATACACTGGAAAACTCATTGTGAAAACGTTCTCCCATTGGTGTACGTCCCATTAATGATAAGAATAAAACATCTTTTCCATCTATTTCAATGTAAGATGGACATTCATACATATAACCAAGCTCCAGGTCAATTCCTGTCAGTTCAATATTTCCCTGATATACCCAGTTTTCAAGATCTGTACTCTTATACAAAATCAATCTTGCCTGCCCATCGGTGCTTCCACCACCTAAAAGCATCCAGTATGCTCCTTCTTTTTCAAAGACAAATGGGTCTCTGATCTCCCCGATCAGTCCTTCTGGCTGTTCATCGATGATCGGATTGTTTGGAGATTTAAGAATTGTACCATCACTGTTCATAACTGCCATTGCCTGTTTGGGGATCTTTCCCTGTTCTGTCTTATAGTTTGCTGTGTAATAAAGATAAAGCTTACCATCTGCTTCTATGGAATTTCCTGAATAACATCCATTTTTCTCATATTCCTGATCTGGAATGAGCATCTGATCAGACCATTCCCATTTTATGAGATCTTCCGAGATCACATGTGCCCAGTGTTTCATTCCGTGTTCTGGTCCAAATGGAAACCACTGATAAAACACATGGTATTTTCCTCCAAAATACGCCAGTCCATTTGGATCGTTCACTAGTCCACATGGGGGATGAATATGATAGGATGGATGCCGTGGAGTATCTTTACAATACTCCACAAGCTCCTTTAAATATGCTTCATATTTTTTTGGATCGGTGTATATTTTCTACATCTAAAAATTTCATATTATTCCCCGATCACGTCTTTTCCTGCTTTGACATTGATTCCTGTTCTTAAATGCCACAGGTGTCTGGTTACCTTCATCCGTTTTGACAAATACGACGACTGGATTTAATCCTTTTGCTTCAATCTTCGCTTTGTCAAATTTGAGAATTGGCTGACCTTCCTTCACATGTTGTCCTTTCTTTACAAGATATTCAAATCCTTCTCCCTTCATGGATACTGTTTCGATTCCTACATGGATCAGAAATACACTATTGTTTGTTGTTCGGACACCGATGGCATGTTTGAACCTTCCATCACTGTACAGATTTCACCTTCTGCCGGCGCTAAGACTGTTTCACTTGTTGGGATGATCCCCACCCCGTCTCCTAATACTTTTTCAGAGAAGATTCCATCTTTTACATCTTCAATCGCAATAACTTTTCCGTCAACAACTGCTTTGACTGGTACTTTCGCTGTCTCATCAATTGTTAATGCAGATTCAGCTTCTTCCTCTTCTTCACCATGTGGAACACCTTTTGTTTTATTATAAATAACGATCAGTACGATTGGTACGATAAATGCGATCAGGTTTCCAATGACATAGAATACTAATTTATTTGGTACTACGATCAGAAGTCCTAATATTCCTGTTAATCCCTGTCCAATGGCTCTTACGCCTGCAAGTTTCATGAATGCTCCTCCACATCCAGCTCCTAAGCAAGAACATACAAATGGGATCACGGAATATTTTAAGTTTGCAGCAAAGATGGCTGGTTCTGAAATTCCTACTAATGTTGGAATGAAACTTGACATTGCGATATCTCTATCTTTAGAATGTTTCTTTGCTAACAAATACATTCCGATGGCTCCACCACCCTGTGCAATGATTGATACAGACCAGATTCCCTGAATGTAGTTAAATCCTGTCGTAGCGATCAGATTTGCTTCAATTCCCTGAATCGCCTGATGTGTTCCTGTAACTACTAATGGCTGTAATAACGCTGCAAAGACAAATGCTCCAAATGCTCCGAAACTGTTGTATAAAACATCGATCACTGCTGCTAATCCGTTACCGATCATATTTCCAACTGGTCCGAATACTGTAAATAATGCTACGTTTGCAAAGAAAATAGTAATTGTTGGTACGAATACAAATGATACCACAGCTGGTACATATTTCTGTGCGATCTTTTCTACTTTAGACATAAACCATGCGGTTAAGATTGCTGGGAATACTCCACCCTGGAATGCAACTTTTGCAATTGCTAATGGTCCAAAATGCCAGTAACTTGCGGCAGATGGGTCTAATACGAATGTATTACGGTTTACAAGATCTGGATGTACCATAACGATTCCGACTAAGATACCAAGGATCGGATTCCCACCGAATCGTTTGACAGCACTATACATTACAAGGATTGGCAGATAATTAAATGTTGTTGCCATGATCGCTAAGAATTCTGCAATATCTGCAACAAGTTTGCTCTGATCTGCTAAGGATCCCTCTAATCCAAATAATCCATTGGCTGTCAATAATGCTTTGACACCAGTCAGGATCGCTGCTGCAACAAATGCTGGAATGATCGGAATAAATATATCAGAGAATACTTTGAATCCCTGCTGTAATTTTCCCATCTTGCTCATTCCTTCTGCCTTGGCATCAGACTGAGACATTTCTTTGACACCTGTTAATTCAATAAATGCATCATAGACATTGTTAACTGTTCCTGTTCCGAAAATGATCATCAGCTGCCCACTATTAAATAAGACACCTTTAACACCTTCGATATTCTCTAATGCTTTACGGTCATATTTTGTTTCATCATTTAAAATCAGTCGAAGTCTTGTCACACAATGTGTCGCACCTTTGATGTTACTGATCCCACCCAACGTGATCTCACCACATTCTTGTGATATTTTTTTTGTAATCCATCTATACTTGTCTCCTTTTATTTCTCTCTTTTTTATTTGTTTATTTTTTGTTGCTATTTTTGTGTTTTTCGCTTCTAGTGTACCATCTGTCACTGTCAGTGCCAATCCATTTCCTGGATGATCACATAATCTTGCATTTAATGCCGTTCCATTAATATATAATGTTGAAATATCCTGGTCTATGATCAGACAGATTTCATATTCTTTGTCTGCTTCCAATTTGATCGGACGCTCAAGTCCAATGTTAAAGCACTGATACCATGGATAATTTGGACATTTGTTAAAGACAACTTTATTTTCTTCCACAAAGAATCTGTATTCATATGAAACTTCTGTTTCTTCATCTTTGTAAAATCTGATAGAAAATTCTTTCGTTCCTTCTTCAAATTTTACAGTTGTTTTGAATGCTGCGATGCTTCCTGTATCTTCACAAAGAAGTGTTTCTTCTTTTGTGTCAATCGTTTTCATACAAGGGTTAAATAAATCTTTCCAACCATCGAATGCTTCCATCATCTGGTCTACCGGTTTTACCCCAAGTGTTCCATCTTCTTTCTGGAATACTTCGTGTGGCACGAAAGTTCCTCCCCACAAGTATGCGTTCTTGTCATCGTTATCGATTCTTTGTTGGCACCCATCCAAAAAGTACTCTTCGTTCTCCATCAAATGCTGTACGTCCTGCATAGTATGCTCTACCGTCAAATGCATCATCAAATGGTGCTTCCCAAGGCCCGTATAGGTTCTTGCTTCTTCTGTAATGGATTTTATTACCCTCACTGTATTCTGAGAATACAAGATACCACCAGTCTCCCATCTTAAAGATCTCTGGCATCTCAAACATTGTGTAGATTCCTGGTGCCCAGAAATCTCCTTTAAATTCCCATTTCTTTAAATCTTTTGATGTGAAATGTACGAGACGTCCTGTCTGTTTTCTCTTATCTTCTCCCTTTCTTGCTCCAAGGATCAACAGATATTCTTCTCTTTCCTCATCCCATAGGACAAATGGATCTCTCCAGTTTCTCTTATCATATCCTTCCTGTGGAGGAATCTCTAATGCTTCTTTCGATTTCTCCCATGTGATCCCATCTTTGCTTGTAGCGTGAAGCAATGTCTGTGATGTCTTTCCTGCCTTTAAGAATTCTCTATTATATCCTGTATAAAATGCATGAAATCCTGCCTCTGTTTCAAAAACACTTCCTGCATAGATGAACTGATCTGCTTCTTCATCCGTTCCACGCTTTAAGCTTTCTCCATAGTCTTTGTAATCTACAAAATCTTTTGTTGTTGCTAATGCCCAACCGAATGGTTCTCCAAAAGGTCCTGGATTTCTTGTATCTCTCTGATGATATACATAAAACTGACCTTCTTTTCCATAAGGCATAATATCTCCTACCCAAATACCTTCTGGCTGATAATATAACTGATACATAATTTAATCCTTTCTTTGATTTACCTTGTTGCTTTCTATGGCTTTATTATATGTCAAACGTTTTTCATATGTCAATCGTTACCATATTAATTTTTGCACAAAATATTTGGGTGATTTTTGGTAGTTTTGCATAAAACTTATCTTATTTTGTACGTTCTAGTATATTTTTAGGCATCAAAAAAGGAAGAGTAGTATTTTCTCTTCCTTTTTTATTCTCTGTTATGTTGTCTGTCCTTCCAGTAATTTTACTGGAAGATCCATGCAGCTTTCTGCTGTTTTCCTTCAATCAGATCGATCAGCTTATCCACCGCTACCTTTGCAATCTGTTTAACTGGCTGCTGGATCGTTGTCAGTTCTGGAACAAATCCTAAAATCTGCTTTGTTCCATCTACTCCGATGATCTTTAGATCTTTCGGAATATTGATTCCTTTTTGCCTTGCAACATGAAGTGCAATCACTGCAAGCGAAATCATCTCCTGCAAAAATACCGTCAACTCTCAGGGTGTGCATTTAACATATCATAAATAAGTTTTTGCTTCTCCACATTCTCCATGATGAACGGTACTTCTAAAATCATCTGAGGAAGCCCTACTTTCTCCATCTCTTGAATATAAGCCTGACTTCGATTGTTACCTGGCATCTTTAATTTACTGTTTCCTCGGATACATAAAATGTGCTGACATCCTTTATCGATCAAATGTCTAGTTGCCATCTGCCCTGCTGCATAGTTATCACATGAAACGACTGGAATATGTTCTCCAAGATAACGGTCAATTCCTACGACTGGCATCTTTAACTTGGAGTATGTCTCTACGACTGCGTTATGTGTTCCAACGATCATTCCATCTACCTGATTGCGTCTTAGCATATCAATATAGGCTTTCTCTGTATCCATCTGATTTTTGCTGTTACACAGAAGCATCTTATAATTTTTCTGTGATAAATAATATTCTATCTGTTCTACAACTTCTCCATGAAATGGTGATGTTACAGTAGGAACGATAACCCCGACAAAATACGTTCTGTTATTTAACAACGCTCTGGCAATCTCATTTGGATAATAATTGATCTCTTCCATAGCATCATATACTTTTTTTTTTCTTGTTTCTTCGCTGATGTATCCTCGGTTATTTTAATACCCTGGATACTGTTGTGGGAGAAACTCCCGCTCTTTTGCCACATCTTTTTATTCCAGGTTTCATTCCATACCTTCCCATTTCTAACTTATTCTTAAAGTATCCCATCTTCTCGAAGCAGCTTTCCTACTTCTACATATTCTTCTCTGCTTCCCTCAAGATATTTGATCTCGTCCTCTGTCAATGTACGTTTGACTCTTGCTGGACTTCCCATAACTAAAGATCTATCTGGGATCACTGTATTTTGTGTTACAAGACTTCCTGCCCCGATCAAGCAGTGATTACCGATCTTTGCTCCATTCATAACAACAGATCCCATCCCGATCATGGAATTATCTCCGATCTGGCATCCATGGATCACGCTGTTATGTCCAACTGTCACTCCATCGCCGATTTTTACACTATTCCCTTCATCTACATGGATCGTACAATTTTCCTGTATATTACTCTGATTTCCGATCACAATAGACTCTTCTCCTTCACAGCGCATTGCTGTAAAGAACAGTACCGTAGATTCTTCTCCTATAGTAATATTCCCAACTAAAACAGTTTCTTTTGCTACTTTTGCTGAATCAGCGATCTTTGCCTGTTTGTAATTCATGTTCTATCTCCCGATATTCTTCTTATTGCTCTTCTGAGAGTAGTTCATTCTTCCTTCTTTCCAACCCTTCTTGTCTGTCTTATCCCAGTCTAGGTTGTCTCCGAAGATATATCTTGTCATCCATAATAAGCTGACCGTTGGAACCACTACCCATAATACTCTGTATTCAAGTTCCATTAAAAATGGTAAAAATGCCAGTCCTGCTGCGTGGATCAGTAAGATCACTGCCCATGCGATGATCAGCCAGTAACCGATCTTAAATGCTTCTGGCATATCTCTTCCCATTTCTTTTCCAAAATAAAAAACGTTCTGCTGATAAAATGGCGGCAGCTAATACTGTCATGATCACACACATTTTTATAGAATACGTTACCATCCATATATTGTCCTAAAAACATTCCGATCAATGATACGATAAACATCAGGATCAGAACAGCCCAGAGAACCTTTTCAAGCTTACTTGTTACTTTGTTTGTTGTTACTTTTTCTTTCTTCATCTTGTATAACCTCAATCTCTACTTCTATCAGAAGCAGTTTTCCTTCACTAAATGAAATGATTCCTTCTTCTGCTTCTAATTCATTACTGATCGCGAGCGATTGCTCAAACACTAATGTATGGTCTTTTAATGGATATTTAAATCCTGTTAGTGTGACACCTCGTGCCTCATATATTGGTATCAAGGATACATATTTACCAAACTGGTCTTTCTTTGATATTGTATCTTCATGATTTAAAACCCTGATACGATTGTTTGCATCAACAAGTTCTGCCTTCACACCTTTGCTGTGTGCGTAAAACAACTGTCCGAAATTGCCCATAACATGATCGAGTCTTGTTCCAGTTCCACCTATCATAAGGATTTCATCTGCACCTGTCTCAATTGCTTTTTGTATTGCAAGTCCTGTATCAGTATCGTCTTTTTCACATGGTACGATAATCTTCTTGTCTGTTGAAAATTCTTGCATTATATCCTTACTGCAACTGTCAAAATCACCTAAAATAATATCTGGTTTTATATTCAGTCTCTTAGCATAAAGCAGTCCTTTATCAGCTGTAATAACCTGATCTGGGTTCCATTTACTGATATAGTCTTTCGCGAAATTTTCTTCGACTGTTCCGCCTGTTAAAATCAATACTCGCATTACCATTTTCTCTTTTCTTTTAGTTCTGTATAAATATTTACATAATTATCATAACGGATCTTTGAGATCTTTCCTTCTTCCAATGCCTTTTTCACTCCACAGTCTGGTTCATGTGTATGACTGCATCCCTGGAATCGGCATTCATCTTCATATGGTGCGAATTCCTGAAAATAGTCTTTGATCTCATCTTCTTCAAACATATGAATGAATAAAGAACTAAACCCTGGGGTGTCTAGGACATACGTATCTTTCTCGATACGTATCAGCTCTGAATGTCTTGTTGTATGACGCCCTCGCTTGATCTTCTCACTGACTTCCCCTGTTTCCATCTGTGCCTCTGGCTGCAGAAGGTTCATCAAAGATGATTTTCCGACCCCCGATGGTCCAGCAAGAACCGTCGTCTTACCGTGGATCAGTTCCCTGATCTCATCAATTCCTTCTTCTTCCTTAACGCTGATAAAACGAACGATATGTCCACAGTTTTCGTAGACTTTCTCTAATAATTTCAGTTCTTTTTCTTTTGCAAGATCTACCTTGTTAAAGCAGACGATCACAGGAACATCCTGTTTCTCCATCATCATCAGAAAACGATCTAACAGATTATAATTTGGCTTTGGATTCTTTGCTGCAAATATGATCAGTGCCTGATCTACATTTGACACAGCTGGACGGATCAGCTCGTTATGTCTCTCATAGATCTTTGTAATATTTCCTTCCTGCTCTGCCTCATCTAAAATATCGATTTCTACATTGTCTCCGACTAACGGTTTCATCTTCTTGTTTCGGAAGATTCCTTTTGCCTTACATTCATATAATTTATCTTCTGTCTGTACGTAATAAAATCCTGCGATTCCTTTTATGATCTTTCCTTGCATGAAATATCTCCTGCACCTGCTTTTCCTTTATTCTTCATCTGTTGTTGTTGATTCTTCATCCGCTGTTGTCGCTGTCTGACGAGGTCCAAGACTGACATAGATCCCAACGGCTGTTCCCTTCTTAACCTTGCTTCCAGAACTGATCCTCTGACGAATGACAAGTCCTTTTTCCACACTGTCACTATATTCTGTTAAAACACTTCCCAATGATAATCCGAATCTTTGCAGTTCCTGACTTGCTTCAGATTCCGTGTAATAACGAAGATTTGGAACGCTGACCGTCTGATCTTCCTTCTTGCCTTTGCTGACTGTGATCACAACAGTTGTATTTTTCGAAACTTTACTTCCATGTGATGGAGTCTGAGAGATAACTTCTCCTTTCGCAACATCATCACTGTAAGCTTCTTTTATTGAGACTTTGAGTCCTGCTGCTTTTAATTCACTCTGTGCACCAGACTTCGTCTTACTTCGCACATCAGGTACTGAAACTTTATCTTCGATCTTCTGTCCTTTGCTCACAACTAACTTGATCGTTTTTCCTTCTTCTAATTCCGTATCGCTTTCTGGATCTTGCTGCATGACCAGTCCTTTTGCATACGTATCGGAATATTCTTCTGTCACGTTGATCTTGAACTTGTTATCAATCGCCTCTCTAGCTGCTTCTAAAGACAATCCGATATAATTATCAACTGTGTATTTTTCTGTAGTATTGTGATGTTTGGCTTCTGTTGTTGCTGCGATCGTACTTTGTGTTGTTGATTTTCCTGATTTGAATAATCCAGAACTTTTGACAACAAATACGACAATAGAAATCAAAATGATCGCACCTACCACTGCTGCAAGAACAATGACAAGTTTCTTCGATCTTTGAGTTCATTCCTGTTTCTTCTTCCTCATCATCCTCTTCCAGATATGCATTGCTATCTGAATCTTCCACAGGCTGTGTGTCATCATTGTCTGGATTCTCTGTGTCAGTTCGTTCTGATCGATCATGATCGTTGGAGAATCATCGATCGTTGGAACAATTCCCACATATTCACCAGAAGTATCTTCAAACACGAGTTTCAGATCTGCGATCAATTCATCTGCTGTCTGATAGCGGTCTTCTGGCTTCTCATTGTACATTTTAAATGATCTTCTCTAAACTGTCTGGAATTCCATCTCTGACCTGACTTGGCGGTGTGATCTCATTCTGCAGATGCATCAATGCGATCGTTACACCATTTTCATGATCAAATGGCACATGTCCTGTTACCATCTCATACATCGTGATACCTAAAGAATAAATATCACTTTTTTCATCACAGAATCTTCCTTTTGCTTGTTCTGGAGAAATGTAATGCACAGATCCCATCGCTGTTGCTGTTGATGTAACGGTATTGCTGCTTGTTGCCTTCGCAATTCCAAAGTCTGTGACCTTTACATTTCCAATCTCTGAAACTAAAATATTCTGTGGTTTAATATCTCTATGAATAATATGATTCTTATGGGCATGTGAGATCGCTGACGCGATCTGCAGGGAAATCTCTACCGTCTCCTTCGGAGATAAATACCCTTTTTCTTTCGGATATATTTCTTTTCAGAGTCATCCCTTCTGCAAGCTCCATAACAATATAATTGATCCCATCTTCAATTCCAACATCGTATACATTCACGATATTAGGATGAGACAGCCTTGCAACTGCCTGTGCCTCTGTCTCGAATTTCTTTAAAAATTTCTCATCTTCTACGTATTCACTTTTTAAAACCTTCACTGCGACGTTCCGGTTTAATTTATGATCTTTCGCCATATAAACGTCTGCCATTCCACCGCTTCCAACGCGCTTTAGCACTTCATAACGGCCTGACAGCATCGTGCCAATCTCTAACATCTATCATTCACCTCATCTCTTTAAATCCACAATTACCAATGAAATATTGTCTTTTCCTCCGTACTCGTTCGCACGGGTGATCATCTGGTTGACCTTATTGGCAATCTGACTGTGCTCAAGAAGAAGTTCCTTCAATTCTTCGTCGGATATCATATTGGAAAGTCCATCACTGCACAAAAGCAAATATCCATCTTTGGCATCAAACTCAAAGAAATCTGGTGTCGCCATTACGGTACCTAGTGCTCTTGTGATGACATTCTTCTTTGGATGGAATCTTCCTTCCTCTCTTTCCATGATTCCTGCATGAATCAGTTCTTCCACATAAGAATGATCCACTGTAATCTGTGTTAATTCTTGATTTCCATAATATAATCTACTATCACCAATATTCATAACCGTTACTTTGCCATCAGAGATGGTTGCTGCAACGAATGTTGTTCCCATTCCCCTATATTCTTCATTACTCTGGCTTTCTGCGATCATTTCCTGATTCACAGACGCAATGGATGATTTCATTAATTCGATCGGATCGGTCTGTTTCGATTCCTCGATCAGCTGTACAAATCGTTCCACTGCAAAAGAGGAGGCATGCCCACCGGCACGGTGTCCTCCCATTCCATCTGCCACGATATAAAGATTTTTAAGTTTCCAACAGGCTGGTCATGAAAGAAAATCCTATCTTGATTCTCTGTCCTTACCTTGCCTATATGTGAAGCCCCTACGGATCGCATATCGTTCTCCTTTACAATCTTGACTGCAGTTTTTTTCTTCTAAGCTGTCCACAGGCCGCATTGATATCTGCGCCCATTTCTCTTCTTATGGTAACATTTACACGATTTTTTTCAAGTATCTTTTTAAATTCCATAACGGATTTCGGCATAGATTGCTTAAAATCACGCTCTTTGATCGGATTAACTGGAATCAGGTTTACATGACATGGAAAACCTTTCAATCTGCCTGCTAATTCTTCTGCATGAACTGGCTGGTCATTAACCCCTGCCACAAGGCTGTATTCAAAATGTCATCCTGCGGTTTGTCTCTTTAAAATAATAATGACATGCATCTAGCAGCTCATCGATTGAATATTTCATTGCGATCGGCATCAGTCCTCTTCTCATCTCATCATTTGGTGAGTGAAGAGAAATGGCTAATGTGATCTGTAAATGTTTCTGTGCAAGTTCTTTGATCTTTGGCACGATCCCGCACGTTGAGATCGTAATATTTCTCTGACTGATATTTAATCCATCCTCTGATGTGATCAGTTCTAAAAATCTCAATACGTTATCATAATTATCCATCGGTTCCCCTGTTCCCATCATGACAACATTGGATACTCTTTCTTCTGTATCTCTTTGAATATAATAAATCTGTGAAAGCATTTCAGATGGCGTCAGATTACGATCTAATCCTCCAAGCGTAGATGCACAAAACTTACATCCCATACGGCACCCTGCCTGAGATGAAATGCAGACAGAATTTCCATGTTTATACTTCATCAAAACACTTTCGATAATATTCCCATCATATAACTCAAATAAGTATTTTCTTGTACCATCGATTTTTGAAATAAAGCAGTCTACAGGTTTTACACCATAAATCTCCTGCGTCTGTTCGATCTTTTTCTTTTAATTTTTTTGGTACATTATTCATCTCATCAAGAGACAGAGCAAGATGTTTGTGAAACCATTCATAAATCTGTTTTGCACGGAATTTCTTCTCACCAATGGATTCCATATATTCCTGCATCTCCTGAAGTGTCATTGATTTTAAATCCATAACTTTATTTTCTCCTTAATTTACCAATAAAGAATCCATCACATGGATGTATTCCTGGCAACAACTGAATAAATCCTTCTTGGGCAGTTTCAATCTTTAGATCCTTTGGCAGTTCTTTTGTAATATCAACTGCTTCAAAATCGAAGTGATCAAGAATCCATCGGAAATTTTCTTCATTCTCTGCTGGATTGATCGTGCAGGTACTATAGATCAATGTACCTCCATGCTTGACATATTGCACTGCATTTGCAAGAATCTCTCGCTGCAACTTCACAAGATCCTTCATGCCTTCTTCTGAAATGTGGTATTTAATATCATTTTTCTTTCCCATGATTCCAAGTCCTGAACATGGTACATCTGCGATCACAACATCCGCAGCCTCAATATGTTCTTCATCCAACACTCTCGCATCAAATACTTCGGATTCCATATTCGTAAATCCAACACGATCAATATTATCTTCGATCAGATCTGTCTTGTATTCCGTAAGATCCCTTGATAACACTCGCCCGCTTCCCTTCAGCTGATCTGCAACATATAAGGATTTACCACCTGGTGCACTGCAAAGATCCATCACAAACTGCTCTTTCTGGACACTGGCAAGTTTGGCACACAACATAGAACTTTCATCCTGTACATAACAACTTCCTTCACGAAATGCTTTCAAACGATACAAAAAATCATAATCTGAGATCTGCACTGCATTTTCGATCAAACTCCCATCTTCTACTGTAACGCCTTCTGCTTCCAGTTCTTTTCTGACAGCTTCTTTCCCACCCTTGGAGATCAGACAACCATAATGTTGTTTTTCTCTCTTCCAGATAAGAAGCTATGATCTTCTCTACTGTTTCGTTATCATATGTCTTCTGAAAGAATTTTATGATCCATTCTGGAATAGAATAAGCAACTGATAAATATGTCTCAAGATTCTTCTCTCTTGATGGATATTGGATCTCATCTTTCTTCCTTGAAATATTACGAAGTACACCGTTCACAAAACCTGATAATCGAGAAAATCCTCGTTTCTTTGCAAGTTTCACTGCCTCATTACATGCAGCAGAATCTGGAACCTGATCCATATAAAGAATCTGATAGATTCCCATACGAAGCAATGCACGGATCAGTGGTTTACATTTTCTGATCTTCGTCTTTGAGAACTGATCTGCAACATAGTCGATCGTGATCTGACGCTCTAAAGTTCCTTCCACCAGTCTTGTAAAAAATGCGCGGTCTCTTTTTTCAGAAAACTGGTATTTTTCTAATACATTTGAAATTGCGATGTGTGATAATTCTTCTTTTTTATCTACTTTGATCAGTACATCCAATGCACATTCTCTCGGATTTTGCATCGTATCATTCTCCTAATTTTGTTCCGGCTTCTACTTGATATCCAAGTAAAAATGCCTGTACCTGCATACGTTTCTTTCCTGCCAGCTGAATCTCATGAAGTGCAAGATCATTGCTTCCTGTTGCTACGATGATTTCTTTTTTGTTGACTTCTACGATCGTTCCTGGTTCTTCTTTACTCTGTGCATCAAGCACATCTGCTTCCCAGACTTTCATTGTCTTTCCATCTAAGGATGTATAAGCACTTGGCCATGGATTCATTCCACGGATCAGACATTCGATTTCTCTTGCTGATTTTGTGAAATCAATCTGTCCCATATCTTTACTTAGCATTTTTGCATAACAGCTTTCTTCGTCATTTTGTTTTTCTCTGACGGCTGTTCCATCTTCTAATTTCTTTAATGTTTCCAATAATAAATCTGCTCCTAATACCATCAATTTATCATGCAGAGAACCAGCTGTTTCTTTCTTATCTAAAACAACTTCTGCTTTATCGATCATATCTCCGGTATCTAATCCTTTTTCCATATACATGGTTGTGATTCCTGTCTTTTCTTCTCCATCAAGGACTGCCCACTGGATCGGTGCTGCTCCTCTGTATTTTGGAAGGAGTGATCCATGAACATTGATACATCCATACTTTGGAATATTTAAGATACTTTCTGGTAAGATCTGTCCATAAGCAACAACAACGATCACATCTGGGTTGAGGTTTTTTAACTCTTCAATGAATTCCTCATCTCTGGCTCTCTGTGGCTGATATACTGGGATATCATATTCCACTGCTTTTTCTTTGACTGGAGGAAACTGCATCTTCTTTCCTCTGCCTCTTTGTTTATCCGGCTGTGTCACAACAGCAAGCACTTCATGGTGATCGATCAGTGCCTGTAGTGTTGGTACTGCGAACTCCGGTGTTCCCATAAATACTGCTTTCATCTTATTCTACCTCTTCCATCGTGACGTCTCTTGCTGGTTCTTCTGCTACATCTGGATATAAAATTCCATCCAAATGGTCTGTTTCATGGCAGAGCGCTCTTGCAAATAATCCAAATCCTTCTACTGTGATCGGATTCATATCTTCATCAAATGCTTCACAGATCACATGATCTGGACGTTTCACAACTGCTACTTTTCCTGGAAGGCTTAAACATCCTTCTTCTCCTACCTGCTCTCCTTCTTTCAGTGTGATCACTGGATTGACAAGAGTTACACATTCTCCCTCTTCTCCAGTATCAATGACTACGATTCTTTTTAAGATTCCCACCTGAGGTGCTGCAAGACCAACACCCATTGCTTCATACATTGTATCATACATATCTTCTACTAATGTATGCATTCTTGGTGTCATTTCTTTTACTTCTTTACATTTTTTTCTTAAAACATCGTCTCCTAATACTCGAATCTGTCGAATTGCCATAATTGTTCTCCCTTTCTTTTAATAACTATTCATTGGGTTAAAATCAAAATTGACCAGTAAATTTTTCCTGATCTTATTTAAATCGATCCACTGTTCCAGACGGTTCTTTGCTTTCACCAGTGTCTCGTAATCTTTATTCTTAATATATATCACTTTGCGGTATTGATCATTGATCTTGCCAAATCCTGCTCGCTCGGCCCGATCACCATCAGATCCATATGTTTTACTACATTTGTCATCGCATCCATTACTTTATCAAGCCATGCTTTATCTTCTCCTGATGCAAATACGACCAACATCTGCCATTCTGGTGGATATCTCATCAAGCTTCGGTAGCTGATCTCTTCTTTGTAAAATGCGTGATAATCCTGTTTGGCTGCGGTCTGGATACTATAATGTTCTGGGGAATATGTCTGGATCACTACTTCTCCTGGTTTGTCGCCTCTTCCTGCTCTTCCCGCAGCCTGTGTCAATAACTGGAATGTTCTTTCTCCTGCCCGGTAATCATTGGCATGCAGGGAAAGATCTGCTGCCAAAACTCCTACCAATGTTACATTCGCAAAATCATGTCCTTTGACGATCATCTGTGTTCCCACTAAAATATCTGCTTCTCCATCAGAAAATGCCGATAAGATCTGTTCATGACTATTCTTTCTTTTCGTTGTATCCATATCCATACGAAGCACTTTTGCTTGTGGAAATTCTTTGTATAATGCAGCTTCCACTTTCTGGGTCCCAAGACCGAATGTTCCAATATACGGGCTTCCACACTCTGGACAAACCTTCAGCATCGGCTGTTCATATCCGCAATAATGGCAGCGCAGTCTTCTATCTCTGTGATATGTCATAGAAATATCACAATGAGGACATTCCATGACATGACCACAGCTTCTGCATGAAACGAATCCCGCATAACCACGCCGGTTTAAGAACAACATGATCTGTTCGCCTTTATTCAAACGATCCTTTATCAGTTCTTTCAGTCTTCGGCTGAACATGCTGCGGTTTCCCACTTTTAATTCTTCTCTTAGATCTTCAATATAGACTTGCGGTAACACTGCTTCTTTGGCCCGTTTTGTCAACTCCCACAGCCGATAAGTTCCATCCAGTGCATGTTTATAACTCTCAACTGATGGTGTCGCCGAACCTAAGATCACCGATGCACCTTCCATCTGTGCTTTCTTGATCGCAACTTCTCTTGCATGGTATTTGGGAGTTTGTTCACTCTTGTAACTGCCTTCATGTTCCTCATCGATCACAATCAGCCCAAGATTCGGAAATGGAACAAACAATGCAGAGCGTGGTCCAATGATCACATCCACGTCCCCCCTCTGTGCACGAAGCCACTGATCGTATCTCTCACCTTTGGATAATCGTGAATTCAGAATTGATACACGCTCTCCAAATCGTTTGGTAAACCTTGTAACCGTCTGATAAGTCAGTGCGATCTCTGGGATCAGGACGATTGCCTGTTTTCCTTGTTTGATCACTTCTTCGATCGCTGCGAGATAAACTTCTGTCTTCCCACTTCCTGTGATTCCATGTAAAAGATAGGTTTTGTGGTCTTCTCTTAAAAAATCTTCCCGAAATTCATCGATCAGTTCCTGTTGCTGTTCATTTAACACATGCACTCCTGCTTTTGCTATACTGAACTCTCCAGGATTCCGGTAATAATATTCTGTCACAACATGAAGAATTCCTTCTCTTTCCATGCTGTCTACTGTACTTTTTGAAATCTTTAGATCTTTCGATGCCATTTCCCATGAGATCTTCCCATGGTCTAATAAAGCTGCAAGAAGTCTTGCTTTCGCCACATAATGCTTACTGAAATATTCATCAAGCATCGCTGGTCATGCACTTTCTCAATGCATAGCTCAATGTATTTTCTCGCTTTTTCGTGCAACTTTTTCCTGCACTGGAAGTACGGTTTTTTAAGGCCTGGATCATTGTTGATCCATAATTCTCTCTGATCCACGCAGCTAACTCGATCATATTTGACTCCACACCAACATGATCCGTCTCAATCCTTAAGATTTCTTTGACTTTACTCTCATCATAGTCAACTGTCCGTGAAAGGTTGACGACATATCCCCGTCTGTTCCTTATTAGAACGTCCAAATGGGACAACGACTTGCTGTCCCACCCGAATATCCTTGATCATGGAAAAAGGCACCTTATAGGCAAACACCTTATCCAGTGCCTCATGTGAAATATTAATAATTATATCCGCATATAATTTTTCCATAGATTATTTGATTACGTGACCTTTCTCTCTTAAAACTTTGACCACTTTATCTACTTTCTCACGGCAGATCTCATGGCTTCTTGCCTCAACCATAACACGTACTAATGGTTCTGTTCCACTCTCACGTACAAGAATTCTTCCTTCATCTCCAAGTTCTGCTTCTACTTCCTTAACTGCTTTCTGTACGTCTTCATCTGCCTGTGCAACTGCTTTGTCATATACACGGACATTTTCAAGGATCTGTGGGAAGATCTCAACGGGTTCTGCTAACTGTGCAAGGCTTTGTTTCTGCTCGATCATTGCTTCCATGATCTTTAAGGATGTTAAAATACCATCTCCTGTTGTTGCAAACTTGCTGAAAATGATATGTCCAGACTGTTCTCCACCTAATGCGTGACCATTCTTCACCATATTCTCATTAACATATTTATCTCCAACAGCAGTCTTCTCATAAGCAATTCCTGCTGCATCAAACGCTTTATATAATCCAAGATTGGACATTACAGTTGTAACAACTGTATTATTGTTCAAGTCTCCGTGTTTCTTCAGATACTGTCCACATACATAAAAGGATCAGTCTCCATCGACAACCTGTCCATTCTCATCGACTGCGATACAACGGTCTGCATCTCCATCATATGCAAATCCAACATCTAAGTGGTTTTTCTTTTTACATATCCCTGTAAGATCTCAATATGTGTAGATCCACAGTTTGTATTGATATTTGTTCCATCTGGTTCATTATTGATCACATGTGTCTCTGCACCAAGTGCTTTAAATACATTCTCTGCGATCGCAAATGAGCTTCCGTTAGAGCAGTCTAATCCGACTTTGACACCTTTAAATGATCTTGTTGCTGTAGAGATCAGATATCCGATATAATGATTTCTTCCGGCTGCATAGTCTTTTTGCTCGTCCAATCTCTTTCTTTGTTGCAAATGGGATTTCATGGATCTCCCCATCAATATATGCTTCGATCTCATTTTTCAACTTCTGCTTCCATCTTATGCCCTTTGGCATTGATCAATTTGATCCCATTATCATAGTATGGATTGTGGCTTGCTGAGATCATGATCCCGCAGTCAAACTGTTCTGTTCTTACGACATAAGCCACACTTGGTGTCGTTGTTACATAAAGCATATATGCATCTGCTCCAGATGCTGTCAATCCTGCTACTAAAGCATTCTCAAACATATAGCTGCTTCTTCTTGTATCCTTACCGATGACAATCTTTGCTCTGCTGCTTGACTTCTGGTTAAAATACCATCCAATATAACGTCCAACTTTATATGCATGTTCTACAGTTAAATTTATATTTGCTTCTCCACGGAACCCATCTGTTCCAAAATATTTTCCCATCTTAATACTCCTTGCATCGTATTGTTTTTTGTTTTTACCACCTGACATTATACCATGATTACGATCGTCTATCAAATATAGAATCCATGAAGTTTTTCTTAAATATTCTGCTTCTTTTCTAAGCCCGATCAGTTCTTCTCTTGTTGCATTTCCTGTTTCCAATGCGTTTTCCCTCATGACTTTATAAAATTCTGCCCATGTTGTATTAACATACGGATTCACATATAAAACTCCTACAATCCCAAAATGTGATCGTTGATAACAGATTCCATCCGATAAATGACAGATCAAGTACGAATGCATTCCATTTTTCTCCATCCATCATATTTTTACTGATCTCAAACGCTCTCTTCCTTGATATCCGAGGGTTTTCCGCAAGAATGTAAGGAATCATTTTATATTCATAACTTTTCACGATTCCTGGTATAATTAAACACAACGTCCACAGCACTGTATAAAGATCCCTGCAAAAGATCGTAGCAACATTTCTTAAGTATGCACCATTGAGGAATCCATCAACGATCAATGCGATTCTTGTCTTATGTTCGCTGTTCTCCTCATAAAAAACGACAGCCTCCAACTTCAAACAGGTTTCCTACAAAAATCTTAAACAACAAACCTACACTAAAGGCTGTTATGATCAAAATCAGAATAAATGACACATACATTCCATTATACATCGGACCTATCAGATTTTTATAGATCATATCACCTGCAACTCCAAAAAACGAAAATAATGTTTGTATCAAATTTGATGCCGCATCACCATTTCCTGCTGCTATATTATTTCCTTCCTGCAGGGAACCATTCCCTGCTGCATTACCAGTTCCTCCCGTTAATGCTGTCACTACAAGTGTTGCAAGCACAACGATCCAATAATGCGATGCAGTGCTGCCTTCCCTCGTTCCTTCAATTCACTTCTTGTCCACATATTCATTCACCTCTCCTTTTTGTAAATTGTTTTGATCCTAAAATCATTTTCATCATAACACAAAAGCAGTACACCTGCTACAAAAACAAGTGTACTGCTTTTTTATTCTTGGTTTATTATGCTTAAAAGAAAATCTATTTTACAAATTCTTTTACCTTGGCAGCGATACTGTCACCATCTAATCCGAATTCTTTGATCAGTTCTACTGCTGGTCCTGAATGTCCGAATACGTCATTCACACCGATCTTTAATACTGGTGTTGGAAGCTGTTCAGATAATACATCACATACAGCACTTCCTAATCCACCGATCACAGAATGTTCTTCTACTGTAACAACTTTACCAGTTGCTTTCGCTGCTTCTAATACAAGTTCTGTATCTAATGGTTTTACAGTTGCCATATTGATCACCTGAGCATTGATTCCTTCTGCTGCTAATTTCTCAGCTGCATCTAAGGATTCAGCAACACATAATCCATTAGCAATGATCGCTACGTCTGTTCCTTCTCTTAAGACTTTACCTTTTCCGATCTCGAATTTGTAATCTTCATCGTTGATCACTGGTACAGCCAGACGTCCGAATCTCATATAAACAGGTCCTTCCATCGCTGCTGCAGCTTTTACTGCTGCTTTTGCTTCAATATCATCAGATGGAACGATCACTGTCATTCCAGGGATTGTACGCATTAATGCAATATCTTCACAACACTGATGTGTAGCTCCGTCTTCACCTACGGAAATACCACCATGAGTAGCTCCGATCTTAAACATTTTAAAATGTGGATATCCAACAGAGTTTCTTACCTGCTCGAATGCACGTCCTGCTGCAAACATCGCAAAACTACTTGCAAATGGAGTCATTCCTGCTGCTGCAAGTCCAGCAGCAATACCGATCATATTACATTCTGCGATACCACAGTCAATATGTCTTTCTGGAAAAGCTTTCTTAAAACATTCCTGTTTTTGTTTGCAGCGGCTAAGTCAGCATCTAAAACTACAACATTAGGGTTTTCCTGTCCTAATTCAACTAAAGCATTACCATAGCTTTCTCTTGTCGCAATCTTCTTTACTTCTGCCATCTTACTCGCCCACCTTTTCTAATTCTTCCAGTGCCTGTTTACATTGTTCATCATTTTGGTGCAGAACCATGCCATGAAACCTGATTCTCCATAAAGGATACACCTTTACCTTTTGATCGCCTTCATAATGATCGCTGTTTGGTTTTCCTTTGCATTCTTTTGCCTGTTTTGAACGCATCAGCGATCTGATCAAGTCGTGACCATCAATTTCAACCACATTAAAGTTAAATGCTTCGAATTTAGCTCCGATCGGATATGGAGAGTTTACTTCATCAATTGGTCCATCAATCTGTAATCCGTTGTTATCAACGATAACTACTAAATTATCAAGTTTTCTGGATCCTGCAAACATTGCAGCTTCCCATACCTGTCCTTCCTGGATCTCACCATCACCAAGAAGTGTATATGTACGATAGTCTTTATTCTGAAGTTTTGCAGCAAGTGCCATACCAACTGCGGCAGAGATTCCCTGTCCTAATGATCCACTAGACATATCTACGCCTGGAATCTTCTTCATATCAGGATGTCCCTGTAAGTAAGATCCTACATGTCTTAATGTTAACAGATCTTCTTTTGGGAAAAATCCTCTTTCTGCTAATGTTGAGTAATATCCAGGAGCTACATGTCCTTTAGATAATACGAAACGATCTCTGTTTTCATCTTTTGGATTCTTAGGATCAACGTTTAACTCAACGAAATATAAATATGTAAATACATCAGCTGCTGATAAAGATCCACCCGGATGTCCGGATTTGGCAGCATGTGTTGACTTAATGATACCTTTGCGAACCTCATTTGCTGTTTTCTTTAATTCTGCGGTTGTCATTGTATCTACCACCCTTTCTTATTCTCCGAATACTGCTTTGTAATCTGCCTGGAATTTTTCGATTCCCTGATCTGTTAATGGGTGTTTCATCATCTGTTCAAATACGTTGTAAGGTACTGTTGCAATGTCTGCTCCCATCTTAGCACATTCTGTTACGTGGATTGGGTTACGTACACTTGCACAAATGATCTGTGTATCGATATCTCCTGCTGCATCAAAGATCTCTCTGATGTCTGCAATTAAATCTAGGCAACCTCTACATAATAGCGCGACTTACGGACTCTGCAACTAGGGAGACCTGCCAGTCGCGTGCGCCCTGTTCGCTGAGGAATCGCGCGACGTCACGCTTACGAGGTTCGTCCGTCCAGCACAG